>Ga0210405_10001492_pt1 | contig 26577 bp, 19 predicted proteins | sample IncBWH11MmetaG_FD_155492 | JGI IMG/M metagenome (GOLD analysis project Ga0210405, IMG submission 155492) | Forest soil microbial communities from Barre Woods Harvard Forest LTER site, Petersham, Massachusetts, United States - Inc-BW-H-11-M | ecosystem: Environmental > Terrestrial > Soil >...
GCGGATCAGCAGGCACAACCTAAATAGATATCAGGACGACGGGCCCAGCACCCGGCCGCCCTCCCCCCGAAAAAGCCTCTTGCGCAAGCAAGAGGCTTTTTTGTTCGGGTCCTCTTGTTAGACCACGTTGGCGGTTTCCTGCTTCATCTTCTCAGCCTGATAATGCGCCGTCAGCGCCTCGATCAGCGGCTGCAGCTTCCCATCCATGACTTCCTGAAGCTGATGGATGGTCAGACCAATGCGATGATCGGTAACACGATTCTGCGGAAAGTTGTAAGTTCGGATCTTCTCGCTGCGGTCCCCCGAACCCACCATCGCCTTCCGTTCCTTGGCGAGCGCGTCCTGCTGCTTCTGCATCTCCATCTCGTAAAGCCGCGAGCGTAACACGCGCATCCCTTTTTCGCGATTCTTGATCTGCGACTTCTCGTCCTGGCAACTGACAACGGTATTGGTCGGAATATGCGTGATGCGAACCGCAGAGTAAGTCGTGTTCACCGATTGCCCACCGGGGCCCGACGAGCAGAACGTATCAATGCGAAGGTCCTTGGCCTCAATCTTTACGTCGACATCCTCCGCCTCGGGCAGAACCGCAACCGTGACCGCCGAAGTATGAATTCGGCCCTGCTGCTCGGTTGCTGGTACGCGCTGCACCCGGTGCACGCCACTCTCATATTTCAAGCGCGAAAAGACCCGCTGACCTTCAATCAGCGCAATCACTTCCTTCAATCCCCCAGCCGAAGACTCCGAAGTCGAAAGCACTTCCACCTTCCAGCCCTGGGTTTCCGCGTATCGCGTATACATGCGGAACATTTCAGCCGCAAACAGAGTGGCCTCATCACCGCCCGTGCCCGCCCGGATTTCCAGGATCACATCCTTCTCATCATTCGGATCTTTCGGCAAAAGCAGAACTTTAAGCTCTTCCTCCACCCCACCGACGCGCCCTTCCAGTTTGTCCAACTCCTCTTGCGCATAGGCGCGCATCTCGGGATCTTTTTCGTCAGCGAGCATAGCCCGGCTCTCCGCAATCCCTCGCGTCAAATCCTTGTATTCGCGGTATCGTTCCACGATAAGACTGATTTCGCTATGCGCCTTGGCAGTCTTCTGGAATTTCGCGGAGTCATTCATGATCTCGGGCGAAGCCAGCGCCTGCGTCAGTTCGTCGTAACGCGCCTCGATTTGATCAAGCCGTTCAAACATGTATTTAGCCGTCGGTCCTTGGTCGTTCGTCGTTGCCATTCGGGTTCAGGCAACCTTCCCGCAGAGCGAGTTAATCAAGCCATTTAAGGCGCGACCAACACCTTCACACATGGCTGACAACTGCTGTCCATCTTCCCGAGACAAATATTGTAATTCCTCCGCGATCAGAATCTGCGTCTGCAATTCCAATAGCGAACCCCGCGCATGAAATAGGAAATGTGCGAACTCCTTGTCGGAGTGGTGACCTTTGCCTTCCGCAATATTACTTGGCACAGAGACCGCGGCTCGACGCATTTGCGAGCTCAACCCGTAAAGTTCGTGCCGTGGAAAACGAACGGTACCTCTGTAGACTTCGGCCGTAAGTTTCATTGCTTCCTGCCACACCCGTAAATCCCGAAACGACGAGCACGACATACATCCCTCCAGATGAACTTTCTACTGTTTTTTCTGGCAGGTTGTATGTGATGAATAACCAGAATGGATGGTCGGCGGCCATCTGTTTCGTGCGGATTTGGGCCAACGACCAAGGACGAACGACCGACGGCTGGTTTTCGTCCTAGGCGATGACCAACTCGCCACCACGCTGCTTCTCGAGCGACATTGCGTGATCCAATGCCACGATCGCGCACTCCGCCTGCTCATCCGATGGAGGCTGAGTGGTAATGCGCTGCATCCACAATCCCGGAGCGGTAATGAGGGCAAACAGCGACCCGCGGTGCTTGGCGGCAAAACGAATGATCTCATAAGACAACCCGGTAATCACCGGCAGCAGGACGATGCGAACCGCAAATCGCGCCCAGAAGGTTGTGACGGGCACCAGCATATAAACGAAAATCGAAATGATCATCACCGTCATCAGAAAGCTGGTTCCGCATCGCGGATGATAGGTCGAATACTTCTGCACCGCAGGCGTGTTCAGCGAATCGCCGTTCTCGAAAGCAAATACAGTTTTATGCTCGGCTCCGTGATACTCGTACACACGGCGAATATCCTTCAACAACGAGGTGCCCCAGATAAAAAGCAGGAACAAGGCAAGCCGAATGATCCCGTCCACCAGATTGAAAACAATCTGCTCACCGAAAACGGGGTTCACGCGTTTCAATTCGGTGGTCGCTAGGAGCGGCAAAAACTTGTACATGAAAATGAAGAACCCGACCGAAAAGACGATATTTACGGCGGCAATCCACCCACTGATTTCGAGCTTCTTTTTCTCCGGCTCACCGGGCACGGCCGCAGGCTGCAACTCGTCGAGCGCAACGTTTGCGGAAAACTTCAGCGCGCGGAAGCCCAGCGTCATAGCATGCCCCAGCGTGATTACGCCGCGCATCACCGGCCAGCCCATCCATTTGTGCTTTTCGGAAAGCCGCTCCAGCGGTTCGCAATGGGTCGAAACCTCGCCAGACGGTTTGCGGCAAGCAATGGCCCACGCGTGTGGCGAACGCATCATAACGCCCTCAAGCACGGCTTGGCCGCCCACAAGGGTTTCCTCGCCGCCCTCGAGCGCCGGCAGAAGCTGGATTGCCACAAAAAACCGCCACATTGTCCGCAAAAAGCGCATGGTTATTGGATGTCTTTCCGGCGACAAAGAACCAACCTAAGAGTATCACAGGCCGAAGTGATTTAGGATGGGCTAGCCGAGGCCCTAAATGGCGGGTTCGTTGAGACTTAGAAGACTGCCGGGGGAGCCAATTGTGTAGGGACGGGTCTCTGACCCGTCCGCCGAGCGAAGCTCCGTACTCTGACGAGGACTCACCATGCGCAAATTCGCCGAAGCCTGCGAACGCATTGCAGGCACGACCAAGAAGCTGGAGAAAATCGCGATTGTCGCCGACTACCTCAAGTCGAGCCCGCCCGACGAGGCCTCCGTCGCAGCAGTTTTTCTTTCCGGCAGACCTTTCCCGGCGTGGGAGGAGACCACGTTGCAGGTAGGAGGAAGGTCACTCTGGAAAGTGGTCGAGGAGCTCTCGGAGAAAAACGACAAGGAACTGACCGCCGCGTACCGCAAGCACGGAGACCTGGGCGCCGCAGCCGCGGATTTACTCGAAGCTCGTGCGGGCACGGGCGTCCCCGCCCGTCCAGTCCGAGCAAAGCTCGGCAGTGGCGAAAACCACGAGGATTCGACGCTCAACGACGTTCTCACTGCGCGAGAAGTGCAAGCCACATTTCGAAGGATTGCCGCCGCTCGTGGCTCTGCCGCCAAAGCAATTCTCCTCCGCGAATTGCTCTCCCAAGTGACCCCGCTCGAATCCAAGTACATCATTAAGATCATCACCGGCGATCTCCGCATCGGCCTGAAGGAAAGCCTAGTCGAAGAAGCCATCGCCAAAGCCTTTGAGGCCCCGGTGAAGGACGCACAGCGGGCCAACATGTTGCTCGGGGACATCGGGGAGACGCTCAGCTTTGCAGCAGAAGGAAAACTGAACCAAGCCCGGATGCGGCTGTTCCATCCCCTGGGATTCATGCTCGCCAGCCCCGCGCAGTCTGCCGAAGAAGCACTCGGCTATTTCGAGAACGCACTGGTCGAAGACAAGTACGATGGCATCCGCGCTCAGGCACATTGCTCGGGCGGCGAGGTTCGTATCTTTTCGCGTACGAGGGATGAAATCACGGAATCTTTTCCCGAGTTGCCCGACGCGCTCGCTGGGCTTCCGCAAGACGCAATCCTCGACGGAGAAATCGTGGCATGGAGCTATCTCGCTGCCGAGTCCGCCGAGACCGGCCGAGCCCTTCCTTTCAGCGCATTGGCGCACCGGCTCGGCCGAAAGAAAGTGAGCGACGAAATGATGCGGCGAGTGCCGGTCGCCTACCTCGTCTTCGATATCCTGTACGCCGGAGGCGAATTGCTGATCGATCGCCCGCTACGAGAGCGGGCAAAGCTGCTCGACGAGTTGTTGTCAGGGCCGCGAATTCCGACCCCAGCAAAGTTCGGCGCAGCCCAGGGTCACCTGATGCTGCAATCCGCAGAGTCCATAGTCACTACCCAGATTTTCCGCGCGCCGGTCTTTCGAGTATCCTCGGCCGACGAACTCGATCAACTGTTCGAAGCAGCCCAAGCCCGCGGCAACGAAGGGCTGATGATCAAAGACCCCCAGTCGGCCTACACTCCGGGACGTCGAGGAAAATCCTGGCTGAAGCTGAAACGCGAACTAGCCACGCTCGACGTCGTGGTCACGGCGGTTGAATACGGCCACGGCAAGCGCATCGGGGTTCTCAGCGACTACACCTTCGCGGTTCGCGACGGCGACCGCCTGGTCAATATCGGCAAAGCCTACTCCGGACTGACCGACGCCGAGATCGCCGAAATGACCAAATGGTTTCTGGAGCACACGGTTGAAGATCAAGGCTTCCGGCTGGTAGTCGAGCCGAAGATCGTATTGGAAGTAGCATTCAACAACATGATGCGCTCCGACCGCCACGAAAGCGGCTACGCCTTGCGCTTCCCGAGAATCGTGCGGATAAGAACCGACAAACCCCCAGAAGAAGCGGACACGATTGAAAGAGCGCGTGAAGTCTACGAGAAGCAGAAGTACGAAACCAGCAATTAGTGCTCAGCCTACCCTGGTCGTTCGCAAATGAGTCGAGGGACTGAATGCTAAATGCTAAATGCCGAGTTCAATGGCCATGCCCGTGATGCTCCTCTTCGCTCACCGGAATCACACACCCATGCGCCACTTCACAGATCACATGCTCAAATTGAATCGTCGTGTGATCGATGTGAAATTCTTCATGCAGCCGTTCCTTCACATCACGCAGAATCCGCTCGCTGACCGAAGGCGGAATGTCTTCAATCGAAATGTGACACGACAACGCCCGCGTCTCGGAACCGATATTCCACACATGCAGGTCATGCACGTCGTTCACACCCTCGACCGCCCGCATCGCAGCTTCGACGCGATCCAGTCGGATCCCGCGCGGCGTTCCTTCCAGCAGGATGTTCAGCGTCTCGCGGCAGATGCCGAACCCCGACCACAGAATCAACGCGCCGATGCCAAATGACAGCGCCGAATCAATCCAATATTGCCCCGTCGCCAGAATCACCCAGCCGCCGACGATTACCGCAGCGGTCGAAACCGTGTCGCCAATCTCATGCAGTAGCGCGCTGCGAATGTTGACGTCGCGGCTGGAGCGGTAAAGGAGCAGGGCAATCACCCCGTTCATCACCACGCCGGCAGCCGCCACCCAGATCATCAGGCCGGCATGTACGTGCTCCGGATTCTGCAACCGCCGGAATGCCTCGTAGAAAATCAGGAACGAGACCACTACCAGCGAGCCCGCATTTACCAGCGCAGCCAACACTCCGGCGCGATGCCACCCGTAAGTCTTGGTGGCACTGGGCGGACGCGATTCCAAATACACCGCAACCAGCGAAAGCAGCAGTGCAACGAAATCAGAAAGGTTGTGCCCAGCTTCGGAAAGCAACGCCAAAGAATGAGCACGGACGCCGGCCACCGCCAGCAACACAATGTAGGCCAGAGTGACGACTAGCGAAACCCGCAGAACCTTGGAGGTTCGTTCGCCCGCGCTATGGTTATGCATGTGCATCCTACTTCAGTTTAAGGCTGCGGAGGGAAGGGTTCAAGGCGCCGCTCGGAGTTTACAATGCGGGGACAAATGACTCGATCACCATTACGGCTGCGACTCCATCGCCTTTTGAAACTGACGAAAGCGCTCGGTAGTTTCAGCGCCGTGGGCGCCATACCATTCCCGCCACAATCCAGGTTCGTCGCCCAGTTCCTGATCGGTAATCTCCCGCAGAGCCCGATACCCGTACTTCACAGTCTCGGCGTCAAGCTTCTTGTCCTCGACCATTTCGATCAGGCCGGGCACTGCCTGCATGCGCTGCGCACGAGTAAGCATGCCGCAATGGGCCAGGCCACAACCAGCAGCGTCGATCCGCACCCGGAACGCGGGATCGTGATGGAAAGCCTCCACGAGTTCCGGAACCGTGTCGTCCGTGCCGATATCGCCGATTGCCGAAACCGCGCGCAGTCGCACCGGTTCCTCCTCGGAATGGGTCCAGACTCGCAACTGGCTGTGGATGCGTTCAACCTCCACTCCACGATTGGCGAGACGACCTAAATACCAGATGCTGTATTCCGCGCGCGTCGGATCGCTTCCAGCTAATTGCAGCAGCGCATCGGCCTGATCGCTGGTTTTCGCCAGGTTCGCGACCGCCAGATCAATCTCGAAACACGCCGCGCGCACCCGAAGGTCGTCGCCATTCATGGCCACGTCCATGAGTGTTACCAGCGAGTCGGTTTGCTTAATTTGCCCCCGCCATTGCCTCACTCGTGCCTTGATTTCATCGGTCGCGCCCCGGTGGTGAGAAATAGCGTACTGCAGCAGCCTCTCCGCTTGTTGCTGCGCAGGCACGTGATCCACCATGTCGCGTTCAACTTCGGAGAGCTGACTGGTAGTGCCATGAACGGGTCTTCCGGGCACTGGAAGTTTTTGGCCGACGATTTCGCCGGGCATACTCTGACCAGAAACCAGCGAACTGATCAGAATCATGCACACAGGACACAACCAGCCTGCTGACAGCTTTCGCTTCATAGGGCGAACTTAGCATCGCCCACGCGGAGCGGAAAGTTACCAGAGTGTCGAGCGAGAGTGTCGAGCGAGAATGTCGAGCGATGGCGCGGGTCGAAGGCCAAGATGTCTTCGTTCAAGATGTCTTATATTCAAATAGTCTCGTGCTCCTCAAAGATGCACTCACGTCAGCGGTCAACCGCCTTACTGCGGCTAAAGTAGGCTCGCCCCGCCTGAATGCAGAACTGCTCCTCATGTTCACTCTGTCCTGCGACCGCGCATATCTTTTTGCTCACCCCGAGCGCAACCTTACAGTCGAAGAGCAAGGCCGTTACGAAGAAGAGCTGACCCGGCGAGCCAGCGGAGTCCCCGCGCAATACATCACCGGCCACCAGGAATTCTGGGGCATGGATTTGATCGTTTCACGAGCAGTGCTAATCCCCCGCCCAGAAACCGAGCACGTCATCGAAACCGTCCTCCACTTAGAAAAAAAAAATCGGCGCCCAACTCACATCGTCGACGTAGGCACAGGATCAGGCTGCATCGCCCTGGCGCTAGCCAAAGAACTCCCACAGTCAGAGATTCACGCAACCGACATTTCCCTTGCCGCACTAGAAGTAGCCCAAGCCAACGCCGCCCGCCATCAACTTGAGAATCGGATTCACTTCCACCAAGCGGATCTGCTCCAAGGTTTCGATCCCGGCAGCTTCGATTTCGTAGTATCGAATCCTCCGTACGTGGGCGAGTCGGAAGAAGACCAGGTGCAACTCGAAGTCCGAAAATTCGAACCCCACAATGCGGTCTTCGCAGGTCCCACAGGACTCGAAGTGATCGAACGCCTGATTCCTCAAGCCCACACCACGTTAAAGCCCGGCGGATGGCTGGTCATCGAGATCAGCGGCACAATCGTCGAAGGCGTCAAACCCCTGCTCGATAAATGGAAGCACCTTCAAATCACAAACGACCTGCAAGGCATTCCTAGAGTAGCCGCCGCGCAAAGACCGTAAACACGTGGCGCGCGCGCCCCCGCCCGCGTAATTACGGCATCTCGTTCCTACGGACTCTGGTAGTAGCCAGCCGCACACGCTAGTCTCGTGCCACTCGCCTTGAGTCCCAGGCGATCCCTGCACGTCATAGGGAACATCAACCATGCAGACCAAACTGAGAGCCGCAACCTTGCTCGGCGGGACCGCATTCCTTCTGGGCGCCATGTTGCTTCCGGTTGCCGGCTACGGTCAGAATCCCACCGGAACATTGCGAGGCGATGTCCAGGACCCAAAAGGTGCGCGAGTTCCCGCTGCAACCATCGTGGTCCAGGCAGTTGGATCATCATTGAAGCGCCAGATAAAAAGTGACGACCACGGAGAATTTCGCCTGAGCGAGCTCTTGCCCGGCACCTATCACGTCACGGTCGACGCCCCCGGTTTTTCCCAAGCCCAGGCCGACGTCGCCGTCATCGTTAGTTCAGTCCGTACTATCACCGTCACCATGAATCCAGCAACGGTGAAAGAAACCGTGGACGTGCAAGCCCGTCCTTCTTCAATCACCACGCAACCGATTGACCTGGCCGGCGCCGTGCATCAGGCGACAGTTTCAACCCAGGACCTGCAGACCTTGCCGTTGGCCGCTCGCAGCTTCGCCAACATCGCCTATCTCGCCCCGGGAACCGAGCCCGTCGAGCCCTCCGACCCGACCAAAGCCCGCATCACAGCCGTATCCACCGGCGGAAGTTCCGGGCTGAACAACGAGCTCTCCGTGGATGGCGGCGACAATTCCGACGACTACATCGGCGGATTCCTGCAGAACTTCTCGCCCGATGCCATCCAGGAATTCGCCGTCCGCACCGCCCAGGAGGACGCCGATACTGGACGCACCACCGCCGGCTCAGTCGTCATCACCACCAAGCGCGGCACGAACGAATGGCACGGCGGCGGAGCTTTCTACGGGCGCGCAGCCGATCTAAATGCCCGTTTCCCCATCGAAAATCCCGCGCCCAACCCCAAACAACCATTCTCCCGTCAAAACTACATCGCAACCATCGGCGGCCCGATCAAAAAAGACAAGCTTTGGTTTTTCACTTCCTTCGAATACGTTCACGAGGACGCCAGCATCGCCTACAGTCCCGCCAGCCAAGCCCAGTTCAATGCGCTGGCCGCACTGGCTGCACAAGGACTGATTCCCGGCACCACTTCAATTCCAGTGCCGCCGAACGTCCCCGTCCCCTTCCGCGACTATCTGGCCACCACTCGCTTCGACTGGTCACAATCACAAAAGTCGCAGTGGTTCCTTCGCGCCGGCATCGACAACTACATCACGCACAATGCCCTGGTGCAGCAGGCGACGCTCCCATCGACCGGCGCCGAGCAGCATAACAACTACATGAATATGGTGATCAGCAACATCTACGCTTTCAGTCCCACCTGGCTGGGAAGTTTCGTATTCACCGCCAGCGGATTGCATCTGACCGAAGCCCGCAACTCGGACCTCGGTTACGCGCTGGCATTCCCATTCACCTCGACATCGCAAACCATCTCCGGCTTCGAGACTTACGGCGACAATCAATTCCTCACCCCGATCACCGCCTTCCCAGTGCTGCGCAATCAGGAAAAGTATCAATTCCGTTATGACATGAGCCGCGCCTCTGGCGACCACGCTCCCAGATTCGGAATCAACTTCATTCACGAGCCTGTCCTGAGTGGCGCGCTCTCCGGCACCGCAGAAACTCTGCTCGCCTATTCCAACAACCCGGACTTCTACGCTGCCAACCCTTCGCAGTTTTACTTCAATCTGAATTGCGTAAACCCGCCAGTGGACGTTACCTGCACGCAGACGCCCGCCCACAACGGCAGCTTCTCCCAGAACGTGCAACGCCTGGGCGTCTACGCCGAAGATTCCTGGCGAGCGAACGAGCACCTCACCATCAACTACGGCCTCCGCTATGACACCACGTTCGGCTTGCTGACCGCCTCCGGCCGCACTCAAGCTTTCAATCCCGCGTACCTGACGCTGAAGGCCTTGGACATTCCTCTGATCAACGGGGTGGCCCACGATTACCGCAAAGCCTTTGGTCCGCGCATCGGCATCGCCTATTCTCCCGGGCAATCCGGAACCACCGTAATCCGCGCCGGCTTCGGTCTCTTCTACAACGATCTCGCCCAGAACGGTTGGGTGACGGCGTTTCAAGCGGTCAACGAGCCACCCGTCGTATGCGTCAATCCCGGAGATCCAGGCTGCATCCCCGGCGGTGGAACCGGCAACATCATCGATCCCAACTACAAGACTCCCTACGCTATCCACGCCACCGCGGGAGTCCAGCATGCCTTCAACGCCAACTGGACCCTCGGCGCCGACTATACGCACGAAGAAGGAAATCACGCCTACCGCGCCTATCCCTACGCCGCCGGAACGTCGCTATTCTCCCCTGATCCCGCCAACCAGAGTCTCGTACCCAACGTCAACGTTTTCAAATCCGACAATCGTTCCAGCTACAACGCGCTGATGATTCACCTGCAAGGCAACGTCGCCCGCCGCCTCAACCTGGTCGCAAACTACACGCTCTCCAGCGCGAAAACCTGGGGTTGCGTGCTCGGAGAACTCTTCGACTACGTCAACGGGGTCTGCGATCCGCTCAATCCCTTTCGCCCCGGCGACTACGGCCCCTCTGGCGAGGACGTCACTCACCGCTTCGTTTTTGCCGGAACGTTCTACGTGCCCGGCGGTTTTCAACTGAGCACCGTTACCCAGGCCGAGAGCGCCCGGCCCTTCACCATCACCCTCGCCGACAACAGCGATCGCATCGAGGTCAACGGAGTCAGAACCACCCTGGACGAATTCCGCGGCACCCCGTACATTCAAGTTGATCTGCGCGTCACCCGCCCTTTCAATTTTCATGATCGCTGGTCGCTCATTCCCTTCGTCGAATTCTTCAATCTTTTCAATCGCAACAATCCGGGTGCAAACTACGTCACCAATGTGGCCGCGCTTCCAGTCCCGCCCAGCGAAGCGGCCAGCGGCAACGTCACGCACATCTGCGCCAATCCCTCATGCACCACGTCGCAACCGATCACCAGCTTGGGACAGTTAGGCGTTCCCGGCGGAGCCCTCGGAGATTTCTTCGGCCCCGGAACCACAGTAGGCATTCCTTTTGCCGCCCAGCTAGGTATCCGTGCGACCTTCTAGGATCGTTATTCCGACCCCGGAAAATTGTCATTCCGAGGAGCGAAGCGAGGAGGAATCTGCTTTCGTTGGGGCCGCAGGACTGCAACTCCGTCGCCCGAACGCCATTTTGTAAACCAGCCGCACCCCAAACCAATAACCTGTCACCTCAGCAACCAATCTGTCATCCGAGCGCAGTATCGAAGGACCCTGGTTCCGCTCAGCAGCCTAAATGGCTGCAGGTATTTCTCCGATATTCACCCACGCACGCCAAGCTGCGAAGCAGGCTTGCACAATAGTCGCAACAAGTTGCGCACGACTGGAACATTTGACAACTTTCCGATTGACTTCCATCCCAATCACGTCCAAAATTGCGTCTCTTCTTGCTGCCCCCGCAGAAGTCATTCTGGTTGCTAAGAGATACAGGTTGAGATTCCTCGTCGTCATCAAGTCCTGTAACGCCTCCAGTTGCGGATGCAATATGCGGAGTAACCGGAATGTCTAGAATCAACTTTCAAGCCGATCAAGAAACCAAAAAGGAGATGTTTTAATGAACAGACGTTTTGCTACCCTTAGTTTGCTCGCCACCCTACTACTGGCTTGCGCCAGCATAGCCCTCGCGCAAGATGTCGAGACCGATCCTTCGGCGAAACCAGTACCTCGCTTTACTGCCCTACCGCCCCGCGCGGGATTGCCTCCATCGGTTCCCGGCAAGCAACTGGTCCAATGGAATGGTAGTTTTAAGGATCTTACGGGAGTAACCCGAACCTTCACCATGGCTGGCACCAATCCCGCGAAGACCAACGTCACCACCAACGTCACCGTGTGGGTCATCCCAGTCAAGTTCGTTTACAACGCCAGCCACGGGAACAAGACCTTTGATCCCAACAAACACAAACTGTCGAACGGACGCACGGTGACTCAAAACACCTTAAAATCGCCCCTCTTCAACGCCGGTATCGACTTTAAACAGGGCGCGACCGACCTGGGCAATACCGAATACATTGACGCCTTCCAGCGCGGCACCTGGTGGGGAAAGAACGTCAAGAAAAACACCAATTACCACGTTCTGCTAAAGGCCGTAGTCAAGCCCGAGCAGACCATCAACTGCACGGACGCCAGCTGCCAGGTCGACACCTTTCATTTCGGTACTGACCCGACCATCACTGCGGGCCTTGCCGACATCAACTACTACGATAACCAGGTGCAGGGCTTCATGACCAAACTGGGGGCTACTCCGGACATCGTCCCCTTCTTCATCTGGTATGACGTTTACTTGACACAGGGAATTGGATTGAACAACTGCTGCATCGGTGGCTACCACGGCGCCAATTCCGGCCCACCAAATGGCCAAACCTATGCCAATTCATCCTACGTGGACGTGAAGACATTCTCGCAAGACGTCTCCGCGATGTCTCACGAACTCGGCGAGTGGATGGACAACCCGTTCTTCGGTACGAACACGGTGGGATGTCAGGACAATAGCCAACTGGAAGTGGGCGACCCGCTCGAAGGTGGACCCAACTACGGAGCCTTTCCATATAAGCTCAATGGCTTCACGTATAACCTCCAGTCCCTGGTGTTCATCGGCTACTTCGGCGCCCCAACATCCGACTCGGCGAACAAGTGGCTAAGCTTCCAGAATGACGAAACGCACGTCTGTCCAGGCCAGTAACTTCTTCATAGCCTGAAAGCCCGCTCCTCTCGAAGCGGGCTTTTTTCTGATCCTTAAGTTTGCACATTACGTGCAACACTTTTCGTCGACAGTAAACATTCGACAACTTTCCGATTGACTTCCAACATAAGCCCGTTGAAAATCGCTTGGCTCTTTACTGCTCCCCTGCAGTGATCATTCGAGACCATTGAGAAAGGCGTTTGTCGAACATTTCTCCGTCATCGCTCAAAGCCCCGTAATGACACTCAATCAAGTCACCATAGGCGTTCCACCAACCAGCCAAGGAGAGAACTCATGAAACATTCCATCGCGCTGCTGACCACTGCAGCAGCTTTGCTTTTGATGTTCGCTTCGTTCACACCAGCCGCCGTGGCCCAGCCCCAGTCGCTGTTGACACACCATGTGCGTGAAGTGACTCTCACTGGGCAGGCTCCGTTTGTTGGCCGCCTCCCCGCAACCCAGTCCATGCGCTTCGACATAGTTCTGCCGGCTCGCGAAGGATTAGATAGTTTCCTGCGAGAGCTCTACGATCCTTCCAGCCCGTCCTACCGGCAGTTCCTCACAGTCGAGCAGTTCACCGAGAGGTTCGGACCCAGCCAGCGGGATTTCGACGCCCTGATCCGTTTCGCGAAAACCAACGGCCTTACCGTGACCGGGGGCTCCCGCGATGCCATGGACGTCCAACTCAAGGGCTCCGTGGCGGCCATCGAGACCGCCTTCCACGTCACCATGGGTCTCTATCACGATCCCATCGAGAACCGAAACTTTTATGCTCCGGACCGCGAGCCCACCGTGGACCTGCCTTTCCAGCTCTGGCACATCACTGGCCTGGACAACTATTCGATCCCGCGGCGCGCACTCGTGCGTAGAGATTCGAATGTGAATCCCCCTGCCACAACCGGCTCTTGTCCTGGTGCCTCCTTTTGCGGCAGCGACATGAGGGCAGCTTACTACGAGGGAACCGCTCTCACCGGCAAGGGCCAGAACATCGGATTGCTGGAGTTCCTCGGATTTGACATCGCCGACGTGAACACCTACTACAAGAACGCCAAGCAAAAGCGAACCGCCAAGGTCATCGGCATTTCCACGGATGGAAGCTCAATCAACTGCTTCGCTAACCAAGGCTGTGACGATACCGAACAGACCATTGACGTTACCCAGGCGCTCGGCATGGCTCCAGGCGTAACTGCAGTGTACGAATACGTAAGTAACAACAGCGACACCGCGATGTTGAGCAGCATGGCTTCGCATAAGCCGTTACCTTTGAATTTGAGTTCGTCATGGTTTTGGACTCCGGTTGACCCAAAGTCTGATGATCCGTTCTTCATGAAGTTCGCTGCGCAGGGCCAGAGTTTCTTTGAAGCGGCTGGCGACAGTGGCGCATGGCGTACCACGAGCATGTGGCCAATGGAATCTCCATTAGTCATCTGCGTCGGCGGCACGGACCTCGTTACCAAGGGCGCAGGCAAAGGCTGGAGTTCGGAAACCGTTTGGGTCGACGGTGGCGGCGGCATTTCTCCCGACAAGTTCGCGATTCCGAGTTGGCAGAAACTCAAAGGCGTGATTACCGCGGCCAACAAGGGATCCAAGACCCTACGGAACGGACCGGACGTCTCGGCCAACTCGAATTTCACCTTCTACGTCTGCGCCGACCAAGCCGCTTGCTCGGAAAACCTTTATGGCGGGACCAGCTTTGCCGCGCCCATGTGGGCCGGATACCTGGCTCTGGCCAATCAACAAGCGAAAGCCCACGGTGATAAACCGCCCGGCTTCATTAACCCAACCATTTATCCGCTGGGTTTAGGGAAAGGGTATTCGACCGACTTCCACGACATCACTGTCGGAAGCAACGGCTTTCCCGCGACCAAGGGCTATGACTTGGCCACGGGATGGGGCAGTCCGAACCAGTCCGGCCTGATTAATGCACTGGCGAAGTAAAACGCTCACCAGCCCTTAAGCCCGCTCCTGTGGAGCGGGCTTTTTTCTGATCCTTAGGTTTGCATATTACGTGCAACACTTTTCATCGAGGCCTAGCATTCGTCACTTTCCGATTGACTTCCAATAGAACCCCGTTGAAAATCGCATGGCCTCTGCTGTGCCCGCCGCCACGTCGTATTCTGGCCCGCTGAGGAACATGCCGTTTAATGCCGTTTAGAATTTCTTTGCCGTGACTCAAAACAGGAGAGTAAATCAGAAATGAACAGACGTTTCGCTACACTCGCTTCGATGACTGCGCTGATACTTGCTTGCGTATGTTTGGCTACCGTAGCTTTTGCCCAGGACAACGCTGCGTCCAAGCCCCGCGCCATGTACCTCGCGATCCCGCCCCACTCTTACTATCCAGTGGAGCCGTCCACCACCCAGCTGACCCAATGGACCTATAGCTTTACCTACAACGGTCAAAAGTACACTCCGGTGATCGTGGGAACCAACGCCACCACCACCAATACCAGCACCACGACTCCCGTGGTCATCATCCCGATCAAGCTGGTCTTTGGCAAAACGAACGGTAACCACACCTACGATCCCAACAAGGACATCTATCCCGGCACTAAACTTACGGTGACCCAGTACGTCGCCCAATCGCCCCTTTTTGTTCCCATCAACTTTACGCAGGGCGGAGTTAACCTCGGCACGACCCAATACGAAGACGCCTACGAGCGCGGCAGTTTCTGGAAGTACGTCAGCAAGCACCCGAAATACCACGTCCTGCTGGGTAAGCCAACGATATTGCCCGAGGAGACCGTCAAGGTCACGCCGGGAAACGGTTCGATCCAGCAGAATCCATTCGGCAAGGGGAAAGTTGGCTTCTGGTCCAACATCAACGCCGTCGACGTGCTCGTCCAGGGCTATATCCACCAACTGAAGCAGATTCAGCCCAATGTGCTGCCTCTGTTTCTGGTCTATGACAGCTACATCGCCTGCGGCAGTGGCTGCGCCATCGGCGGTTACCACTCTGCCCTTGCCGGCCCTCCGAACGGTCAGACCTATTCATTTTCGACCATCATTGATTCATCAACTGCCCCAGTCACTTTTGCCCAGAGCGCTGGCGCTCTGTCCCACGAGTTCGGCGAATGGCTGCTCGATCCCTTCACCACCAACCCCGGCTGCGGCGGAGCCATGGAAAATGGCGATCCGCTTGAGACCGAGCCCAATTATGGCCTTTACCCATTCACCGGTAAGAATAGTTCGGCGTACTCGATGCAGGATCTGGTGTTCGTCAACTATTTCGGAGCTCCAAAGAATACCTCTCTGAAGAGCTGGTATACCTTCGAAAACGAGTTCATCAGCGCGCCCTGCAGCAGGGGACAGGAATAAAGCGTAAAATCGTCAAACGCCTGAAAGCCCGCTCCCTCTGGAGCGGGCTTTTTTGCGCCGAACCGGTGCATTCCAAAACTTGTCAACTCCGAAACCCAAAAAATTCCTTCCAACTATCTCATTCCATTCGCAATATAGTTTCCAAAAAGCGCTGATTTACCCACTCATCCTGTCATACTAGTAGTGATCTGAAACTGGAGCAATCTGGCAACCGCAATCGGCTCTCGCGAAGCTGATCGCAAAACGTAATTCAGCCGCGGAGCGGCGGCACATGAAAACCCGCCGCGGCAGTGCCGGGAAGCAAGAGACAGAGCCCCGCAGGGGCGGCACGCCGCCAGAGGCTAAGTCCTTTAGAAGAGATATTTTAGATGGTATCCCGGAGAGCACGACCTGTTTTCATAGATTTGCAGGCAGAGCTCGTAGGTATCTCAAACGTAAGTCCTTTAGAAGGGATATTTTAGCAGGGTATCTCGAAAACAGTTCCTTTGTTTTCATAGATCTAGACAGAAAACGCAAATTTGAAGTATATACACTATACTATATAGTTAACATAGTAATCAATTGTTAATCAAATAGTAACTCAGGCAATACCGCGCTTCGCAGCCCGGCCGCGGGCTTCGCCGCTTGTCTCCACTCGATTGCGCCCCGCCTTCTTGGCTCGGTACAGTGCCTTGTCGGCGGCCTGGATCACCTGCTCCACTTCCTGCATCTTCGGCCCCGCTTCCGCAACTCCGATGCTGACTGTGACCGACAATCCGCTAAGAGAAGCTTCCGCCGGAAGGTCGCGAGGCCGGCCAGGTTTTCGACGGGCCGTGCTCTGCTTATCTTCCATCCGCCGCCCCGCCCCGCGAGGCGCGCTGCGCCGCTCCGGCGTGCTCCGCACTTTGAATCTCGATTCCTCGATCGCACTTCTAAGCGAATCGAGATGGGGCACAACTTCCTTCATCGACTTTCCCGCAAACAGAATCGAGAACTCCTCTCCACCCACGCGAAACGCCTGCCCACCTCCACTCACCCGCGATAGTCGCGAGGCGACCATGCTCAAAACCTGATCGCCCGTATCGTGCCCGTAGGTGTCGTTGAAACTCTTGAAGCGATCGATGTCGACAACCGCGATCGAATAAGGCGCTTCGAGGCGCAACAGCGCTTCGTTGAAGGCCCGCCGCGCAGGCAGCGACGTGAGTTCGTCCTGATACGCCAGCACGTACGTGTTCTCGATGATCGATGCGGCCAGCACCAACCCCGCCGTCGCCCAATAGGCAACGGCAATCCGGTCGACCGCGTTGGCCTGCAATCCGAGGAAGGTCGCGACCAGTGACCACAGCAGACCACTCTCAAGCGGCTTGCCGTAGAGCAACAGCCGGACCAGCAAGACCACGAAAGCCGCGCCGAAAGCCAGCAGAGCAAGCTGCGGGATCTTCGTCCAATGAAATAACGATCGATGCAGAATCGCTACGTGAAGGAATGCGGGACCGGTCAACTCTCCCGGACGGCAGATGACGGCAACGAACACCGACTCCAGAAACAACAGAACCAGGCGTGGGGTGACTGCGGGTATTGACAGGCCGCGCTCGTGGCCGAGCGAAAGCACAATGAAGTTGATCGGCAAGAGAAAGGCGATGGCTTCGAACGCGATACGACCAGGCCCGATCGCGACCGCGCGCCCAGCGGAAAAGAACTCAATGGCGCGATGCCCCAGCAGCAGCATGATCAGGGCAAAGAGGACGCGGCTGGAATGGAAGCGCCATGCCAGCAGGATTCCGGCGGCGAAAACCAGGTAATAGTAGAAGTCGACCGCGGCCGCTGAAATGGACAGAAATCCGCCGGAAAGCAGTATCACTGCTGCCAGGAGCAGGATGCCTCCCGGCACAAACAAGGATTTCAGGGTTCCCTTGCTCCTCAGTTCCAAGCTCGGATGATCCTTTAGATAGAAGGTTGTGTCAACGAATTATCATCGGCGGGACAAAAGAGGAGCGAGTGGCACAGCGGGTTCGTCGAGGAAGCGTTCCCGTTTAAGGACGACAGAGCCTTTCGTGCGCGGCGGAATCTCCGATCTTCGGCTGGTTCTTGCCTAGAATCGGAGAGTGCAAGTTAGAGAAAACTTATGCGCATTCTGATCGCTGAAGACGACTCCTCGCTCGCCAGCTTTGTGAAGAAGGGCCTTGACGCCGAGCATTACGCGGTCGACGTCTCGAGCGATGGGGAGCAGGCCCGCGCCATGGCGGGCGAATTCGATTATGACCTGGTGGTGCTTGATCTAAGCTTACAGCGTCTGGATGGAGTTGCGATTCTGCGATATTTGCGTACCCGCAAACCCAGCATGCCCATCATCGTCTTGACCGGGCGCACGCGTGTTGAAGACCGGGTGGAGTGCCTTGATCTTGGAGCGGATGACTATCTGGGCAAACCCTTCTCGTTCTCGGAGCTCTCGGCGCGGATCCGGGCGCTCCTGCGGCGCTGCCATCTGCCGGCTGAATCGGTGCTGACCGTGGACGATTTGAAGCTCGACCGGGTGGAACGCAAGGTCGAGCGCGCGGGACGCCGCATCGATTTAACCGGCAAGGAATTCGCTCTGCTGGAATACCTGATGCGCAACGCGGGACGCCGCATCACGCGCGCCATGATCATTGAGCACGTGTGGAATTTGTCGTTCGATACCTGCACCAATGTCGTTGACGTGTACGTGAACTACTCAACCGCGCAGGTGGATAAGAAGAAGGTGAACCGGCTTGCAACCGCGATTCAGGTAGCGTTCCAACAGCTAGGAGCTTACCCAACCGCTGACCTGCCCGGTGTCGTTCCAATCGACGAGGCGGTTGAAGCTCGTAAAGTTGTTCCCGCCGTCGTGTTACCCCACAAGGACGAGAATGACCTGACTGAACTCCGAAAAGAATTGGAGCAAGCGCTGGCGCCGGAGATTGCGCGCGGCGAGGTCGAGGTCCGAAATGGACGGGATGGGCTGGTTATAAGCTTGCGAGAGGCTGGTTTTTTTGACAGCGGTTCGGCGGGCGTTAAAGTAGGTTCGCAGCAAGCCTTTAGCCGTATGGCTACGCTGCTCGGAGAGCGTCAGTACAACATCCGCATCGAGGGCCATACTGACAACGTGCGTATTCACAATACGCAATTTACCTCGAACTGGGAACTCTCTACGGCTCGCGCAACCGAGATGATTCGCCTTTTGATCATGAAGTACGGTTTTTCTCCCAAGCGGCTATCGGCGGGCGGTTACGGCGAATATCATCCCATCGCCAGCAATAACACCGAGTCTGGACGCGCGCTCAACCGCCGGGTCGACGTTGTAGTTGTCGGGAAGCACGAAGGTGAGTCCGCGGCGACCGACCCGCCTTCCAGCGCCAAGCAATAGAACTAAGCCCAATCCTCAGCACGATCATAAGAGGCGGCTTGCACGTTTGTATTTGTCGTCGCCGGCTGCTCGAGGACTTGCCGCACTTTTCGGGTCAGCGACTGGGCTGAGAATGGTTTCGGCAAATGGAACATTCCATCTTCCTGGAGGCCTTGTCTGGTGACAACATTTTCGGGATAGCCGGAGGTGAATATGATTTTCAGCTTTGGGGAGATGCTCCTCAGATCGGTCGCAAGGTCGCGGCCATTTTGTCCCGGAAGAACGACATCCGTCAGTAGCAATCGCACTATGGTTTTGTATTCGTCGAATACAGATATTGCTTCCGCCGCAGTGCGAGCTTTCAACACCCGATAGCCCGCGGACTCGAGAATTTCGCAAGTCACCTCACGGAGGAAACTTTCATCTTCCACTAGCAGGATGGTTCCGTAGCCCCGATGCAGTTCGGTATTCCTAACCAACGAGTCCAATAGCAGGATGGTTCCGTAGCCCCGATGCAGTTCGGTATTCCTAACCAACGAGTCCAACTCGGGGGTCGTTTCCGTGTATGGTTGCGAATAATTCACGTTGTCTTTCCTCCCGGACGAAAATGTCTAAGCACCCAGGCCGCCATCCAGCGTGGCACGTGCGTGAAAGACAGATCCCTATACGTCACCTCGACTTACAGCGGAGGAAACAATCGCATCGAGGAACCAGCTGGGACGCGGATCGGCACGACCGTCTCGGGAATAATGCACGAAATTATCGGGAATGCGGTTCTGAAAGTGGTCAATGCTGCTGTGATTTCTGGTTATCGAGACCGCGCCAGCACGGTCTGATCGGGATCGAGTACGACCTTACGTGCGTTCGCCGGTGCAGTTAGATGAAACGGAGTTTCGGGCCCATCCGCAAACACCCGTCCGAGCAGCACCAATCTGCCGGCGACCGATGCGTATAGCGGAACCGAGGTTACCAGATTGTCGGGCGCATCCTTCTGCAGGATGACGCCGCTAACGGTGGTTGAACCGGTCTTATCCGAGAACTTCACTCCGTGCAATTCGAAGTGCGGAATTGCCGTCCCGTTCACCCATCCTTCGTAGAACCAGTCCAGGGATTTGTGGTGCTCGTACCACAGCGACCTCGGCAACTCTTCCTCGAAGGCTTGCAATAACTCGCGGGTCGCAATGGGTTTTCCCTGATAGCGTTCCCTGATTCGTCGGAGAGCGCGCACGAAAGGCTCATCCGGCGGAGCATTCTTGCCATCACCACGCACACCGGCACCGCTGGTACGCTCGGCGTCGCGCATCATGGAGCGCAGCATATGAAACAGCCATGTGCCACGTCCATAGCTGATTGCTTCATACCCATTGGGAAATTGGGAGCAGGAAAGCCGGGTGCCCAGGGTCACAGGGCCATCCTCCATTAGCGGCACACCGGATTTGTTCTTTTCCAGCAAGTCGTCCCTGAGTTTCTCCATCACGGCACGGAACTGGGCGGGATTTTCCGCCTCGAGCACCATCATCGAACTATAGTTCGCCAATGCTTCCACGATCCACTGGTCGCGATAGCCACTCCACATCACCAGATCACCCCACCACTGATGAGCAGTCTCGTGGGAAATCACTTGGCTGATGAGCGTCTTATCCACAGCGCTCAAGCGCAGCTGTGACTTTTCATCTGCCGTGAGGAAAGACGTACTAGAGAGGAAGATCAATCCCGGCCACCCTTGGCTGAGTCCACCGGGCATTTGGGCCACTTTGAGTTCGGAAAACGGGAAAGGACCGTAGCGGCGTGAGAAAAAGTCGATGGAATGGGCCGCAGCCGCCGCGACGGCTTGGGCATTCCGTGCAGGCGAAGGCACGAGCGGCGCGATACTCATCGGGGGTCGTAGTATGCCCCCGGAGACCCCGGGATCCGGAATCACGCTTTTCACCGCAGGCGTCGGAAACCCACGTTCCACACCCGCGGTTGCGTAGGTTTCCACGGTCACATCTCCGGCGTGTGCTACCACCCGCTCGTACCTTCCCAGGTTGAATCCGGCAATGGGAATGAGCCGTTCGGAAACCCAGCGGCTCACTTGTTCGCCTGCCAATAGAGCACTTGCCGTCGGATCGCCGGGTTCGGGAGAGGACCTCGCATCCGTCCGTTTTCCGGTAGCTACCAATGTCCAGCCAGCAGGGTAACGAAATTCCAAGTCAAAATTGGACATGGCGAGGCCGCGATTCGGATACCACATGCCTCGCGCCCCGACGTACAAGAGGCCGGCTCCCGCCTCCGAGAGCACTTCGCCACCATAGACAAATCGCAACTCCAGCCGTTGTCCAGTTTGCAAGGGCTGAGGAAAGACGATTGCGACCATGTCGTTCCCGTGGCGGGCCAGTTGAGTTCCCTCGATTGCCTGATTGTGGATGAACTCAATCGGATGTCCATCCGCCTCTACCTCCTTGATCCGGAGAGCTCGGGATAGTTCGAATAAAAGGGCTCGCTGGCCGCCCTGCCGCACTTCCAGTTGCAGCAGCGCTTCGGCGTCGATTTGAGTGGGCGGCTTTATTTCGACGCGAATCTTATACTGAGATACTGTGATTGAATCAGGCGCGCCGCCTTCGCCAATCTCAGGGGTAACGGCTTCCGTGCCCCGACTCGCTTTCGCTGAAGAGAATGAAGTCCAGACATCGTAATAGCTCGTGCCTTCCACCGTTTTGAGCTGGCCGGCCCACACTTGTTCGGGCGCGTCCGCGTCGAAATAAAGATCAAAGGTTCCCAGTTTTACTCCCTGCAAACGAGCGTGCAGAAAGCGGTCGTCGTCTCCAAACTTAGTGGCTGTTGCCGTATCTGCAGCAGTCTGGCCGGCAACCGTGAGAGATCTACTCAAGGTCATGAACAGGCGTAGCGGATCGGATTGGGCTAGATTGCCGGCAGTCTCATTCCACTGCGACACGAACGCCGGCCCGTAATCGACGGGCACCATCGATGGGAGCAACTCGGCAAAGGTGTCGTCATTGAATCGGAAGTACGCGGTAACAAACCGTTCTTCCAGAATTGCCGCGCCGGTGAATAATGCCATGGAAGCGCGCTCGTATTGATTAGGAGGAGACAACAATATCTCTCCGTCCCCTTCAAAAAAAGCTCCCGTAACCTGGCCCGCGACGTCCTGGGTAAATGCGATGGTGCCATTGTTCAGTGTGATGTGAATGGCCGCCCGATCGATGGAGACATCGCGCAGTCGATAGACCCGCATCTTGTCCAGGGTCACCGTGCGCAACTGTAAGTAAAGGCTCTCGGCGGAATTGGGTTGTTGGGAAGTTGTCCCAGAGACTCTCGCTGCGGATCCGTCAGCAGGTTTGGGAGCGTCCTGGTTCCAGGACAGCGCCACTGCGGTCGAAGCCATCGACAAGCAGGCAAGTGGCAGCAACTTCCTTCGAATTTTTGAGATTACCCTGGTCACCTACGCCTGCTGGTTTCTATCTTCTAGAATGCGCCTTAGTGCGTACGCCTGTCATCTGCTCGATATTATCGGCCTTCCTGCTTACCGCGGCCGTGGTGTCCGCACCGGCAGAAGTCATTCACCTGAAGAACGGCCGCACTATCTGGGCTGACCACGTCCGCGACACCGGCACCCACATCGAGTACGACCTCGGAGACAACACCTACGCGATTCCTAAATCACTCGTGGATCGCATCGATTCCGGCGGAGCTCCTCCGGGCTACGCTTCTTCGGAAACAAGTACGAAGCAAGCGCACGACTTGCCCGACTTTGCTTCTGCCGATAACTTGAAAAACGATCCTACACTGATTGGCAAGATTATCCAGGATGGCCGGGTCGATCCGGATGCGCTGTTTGCGCTGGAGCAGGCCGGCAACGCGCCTGCGACCGCCGCCGGCTACTTCATCGCAGGCAAGCACGAATTCGATCGCGGACATTTCAGCCCGGCACGCACCTACTTCGAAGCTGCGTTGCGTTTCGATTCCCAGAATCCCACCATCCTGAACTACTATGCCTCTTTGCTGGTTAGAACCGGGAATGCTGCCGAGGCGTTGCCTTATGCCGAGCGCGCTGTTCGAGCGGCGCCAGATTCACCCGACGCGCTCACGGTTCTAGGGTACGTCCAATTCGCCGCCGACCGCGTTCCTGATTCGGTACGCACCTGGAAACATTCTCTCGAACTCCGTCCTGACGCTTTGGTGCAAAAATACCTGGAGAAGGCGCAACGGGATGCTGCCGCCGAGGCCGACTATACCGAACACGAGAGCAATCACTTCACTCTGAAATATGAGGGCAAGAAGACATCGGATACACTGCGCGGCCAACTCGTCGCAACTCTGGAGTCAGAGTACGACGACCTGGTCCGACAGCTCGGCATTGCTCCCCGCAACAGCATTCCGGTCGTGCTATATACCGAGCAGTCCTTCTTTGACGTCACTCAGGCCCCTTCATGGAGTGGCGCTGTTTACGACGGAAAGCTGCGTATCCCTATTAATGGCTTAACTTCGGTCACACCGGATCTGGCGCGTGTGCTTAAGCACGAACTCACGCACTCCTTTATTAGCCAGCTTGCAAGCGGCCGTTGTCCGCAATGGCTCAACGAAGGCATTGCTCAAGCACTCGAGCCCAAGCAGTTGTCGCATGGGCAGGTGCTGGCTGATTTGTTTCGGACGCAGCGCGAGATTCCGCTAAACGCGCTCGAAGGCAGTTTTATGCAGTTTTCGAGCGCACAAGCCGCCGTCGCCTACGAGGAGTCCCTGGCCGCTGTGCAATACATCAGCGACACCTACGGCATGAGCGATCTGCAACGGATCCTCGAAAGACTTGGGCAGGGAAGCTCGACCGAAGCCGCTCTCCGCGCCACCATCCACTCCGATTACGGCCAACTGGAAGCCGAAGTCGGCAAATACCTCGCCCGCAAATACGGGAACTAGACGCAAACTCAGGATTCGGATCAGGACATGGCTTTAACACCCTGCGGAAAAACTCTCGGCGTTGGAGTTTTGAAAGGGTACGGCTTCCCAGCCGTGCCGTAAGTCTACTAAATCGATGTGCGGCGCGGGTTGAAGCCGCGCCCTTTCAAGGCTCCGGTCGCTCATATACTCTCCGTTCTTGCCGATACTTAACTTAGTGAGCACACCGCGATTTAACTGGTCTTTGGCCCAATTCTGTGCTAACTTCTCGGCTCGATTTCCGATGCGTGCGCTTTTCCATTTCGAACAGCCTGCTCCCGTTGAGCCGGTTCATTCTGACATCCCGGATGTCAAAGGGGCCGAACTTGCGTCGGTTTACTGCGGTCGACGCATGGCAGGCGATTTCTACGATTTCATTCGCGTCGGTCCCAACCGCGTTCTGTTTGGCCTGCTCGACGTCGCCGGCGGTCTGGAGGACACTCGTGCCATCGTTTCGGCCGCTCAGCGCACATTCCGAACTGCCGGAACTGAGCTATTTGCGCGCAAGGACGTCAATGAAGCCGATAACATGATGGAGTTGTGCCTGCAATTGAACCAGGCCATCTTGAAGGCCGCCGGCGGAGTCCGCTCCTGTCCCGCGTTTGCCGGCTGCTACGATGAAAGTCTGGGCATCGTTTGCTACTTCAACTCCGGCCATACTCCCGGGCTCGCGCGTGATCGCAACGGCGTTACCGAGCTTCCCGCCACGGGGTTGCCGCTGGGATTGTTTACCCACATGGTCTCGAATGCTCCTATGGTCGCCCTCGAGCCTGGCGCCGTCCTTCTACTGACATCCCGCGGGATCGTCGAAGCGAGGACCAAACACGAAGAGTTTGGATTGGAACGAGTGAAAGAAGCTCTTCAGCAATCCAACGGGGCAAGCGCGAAAGAGCTTTGCGTGTCCGTTCTTGACCAGATGCAGCAGTTTACGGGCACTGCGCCGACCCACAACGACGTAACCGCACTCGCCTTGGCTCGAAAACCCCCGAGCGTTTGATGCGCTTTAGTCAGTTTCCTCTAATTAGGCCGTGAACCACCAGTTTGCCTAGCCCCGTGGTCGGTGTCACAATACTTTAATGCAAAAATCTTCTACCATCCTTGTAATCGCCGCCATGCTGCTGCTGGGCAATGCCCTGGCGCAGCAGACTCCCGCGGCAACGACTCAACAGCCTCCTGCAGCGGCCAGCCAAAGCAATTCCGCCCTGCCTACCCAAAAAGATAAAGTCAGCTACGCCATTGGAATGAATATTGGAACCACCCTGCACAAACAGTCCGTGGATGTTGACCCGAAAGTCCTGACGCAGGGATTGCAGGACGCCCTGGCCGGTGGCAAAACGCTGCTTTCGGAAGACGAAGCGCGCACTACCCTCACCGACCTTCAGAACGAAATGCGCAAAAAGCAGCAGGAGAAGATGCAAGCAGCTGCTGAAACCAATAAGAAGGAAGGCGACGCGTTCCTTGCGGCGAACAGGACAAAAGAAGGCGTGGTCACGCTGCCTAGCGGTCTCCAGTATAAGGTTCTATCCGCTGGTACTGGACCAAAGCCGACTACTGGCGATGCCGTGGCCTGCAACTACCGAGGCACGCTCATCGACGGCAAGGAATTTGACAGCTCCTACAAGCGCGGCCAGCCCGCAACGTTTCCGGTCAGTGGAGTGATCAAGGGCTGGACCGAAGCCCTTCAACTCATGCCAGTTGGCTCCAAATGGCAACTCGTCGTTCCGTCCGATTTGGCGTACGGCGAGCGCGGGCAGGGCCCTGATATCGGCCCGAACGCCACTCTCATCTTTGAAGTGGAACTGCTCTCGATCCAGCCTCAGGATAAGGATAAAGATCAGGACAAGGGCCGGGGCCAAGACAAGAAGTAGGACACGGCAAGCGCCGCGGACAATGGTCGTCTAACTTCGCCGCAGGAAGAGTCGACTCACTTGTTCGCGGCGCGCCATGCGCGTGGCAGCGGCAGCGCAAAAAAGACCGCCAACGCAACATTCAAGAGCAAACTCACAGGCACGTTGACCCATGCCAGGGCAATGCAGGCCAGGTAGAGTATCGGGCCGACAGCGTACCGGGCCGAGATTTTGACAGTGGCGGATACATCTACGTTTTCCCCCAGCAGGTTGCGGTTTGCATACCTCCACAAGAGGTTGAAGAACACCGCAACGGCGAAGTACATTCCGTGATACAACATCGCCGCCGCCCGCTGGTCGCTTTGGCCAAGATGTTGCGCCAGTACGGCAGTCGGAAACGGAACCGCCGTCACACCCAGTAAAAGCAAAAGGTTCAAGAACAGCAGCGCATTGTTCGACCGCTTGATGTGGGTGAACAAGCGATGGTGATTGATCCACATGATCCCGATAAAGGCGAAGCTGAAGACAAAGGCAAAATAAGAGGGCCACTGCCGGAGAAGTTGCACCGAGAGTTCTCCGCT
>Ga0210405_10001493_pt1 | contig 26576 bp, 26 predicted proteins | sample IncBWH11MmetaG_FD_155492 | JGI IMG/M metagenome (GOLD analysis project Ga0210405, IMG submission 155492) | Forest soil microbial communities from Barre Woods Harvard Forest LTER site, Petersham, Massachusetts, United States - Inc-BW-H-11-M | ecosystem: Environmental > Terrestrial > Soil >...
ATCGCTGGGGTATTTTTCTGCAGCCCCGCGACGAAACCCGCCAGGTAAATTTCGGCATGCACAAGGGCCAGCCCGCTTGGCAAGACGTCCCCGGCGAATATCGGTCGATTCTTCGCCGCATTGTGGTCACGCAAGGCGATACCGAACCCGCGTCCGTCGAGCAACAAAAAATGCTCGGCCTGTCGTGCCCTTCCCTCTACGACCTCCGCAACATTTTCCAGGTTAACGTCGAAGAGGGCCGCCACCTGTGGGCCATGGTCTACTTGCTGCACCGCTATTTTGGGCGCGATGGCCGCGAAGAAGCGGAATCGTTGCTCGCACGGCGTTCCGGCGATACGGACAATCCGCGTATACTCGGCGCTTTCAATGAGCCCACTCCCGACTGGCTCGCCTTCTATATGTTCACGTTCTTTACCGATCGTGACGGCAAATTCCAGCTTTGCGCGCTCGCCGAATCCGGCTTCGATCCGCTCGCGCGCACTTGCCGCTTTATGCTCACCGAGGAAGCGCACCACATGTTCGTCGGCGAGTCCGGCGTCAGCCGCATCATTCAGCGCACCTGCGAGGTCATGAAAGAAAACAAGGTCGATACTCCCTCTGACGTGCGCACGCTAGGCGTCATCGATTTACAAACCATTCAGCGCTATCTGAATTTCCATTACAGCGTCACACTCGATCTCTACGGCTCCGACGTTTCCTCGAACGCCGCCAATTACTACACCAGTGGCCTCAAAGGCCGCTTCCGCGAAACTAAACTTGAAGACGACCACACCCTCCAGGACGCGACCTATCCCGTCTCCGAAGTTGTCGGCACTAGGATCATCTCCAAAGAAGTCTCTGCATTGACCGCTCTCAACGAACGCTTGCGCGACGACTACATCGAAGAAATCCAGGCTGGCGTCAATCGCTGGCAGCGCGTGATCGACGACGCCGGAATTCCGTTTCGTCTCACGCTTCCGCACAAGGGCTTCCATCGAGAAATCGGGAATTTCGCGGGACACTTCATCAGCACTACCGGCGAAATCCTGACCCAGGAACAATGGAAGGCGCACGAATTTGAATGGCTGCCCAGTCCTGAAGACTACAAGTATGTACAATCGCTCATGCGTGGACGGGTGGCCGAGCTGGGCAAATTCGCCAACTGGATTGCTCCGCCGGTGAAAGGTATCAACGGCAAGCCACTCGACTTTCAGTACGTGCGCTTCAACTGAGTCGACGCGTGCCGTCAACCTCCCAGCCCATCATCGATATTCACGTCCACATCATGCCGTTCCACATGATGAAGCCGCACGCGCTCGACTTGATCAAGCGCGGACGCAAGGACTACGCCGACGTCGAACGCTATTGCGCGGATCCGAAGGCGTTCCTCGCATTGCTCGATCAACTCGGCATCGAACGCGCCGGCCTAATCAACTATGTCGCGCCTGACATCATCGGCTTCACACACGAGGTGAACGATTGGAGCGCGAATTACTGCAAAGCGGCGCCCGATCGGCTCATCGCTTTCGGCAGCGTTCTTCCCAGTGGTATTTCCGACCCTGGCAAGGAAGTCGATCGCATCGCCAAAATCGGCATCCGCGCTCTTAAACTGCATCCCTCGCACCAAGTTCTGTCGCCGAACGGCTATACGAAGGGCGATCGCGGGCTCGCGGCCGTCTACGAACGCGCGCAAGCCAACAATCTTCCGGTGATGATCCACACCGGCACTTCCATTTTTCCGGGTGCCAGAAATCTTCACGCGCAACCCATGCTCTGTGACGACGTTTGCATCGACTATCCAAATCTCGTCGTCATCCTCGCACATGGTGGCCGCCCGCTGTGGATGAACGAAGCTTTCTTCCTCGTGCGCCGCCACAAAAACATGTACATGGACATCTCCGGAATTCCGCCGCTCAAACTCCTAGAATATTTCCCCCGCATCGAAGAAATCGCCGACAAGGTCCTTTGGGGCACCGACTGGCCCGGCCCCGGCGTCCCCGAAATCAAAGGCAACATCGACAAGTTCCAATCGCTACCGCTGAGCGATCGATGCAAGCGCCAAATCCTCTACGATACCGCCGCCAACCTTTTTCCTAAGTAGCACGGGCTTCAGTCTGTGCACCGTGGCACAGCCACTCTTGGCTGTGTGGACTAACTGAACCTACGTTCCTAATCTGAACCTCTGTTCAGTTTTAATTGACGCAGACGTCGTCGAGTGCCATCCTATCCTCGTGCGCACTTCCCGCCTCCAACGCCGCTACCAGGCCCGGCGCCTCGAGATCCTCCGCGCCGCCGGTCGCGAATTCCGCACGCGCGGCTTCGCCGAAACCGGCATGCGCGAAATCGCTGCCGCCGCCGACCTCTCTCCCGCCAATCTTTACAACTATTTCCGCGGCAAGGACGAAATCCTCTTCTTCTGCCAGGACAATGCGCTAGATCGACTGATCGCCAATCTAGAAAAGACGCGGCGCATGAAAGCAAGCTCCGCCGGAAAACTCCGCTCCGTGATCACCTTTCACCTGCATTGCGTCCTCGACGAAGTCGAAGGCTCCGCGGCTCATCTCCTCACCAATTCCATCCCACAACATCTGCAGAAACGCCTCCTAACGAAGCGCGACCGCTACGAACAAGGCCTGCGTCAACTAATCGCCGCTGGCATGCGCGCCGGAGAATTCCTGTCAACCGATCCAGCCCTGGCAACCCGCGCCATCCTCGGCGCTTTAAACTCCACCGTCCTCTGGTTCAATCCCCAAGGTGCGCTAACGGCCGAGCAGTTAGCCGAAACGTTCGCAGGCTATTTAATTCGTGGTCTGTGCAGGAGCCGCGCTCCAGTCCGGCCAGCCCGTAGTGGCCGGTCTTTAGACCGGTCAGGAATGAAGCTCGGCAAGAAACTTGCAAACAAAGGTGCACAGCAATGGTGACGATTTCTCCCGTTTCGCAAAAATCTGCGCGAATCCGCTTCGTCCTGAACGGCGAGCAAACCGACGTCTCCTTCGCACCGTACAAGACATTGCTCGAGGTGCTCCGCGAAGATCTCAACCACACCGGCACCAAACACGGTTGCGAACTTGGCGAGTGCGGCGCCTGCGCTGTCTTGCTCGACGGCAAACCAATTCTTTCCTGCCTGCTCCTCGCCCTCGAATGCAAAGGGAGAGAAGTTGAAACAGTTGAGGGTATCGGCGCGAACGGCGCACTGCATCCCTTGCAGGAAGCCTTTGCCGATCTCGGCGCGGCACAGTGCGGCTACTGCACTCCAGCCATCCTCGTTACCGCGAAAGCCTTGCTCGACCAAAATCCGCATCCCACGCGCGACCAAATTCGCGAAGCCCTGTCCGGCAATCTCTGCCGCTGCACGGGTTATTTGCAAATTTTCGAAGCCGTCGAAGCGGCTGTCCTCAAAATTTCCAGCCAGACCAAAGCAGCCGGCTAAATTTCGCAGGCGCAGAAATCAGGAATGCAAATGCCGGAACCGAAAAAACCTCCAGAGACAAAGCCCAACGGAAACAAGAACGATCTCCGCGTAATCGGCCATGCACGGCGCCGCGTAGACGCGCGCGCCAAAGTGACCGGGCAAACCCGTTTCGCCGATGACATTTCCCTTCCCCGCATGGCCCACTGCAAACTGCTGCGCTCTCCGCATCCGCACGCGCGTATTCGCAGCATCGATGTTTCGCGAGCAGCCGCTCATCCCGGCGTCTACCTTGTACTCACCGGCAAAGATCTCCCCATCGAATATGGCATTCTCCCCGTCAGCCAGGATGAGCAAGCCCTCTGCCTTGACCATGTCCGTCACGTTGGCGATCCTGTCGCGGCAGTAATCGCTCGCGAAGAATTAATCGCCTTCGAGGCTTTGGACCTGATCAAAGTCGAGTATGAAATTCTCACTACCATCTCCAGTCCCGAAGAAGCGCTGGCCACGCCGTCACCGCGCATTCACGACTACGGCGACGAAGGGAACATCCACAAGCGTGTTGCCCTGGAATTCGGCAATGTCGAGCAGGGTTTCGCAGAAGCGGATGAAACCTTCGAGGATACTTTTTTCTACCAAGGCAGCACGCATCTACCTATCGAGCAGCACGCCTCACTAGCGACGAAGGACCCCGATGGCAAGCTCACCATTTGGACTAGCACCCAGACCCCGCACTACCTGCATCGCGCGCTCGCCAAAGTCTTGCAGATGCCGGCTGCGCACATTCGCGTCGTCGCCACTCCCAACGGCGGCGGGTTCGGAGGCAAAAGCGATCCGTTCAATCACGAAATCGTAGTCTGCAAAGCCGCGCTTCTTCTCGATCGACCCGTGAAAATCTGCCTGACGCGTGAAGAAGTTTTCTACTGTCATCGCGGCCGCCATCCGGTTCTGATGAAGTTCAAGACTGGCGTAAAAAGAGACGGCAGCATCACCGCTATGCATCTGCAGACGCTGATTGACGGCGGCGCGTATGGCTCGTATGGCGTGGCTAGCACTTTCTACACCGGTGCATTGCAGACAACGACTTACCATGTGCCACGCTATCGGTTTCAAGGCTGCCGCACATTCACCAACAAGCCGCCTTGCGGGCCCAAGCGCGGCCATGGCACTGTGCAGCCGCGTTTCGGCCAGGAAGTGCAGCTCGACAAAATCGCCGAGAAGCTGCAAATCGATCCCGCCGATCTTCGGCTGCGCATCGCGGAGTCTTCCAACGCGGTCACCGCAAATTTTTTCCGCCTCAGCACGGTGAATTTGTCCGAGTGCATTCGGCGCGTGGTGAAATCTTCCGGCTGGCGTGAAACATTCAGAAAACTTCCAGAAGGCCGCGGTGTCGGCCTCGCTTGCTCTGCGTATCTCACCGGCGCGGGCTTGCCGATTTACTGGAACAAAATGCCGCATTCCGGAGTGCAACTGAAATTCGATCGCGGAGGCGGCGTCACGCTTTTCTGCGGCGCCACGGAAATCGGCCAAGGCTCCGACGATGTGCTCGCCTCCATCGTTGCCGAAGTTCTCGGCCTCGACACTTTTGACATTCGCCTGTACACCGGCGACACCGATCTCGGGCCCGTGGACCTTGGCTCCTATTCCAGCCGCGTGACCATTATGGCTGGCAATGCTGCGCTGCAAGCCGCCGAGCGCGCCAAAGCTCTGCTCTCCGAAGCGGTGGCGGAGCGCCTCGGCGTTCCTGCTGAGCGGCTGCGCTTCGCAGACAAGCGGGTCTTCGATTCCGCCGCTCCCGAAAATGGCGTGACGTTTGCTGAAGCGGTGTGCCTGGCGGAAGCGCGCTTCGGGACCATCGGTACGGTTGGTTCCTACACGCCGCCGAAGTCTCCAGCGCTATATAAAGGTGGCGGCGTCGGCCCCTCGCCGACTTACTCCTACACGGCCGCCGTCGTCGAAGTCGTGGTCAATCCCGTGACGGGATGGATCACTGTGCCGAAGATCTGGATCGCGCATGATATCGGCCGCGCGCTCAATCCAACACTGGTGCGCGGACAAGTAGAAGGCAGCGTGTATATGGGACTTGGCGAGGCGCTGATGGAAGAACAAGAATTTCGCCGCTTGCCCAAGAAACTTTCGCACGCCCTGGTGCACAAATTCCCGTCCATTCTCGAATACAAGAGCCCCACTTCGCTGGATATGCCGGACGTGTTCACCGAGCTCGTCGAGGAACCCGACCCTCAAGGCCCGTTCGGTGCGAAAGAAGTAGGACAAGGTCCGCTGCTGCCCATCATGCCGGCGGTGGCGAACGCCGTTTACGATGCGGTTGGCGTGCGCATCGACGAAGTGCCCATCACACCGGAAAAAATCATGAAGGCGCTGGCCGAGAAAAAAGCCGGGCGCGCGCCGCGCATCGGGCCGTCGCACTTTCCGCGCGTGGACTGGCCGGAGGCGCTTCGTGTGCCGCCGCCGTGGGAAGGCGGCGACGGCAACGCCGTCAACGACGTTCCGCGCCGTGCGAAGCCTGCGCCGCAGTCACCGTCGCAACGTGCGCCGGAGAAAGATCGGGTGCTCAGCTCATGATGCGCTTGCCGCTATTTTCTTTTCGCGCGCCGCGCACGCTGGAGGAGGCTGCGCGGATTCTCCACAGCGAGGGGCCGGATGCTATGCCGCTGGCTGGCGGCACCGATTTACTTCCAAATATGAAACGGCGCCAGCAAGTTCCGCGCACGCTGCTGAGTCTGCGCGGCATCGATGGCTTGCACCAAGTTCACTCGGTCGACTCCGGCTTGCGGCTTGGCGCTTGCCTTACGCTCGCTGAGATTGCCGGCGATCCGCGTTTTCGCAATGGCGCCACGGCCTTGGCGCAAGCGGCGTCGCAAGTGGCCACGCCGCACATTCGCAATATGGGTACGCTGGGCGGCAATCTCTGCCTCGATACGCGCTGCAACTACTACGACCAGAGTCATGAGTGGCGGAAGTCGATCGATTTCTGCATGAAGAAAGATGGCGTCACTTGCTGGGTGGCGCCGAGCAGCCCCAAGTGCATGGCTGTCTCTTCCACGGATACCGCTCCCGCGCTGATGGCGCTCGGCGCGCGCGTGCGGCTCGTTTCGCAGTCGGGCGAACGCGAGATCTCGCTTACGGACCTGTATCACAATGACGGGATGAATTATCTGCATCGCAGGCCCGACGAGATCCTGGCCGAGGTCTTACTCGATTCCATGCATGGCTGGCGCAGCACGTACTGGAAGCTGCGCCGGCGGGGGTCGTTTGATTTTCCGGTTTTGTCGGTGGCCGTTGCCGCGCGATTTGCCAATGGCGGGACTGGCGCAGCATGCTGCGCCGCTACAAAGGAGAAGAGCGAAGTCCTGGAAGATGTCCGCATCGTTATCGGATCCGCGGCTTCGCGACCTCTTGTCGCTGACGAAGCCGCCCGGTTTCTTCTGGGCCGCACGCTCACGGACGAATCGATTTCGGAGGCTGCCGTACTTGCTGCTCGCATCGCTAAACCTCTTGATAACACGGACTTTGATATGAGTTGGCGGAAGAAGGTGACGGCTGAATTCGTTAGGTATGCACTCCGCGAACTGCGCGGAGATGATGTGGCGCTCGAACGGTCGGCCATGACGCGCATGCCGTCGATCTAGAACTGGCCAGAGTTGCACCCCCCTCCCCCTATGTTTCCCGGATCTGTTGTAGATACGAGACTTACGGTGTAATCGCTTTGGATCTGTTGTAAATAAAGGAGTTACGGTGGAGCTACCGGAATCTGAGCTCGATGGAGAGGGTTACAAGCGTGTCTTAGGGGGTCTCAGCAGAAGGAGAAAGGGCGTACTTGTTCCCGATTCTGATTATACACAGTTGGTCAATAAAGTCAAGCTAAATCGGATGACCGGAAGGGCTAAGGACCGACGTAGCTTTGTCCTTTTTCCCAAGGGCTCGCGCACGTACAATCCTCCCCGATAATAAGGAGGTTGCATGTCGCAAAGCGAAAGCTCCTCGACCAGGTTCAATCGACGGAAATTTCTGAAATCAGCGGCTACCACGGCGGGGGTTATGTTCATCAAGCCGGGGCTTGTTCGCGGGACGGCGGCAAACTCCGCTGTGCGGGTTGGATTGCTGGGGTGCGGGGGGCGCGGCACTGAGGACGCAACCAACCTGATTGACACGGGCAACGCGCGGGTCGTTGCGCTGGCCGATATGTTTCGGGATCAACTGGACGCGGCGCGGGTGCACTTCAATCAAGTGCAACAAGCCAAAGACTATACAGACATCGATGCATCGCAACTTTTCCTCGGGCCGAACGCTTACCAGCAAATCGCGCATTCTAAAGACGTTGATGCCATCGTGGTGGCCACGCCGCCCTACTATCATCCGCAGCACCTAGAGGCCGTTGTCGCTGCAGGCAAGCACGTTTATCTCGAGAAGCCTGTGGCGGTCGATGTACCCGGAGCGCAGCGCGTGGTGGAGATCGGAAAGCGCGCGGCGGGCAAACTTAGTCTCGACGTAGGATTTCAGATACGGGACTGCCCGCCGTTCGTGGAGCTTGTGCGACGCATTCATGGCGGCGCGCTGGGAAATATTGTTTGTGGCGAGGCACACTATCTCACCGGCTACATCGATCGGCCGGCGTGGCCTAATGCTTCTCCGGCGGAGCGGCGTTTGCGGAACTGGGTTTATGACCGTGCGCTTTCCGGCGACATCATCGTGGAGCAAAACATTCATGTGATCGACATTTGCAATTGGATTCTGAAGGGGCATCCGCTGAAGGCGTCCGCAACGGGAGGACGTCAAGGGCGGCCTGCTTCGGACGGCGACGCGTTTGGGAACTACAACGTGCTGTTTCATTATCCGGACAATGTGGACGTAACGTTCAGCTCGACGCAATTTGCCAAGGGCTGGTGGGATGTTACCGAGCGTTTCTTTGGGACTAAGGGCGTTTCGCAGTCGCCCTACACCGGAGCGCTTGGCATTTGGGGCGATGAGCCCTGGCAAGCGCCGATGACTCCGGCGAAGGACAAACCCGAGTCGCAGAATTTCTCGGTTACTGGAAATTTCACTTCGAATCTGGAGTTTGCCGATCGCGAAAAGAAGAAAGGTTTCGTTGAGAGCATCACCAGCGGAAAGTTCCACAACCAAGCCGACAAGGGGGCGGAGTCGGCTATTTCGTGCATGCTGGCGCGCACGGCTGCTTACAAGGGTCACGAGGTTACTTGGGACGAGATCATGAATTCGACAGAGGTTATGGAGCCGAGGATTGATTTGAATAAGTTGGGGTGAGCGACAGCGGATCGATATTGCCAAGACGCGAGGGAAAAGCCGCAGGGCTGCGAAGACTCCGCCCTGCGCTACAGGTGCTTATGAAAAACGAATCGCGAAGGGAATTTTTGAAGACCTCGGTGGGGGCTGCTTGCGCGGCGGCGATTGTAACCTCGGCCGGCGAGAGTATCGCGGCTACTCCGCCTGCGGAGGCCGTGGCCATCAAGAAAGGGATTTGGATGGAGATGTTGCCGGGGAATCTTTCGTATGCGGACCAGATGAAGATGGCTCGGGAGGTTGGGTTCGAGGTCATGCAAGCGCCGACGCAACCGGATGAACGGAAAGCTGAGGAATTGAAGAAGGCAGCGGACGCGGCGGGGATCCACATCGACTCCGTGATGAACATGGATCACTGGAAATATCCGATGTCGTCCAGCGATCCGGCGGTCGTAGAAAAAAGCTTGGCGGGCATGCGCACTTCCTTACGTAACGCCAAGCTATGGGGCGCGGACGTGGTGCTGCTTGTTCCCGCAGTGGTGAATGGGGAGACGTCGTATCGCGACGCTTGGACGCGCTCGCAGCGGGAGATTCGCAAACTGCTGCCGCTGGCGGAAGAACTAAAAGTGATGATCGCGATGGAAGAGGTGTGGAACAAGTTTCTGCTCAGCCCGTTGGAAATGGCGACCTATATTGATGAGTTTCAGAGCCCGTACGTGAAAGCATGGTTCGACGTGGGAAATTGCGTGCTTTACGGGTATCCGCAGGATTGGATTCGCACGCTTGGACCGCGGATCGTGAAAGTGCATTTGAAGGATTTCAAACGGAACAAAGACAGCTACGCGTGGGTGAATCTGGGCGAAGGCGATATTGATTGGCCTGCGGTGCGGGAGGCGTTTGCTGCGATTCACTATACGGGGAGCGCTACGGTGGAGTTGCCGGCTGGGGATGAGGCGTATTTGCGGGATGTGAGCCGGCGAGTGGATAGGCTGCTGCTCAACCGATCGTGAGTTTGGAAATTTTGCGAGTAAATCGCCTGTATTGGCTCTGCCAAACAGAAAAGCGGATTCTTCGGGCAAACACCGCCCTTCGGAATGACAAGGTTCGGGTCAGCGTTCGCTCGGATCAAACTGCGAAAAGCCTCAGGTTCAAAGGCGAACCTGAGCTACACGCTATATAATTTGCGCGTTTAAATGGGGTGACGTCGTGAACTACGTGAGCGAAAGAAAGTGTTGCGCAGGAGCTGCGGCTAGGTTCTTGCTAGTGGGCTTCCTTGGTTTGCTGTTGTTTGGGACTTTCAGGCCAACCGCTCAGGCGCAGTCGGGGACGATTGCTGCTACGCCACCGATGGGGTGGAACAGTTGGAACAAGTTTGGGTGCGATGTTAGCGACAAGCTGATTCGGGAGATGGCTGACGCGGTGGTCACTTCGGGCATGAAGGATGCGGGCTACACGTTTGTGAACATCGACGATTGCTGGCAGGTTAGCCGTGCGGCGGACGGCACGATTGTGGTGGACGCGGAGCGCTTCCCTAACGGAATGAAACCGCTCGCTGACTATGTGCACTCGAAGGGCTTGAAGTTCGGAGTGTATACGGACGCGGGCCGAATGACTTGCCAGAAGCGGCCGGGCAGTTACGAGCATGAGGCGCAAGACATACAGACGTACGCATCGTGGGGAGTCGACTACGTCAAGATCGATTGGTGCTATGCCGAGGGGCTGGACCCGGAGGTGCAGTATCCGAAATTCCGCGATGCCATCGCAAAATCGGGACGTCCGATTGTCTTTAGTATTTGCAATTGGGGCGTAAAGGCTCCATGGACTTGGGGACCGCACACGGGCAACCTCTGGCGCACTACGGGAGACATCAGCGATCGGTACGAGAGCATGTCCGTGATTGGCTTCGCTCAGGATGGACTGGGAAAGTTCGCGGGACCTGGGCACTGGAACGACCCCGACATGCTGGAAGTGGGAAATGGCGGGATGAAGCGCGATGAATATCTGACGCACATGACGCTGTGGGCCATGCTCGCGGCGCCGTTGTTGGCAGGAAATGATATCCGCAGCATGTCCGAGGAAACGAAGGCGATCCTGATGAACCCGGAAGTGATCGCGGTGGATCAGGATGCGAAGGGCGTGCAGGGACAGCGGGTGTGGAATGAGGGGCCGCTGGAGATTTGGGCGAGGCCGCTGGCGGATGGGTCGCATGCGGCCGCGTTGTTCAACCGCGGCGAGTCGGCGCTGAAGATAACGTTGAATTTCAAGGCGATCGGTGCGCCGGGCTCGGGCAAGCTGCGCGATTTGTGGGCGCGCCAAGACCTGGGCGCGGTGCAGAAGTCTTATACGGCGGAAGTGCCTAAGCATGGAGTCGTGCTGTTGAAGGTATCGAAGTAGCGTTTCAAACTGCGTGATAGTTACAGTTGAGATCCTTCGGCCCGGCTGGAAGACGCCGGGACTCAGGATGACAATACTTGCGGTGTAGCGGAAAAATGCTGACGAAGAATACGACGCACAGCCTGAAGGCCGTGCTACTGATTGCGCCGGCGCTTGTGATGGCTGCGGTCATCTCTGGACAGCCAGAAATGGCTGTCTCACGTTCGCCGCGGGACGTTGGTTGGGAGCGCGAAATCGTTTCCTGGCGAGAACAGCATGCCGTCGAGCTGCGAAAACCGGACGGGTGGCTGGCGCTGGCGGGACTTGAATGGCTGCAGCCGGGCGACAACCCCTTTGGCTCTGCCAAGGACAACAACCTGCATCTGCCGGCAAGCGCTCCGGGACATTTGGGCGTGCTGCACCTGCAGGGCGACAGCATCACCCTTAACGCACCCGCGGAGGGCTTCCCGGCGGGATTCCTGATTGATGGCAAGCCGGTGCAGGCGCAAACGCTGCACACCGACGCGGACCACGACAAGAATAATCCGCGCCTGACGATCGGAACCCTGAACATGTACGTGATTCACCGCGGCGAGCGCTTCGCGCTGCGGATCAAAGACGCAAAGTCCGCGGCGCTGACCGGTTTTCACGGATTGAAATGGTATCCGCCCAATCAGGCCTACCGAGTGGCGGCGCGCTGGATTCCGTACTCTCCGCAGAAGACATTCACGATTGCGACGTTGATCGGCACTAGCTATCCGGCGCAAGTTCCGGGGTCCGCCGAATTCACGTTGAATGGGGAAACGTACCGGTTGGACCCGATTTTGGAGGACCCTGAGGTTGCCACGCTGTTCTTCGTGTTGCGCGACAAGACCAGCACAACGACTACTTATGAGGCGTGCCGGTTCCTGTACACGGGATTTCCGGATAAGGGCCTGGACAAGCCTGGCGAACTGGTGCTCGATTTCAATAAGCTGGAGAATCCGCCCTGCGCGTACACGCGCTTCGCGACGTGTCCGTTGCCCCCTCCGCAAAACCGGCTGCCGATTGCGCTGCCGGTAGGCGAACAGCGCTACCATGAGTGAGGGAAGGAACCAGCTACGCTCTGGAAATCGGGGGCGTTGTGTCGGACAATAAACTTGGCGCACCGAGCGGTGCGCTTCTTATGAGCGCACCCGACCTCTATTCCGCGGACAATGGCGGACCGGAAAATCCCGCGCGGCAAAAGATGGTGGCACTGCGTGTCACGCTCCTGCGCTTGCACAAGACGCTGCTGGACATGGAACGGCGCGAGTACGAGCGCACCAATGGGCACGTGTCGACCGGGGAGCTTTTCCGGCTGGTGATCGATCACGAGCAGTTCGCGTGGCTGCACAATCTATCCGAGTTTGTGGTGCGCCTGGACGAGACGCTCTCCGGCGACGAAGCCGTAACCGACAAAGAAACACACAGCGCGATTATGCTGGCGCGCAAGATGTTCGCGCCCTCGGAATCGGGCGACGCGTTTCAGAAGCGCTATTTCGACGCGATTCAGCGCGACCCCGCGGTGGTGATGGAACACGCGGAGCTGGCGCGACTTTTTGCTAACGAGCCGTCCGATGCAAGTCCAACCTAGCTGCAGGATAGGACAAATGAATCCAGGGCCCCGCAATCCACGGCGAAATCTTCTGGCGCTGGTTTTGTTTCTGACGGCGTTGGTCTTCGGGGGCACGGCGCGGCCTCAGGAAAGACCCGATACTCCCGGCACTCCTCAGATTCCCAGTGCCACATCTGAACCTGCAGCGAAGCAACGGCTTACCGCCAAAGACCGCAGAGAAGTCTTCGAGAAGGTGTGGCGCGAAATCCGCGACCACTACTACGATCCTTCGTATAACGGAGTGGATTGGAACGCGGTGCACCAGCGGTACGCGCCGCTGGTTGAGGCGACCAGCCGGGACCAGGAGTTTTACTCGCTGCTGAGCCAAATGACCAGCGAACTGCACGACGCGCATACGCGTTTCAGTTCGCCAGAGCAGTGGAAGAGTTTTCGACGCCAGCAAGGTGTCACGGTTGGCTTCAGCGTGGATGACGTCGATGGGAAAACCGTGGTCACCAGTGTTATCCCGGGAACAGACGCGGCCCACGTTGGAATTGAGCCAGGGATGGTCGTGTTGCGGGTGCAAGACAACCCGATAGCTGAGCGCATCGCGGAAATTGAAAAGAAGCGTTTGCCTTCCTCCTCGGAACGCGCGACGCGTTGGTTTATTTACAACCGCGTGTTCGCGGGACCGGCGGACGCACCGGTGAAAGTGGCGCTGCAGCGCGCGGACGGATCCGAATTTGAAGTGAGCGTACGCAGGCAGATCTATTCGGCGGCGCCGGACGTAACGACGCACGTGCTCCCGTCGGGGAATGCATATATTCGGTTTGACGGCTTCCAGCATCCGGTGACCAAGGAATTTCGCGACGCGCTGCAAAAATTTCGCGATGCGCCGGGATTGATTGTGGACCTCCGGAGAAACGGCGGCGGGGACTTGGGGGTGCTGCTGCCCATTGCGGGCTATTTCTTTGGCAAAAAGACGCTGTTCGCCAAGGACTCCACAAGGACGGGGAAACCGCTTTCGTCGTATGTGGGTTTGTTTAAGCTGCCGCTGCAGGTTTATGTGGGGAAACCGGGCGATCAGATATATTCCGGCCCGGTAACGGTTCTTGTGGATGCGCATTCGGCAAGTTCCTCGGAGGTTTTTGCGGCGGGCATGCAGGACACTGGGCGAGCACAGATCATTGGCAGCCAGTCGTGCGGCTGCGTCTTGGGAATCGCCAGGCCGCGGGTGATGAAGGGCGGCGGCGTTTTGGAGATGAGCGAAGTGCTGTGGTTCTCGCCGAAAGGACGAAAGCTTGAGGGCACCGGAATCATCCCGGACCAGTTGGTGACGCCGACGATGTTCGACTTGCAGCGCGGCCGCGATGCCGTCCTAGCCGCTGCGGACAAGACGCTGGTGAAAGCGGCGGTACTGCAATCGAAAGAAACGGGGAGCCGGGAAGGCAAGTCCGAGCCTCGATAAAGCGCGGTCCGCGCAGGACGGAAGAGCTGGCTTGCATCCACTATGGATTTTCGTGAGGCGCGTGTTGGCGTCGCTCGTTGGGCTGGTGGGGGTGGTATATGGCGTCGACTACGTGGCTCTGCGGTTGCGCGCGGCTCATCCGCGATTGGGCAGCGCTTTCGGTGCAGTGCAGATGGTGCGGCTGTATGCCATCCCACTTGAAAGCGGCAGGACCGAGTATGAGCTGGATGCGCGGCAGCCGGAGGTGACCGTGCCTTGCGTACATGCGCTATTTCCGCACTTGGGATACGGCGCGTGCTGGTATTTGCGGCGAAATAGTCAGAAACCGATTCCGATGGTTATACTGACCTCAGCGCGCCCGTAGCTCAATTGGATAGAGCACTTGGCTTCGAACCAAGGGGTTGGGGGTTCAAGTCCCTCCGGGCGCGCCATTTTCTTCCGACTGTGCGGCAGCTCTTTCCGGCAAGAGCATCTGCGCGGCCTTGGACCCCCGGGGTACGGTACATTAAAAGGGAAAAACGATTACCAGATTCGATGTATGGATGCGGCTTGCGGCGTCTGAGAGTATGCACGTGCGGGCTAACAAGTTCCGCGAAGTTGAAGGAGAAGGGGCCACGTGGTACGCTTCGAGAACCGAAGCGGTAGGGCTGGGACGCGTGGTCCCTTCTTCCTTCTACTGAATCCCTCCTGATTACGTACTTCATTTACTCCCATAATTCCCGTCCCGCCGTACCCAACCACGCAGGCGAACACCGCCGTTGCAGACCGGATATAATTCGCGGGTGCGAGACAAGCGTTCCCCAAGAAAATTTAGAGCCCAGATGTCCGGCGGGCGAGAGCGCACGGGCTTGGCGCGGGCAATTTCCAAGATGGGGTACTGCTCCCGGACGAGGGCGGCAGAGCTGATTGCCATGGGGCGCGTTCGGCTAAATGGCGCCGTGCGGCGCGGCGCGGAGACACCGGTGCGCCTCGGACACGACAAGATCGAAGTAGACGGTCAGGAGATTCGAGCCGCGGAGAAAGCGTATTGGATGATGAATAAGCCGCGGGGTGTGGTCACCACGGCGTCGGACGAAAAAGGCCGCGAGACTGTGTATGACTACATGGGTGAGCGGGGCAAGTGGCTAGCACCGGTAGGGCGGCTCGACAAGGCGAGCGAAGGGTTGCTGCTGCTGACGAACGATTCGGAATGGGCCGCGCGGGTGCTCGATCCCGCCGGACACGTCGGAAAGACATATCATGTGCAGATCGCGGCGTTCGCGGACGAGGCGTTATTGCATTCTTTGCAATCCGGCGTTCGCGTGGCGAACGACTTTCTCCGCGTGACGCGGGTAACGGAGTTGCGCCGCGGCGAGCGCAATTCGTGGCTGGAAATTGTCTTGCACGAGGGCAAGAACCGGCAGATTCGCAGAATGCTGGAAGCGTTGGGCGTCGAGGTGTTGCGGGTAGTGCGCGTAGCGATCGGCGGGTTGGAGCTTGGCGACTTGGCGAAGGGAGAGTCCCGGAAGCTGAGTGCGTGGGAAAAAGCAGCGGTAGCGGGAAGGCCGAAAGTTGCAAATGATTTGCGTTAGCTCTAGGCTGGAAGCTTCATGCCTGAATTTTCAACGGAACTGCTGGCTTACGGATTTGTGTGGTATGTGGCGTTTCTGTTTTCAACCACGTGTCACGAGGCAGCGCACGCGTTGGTGGCCAAGTTGGGAGGCGATGAGACTGCTGCGCTCGGCGGGCAGGTGACCTTGAACCCAGTGCCGCATATCCAGCGTGAGCCGTGGGGCATGGTGGTGATCCCGATTTTGTCTTTCCTCTTCACGCATGGAATGATCGGATGGGCTAGCGCGCCCTTTGATCCGCAGTGGGAGCGCCGGTATCCGCGACGCGCGGCGCTAATGGCGCTGGCCGGTCCGGCGGCAAACTATACGCTGATGCTGCTGGCCACTATCGGTTTACGGGTGGGCGAGAGCATGGGTTGGCTGCAAAGGAATCCGGAAACGGGGCAGCCCAACCTGCTGTTTGTGATCCTGCGGGTATTTTTCTCGCTGAACCTGTTGTTGGGGACCTTCAACTTACTTCCGGTACCGCCGCTCGATGGCAGCGCAGGAATCATGCTGCTCATGAGTGAGAGCCGGGCGCAACGCTACCTGGACTGGCTGCGCGGCAGCGGCTACGCAATGGTGGGCCTGCTGGTGGGCCTGTTAGTTTTCCGATACTTCTACGGTCCGGTGGAGAATTTCGCCACGAACCTGCTACTGCGTAGCCACTTCTGATCCGAGATTTGGATGGTTCAGAAGCGGACAGTTGGCTTGCCCGGTCTCTTCTTCGGCACAGTTTTCTCCTCGCAGCAAGCAAATAAGTATCTTCGTATCTGCTAGTTGCGAGGTCTTGGCTTGGCCATGCGCCTGCACCCTATACCGCCCGGAGGGAGGAATGATTTTGACCGCCGAACACCTAGCCGCCAGCCTATATCGCGTGGAGGTCTCTGGCTGGGACGACAACAAGGCATTCTTCGTGGAGAATTCCGACTTGGAGTGGACGGACGATTCCGGGAAGCAAGTCACGCTGCGATGCGGTCTTAGCAATGGCACGGTCGTATTCCTGCGCTTGCTTCAGCCGATCAACAACGACCGGCCCCACCCAGTGGCCTACGAGGCTGAGTTGGTGGCGCGAAACGAGGAAGGTTTGCGGCAATTCCGGCTGCGGCCGGTGTCATCGCGAGGGGGACGCAAGCCGAAACTGTTCTAGGAGATTGGGAGGCTCTGAACGGAGAAAGCACCAAAATGGAACGGAGGTCCGAAATGGCGGAGCGTTCCCGGACCCAATTAGCCGGAAGAACCGCGGCGAATTGAGTCCATGCGTTGGATCGTCCTTTGAAAGCAATAACTTAGCGTAACCGGGGGCGCGATTTCGCCGAGGAAATCGCGGGAAGTTGGCAGCGGCGGTGGAAGCCAAGATGCGATGCAGTAGAAGGTGATACGGGGCCATCTCAAGGCTGGCGAAAACATTGCCAAGAAAAGCTCGCTTACACCCTGCATTTTGGACGACGATCCCGCACAACTGGAGATGTTGGCAGCACTGATTCAAAGCATGGGTTACGAGCCAGAGTGCACGTCCAGTCCCGAAGAGGCTCTAAAACTCCTGCAGTACGGCCGGTGTCGACTGGTACTGGCGGATGTGCACATGCCCGGAATGGACGGGTATGAGTTCCTGGACCAGGCTCTGCGCACCGATCCCGGAATCCACGTCATCATTATGACCGGGGAGTACACGCTGGAGTCCGCGCTGGAGGCCGTGCGCCGGGGAGCGACGGACTTTCTGCCCAAACCGATCGATCGGGTGCGCTTGAAGCGCACGCTCGACGACGTAGCAGCGCTATACGACCAACGGCGCCGCGTACGGGAGCTTGAGGAGCAGTTGTTAAAGGACCTGGAATTTCACGGCATCGTGGGCAAGAGCCCGGCAATGCTGGAAGTGTTCGACTTCGCGCGCAAGGTGGCGCGGCACTATACCAATGTATTGCTAATCGGAGCGACGGGCACCGGCAAAGAGCTCGTCGCGCGTGCCATCCACCAGATCAGTCCGGTGAGCCAGCAGAAGCTGGCCGTGTGCAACTGCTCGGCGCTCGTGGATACGTTGCTGGAAAGCCAGCTATTCGGGCATATGCGCGGGTCTTTTACCGGGGCCACCGATACTCGTCCAGGATTGTTTGAGTTCGCCAACAACGGAACGGTGTTTCTCGATGAGGTCGGGGAAACCTCGCTGCCCATGCAGGCCAAGCTGCTGCGCGTAATCCAAAACAGAGAAATCCAGCGTGTTGGCTCGCCGGAGGTGCGGCAGATCAACGTACGGCTCATCGCCGCCACCAATCGTGATTTGCGCGCGGAGGTTCTGGCCGGGCGATTCCGCGAGGATTTGTTTTACCGGCTAAGCTCCATCCAGATTCGCCTCCCTTCGCTGACCGAGCGGCTGGAGGACATTCCGCTGTTGGTGCAATTTTTCCTGAAGAAATATAACGAAGCCTACGGAAAGAGCATTTCCGGGCTTACGCGCCGGGCGCAAGCGGTTCTGCTGCAGCATCCCTGGCCGGGCAACGTGCGCGAACTGGAAAATGTGATTTCCAGCGCCAGCATCACCACGGGCGGAGATTTCATCGACTTGGCTGACTTGCCGGAGGGTCTACAGCACCGTGGTGCGCGCTCTGCCGCGGGTGACGATTGGCGCCCGTTGTCCCTGGAAGAAATGCGCAAGATGCACATCCACCGGGTTCTCGATATGTGCCAGGGAAATCGCCTGCGGGCGGCGCAAGTCCTGGGAATTGGACGAACGAGCTTGTACCGTTACCTCAAAGGTGGGCCGGAACAAACGCCAAACCCAATGAAATCCGGCCACGCCGCGGCAGGCGCGCGGCCATAACTTGCCTGTCTCTTTCCTGATTTGAACTGCGCGTGTACCGCACAGGCACACTTTCCCCCGTTGAAGCAGCGCGTTTCGCGCCGCGTTTTGCAATTCCAAGCAAATCAGCAAGATGGCAGCGCAAAATTTGGCACGCGTCCTGCACGTATTGTAGTGAGGCACGGAACGAGAGAATTTTGGCGAGATGGCTAGACGATGGGCATGAGATCGGAGCTTGAACAAGACTTTGCGGCGGCAATTCTTGGCGCGGCACACGCGCTGGCGCCCTGTACACAATCTTCCACCAGCAACACATCCACAGCGAACCCACTATCCACCAGCCAAGACCCCCTGCGCGCCGTGTAAATTGCTATTGGCAGTCGGCCAATGGCGGTTGCACGGCGCTCTTTCCTCCTCCAAGCACTGAACCAGATTAGTCCATCAGAAAGTGCGCTGTTTCCTGCAAGAATAGACCTAGTTGGTCATGGTGAACCCAGTGGCCGGCACCGGGAACCTGGATCAGCCGACGCTGGACAATGGCTTGATAGCGGGGGTCATCCTCGGGAACGGGAAGAAAGCTCTCTAATCCCCAGAAGAAGAGCACCGGCGAGGTGATATTGCCGAAGAGTTCGACGGCATCCGCCATGTGGTGACCGTACGGAGAAATTGCCCGCGCATAGTTATCAAACTTCCAAAGAAGCGAGCCATCCGACTCCCAATTGGTGCCATGCAGCGTCAGATGACGCGCGACTTCGTCCGACAGCCGCGGGTTCGCTTCTTTCATGCGCGCGATGGCGGCCTCAATGCTCGGGTAGCTCTTGGGCCGGCGCTTTTCCAGGTCGCGCACGGTTTCTATCCAGTGGCGCACCCGGTCGGAAGCTGGCCCGTGCACGCGATGGCCCGGGGGGAAACCAATGCCCTCAATAGAAACGGACTTCCGCACGCGCGGCGGGTACACGCCGGCGTAGTGGAGGACGATGGCGCCGCCGAGCGAATGGCCTACCAGCCGAATCGGGAAATCATCGATGATGTCGAGGAGCGCGGACAGATCGAGGACGTGTTCAGCGATGCTATACATGGCGCCGGGCGCCCAGGCGCTGTTGCCGTGCCCGCGCAAATCAAGCGCGAAGACGTGATAGTGTGCACATAAAACTTGTGCGACCCAGTCCCAATTGCGCGCGTGGTCTAAAGCGCCATGCACCAGCACCAGCGCAGGCTTGCCATCCTGGCCGTAATCCCAGAATTGCAGCTTGAGGCGGTCGGAATAGAAGAAGTGAGAGATAGGTTCCACAGAACGCTCCGCAATCCGATGTGCGAACTGCTTCAGAAAATACACGGTATGCCGACAGTCCGCCAGCCGGCGGGTGGCGGGTAGCAATAAGACTAGAGCCCAGCAATGTCTCAGGCCTGCAATGCGTATTAGTTTGGAGCCGTGGACGCCTGGCGCAATCACTGGTACATTGCCATACACTGTGAAGAGCCGGTCGCGACGAGGAGTTTGCCGAGCGGCTCAGCAATGATCGATTCAACCCGTTCCTTTGCCCCAAATCATGAGAAAGAGGAAACAGGCATGAAGCTCGGAATGAAGAATTGTTACGCACTGGCTATCGCCGTAGTACTCGTGCTGGCAGGCGCGGCATCGGCAAGGGCCCAGGATGTTTCGCAGGCGGAAAAGGAGCGCGCACTGCAGTATTTAGAGTCGACCAAGAAGGGTGTGTTAGATGCTACGAAAGGACTGTCCGAGGCACAATGGAACTTCAAGCCCGCGCCGGACCGCTGGTCCCTGGCGGAACTGATAGAGCACCTGGCGGCCGCAGAAGATATGTTGCGAGGCGTAACGCAGGAGCAAGTAATGAAGTCGCCGGCGGTGCCTCTACGGAGCGCCGAAGAAATCAAGAAAGTGGATGAAAGTGTACTGACCATGGTGCCGGATCGAACGCATAAGGTGCAGGCGCCGGAGCCGCTCAAGCCCATCAACCGCTTTGGGTCGCCGGAGGCGGCACAAAGACACTTTCTGGAGAGCCGCGCTGCGACGGAGGAGTATCTGAAGAATACGAGCGGACTGCGCGCGCATCTGTCCGACAGCCCATTGGGCAAACTCGACGGATACGAGTTTGTCCTGTTCACCGCCGCGCACAGCGAACGGCACACCAAACAGATGCTGGAAGTAAGGGCTGATCCCGCTTTCCCGAGAAACTAGGGACTAGAGCCAAGAGAGCGCCACGAAGCAGAATTCACGAAGAAGAAAGCGCCACTTGCTGCTTGCCGGCGAGTGGCGCTTGTTCTTAGCGCAGAAGCGTCGCGCGAATGTGTATTCATTCTCGGAAATCATTTTTTCGGGGTCTTGCCCTTCGTGCGCAAGCGAGGTATCTTCCCCTCATTGGTAGTTCCCGCCAAACGGAGGATGCTTCATGAAAATAGATCGGATGACTTGTATTTGTGCACTGGCGGCGACGTTCGCAATCGCTGGAGCAGCGCAGGTGTTCAGCCAGGATAAGAAAGATGCTGGCGATGCCCACAAGATCGTACATTTCGCTGATTTGAAGTGGACGCCAATCATGAAGGGTTGTGATCTAGCAACCGTTTCCGGCGACCCTAGCTCCGAAGGAACACCGTTCGTGCTGCGCATCCGATGCGCCGACGGAACTAAGGTTCCCGCGCATTGGCACCCGATGGATGAGAATCTAACCGTGCTCAAAGGAATTTTCCTGGTGGGCATGGGCGAAAACTTTGACGAAGCAAAATTACAAACCATGAATGTTGGCAATTTCCTGGTCATGCCGAAAGAGATGCGGCATTTTGCAAGCTGCAAGGGGGAAGTGATTGTGCAGGTTCACGGTGCTGGGCCATTTAAGAATAACTGGGTGAATCCGTCAGAAGTGCAGCCGCCGGACGCAGCGCCCAGTGCCGCCGCAAAACCCAAATCGTAATCCACAGGAGCAGCCCGGCTCGCACAAGCGAGCACGATTTCGCTGTGCTAGACTGACTTTGCCGTCGCATTATGAACGCGACTGCTGAAGCGTGGAACTTCGGGCTCTGTGCAACGAGGTCCCGCGAACCCCGCCAGGCCCGGAAGGGAGCAACGGTATCGGGAACGCCTCGGGTGCCGCAGTTCACCCGAAGTTCCTCGCGTCTGTAGTCGCGAGGCTTTGCGCTTTATATAATTTTCCATGAGCTACCAAGTCATCGCACGCAAGTGGCGCCCGCAAACGTTTAGGGATCTTGTCGGGCAGGGGCACGTCACAGAGACGTTGCATAACGCGATTCGCAACAATCGCGTGGCCCACGCATACATTTTTTCCGGAGCGCGCGGCGTCGGTAAGACCACGGCGGCCCGGATCTTGGCCAAGGCGCTGAACTGTGTGAACGGGCCGACTCCCGAGCCTTGCGGCATCTGCGATTCCTGCAAGGAGATTGCCGCGGGTACTTCGCTCGACGTCATTGAGATCGACGCGGCTTCCAACCGCGGCATCGACCAGGTTCGCGAATTGCGCGAAATGGTGCGCTACGCGCCGGCCGCCGCGCGCAGCAAAGTGGTAATCCTCGACGAGGCGCACATGTTGACCGGCGAAGCCTCCAACGCGCTGCTGAAAACGCTGGAAGAGCCTCCCGACCGCGTCATCTTCGTAATGGCCACCACCGAGCCGGAAAATCTTGTCGATACCATCCGGTCGCGGTCGCAGCACTTTCATTTTCGCGCGCTGACGTTTGCGGAGATCAGCGGACGCCTGCAGGAAATTGCCGCCAAGGAAAATCTGAAGATGGAACCCGGCGCATTGGCGGTGATTGCCCGGATGGCCGAAGGCAGCCTGCGCGACGCTCTCTCCTTGCTGGAGCAGGCACGCGCGTTTTGCGGCGACACCATTCCTGACAAGGAAGTGCGCGAGCTGCTCGGCGTCGTTCCGGAAGATGCGCTGGAAGAATTGGTCGGGGCGATTGCTTCCGGCTCGGCGGACCGCGCTCTCGGCTTGGTGCACACCTTCCAAAAAGAAGGGCGCAACCTGCAGCACTTCTGCCGTGAAGCGATTCGCCACATGAGAAACCTTTTGATCGCGCGGGTGTGCGGCGCGGATTCGGATTTGATAGCTGCGACGCCCGACCAGCGGCCCGCCCTGGAGCGCGCGGCCGCGCTATTCAGCGAAGAGGACTTGACGCGGTTTTTCCAGATCCTGCTGCAAACCGACGACGACCTGCGCCGCAAACCGGACCCGCGCGTTCATCTCGAGATGGGTCTGTTGCGCTTGATCAACGCGTCGCGGCTGGCGCCCTTGGAAGAATTGCTGGCGGAGGTCCGTGATGGCGCGCCGTTGAACAGCGCAAGCGGTGGACGTGCGCGAGCGACAATCGCGACGGCCACTCCGCTTTCGCCGCTGCCACGGCGGGATACGGCAAGTCCGGCGCCTACATCATTTCCTGCACCGAAGATTTTGACGACCGACCCTCCAGAGACCGCGCCAAATCCCTCGACAGCAAGGTTTCAAGACGCAGAGCCGAAAACGGATGCCCCACGCGAAGCAACTCCTGCACAGCAAGGATTGGCTGTGCCACTTGTCAGCGGTATCACGGACGAACAGGTCGCGGAAATAAAACAAGCGATCCAGTCGCAGCAAAAATTTCTCGGCGAACTCGTCGATCATGGCACGCGCTGGGAGCTCGATGGCGCCGAATTGCGAATTTATTTTTCGCCGGACAAGCGCTCTTTCGCCGAAATGCTCGAAGGCCGCGACTCGCTCGAGAAGATCCGTATCACTTCGAGCAAGGTCCTCGGCCGCGCGGTGCGAGTCTGTGCTAAACTCGAAGCAGTTGCAGCGGCGGCCGCCTCGGGCTCGCGCTCGGGATCGGCCACGCAAGAGTTACGCGCTCAGTTTGAACGCGATCCAATGGTGAAGTCGATGCTGCAACGCTTCGGAGGAAAAATCGCCGAAGTGAAACATCGTCCAGAGGAAACCTGATGGAAGTCAGCGCTCTCCAACAAATGCTCTCGAGATTCAAGCAACTGCAGGATGATCTGCAGCGGCAGGTGAATTCCGTGACTGTGGAGGCTTCGGCCGGCGGCGGCATGGTCGCGGTAAAAATGAACGGCCAGAAGCAAGTGGTCGACGTGCGCATCGAGCCCGAAGTCTTTGCCAGCAAGGATCAGGAGATGTTGCAGGACCTGGTGCGCGCGGCGGTCAACGAAGCGGCGCGGCGCGTCGATGAGGAACTCGCCAACCAAATGAAGAATCTTTCCGGGGGAATTCCGGGCCTCGGGAACATCAAAATCCCCGGCTTGTTTTAACCCTTTTTAGACACCCCTTAAACTCTTCTGTTTAAAGCATTTAGCTTCCATCGCATCTCTATATTTTCTCGTTCGCTGCTTCCCCTTTTGCTTTGAGGCGCGGGGAGAGCTCGGTATGCTTCCCATTTGCCGGTTCGGTTTACGCCTTTTTGGGAACAGCGCGTCTCCGCAAATTCCCGCGTAGCGGAAAATGGAAGAATCCCAGCTCGTCCATTACGGCGTCGCAAGCCGCATATTCGGAGGAGGTCCATTTATGAAAGGTTGGTCTGTGGTCATTCTGGGGGTCATGCTCGTAGTGTCTGGTTCCGCGGTCTGCGCACAGTCTGGCGCGCAGGCGAGTTCTTCCGCGAGCGGCAGCACCTCGGCGCAAGCGGATAAATCCGGCGCGTCAGCATCCAGCAATAACTCGACGTCCACTTCGGCAAAGGCCGGACACAACTCCGCGTCGCTTGCCAGCGGCACGGCCATGAACGCCGCTCTTTCGCAGCCGGTAGACACGAAGAAAAACAAACCCGGCGATCCGGTCACCGCCAAGACAACGGAAGCGACAAAATCCGATGGCAAGGTGGTGATCCCCAAAGATTCCAAGCTTGTCGGGCACGTTACCGAATGCAAGCGGCGCAGCAAGGAAGAAAAAGAATCCGCACTGGGTATCGTGTTTGACAAAGCGATTCTGAAAAACGGCGAAGAAATTCCACTGAACGTGACGGTCCGGGCGTTGGCAGCAGCGCAGTCCGCAGCAGCGAGTTCGGTCGGCGGAGATGATTTGTCGGCCGGCGGCGGAGCGGTTGGCGCGGGTCGCGCGAGCGGCGGCGGCGCGCTCGGTGGCGTGCGCTCGACGGCAGGCGGTGCCGCAGGCGCGGTGACTAACACCGCGGCGACCGCTGGCGGAGTTGCCGGCGGCGCAGTCAATTCCACAGTGAACGCGGCGGGAACAGCGCGCGGCGCGGTTGGCGGCTTGAACGCGGCCGGCCAGTTGACTTCTAACAGCCAAGGCGTGTTCGGACTCGACGGGCTAAACCTAAGCTCTGAGGCTTCCAACAGCACACAGGGATCCCTGATCACGTCGACCAGCAAGAACGTGCATCTCGACAGCGGCACGCAGCTTCTGCTCGTGTCGCAAGCGCAAGCAGCAACGGAAGCGCCGAAGCAATAGCGATACGACGAAACCTATACTTGAGGAAAGGATCCCAGCGATGAAACCAGTAACCGCAGGTGCGCTTCTCTTGATCACAGCAACGTTGCAAACCGTCCGCCCGGCTCCGGCCAAGGACAAACCGGCATATGAACGCGGCGTGCTGTTGCAAATGGATTCCACCCATTGCGGCTTCGCCGAAAAAGGCAGCAAGACGCTGACCGGCGAAATCCTCGGCACCGATGGCCAGCACAAGAACACGCAAGAGGTCTTGTGCCAGGAGTACATCCTCAAGTCCGACCGGTTGATCTATCGCATCCGCCCGAAAGACGACAAGCATCCGACTCTTCTGCCCGTAGGTGAATCGGCGGAGTTTCGCATACACAAGGACCGGATGCTGCTGCGCGTGCCGGAATCCGACGGCAAGGAGCGCGAATATATCGTCGTATCGATGACGCCGCGAGCCGACGAAGTCGAAGCACGAGCCGCGGCCAAGGCCTCGAACCAATAAGCTCGTATCGCAGGGAGCGATGCGATCACCAAGAGGGGTGACCTTCTAGTGGGCAGGCGCGAGGGGTTCACCCCTTCCACTTTTCCAAGGTTTTGTTTTTCACTACTGCACACTCGAACGCGAGAGATACGCCTGTCCGATCGCGTTTGCGCAACCCCCATCCGTGTGCTACACATCATGCATGCCTGATTTCGCCGCTCCTGTCGAACGCCTCATCGATGAACTAAAGCACCTGCCCGGAATCGGCCAGAAGACGGCGCAGCGATTGGCTTTTTTCTTGCTCCGCGCCACGCCGGAAGATGCCCTCGCGCTCGCCGAAGCCATTCGCGATGCTAAAGAAAAAATCCGTGAATGTTCCGTGTGCCATAACATCACCGACGCGGACCCCTGCCTTTACTGCACCGGCGCCACGCGCAACCGCGCGACGATATGTGTAGTCGAGGAAGCGCACAACATTTTTGCCATTGAGAAGACGCGGATGTACAGCGGCATGTATCACGTGCTGGGCGGCTCGCTCTCGCCGCTGCAAGGCCGCGGGCCCGAGCAGCTCAAAATCAAAACGTTAATCGATCGCCTGAAGGGCGGCGCGGTCGAAGAAATTATCATCGCGACGAACCCCACCGCTGAGGGCGAAGCCACCGCCGTCTATCTGTCCAAGCTGCTGAAACCGTTAGGCGTGCGTGTCACGCGTATCGGGGTCGGCATCCCCGTCGGCGCCGATCTCGAGTACGCCGACGAAGTGACCATGCTCAAAGCCATGGAAGGCCGCCGCGACCTGTAACCGGCGGGCTGTTCAAGCGCACCCTAGCCATTTCCGCCGATTCAGTATACAGTTGGATTTCCGCGGTAACTGTCCCCTGCAAGGAGGTGCGCTCTGGGTCTGGCGCACTACATGGCGCAGTACGATCACGAACACTCTTCCGGCTGGAACAAGCTATTGCACGGTATCGGCATTCCCATGATTTTTGCGGGAATCATTCTGTTCCTTTTCGCGAAATGGATTTGGGGCGGATCGTTTTTCGTGGGCGGTTGGGTGTTTTTGCTCCTGGGGCACCGGATTGAAGGCAATCATCCGGCGTTCTTCCAGGGACCAGTATATTTGTTGGTCGGACCCATCTGGGTAGCTAAGGAAGCGTGGATGTTCTTGACCGGAGAGCATCGCGCCGCTGCGTCGGAAAATACTCGGACGAAGTAGTTGCGGT
>Ga0210405_10001494_pt1 | contig 26547 bp, 22 predicted proteins | sample IncBWH11MmetaG_FD_155492 | JGI IMG/M metagenome (GOLD analysis project Ga0210405, IMG submission 155492) | Forest soil microbial communities from Barre Woods Harvard Forest LTER site, Petersham, Massachusetts, United States - Inc-BW-H-11-M | ecosystem: Environmental > Terrestrial > Soil >...
CCATTTTTCCCTTCACTCACACTCCAGCAACCTCCACGCCCCGCGATACTCCTCAAACCGCTCCTCGCCATCCTTCCTACACCCAAACGGATAAAGATTGATCGTCAGCCGTCCTCCCAGCGCCTCCACCGGAATCACATACCAAATCCTCTTCCACCGAGGATGCCCCTCTTCCCGCATCCTTTGCAAGAAAGCCTGCCCTGAGCCTGTCGAAGGAACCTGTCCTGAGCCTGTCGAAGGAACCTGCCCTGAGCCTGTCGAAGGGTGCCACCCCTGGATCACCACCGCCAGAAAATCAATCTGATCTTTCGTATACGGCATATGCCGCTTGCTCGTCCTCCAGCAAGCCCGCACCGCGAATCCCTTATGATGTCGCGCCCCACTCGCCTTCACCTGTACCCTCCACAATCTCCGCACCGCATCCAGAATCACGTCATACCGCTCGTTATCTCCAAACGGCTTCGCCACCCCAAACCCTCTCTTCGCCGCGTCCAGCATAAACTGCATCTCCGCCATCGCTCCCCGATGCTTCGTGTTATCCCGTCCCCCCGGCATCCGCCCACCCGCACCTAGCCCGCCATTCCCACCTCTCCCCATATGACAAATCCCCCAAAGACCCCTGTTGAGCCCGTTGCGCATGTTCTAAGATCCGATTTTGGGTGGCGCAGCGCTTCAGCGCTGCGATAACCGACTCCAAGGTTTCAGCCGCGAAGCGGCGAAAGAATGCAGCCCACTGCGCAAGCAGTGGGGTAGCAAGTGGCAAACAAGAAAAGCCCCGGGAGGGGCAAAAGAGCAGTTCTCAGAGATTGAGCCCCATACGCCTGCGCCGTAGGCACAATCGGACACTAGACAACAACAATGCCTGTGCCACCGTGGAAGAGCGGCGCTTCAGCGCCGCGTAAGCCCACGGATCGACGCGGGCTTTAGCCCCCGTGCACCGCGGCCTAAGCTACAAACAAAAATGGCGCAAGCCGACAAGGCCCGCGCCATTGACTCTCGCCCTCCGTCAGAACAATCTAACCGAACCGGCCAAACTGAACACCGCCACTCATATTAATAACGAAATGAATGACTTACAAAGAAATAATCAACCAGAAGGCTAGGCTAGAAAAAGCAAAAGGCGCAAGCCGGAAGGTCTGCGCCAATTTTCACTGTATACCTTAATCATACCACATCGACAGGGCTAAAAGCGACATACTTCGACACTTTATTTCCCGAACAAAACCAATGCCTTACGCAAAAAACTTGATGCTCAGGGTCTTGACAAGCTTTCGCACAAACGTACTCTCCCGCCCCTGTCATGCTGAGCGAAGTGGGATTGTCCGAAGGACAATCCCACGCAGTCGAAGCATCGCTACCCGCGCCGTGGTGCCACTCTTGCAAAGAACGCAAGGATGGGTACCACGGACTTATATATGTTTGCTTTTCTGCTGTATAAAGTCGGGGTTCCTACCACCCACCCTTTGGCACAAAACGTGAAACTAGGTCGCTACTCTTCTCCGAGACTATGTACTTCAACCAACAATAAGTAAAATATCGCCAGGGGTAAGGATGATAAATGGATAGATCCCACCCCAAAATGGAGACGGATCATGGACTTGTTCAACCCCGTGGAATGGTTCTCCTGGCTCTACGGAAAAGTATTCCAAGGCCATTTTTACATCGGTGCGGCTGCTGTGATGGTTGTCTCCTCACTGATAGGACTGGCGCTCTGGATTAGGGGAGTGGACCGTTACAAGGAACAACATCCCGTAAGATTTGAGGTGGCTGACCCAGGCCCAAAACCTCAGACCGTGGCAACAGTGAATAGTCAAATACCCCGGAGTGCCACGGTCCAACAGGGGATAACTAGTACGAAATCCAGCGCGGCAATGCCAGCACGGCCATCATCAACCGACACATCTCCCTCGGGGCGGGTTAGCGGCATCGTACTCGATGGCAATGGTGTGCCCGGAGTTGTCGGTGTTGAGAGTGGAGGCGCGCTAAACAACAACGGCGACTGCAATCTGAAAAACGTCAAAATTATGGGTTATGGAAACAACGGAACTGGCATTGATTCGCACGGAGGCTTGGTTGCCTGCAATACCACACTTACTCCCGGCGAGGAGCCGACAAAACCAGCAAGTCAACAATCGGGGAATGTATCCGCTGTAGCAATGAATCATGTCGTCGACGTGCGCTTGAGACCGGGAGCCGACTTAACTCAAGATGAGGCTAGCAAACTCGTTACGGATGCGATCATTGCATTTGTTGGGGAACACAAACGGATGCCAACCAATCACGAAATCGAGGTGCAGTTGGGCAAGAACGCAGGAGCAATATTCGCTAACGTGGATTGCGGAGCACACGGCACTGGCATACGCAGCAGGGGAAGTTCGACCTTCGAGGACGTGACCATAAACCAGACTTCGTGCGACACCGGAATAGATGACGCTGGCAATGGAGCGCATTTCAAGCGAGTGCTAATAACCATTTCCAACGGCTCCGCCGTGGCGCATTGAATTGGTAGGCCGGGTCGCCGGGTGCCCTATCCTTCGCGTTTTTCGCGAAGGGTGGGATTCCACAAATCTCACCTCTTAGGATTTTGACTCTCGTAGGCACGATCCCAAACTTGCCTCACCCCGCCAGCAGTGCCACTCCCGCCGCCACCAGACCAACAGCGATCCAGCGGCGATGGTCAACTCGTTCATGAAGAAAAATCTTCGCGGCGACGGCATTGCCAATAAAGGTCAGGGAAGCGGCTGCAGGAGCGACCAAACTTACATCTCCCCACGAGAGCGCGAACAGCAAACTGAAGAACGCGACGGCCATGGCCGTGACGCCAAAGAGAAAGTTCGGATTCGCCAGCGTCCGCCCGATCACCACGCCCAGACCCGACCGTCGCCGTAGGGCCCCCACATCCCCAACCTGCTTCATCGCCCGGGCCAGAAGTATGTCACCGACTACGGACGCGAAGACAATGGCGAGGATTGCGCTCCATGTATAAACACTCTTCATAGATTGCCTGTCATCCTGAGCAAGCGTTCTTTGCGCAGCGAAGGACCTAGGCGAGCCGCGCGATGTGTCGCGTTCTTTGCGACACAATACTCGCGCGTTTGGCTCGCTTCCTTATCGACCCTTCCCGCCGTTTTCATCGCTCGACCCCGCTGGCAGTCGCGACCGCACGAGCCTCGTCTTTATCTCGGGCGAGTTCGCCATGATCATGCGTCGTGATCTCCGGCCCCCCAGCAATGAATCCCACTCCTCCTGTAATCAGAGCGATCCCCGTCCACCGCAGCGGACTGACGTGCTCGTGCAGAACGAATCTCGCGACCAGGGCGAGAATCACATACCCTAGCGACGTCGCCGGTAGAACATAAGTAAGATCGGCCCACGAGAGCGCGGTCATGTAGGTTGCGAAAAAGGCGAGCAGAAGAATTATCCCGATTGCGACCCAGGGATTGAGCACAGCGAAAATAACGCTCTGCAGCCGGCCAACCGAGATGCTGCCGACTTGCTTCATGCCATGCGAGAGCATCGAGTCCCCAGCCGCAGCGAAGACCGTGACACCGGCCAGCACAAGATACTTGCGAAAGTTCACGAGAAGTTTAGATGCTGGTGGTTTTGATTTGTCATCCTGAGCAAGCGTTCTTTGCGCAGCGAAGGATCTGGACGAGCCGCGCGATGTGTCGCGGTCTGTGCGACACATCACTCGCGCGTTCGGCTCGCATCCTTATTACGCCTTGGCGAGTTCCGCAGCCTCGTCGCTGTGCTGCTTCACCATCTTGTTCCGCTGTGAACGCAACTTGAGGAATGTCTTCGCTTCCTTGTAAAGGCGTTTGCGGTCGTTGCTGTCAAATGCCGCCTTCTTCAGAATGCGGAACACAGCCTTGGGCCGGAAATAATATTCATCGTAGAAACGGTGGACGGCAGAAAGAATGTCATCCGCCGGCAGCCCAGGATATTGGATATGCGCCAGTTGATGCCCGCCCTCATCCACCATCTTGTTGTCGCCAACCATGAACCCATTCTTCACCGCATAGTCATAAAGCTCGGTCCCAGGATAAGCATGCGCCACCGAGACCTGAATGGTCTCCACATCCAGCTCCTTGGCGAAAGCAATGGTGTTGTTAATGGTCTCGTGCGTCTCGCCTGGCAGACCCATGATGAAGTCGCCGTGGACGACCAACCCAAGCTTGTGACAGTCTTTGGTGAATTGCCGCGCTCGCTCGATGGTTGCACCCTTCTTGATGTTCTTGAGAATCTGCTGATCGCCAGATTCATAGCCCACGATGAGCAGCCGGCATCCGGCTTCTTTCATCGCTTTCAGGGTTTCGAAATCAGTCGTAACGCGCGAGGTGCAGGACCACGTCAGGCCCAGCGGCTTCAGCTTCGCGCACAACTCAATCGTTCGCGCCTTCTGGATGTTGAAAGTGTCGTCGTCAAAGAAGAATTCTTTTACTTCCGGCCAATACTGTTTCACCTTCGACATTTCCGCGGCAACGTCGTCAGTAGAGCGTTTGCGCCAGGGATGTCCACTCAAAGTCTGCGGCCACAAACAGAACGTGCACTGCGCCGGGCAGCCCCGAGTGGTGTAGAGCGAAACGTAGGGATTCAGAAGAAACGGAACGTTATACCGGGTAACGTCGAGGTCGCGCTTATAAACATCGGTGACGTGCGGCAGAGCGTCGAGATCCTGAATCTGCGGCGCATCGGGATTGTGGACGATCTTGCCGTCTTTCAAATACGAAATGCCGGCAATCTCCTCGAGCGGCTTGCCTTTGGCGTAATCAACCACGGCGTAATCGAATTCCTTGCGGGCAACAAAATCGATCGCCGGACAATCGCGTAAAGATTTTTCCGGAAGCACGCTCACGTGCGGCCCCACGAATGCAATCTTCATCGTAGGATTCGCAGCCTTGATCGCCCGAGCCAAGCCAATGTCGCCCGGAAACCCCGGAGTGCTGGTGAAGAGCACAAGAAACTCGTAATCTTTGGCAATCTCGATCGTCTGCTCCGCCGAAATATAGTGCGGAGGCGCATCGAGCAAACGCGCGCCCTCCAGCATTCCAGCCGGATAAGCCAGCCACACCGGATACCAATAACTTTCGATTTCGCGGGTGGCGGGCCAGCGGGAGCCAGCGCCCCCATCAAAGTTTTCAAAGGACGGCGGGTTCAGAAACAGCGTTTTAAGAGGCATATTGAGTGAGTCTTCATTTTAACATCCGAACGTAGTCGATGTTGGTTAAAACCAGTGTTTATGCAGGTTCTTCGTTGAGTACATGGTTTGATGCAGCGAACGGGGAAAAGAGGCATTCTGCGTTTATTCACTTCGCATTTTGTTTGCTTCTCATTGCCTATTTACTTCGCCTACTTGCTCCGCCTACTTACTTCCCATGGCCCACTTTTCAAGATCTCCGGTGGCGCGCAGGAGTGCGACTTGACTACGCTCGAGTTCGAACGTGACGTCCTGCAGCGTGATGAGACGCTCGCTGGCGATAGAACTGGCGTTGTCGAGATCGTGCAGGTTCGCGCCGGAAGACTCCATGCGCGTTTGAATGGCTTCGATATTTTTCTGGGCGATCTCATACTCGAGTTCGGCCACGTCACGCGCGGCTTGCATCTGAGTCACAGACCGCTGGAGTCGCAAGGTTTCTTCCGAGATCTGGTTCCGCGCGGCTTCCGCTTGCTTGGTTGCTTTGAAGGCCTCCGACTCAGCCTCCTGGACCCGGGCGTGCTGGGCAAGATTTACGAAAGGCAAGTGGATGGCTACGCCTACGGTCGCATTATTGGGCTGGAAACTGCCGGCCGTATAAAATTTTTGATAGTTGTTGTAGGTGGCGAGGTTGGCGTATTGAGCTGCGAAATCTATGCTTGGCCACAGTGATCTGCGTTCACCTTTTACCTTCAAGTATTGCGCGCGCGCATGTTCCACGGCTGCCTGAACCGCGGGATTTGCGTCGGTCGCTTTGTCCGTTGACTGTTCTGATTGTTCTACGGTTGGGAACGCCGGCACAGACTCCGCGTTAATTTCGAAAGAGACCGCTGGCAGACCCGTGAGCCGCGAGAGATGTTCGCGCAGAACATCGGCTGCGCCGCCAGCCTCGGCAATTCGCAAGCGCACGCGGGCCACCGACAAGCGAGCTTTGCTGTCGTCAAGAGCGCTGTCGATTCCTTCTTGGACGCGCTGCGCTACAGCTGATTCCGTTTTGACCGCGGCTGCCTCCGTCTCGCGCAGGCGGGTCGAACGCTGCTCCCATTTCGCCAGTTCGGTATAGCTCAACACGACATCTTGAATAATCTGATTACGCTGGTCTTTCGTGCGCAAGTTTGTGACCGCGATCTCCGATTGCGCGGCGCGAATAAAATCTTTCAATGCAGGATTGATGAGCGCCGATTGCGCAGTCACGTTAAAGAGCGACGGAGCCGCGCCTTCGAGGCTGAGTGGAAACCCATCGGACCAACCAATTCCGGCTCCTGCGTTCAGTTGCGGGATATAGCTGTTGCGCAGCTCGCGGTAGCTGGCGGATGCATGTTGCTGGTCAGCAGACGCGATGCCGATGGTGGTCGCGTGCTTTAGCGCGAGTTCAACCGCGCGCTGCAAGGTCACGGTCTCGCCAAGAGATGCAGCCGGCGCAAAGAGAAGCACAGCCAATAAGATTGCGGTGACGCGCCTCTTACTCCACGATTTTCTTGTCATCAGTTCTCACCTTCGGGATTCCTGGGAAGATCCTACGGATAATGTGACGCGAGAGGAATGATACCGCGAGCCGCTGAGAGAAAAGGGATGCAAAGCGAACAGGCTCTTCTAGCTCGCATCGATCGCTAAGGATCGTTCGAATCTCCCACTCCGTGCCGATTTTCGTTTTTTAGAATGATCCCATTGTATAAAGCTACAGGGAAAGCAACTAAGCGGATTCTTTCGACGGGCTGCCTCGCTTCAATCGTCGTCGCACGTCAAAATGGCTGCGCTGGCGTTTGCTTTTCCTGCCGGAGGCGTAAGCCGAAAAACTTGTGCCGCACCCTGCTCCAGCCCGTTTTGCAGGCAAAAATCCGCTTACGCCTTTGTTCGTGGTTTGATCTAGCTGCCCGCAGATCATCGGGAGACGGCCCACCTACAAGGAACTCGCGGGCCAATGGCGGCAATGATCCGAAACACTTTACAGTTTCCAAGAAGGTCCGACGAATATTTTCCCTACGGAAGTGTCTTGATTGCAAACAAGAAGGGGTTGTCTAGGGTACAACTCCATTCGGCGGCACTTTCAACGCTGGCACGGTCTACGAAATTCTATTTCCCTAGCTTATCGCGGGCCGAGAATCCTAGCGAGTAACGTGCTTCAATGCGTCCTGGGCAGGACGGAAGTTGCGGGCCAGAGCCAAGGCTTCGCGGTATTCGCCGGCTGCGGCCGAAGAGTCACCTTGTTTCTCCAGTAGCGCTCCAAGCAAATAGTGAGCCTTGAAGACGGGAGCTTCCTCAACTGTTGTCCCAGAAGAAAGGTAGCGGCAGACGAGACGGATGGCCAACGGATAATCGTTTCCGGCGCGAAGCAACATGTGGGCGGCGTCGACGAGAGCCCCGGGACGGTCGAGATTCCGTGACGACTCCAGCGCGTGCAAAGCCTGCTCCATGTCATTGATCCGGTTGATGTGGCGATAAAAGCCGGCAAGGTTTGCCAAAGCGCGCAAGCCCTCATGACTGGCTTCGACGGCGGCACGATACTCCTGTTCGGCGATGGCGTTGTCCTTATTTTTCTCGGCCATCCGTGCCATCACCCAATGCGCCAGTGCCGGATTCAGAGGCATAAGCAGATTGGCCTGTGCGGCAGCCTTGTCTTTTCCGCCGCCGACGATTCCGGGAGCCTCCAGGTAGAACTCGGCAAGATCGGTTCGGGCGTCAACGTTGGCGGGAGAGAGTTCCACTGCGCGCTCGAATTCGGAGTGAACCTTTCTGGCTAGCCCAGTTGCGCTCAAAAAATTGACGCGACTAGCCTTCTCGCCATAGGTGCGGCCCAGCCATAGGTGATAGAGACTGTTACCCGGTTCCATTGCGACCGCTGTCTCGCAAGCGGAAACTGCAGGGTTCCAGTCGTCGAGCTCAAAATAGGCGCGGCAGAGTAGGTTGTAACTTTGGGCGTTAGAGTTCTGGATCTGGTCCTGAAGTATCTGAATCACTTGATCGACGCGGCCTTCAGCCAACAGATCCTGGGAATTCTCGGCTGCGAGTGAGAAGGGCGCAATCGAAAACAGAGCTAATAGTAACGTCGTCGCCCTCAGGGTTGCCAGCGCACGATGCACCAGAATTTTGAGGGCCGGCAACATTTCGTGAGGATGATGCTCCCAGGGGCTAGTCCACATCATGGACCGGGAACCACTTTGACGCGGGTGCCGTCGTTCAAAGGCTTGGAGTCGACCGAGGACAATGCCACCACGGCATTTTCCGGAACGCCCGCCGTGATCTCCACGCGAGTGAGATTCTGGAGAGAAATTTCAACTTCCCGACGTATGAGTTTGTCGTCCGCGACCTGGTAAACGTAAGGCTTGGTATCGTCCATACGGACGGCTTCGCGCAACAGCGTAAGCGCGCCACTGTGTTCGGCGGTAACGACCGTGACGCCGACATTGACATTCGGGAGCAGGCGCAGGTCATGGTTATCGACTGTGCAGGTGACCTCGCCGACGTTGCGGGAGCCGCGAAGTTTTACGGTGGCGGGGATCGTACTTACAACTCCGGGCCAAACGCGGCCAGGGATCGCGTCCCAAGTCACTTCGATTTTTTGACCAGTGGCAAGACGGCCAATGTCGGGTTCATCCACAAAAGTGCGCACCAGCATGCGGGAGAGATCGCCCTCCTGTAACAAGAGATCGCCGGTTTGCACGTAGGCACCCTGTTTCACGGGGAGGGCGTAGACGATGCCATCGAACGGGGCGCGGACGCTGGATTTCTGTAAGGCGTCTTCGGCCGCATCGTAAGCGGCTTGCGCTTCCGCGCCCTGCGCCTGAACTCTTGCGGTTTCGGGCTTGGAGTAACGATCTTTCTTTTTTTGCTCGAGGAGCGTGGTGTCGGCCTGGGCACGCTGCAGCGCATCTTCAGACTGCTTGACCTCGCCGGCCGATGCTGCTCCCTCTTGCTGGAGGCGGCGCAAGGCATCAAGATTGCGCTGGGCTGCGTCGCGGGTGTTGCGAGCTTTAGTCAGTTCTGAATCCAGAGTGAGAAGCTCTTCCTGTGTCCCTCCAGTCGTAAGGTCGGACTGATTGGATTGCGCGGTTTTTATCTGGGCCTGAGCGCGAGCCGCCTGACTGCGCAGATCGGCGTCATCGAGTAGCAGCAGCAGTTGTCCACGGCGCACGTGATCTCCTTCTCTTACGAGCAGGCGCTTCACCGTAGTCGGCACGGGGGAGTGAGCTTCGAAATTCTGAATGGGCTCAACCTTCCCGTTGGTAGAAATGAGACTTCGAATGGGACCACGCTCCACTGTGGTAGTGCGAACCCGCAGCGGGCCCGGCCGCGTAAAAACCGGAATAATGGCCAGCGCCGCCAGAACTCCAACCACTACCCAAGTGCGCCCCTTGCGTGGTGGTCTGCCATTCGAGTTGTTCGTTGCTGCCAACTGGTTATCTTTCAGAGTATCGGCGGGACAACTGCAAGCATTAATTTACCACCCGCGCGAGTCTTGAGAAGTACGCTCCCCATCTAAGCCGATACTCTTTTAGATGCTGCCTAGGCGGGTCGGATGCCAGTCGTCTCTGCTATGGCTCGCTTGAGACGCGCGCCACCAGAGGCAAAGGACGGCAAACGTTACAATATCTCCATGGCAAAACTGCGCCGTTACACGCCTCAACACGCCGCTGCTGGGTTGGACGCGAAGTTCCCCGAAATTGAAACCTGGCCGAACCAGTTTCCCGGATACGAGATCGTGATCGACGATCCTGAGTTTACTTCGGTTTGCCCGAAAACTGGATTGCCGGATTTTGGCGTGATCACGCTGCGTTACCAGCCGGACAAAGTCTGCCTGGAATTGAAGTCATACAAGGAGTATCTGCAGACCTACCGCAACCTGGGGATCTTTCAAGAGAACGTCGTGAACCGCGTGCTGGAGGATGTGGTGCGATGGGCGAAGCCAATATGGGCTGAGGTGAAGGGAGACTTCCGGCCGCGCGGAGGTATTTCGACGACTGTTGTGGCGAAATGGCCGCGAGGGTGAGAGTATTTTCCTGGGCGAGAAGCGGCCCGATATATTTCCTCGAGAAGCCATCGAGGTTGGGTTTCCTAAGGTTTTGGTTTTGAATTTCCTAGGATTTTGAATTTCGGTGGGTGCATTCGGCTTGCGCGCCGGGGCCGGTCAAGCGGGAGGTCCTTCGCTCCGCCTGAGATGCGGCTACGCTCAGGATGACGCCGATGGGAGGGGCGCACACTGCTTTTCAAACTGACCCATTACCGTCGATTCTCCTACAGCATCCCAATCTTTTTCTGCGGCTATGCTATTTCAGACGGGAGTATTCCGCCTTGGCTTGCTGGAGAATTGGAATGCCCGGGTCGGCGTCCTTCCATAGCGCGAAAAAATTCTGATATTCCGTGCGCGCCTTCGCCGAGTCTCCGGCGAGAACATAGGCTCGGCCAAGGCCCAACATAGCCAGTGCGCCGATTGGTTCATTAAGCACGAGGCCGGGATGATCGATAATTTTCTGGAATTCGGCGGCGGCATCGGTGCCGCGTTTCGCGGCAAGATCGGCCAGGCCACGGAGATACACAGGGTAGAGAAGAAAATTCAAATTCTGCGAGGCGGCGCCGAGTTCGTACTGAGCAGCCGGAGCGAGCGCCGCGATTGCTTTCTCCGCCGCGCCATTGTGCAGCGCGACGGCGGCGCGAATCATCGGCAAATAATCATACTGAACGATGGTGTCCTCGGGCAGGCGCTTATTCAGATCGTCCGCCACGCGCATTGCCGCCGCGGAATCTCCCGCTAGTCCAAGCACGATGGCCGACATCGCCTTAACGTCGCCGCCTTCGGAGAGTGGGAGCGACATCTGAGCCTGCGGCTTCGCAAACGTCATGTCGCCGACCAACGCCGCTCGAAGCGCGGCTTCCGCCGCGTAGCCAGCCGCGGTTTCTTTTTCATCCGCACGCTGCGCGGATTCGACGGCACGCTGCGATAGCTCCTTCGCCTTGGCAAGCTGGCCGCCAGAAGCGGCAGTCTCCGATTGGTAATAGAGCGCGATATCTTCGTATCCCGGCTTGCCCATGAGTTGATTCGCCTCACGCTCCATCCCAGCGGCATCGTGCTGCAGAAAATCTACAAGGTATAGATTGGCGTGATTCAAAGGCGAATCGAGATTGCGTGATTTTGCTTCTTCCGCCGTGGAGCGAGCCTCATCGAGGCGATTAACGCTGAGGTAGGCGGTGACCAGGTTGCTGTAACTTGTGCCACTGCCGGGATTCATCCTCAGAGTCTGCTGAGCTCGGGCGAGAGTGCTGGCGTAATCTCCGAGATTGTTGTAGATCACGGCCAGATTGTTGGAAGGGCTGGAATCGCGAGGATAGGTCTGCGCCCACAGCTCGTAAGACTTGCGCGCTTCTTCAAGATTGCCGGTGACGAAATGCCCATAATGCGAAGCGATATAGAATTTTTCGCGCTCGCTGACGCGTTCGCGAAGTTCGAAAGCCTTGCGGCTGGCCTCGGCCGCACGCACGGTCTGATTCAAGTTGAAATAGTTTGCCGCAAGCCGAGCGTAAGCCATGGCGAAGTTGGGGTCGAGGCTGATCGCCCGCTGAAAAAACGGGATGGCGGCGGCGTAATCGCTTTTCACGACTTGCGCCTTGTAACCCAGGCTGTAAGCCTGTAGCGCCTCGAGAGATGGAGTGGTTACATTCTCCGCAGGCGCATCATACTTTTGCACGGAGGCGAGCGATTCGCCAAGTTTGCCGCGCATCGCCGAGGCCATTTCTCCTACGGCATCGAGAACGTGGTTTTTGTCGCGAGCTTGTGCCGTGGTGCTGGCCAGTGGTTCTCCGTTCGAACAATTGACCGCCTTCAACGTAAGAAGATATTCGGTGCCGACTTGGGCGATTGAGCCCTGGAGCGCGGCCGCGCTCGCTGTACGCTGGCAGACCTCGCGGGCCAGTTCATGCGTGACCCGGGCATCTTTGGGTTGAGCCATTAACGACAGGGTTTGAGCGATGCGCGAGTCGGAAAGCAGATTTAGAAATGGTGACTGTTCGAGTTGCGCGGAGAGCGCCTGGCGCAGGGTGCCGTCGAAAACTGTATCGCCCGTGGTGTTGGTGAAATCGGCGAGCACCACGGTATCTTTGTCCGTGAGTTTGGGGATTCGGCGAGAGCGGTAATAGAGTCCTGCAGCAATCAGTGCGATTAGGATCAGCACCGGGATAGAAATCTTCCAGATCCATATCCATGCTTTGGAAGTCCCGGATTTCGAGACTGAATCTTGTTTCTCCAGTTCAGGCCCTGCGCGCCGCAATTGCGTAGTCAGGGCTGAGTGCGATCTCGACCCGGAGGCGGGCGTGGAAGCTACGGTTTCGACGGCCGCGGCAGAACGGCGAGAATCCGTGTCCCGGCGCAGGCGTTGCAATTCTGCCCGCATCTCGGCCGCGCTCTGATAGCGCAGGTTGCAGTCTTTCTCTAGCGCGCCGCTGATGATGTGTTGCAATTCCGGCGGCAGGTCAGGATTGATGCGTACCGGCGGCACCGGATCTTTTTCGAGAATCGCAGCAAAGATGACTCCCGAACTCTCTCCGCGAAAAGGCAACGATCCCGTCGCCATCTCATAAAGCACCGCGCCAAAGGAAAACAGGTCGGTGCGCGCGTCGAGTTCTTTGGCGCGAACCTGCTCCGGCGACATATAGGCGATGGTACCCACCGCCATGCCGGGACTGGTGAGCTGCTCGTCGGCCGCGCTCTGAGTGTTGGCGGCCGCCATCTGGCTGTGCGAACCGCTGCTGCTTGAGACCTTCGCCAATCCGAAGTCGAGCACTTTGGCGTGGCCGCGAGTGGTGACAAATATATTTGCAGGTTTGATGTCGCGATGAACGATTCCTTTGGCATGAGCGGCATCGAGCGCGTCGGCGATCTCGATGGCGAGCGAGAGCAGCGTTTCGAGTTCGATGGCACGACCGCCGATGCGGTGCTTCAGCGTCATGCCCTCAAGGAATTCCATGGCGATGAAGGATTGCTCGCCGTCCCTGCCGATCTCGTAGATGGTGCAAATATTCGGATGATTCAGTGCGGACGCGGCCCGAGCCTCGCGGCGAAATCTTTCCAGAGCGTGGGGATCCTGTGCCAGCTCGTCGGGAAGAAACTTGAGCGCGACGAAGCGGCCGAGTTCAGTGTCTTCGGCTTTGTAGACCACGCCCATGCCACCACCACCAAGTTTCTCGACGATATGGTAGTGCGAGATGGTCTGGCCGATCATGCGGTCGTTTACGGGGTTCCAGATGCGTGTGAGCGCCCATGATAGGGGCCAAGTTCTTGCAAGTCAATGGATTGCATGCGCGTACCGTGTGTGAGGGATGAGATCAAGAGCGCGCATGCTATATTCGCTCGACCTGTGGCGAAAACAGAACTCTATCCCCGCACCGCGCTGGTTTTGCTGACCGCGCTGAACCTCTTCAACTACGTAGATCGCTCCGTCCTGTTTGCGGTGCAGGATCTAGTGAAAGCAGAATTTCATCGCAGCGACGCCGCCTTCGGGATTCTCACAAGTGTCTTCTTCATCTTCTACATGTGCGCTGCGCCTTTTATGGGCCCGCTGGCCGAACGCTTCTCGCGCAAGTCCGTCATCGTGGTGGGAGCGCTCATCTGGAGCGGCGCTACGCTGCTGACCGCCTTTACCCACGATTTCACCAGCCTGCTCATTCGGCACACGCTGGTGGGAATCGGCGAGGCTAGTTTTGTAATTCTTTCTCCTACATTTGTGGCTGACATGTTTCCCGAGTACCAGCGCGGCCGCGTCATGGGCATCTTTTATCTGGCGATCCCCGTGGGCACGGCCCTGGGTTATGTGCTCGGCGGCTTCATGGGGCCGGCGTACGGATGGCGTGTGCCATTCTATGTGGGAGCGGCCCCCGGCGCACTGCTGGCTCTGTTACTGCTGTTCGTTCCGGAACCTGCTTACGGACAATTCGATCATCTGGAAAAATCGCCCAGTCGCGACACGTTGCGAGGATTGGTCAAAAATCCGGCGTTTCTTACGGCCACGTTTGGCATGGCGATGATGACTTTCGCGCTAGGCGGATTGCAGGTGTGGATGCCGACTTTCCTGCATCGCGTTCGCGGCTACTCTCTAGGGCAGGCCAATCTCTTGTTTGGCGGGAGCATCGCGGTCAATGGGCTGGTGGCCTCTTTGGCGGGAGGCTGGCTGTCAGATGCACTGTTGCGGAAGACTCGCGCGGCGCACTACCTAGTGTCAGCGGTCAGCCTAGCGTTGGGAATCCCTGCCATGTGGATTGCTATTCACGCGAGTGGGCGCCCGATGATCACCGCGATTTTCGTTGCCGAATTCTTATTGCTGCTGAACACCGGCCCTCTGAACGCGGCTGTGATTAATTCCGTGGGCGCGCACATTCGCGCCGCAGCGTTGGCGGCCAACATATTTATCTTCCATCTTCTCGGAGACGTGCCGTCTGCTTCGTTGATTGGCTATGTGTCCGACCATTACTCATTGCAGCTGGCTTTTGTGTCGCCCGTCGTCGCCACCGCGCTCTCCTCTGCCATACTGTTTTACGGAATGAAATTTGCGCCGCCAGTTTTTGTCGATGCAGAGCCCGTTCCAAAAGGGAAGAACTAAGCGGGATGCATTACTTCCATTGGATCGCGGGGACTATTCTTGCACTCGCGTGGTTCTCTCGCATTGTGGACGCCGCCATCGGCATGCCCAGCGTGGTCGATGTTTCCACGGCTGAATGGAATCGCAATCCGGTCGGCGACGCGGGAAATCCTCGGGTTTCGATCATTGTTCCCGCGCGTAATGAAGAAGAGGACATTAAACAGTGTCTAGAGTTGTTGCTCGAACTGGATTACGACAATTACGAAGTGATCGCGGTGGATGATCGTTCGACGGATCGCACTGGCGAAATCATGGAAGAGGTAAGCCGAAGTCAAAACCCCCACCCTCTCGCAAAAGGCGCGAGAAGGATGGGGCACCCGAGGCTTCATGTGATTCACCACCGCGAGCTGCCCCCGGGATGGTTGGGAAAAACCCACGCCATGTGGACAGCCACAAATGAGGCGGATGGCGAGTGGTTGTTGTTTACTGACGCGGATGTATTGTTCAAGCCCGATTCGTTGCGGCGCGCCATGGCTTACGCCGAGGCGGAGCGTGCCGACCACGTGGTGGTGTTTCCGCAGATGATCATGAAGCAGCCGGGCGAGTACATGATGATTGCCTTTTTCCAGACGATGTTTGTGTTTGGGCATCGTCCGTGGAAAGTGGCTGACCCGAAGTCGCGCGATCACATGGGCGTGGGCGCGTTCAACCTGGTTCGTCGCAGGGCGTATGACGCGGTAGGAACCTACGCGGCGCTGCGCATGGAAGTGCTGGACGATATGAAGCTGGGCAAGGTGGTGAAGAACGTGGGATTCGCGCAGCGGAATGTTTTCGGCGCCGATTTGATTTCGATACGTTGGGCGCATGGGGCGATGGGAGTGGTGAATAACCTCACCAAGAATTTTTTCGCCGTCCTTTCTTTTCAGTGGCCGCGCACGTTGGTGTCAGCGTTCGGATTGGCGTTCTTGAATCTGATGCCGTTTCTCGGCGTGTGGCTGGCGCATGGCTGGGAACGGCTGCCTTATGCCATAGCACTTGGGTCGATGTTCGCGATTTATGTAGGTATGTCGTGGCACTCGAAGGTCCCCGCTTATTACTTTCTACTGCATCCCGTGAGTACAGCGCTTTTCGTCTACACCTTGCTGCGCTCGATGTTTCTCACGCTTTCGAACGACGGAATTATCTGGCGCGGAACCAAATATCCGCTGGAAGAGTTGAGGAAGGGAATGGTGTGAGGCGGCGCAGCGTGCAAGGGTTACTTCGTGCTTCGTAACAAGAGCAATCTCTGAGAGGCGGTTTTGCACAGCCTTCGCTTCAGATCAGCTTGCTCCACAATAACTCAGTATAAGTGCCCTTGCCGCTCCCTTGTGAGCGCGCTAGTTCGTGTTTCGTAACAAGACTCAGTTTGTTCGCCTGCGGACCTTGTTGTAGCATGATACTCGCGGCAGAGAAGTACACTCCTTTTTACTCTCTCTTTCAGGTTCTCTGAGCTAAGTCAGCCCATCTGAAGTCTTTCCCTCCTTAGGTACTCCGAAAGGAACAATTTCATGACAAAGGCAGTCTCGCGGGGATCATTTGTCGCGCTGTTTGCTGGTTTGCTACTCGCCTCCAGCCTCGCTTCAGCTAGTACCGGAAGCACCTCCGTTGGCGGCGGAACCCTGAGTTGGACCTATACCACTTCCGGTGGGAACTGCGGCTATATGGGACAATCGCAATACACCCAATGGAACTTCTCCTCCCTTAGTTTTGTGCTCTCGGGCCACACGTATCCTTTGAACGGAGGGGGAGCCTACTTTCAGTCGCCCGGCGGCTCAAGCTGCCCGCCGAATGGACCGCAGCCTCCGAACGGAGAGCCTCTAACAGAGCCCGGATTTATAATAACCTTCTATCCGCAAAGTTACGGCGGTGGATCTGCCACGTACGAAGCCAGTGGAGTTCTTTATCCGCAATTCAAGATTCTATCCATTGTTTATGCCTCCCCTGGCAACCTGAGCAGCGATGGATACACCAATACCCTAACCGATGGAACGAGCACGGCGATTGGGAGCAGCTTTCAGGCGGGTGACACAATCACTTTCACCTACGGCTTCAGCTTCCTCGGTCTCGGCAATACCATGAGTTGGAGCTATGGGAATGCTGTGACCACCGGTAACAACACAGAGGTTACCGATACTTTCTCCCAGGGCCAAGGAGTGTCCAATAATTCCAATTCGGGCAATCCCAACGCCATAAACCACAACAACGATCTGATGATTATCTGGCTCAATCCTTCAGTTTCGCTGCTCCAGGTAGGAACTACCTCAGGAGCAACTTACTCGGTAGGCACTCAACTCCAAACCACCGGCGACCCATTACCAGGTCAACCCGAAGCGTTGGACTCGCTTGAGGTCTTCGCGGGGGTGATGATGGCGAACACGCACGGCGTTACCACGGTTCCGGCGGCGATTCTGAATGCTCAAACGGTTTACGTGTCTGGCCAGACGGGGCCCCAGACACTGCCCGGGTTGGGCAGTATCTGCGCTAGACACCCGAACTACCCGAACTCGTGCACCCTGGCAAATCAGTGCGGCTGTGTCCCAGCAGACTTTGCGGCCATCCTGGCCACCGATCCGCTGCTTAGCTTCACCAATACGGAAAGCCCTTTGAACGCAAACAATACCAACAATCCCAAACGCTTCATCGAAATAACTGGCGCTGAGTTGCTGGCAGGCCCTGAACAAATAGGCGGCAACATCCCAACTAATACCTTCACCGAATCCGACTCGACACAAACAACGCAGACTTGGACCTACTCCCTGGCCTACAACGTAGGCTACAGTTGGGAGGTGTCATGGCAAGTGGAGGGCAACGGACCGAAGTTACAGAGCGCGACCCAGTTCACATGGACAAACACCGACAGCGTGGGCCAGAGCAACGGAAGCGCACACGAGGAAGCGGTCAGCTTGTCGTCGAACACAGTCGGCTGCTATGAGGACGTCTCCATCTTCGAAGACACCGTCTTTCACACCTTCGCCTTCCAACAGCCTACAGGCAACTCGAGTTGCCCATAGAATACGTTTTCCAAATTACCGTAGATTCTTCCCTTTAGATCTGACGCCGCCACCCGCAAGGCTGACGGCTTCTTTTTTTGGCAGCGCGTATTGGTATCAACTGCAGGATCCGTCACCATGAACAGCGTTCACTGCGGCGGTTCCTCGCTCGCATCCGCCTCGTTGCCATACGTAGCCGTCGCAGCGGGCTTCTGCTTGGTCTTCTTTGGCTTCTTGCTGGGACGCATCCTTCCCGCGCTGTAGTGGCCTTGTTTCTCGACGTCATAGTTTTTGGGCATGGGCGGAATCAGGCTTGAGCCGCCGGTCACCTGGCTGACGCGGTTCAGGATGATTTCGGCGCGTCCGTCGTAGAGCTTAACGGGTCCGTGAATTTCGATGACGTGCCCGGTGAGGTGGCGGATGTCGCCTACATCTTTCAGGTCGTGCGGGAAGACCACCACCGTGAACGGGCAGGACATTTGATCTTCGCAGAAGTCCACGAAGTGGACGCCTTTGGCGCCGACTTTCACCCGCAGGACCTTGCCAACGATGCATTTGGTTTCGCCGACGTGCTGGCTAGCTTCGCGAATAGGGAGGCAGTCGGAGGCCGCAAAAAGTGGGAGTGTGGAGAGCAAGAGTGCGGTGTGCAGAGAGGATTTCCGACGTAAGGTCACAATTGAATTTTATGGCGTTGGAATCGAGGGAAGATGCGTTGGGCCAACTATTCTAGTGAGTTTTCCGGAAACGGAAACACAGAAGTGCCCTGATGATTTGAGAAGTTGGACATCCGAGCCGAGCCGAAACAGCGCCGAGTGGGGCAGCCTCGTTCGTGGAAATTTAAGCAGAACAGCGGGTTCCTCACCGGGCTTGGCGCCCGGTTCGGAATGACATCCATTGAATGGAGACCTCTACGGCGCGGCTTGAAGCCGCGCCCTTTCAAAGCAGCAAGCTTGAAGTCAAAGGCAGCAAGCTATTTAAATCCCTTCACCGCGGCCGTCTCGTCTTCTTTCACGTCAAACACGGTGTAGAGCTTGGTGATCTGGAGCAGATCATGCACCTTCTTGGTGAGGTTGAGCAGTTTGAGTTCTCCACCCTGATTCTTGGTGGTGGTAAAGGCGCTGACCAGTTCACCAATGCCCGAGCTGTCGATGTAGTTGACTTCGCCCAGGTTCAGAATGATTTTCTTGTTGCCTTTGGCAAGAAGGTCGCGCACGGTGTCACGCAGGGTGACGCTGCCTTCCCCCAGGGTGATACGCCCGCTGCAGTCCATAATGGTGACGCCATCGACCTGCCGAGTACTAAGTTTCATGCTCATTGAGACCCCTCCTTGGCGCCCGCGGATGCCCCGTGGACGCGCTTGATCAATTTTATTTCGGTACCTGTCGGGGACGGGCGGATTTCCACCACGTCCATAAAAGAACGCATAAGAAAAATGCCGCGTCCCGAAGTCTTGAGCAGATTTTCCGGTGCCAGCGGATTAGGAATGCAGCTCAAGTCTATGCCCTTACCTTGATCGCGAATCGTAATGACCAGGCCCTCCGCATTCTGTTCGAAGGCCAGCGTCACTTTCTTATCTGGAGCGTAGGCATTGCCGTGCAGAACCGCGTTGACCGCGCCTTCGCGCACGGCCATCGAAATCTGCATCACTTCATCTTCCGCAAAGCCGAGTTCCTTGGCAACGCGGGTCGCTGTCTCTTCCGCATGGTCCACGGTGTCCAAGGTCGAATCGAAGGTGTAGGAGACTGGTTGCTCCATGTCGATAGACTACGCTTCAGCCCGCACCCGTTCCTTAGATTGTCCCATAGGCGATTGGCCCACAAGGGCTCGCCGCAGTCCGCATGCAGCGAATGCGGTAGTGTGCCTGTCGAGGCGGGGTGTTGTCAACGAGGACATAAGCTTATGGCTCTAATGTTTATCGATACCCGTGCTTATGATCGACGTATGCTAGCGGTCAGGACGGCTATACTGCACACGTGGGTCCGGTAACGAGCGCGCGAGTTCGCCATTTGCTGATACGGCTCGCGGCCGGAACTTTGTTATCCGCCGCAGTGCTTGCGGGGGTGGCTTACGGCGTTGACTATGCTGTGTTTCGTTATCAACTAGCACGTGGCCAGGCCTTCGGACAAGTCACGATCACTCACTACGATGCGGTCCAGCAGAAAAACGGGAAGACTGAATTTCTCTTCGATCCGCCCCAGGCGCAGACTTGCGTCAACTCGCTTTTCCCCCATGCTGGATACGCGCCCTGCTGGTATCTGCAGAGGCACCCCGAACAGCGTACCGATATCTGAAGGCGGTTCTGTCTTGTTTTCTATTGAGTCTGCGGCACGATCAGGGTGCCGGCATACGTGGCGGTCGGTGTGGGGCCGTTGATGTCGACATTCGCCAGGTAGAGAGTTGGGATGATGAAGTTGCCCGACGGGATACTTTCAGCGTATCCGTCGTAGACAACCGTCTGCCCGTTGAAGGTACCTTGCACGGAAACGAAATTTCCGGTGACTGGGCCTTGCAGCGTAATGGAAGCATTGTCGGCGCCGGTCAGAACTACGCTAACGGTCAGGTTAGCGCTGGAGTTCTCGCTTAACGTGGCGGTTGCAGTATCCTTCGCGCCGGCGGTGCAAGAACTGTCCAATGGTTCGCATATTTTTCCGTTGTAGGTGCCGGAGAGTTTCGACACGACAGTTCCGGTGATGTTTCCCTGGTCGAGAATCGTGCCGTCACCGTTACAAGTGCCGTTGGTGTTACCCGTTTGTGCCGCCTGCTCGGTGTAAGTTCCCGTCATCGATTTTCCGTCGGCGCTCAGATCGCCGGTCACCATGAAGACGTTTCCGCTCTCGACGTAAGTGAAGTTCATCGAACCGGCGATGCCTGAGATGCTTCCAGTCAGGCTGTTTCCGCTAGTCACACCAGTCGTAGGGTCGATTGTGGCAGCGGTGCAATTCCCAGCGAAACCGATGGTGGACGGCACGCCATTCTTTAGACCGTTGAGAGCCAGAAAATTGACTTGCGCCCCGCTGGCGGAAATCTGACCCGTGGAGACAAAGGTGCCGGTCTGGGTGCTGAAAACTTGGGCTTCCTGAAGAGCGGCTTCGATACCGGTAGAGAATCCAGGGCTTGATGTGGACGAAGCAATGAACTCCCAGGGACCGGCGATGTTTGGCATCGGCGCGACCGCAGGTATCTTGGAACTGGAGCAACCGGTAAAAGTGGCGGCGAGGGCCGACAACAGAGCGGAAACTACCATTCTTCTCATGAATACAGGATCCTTTTATCGGCGTAACTTATCAGCGAAACGTATCAGCGCGACCAGATAAACCGCGGCCATGACGAACGCTTTCTTCCGCAGGAAACGCACTTCAGGCTCGATGGATATCCAAGCGCAGAATTATGGCATCCGGCAAAGGGCGGGTTTGTTAATGGTGCGTTAAAGTTTGGTGAATAACTCATGAGTGAGAGTGCGAGGCTTCGTATCGAAGCTTCGGCTACAATGGTTTTCACTAGAAACTCACGGGGTACGCGAATGTCCGGCAGGATTGTTCTTTCAGGTTTGCGGTTTTTGGCAATCATTGTGTTTGCTTGTGCCAGCTCCGTTCTGTCGGCCCAATCCGCTTCCGGGAGCTCGGGCGCGCGCCTGCAGAAGGCTTATCGCTTTCAGCAGGGCGGCTGGACTTATGTTCATCTGGAGGGCTCGCCTTCCAACATCGGCTTCCAGCACGGATATCTGCTGGCTCCAGAAATTGCCGACGCCCTCGAAGCCATAAAACTTTTCGACACGCACACCAGCCAGCGCGACTGGGAATTCTTTCGCAAGACCGCTCGCGAGATGCTGTGGCCGCACATCGATGCCGAGTATCAGCAGGAGTTACAAGGGATTGCCGACGGCGTGAAGGCGCATGGGGTCGATCTTGACGTCTATGACATTGTCGCGCTGAACGCATTTGAGGAAGTTCCGGACTACTACGTGCCGTGGCTGAACAAGCGCGCACAGAAGGCCAACCCGCCGAGCCTGAAGGCTCCGGGGAATTGCAGCGCTTTCATCGCCACCGGTGCCTACACGAAGGATCATGAGATTGTGATCGCGCACAACAACTGGACAAGTTATCTCGCAGGCGAGCGATGGGTGATCGTCTTCGACATTTTGCCGGAGCACGGAGAGCGCATCTTGATGGACGGCTTTCCGGGAGTGATCACCAGCGACGACGATTTCGGAGTGAACGGCGCAGGCATCATGAGCACTGAAACCACCATCACTCAGTTCGAAGGCTGGGACCCGAACGGCAAACCGGAATTCATGCGCTCCCGCAAGGCGCTGCAATATTCAAAAAGTATCGATGACTATGTGCCGCATCATCAAGGAAGGCAACAACGGCGGATACGCCAACGACTGGCTGATCGGCGACCGCAAGACGGGTGAGATTGCCTATCTCGAACTTGGTTTGAAGAACACGCCGCTATGGCGAACGAAGGATGGATATTTTGTCAGCTCAAACTTTCCGCGTGACCCTAAGTTGATTCGCGAAGAGACTGACGGATTCGATCCGAACGATGCGTCATCATCGATGAACGCGCGCCACGCCCGGGCTGACGAATTTGTGCAGACTGCTAAGGGAAAGATCGATGTCGAGGTTGCCGAAGCCTTTTTGTCGGATCATATAGACAGCTTCGAGAAGAAAGAGCAAGCTGACGAACGCTCCTTGTGCGGCCATGTTGAAGTCACAGCCCGTGGCGTGAAAGAGTGGGGTTGGGAAGGCTACAACCCGGGGGGCGCGGTTCAAGGCAAAGCAACCGACAGCAGGATGGCCGCGAACATGAGCTTTGTGGCGCGCGCCGGGCATCCCTGCGGCGCAGATTTTTTTGCCGCCGACTTTCTTGAGCATCATCCCGAATACGCGTGGCAGAAGCCGCTTCTGCGCGACATGAAGGCCGGCCCGTGGACGACGTTCAAGGCTGGACAGAAAAGCAGCGAGTAAATTTATGTAGCGACAGCCGCCTCGGCGGTCCAAGCCTGGGCGAAGCCCGGCGCAACCGTAGGCGTAACCGCGTGGGTTAGAATTTTATCGATCGCTCATGGAGAAGGAGGCGCAGTCTCGTGAAAGAAACCCCACAGCAATACACGCAGCGAGTAGTTAACTACCTCGACGGCAAGCAGCCTTTGGCGGTGCAAGCTGCGACTGCCAAGAAAATCGATCGTCTCATCAAAGGCGTGTCCCCAGCCAAACTGCGCAAGCGTCCGGCCCCGGATAAGTGGTCGGTGAGCGAAATCCTTGCACACCTCGCCGACGCTGAAATCGTTGTCGGCTTTCGCATGCGCCTCATTTTGGGCGCTCCCGGAACTCCCATAGCGGCCTTTGATCAGGATTCCTGGGTCATGAGCGGCCACTATGAGAAGCGCAATTCCCAGAAGTCCCTCGAACAGTTTCGCGCCGCGCGCGAGGCCAACCTCGCGTTGCTCAAGTCCTTGACGCCCGATCAGTGGAAACATTATGGAATGCATTCCGAGCGTGGCCAGGAGACGATCGAACACATCGTCCGCATGTTCGCCGGCCACGACATCAATCACCTGAAGCAGATCGAGGGGGTTTTGACAGGGAAGTAACGAGAAATCTAGTTAGGCAGATCTTCGCTCCTTTTTTCAGGTGCATTAGGACTTACTCATTCTTTCGCAGAAAAAAATCTGATTCGCCGCCGTTGAACTTCCGTTCTGCGCCAGCCTTGCATCGTGCTACCTTCAGGAAGCGTGGCTGGGCAACTTAGAGGCTTGGCCCGCAGACGGGCAACTCGATGAGCAGTTTAAGCCTGCATCGGAAGGCCGAAGGCGGAGGAAGCGCTCGAACGTTCCGTGAGCATCTTCGTAGTTCGCGAGGCCCATTTGCGCCCGGCCCAACCCGTACAGCGCATTCGCGTCATCTTTTCTTAGATCGATCGTTGTAACGCTTGCAGTGTCATACCCAGGGCATAGTGGAGATACCTCAAACATCAGCTTGACCGCACCCAACCCGGGCGCGGGAAATCTGCCGGGAGTCCTCCATTGACTCAGGAGTTCCGGCGTATCCGGCGCCTCCCAGTTTCGATCCCACTCAGTTAAATTTCACGGGGCCGCAGTACACTGACCCATCCTACGGTCGCCCGCCGATGATTCAGAATTAGAGTGCCGAAGTACAACACCAGATCACGAACGATTTGATTCTCGACCTTGCTTACGTGGGACAACATTCCACCAATCTGCGGTCGAATTTTGATGCAGTGAATTCTCTGAACCCCAAGTATTTTTCTCAGGGAGCGAATCTACTGACGCAAATTGGATCTCAGACAGCCGTCGCGCCGCCCTACGCAGGCTTTCCCAACACCGCCATCGTCGCTCAGGCTCTGGTTCCATTCCCTCAGTACTTCGGTTTCAATACCGACGGAGCGCTTGAGAACCTGGGTCAGTCCACCTACAACGCTCTGGAAGCGCAGTTGACTCGACGCTTCCGCAACGGCCTTAACCTGATGGCGTCCTACACCTGGTCAAAAACGTTGACCGATGCGGACGCTGCGTTACTGTTCTTTGCCACCTTGCACCAAGGTGGGGCTCCGCAAAACTCTTTCAATAAAACTGGCGACAAAGCCATTAGCAACCAGGACCTCCCCCAGAATTTTGTGCTCAGCTACGTCTATGAACTGCCGTTCGGCAAGAATAAGAAATTCCTGTCGCATGGAGGCGTGGTGGATCGCGTCGTTGGAGGATGGTCGGTCAGCGGCGTCCAACGTTACGAAAGCGGCCAACCGATTGCTTTCGGTTGCGCCACAGGTGTACCGGCCTTCGCTGGGTGCATACGCTTCGACCAGGTACCCGGTAGTGAAATCTTCAGCCCAGCCTGGAAGAGTGGACACTTTGTGCCAGTCTCTCCAAGCCAGCCCAATGGCATCTCGATGTTCAATCCCGTAGATGCTCCAGGGAATGCGAATCCGGCTTTCGATGATCCGAACTCGGCCGCGAACCTGGCAGCCAGAGGCAGCTATGCCTTCGGTACTCTGCCTCGGGTCGATGAGGACATTCGAATGGGGCATTATCTCAGCGAAGATTTCAACCTGCTGAAACGAACCAAATTAACCGAGGGAAGCGATCTTCTCCTGCAGGTAAATGCACTTAATGCATTTAACCGGCACATATGGAACCGACCGAACGATCTCGGTCCCAATGACGGCGCTGCTTTTGGAATCATCAACTACAACAACTTCTCGACCACGGGAGGTGGAGGCTATCTGCTGTTTCCACGCAGATTACAGCTCCAATTAAAGGTTGAGTTCCAACCGCGGAGCCGCCAGCGGCTCGTGCTCCCGGATGTCGGAGCGCAGCCATACGTACTAAACTGACATCATCGTGAGATTGAATGCCCGCACTGGAAGGCGTTGCCGCCGATCCGTTTCTTGGAGGATTGGCGACAACCAGTTCAGGCGGGCAATCTCTTTTGCAACGATTTTCCTTCTCGTCGGCCAGAGCTTAGGACAAAGCCCTGCGTCGGAGAATCACACTTCACTGAATGCGCCCACCGCTGGCAGATTTGTCGATGTAACCGGGAAGCTCGGTATCCATTTCAAGCAAGCGGCGTCACCAACTTCGAAGAAATACCTGCTCGAAACCATGGGCTCGGGCGTAGCCCTCTTCGATTACGATAACGATGGCAGGCTCGACATCTTCTTCGCCAATGGCGCGCGCATCGACGATCCCACGCCCAAAGGCACGATTCCTCAAAAAGATGGTGCGAAGTTTTGGAATCGTCTCTACCATCAAAAATCAGATGGCAACTTCGAAGACGTAACCGAAAAAGCCGGAGTCGCGGGAAGCGGCTACTCAACTGGCGTTGCCGTCGGTGACTATGACAATGACGGTTTCGATGATCTTTTTGTCGCGGGATACGGCCACAGCAATCTCTACCACAACAACGGAGATGGAACGTTCACCGATGTGACGGCGGCTGCGGGCGTGGCAGGCTCGGGCTGGGCGACCAGCGCTGCCTGGGTTGACTACGACAATGATGGGAAACTCGACTTAGTCGTCGCCCGCTATATGGAGTGGGACTTCGACGACATCTACTGCGGACATCGCGAAGAGGGGTTCCGTTCCTATTGCCATCCGGACCTTTTCAAACCGGCCAGTGTGCTGCTGTATCACAACGATGGGAATGGTAAGTTCACCGAAGTCGCGGCGAAGGCGGGAATAAACAAACCTGGCAAGGGCCTCAGTCTGGCAATCGCCGACTACGATCACGATGGCTGGATCGATATCCTGCTGGCGAATGACTCCATTCCTGAATTTCTTTTTCATAACAAAGGCAACGGAACTTTTGAAGAAGTTGGTGTGGTTTCTGGACTCGGGCTCGATGGCAACGGCACAACGTTTGCGGGGATGGGCGTCGACTTCGAAGATTACAATAACGACGGCTGGCCCGACGCGATCATTACGGATTTGGCCAATCAGAAATACGCCCTCTATACGAATGCCGGAGATGGAACGTTCGATTACGCGACTTTGACGAGTGGTCTCGGAGCAATCAGTTTGCTGCATTCGGGATGGGGTGTTCGTTTCATGGACTATGACAACGATGGCTGGAAGGATCTTTTTGTAGTTCAGTCCCATGTCATGGATACGATCCAGGTCAATGAGCCGCACCTGCGGTATCGCGAATCTCCGTTATTGTTGTGGAACGAGAAGGGCCGGAAATTTGTAGATGTTTCAGCGCCGTCCGGAGAAGTATTTCAACAACAGTGGGTAGCGCGG
>Ga0210405_10001496_pt1 | contig 26536 bp, 23 predicted proteins | sample IncBWH11MmetaG_FD_155492 | JGI IMG/M metagenome (GOLD analysis project Ga0210405, IMG submission 155492) | Forest soil microbial communities from Barre Woods Harvard Forest LTER site, Petersham, Massachusetts, United States - Inc-BW-H-11-M | ecosystem: Environmental > Terrestrial > Soil >...
CAGCCGGAATCATCATTGGCGGACTCGGGTTCGCGATCATCGCCTTCGCGCTCTATCGCTGGATCTTGCGAATGGGATCAGGCAGGACGGCATGAAGCGGAAGTGGAACTGGCCCCTTTGGGTAGGGTTCGTCCTCGCGATTGGCGGATTGTTTAGCTATGAGTATTTCATTCGGTTTCCGATTACGCGGGATTTTCCGTGGGCGAACCTGTTGCTTTTCGGGATCGGCGCAGTACTGCTGCTGGCCGGTTTGTTTCGCGCGTTTGGCCGGCCGCAGCTTTATCGCGGCAAGATCTTCGGCTCGATCTTCACCGCCATGGCCTTGCTCTTCTTCGCGTTTTTTAGCTACGAAATGTTTTACGTCTTGCGTCAGGTTCCAATTTCGGCGCAGGCGCCACGCATTGGAGAGAAAGCTCCGGAGTTCTCGTTGCCGGACCAGGACGGCAAACGGGTGGCGCTTGCCGATTTGCTTTCGCCCAATGGCGCGGTGCTGATTTTTTATCGCGGCTATTGGTGACCACTTTGTAACTCCGAGTTGCGGAGTTTTCAGAAACGCTTGGCCGATTTCAAATCGCGTGGAGTGCAAATTGCCGCTATCAGCGTTGATCCGGTTGAAACCAATCGGGGGCACGCAACAAAAAGCGGCTACGCGTTTCCGCTACTTTCCGATGCCGACGCCGCCGTGATCAAACGATACGACGTTCTGCATCGCGGCGCCGGACCGAAAAGTAACGACATCGCTCGCCCCGCGGAATTTTACGTCGATGCCGGGGGCACGGTTCGCTGGGTCAATCTGACGGAAAACATCGCCGTCCGGGCGAGGCCGGAGCAGGCGTTGGCGGCAATTGACGCGGCGAAGTAACCGGCGCGATTGACGCCGCGCGGTGGAGTTAATACCTTCATCGGCCCGTGCGTGCCGAACTGGAACAGCTTCTAATCCTTCAAGATCGACAACAGAAGATCCGGCAGATCGAACACGAAATAAAGAACCTGCCATTGCAGCGAAAGCATCTCGAATCGCAGCTGGCGGACACTGCGGCGAGTCTGGAAGCGATCAAACAGAAAGCACGGCAAGTCGAGGTTGACCGGAAGAGACTCGAGCTCGACGTCGGCACGCGCAACGAGAGCATCAACCGCCTTAAGACGCAGCAATATCAAACCCGCAAGAACGATGAGTTCCAGGCGATGGGTCACGAAATCCTGCGTTACGAAGATGAGATTCGCAAACTCGAGGACCAGGAGCTGGAGCTGATGGACCAGGCGGACAAATTGAAGGTGGAAGTCACAGCCGAGGAAAAGAAAGCCGCCGCGGCTAAAGATTCAATTACGCGCCAAACGAATGATGTTGGCGAAAAATCAAAAGCGCTTGAGACGAGGCTTCAGGAATTATCGAAGGAGAGGAAGGAACTCGCCGAGAAAATGGACGAAGATTTGCTGAATCGGTTCGAACGGCTGTTTGCCAGCAAAGGCGACTCAGCGATCGTTGCGATCGAGCATGGCGTTTGCACTGGTTGCCACATGAAATTGACGATTGCGACAGTGAAAGGGGCCGAAAGCGGCAAAGAAATCGTCAACTGCGAGCAGTGCGGCCGGATCCTGTATATCCCGGCGTAGAATGATAATGGTAGCGGCGGTTCACCGAACCGCCATGGCGATTGAGGTCAATCGCCTCTACCTACACGTTAAACCGGAAAGTAATCACGTCGCCATCACGCACTTCGTACTCTTTTCCTTCGAGCCGGAGCTTTCCCGATTCACGCGCTTTCGCGAAAGATCCGGCGGCGATCAAATCGGCGTAGGCAATCGTTTCGGCGGCGATGAAACCGCGCTCGAAATCTGAGTGGATCGTCCCTGCGGCGGCGGGTGCCTTTTCGCCGGCATGAATCGTCCAGGCGCGTGTTTCTTTTTCGCCGGTGGTGAAAAACGTCCGCAGGCCGAGCAAGTGATAAGCCGCCCGAATCAGTGCGTGAACGCCGCTATCCTCAACGCCGAGGCCTCGCAAATATTCCAGCGCCTCGTCTTCGCTAAGATCGGCCAGTTCGCTTTCAATCCGCGCACTAATCACGAATGCCTCCGTGCCAAAATGATGCTGCGCATAATCCTGGACAAGATCGACGTAATTGGTCGCGGCATTCGTCTTTTCGCCTTTAGCGACCGCCGCAAGGTCCGTTTCGGACACATTGCAGGCGAACAATGTCGGCTTCGACGTGAGCAGGAAGAAGTTACGGGCAATCGTTTTTTCTTCTGGATCAAGCGGCGCGCTTATCGCCGGCTTACCTGAATCCAAATGGGGAAGCAGTTTCTCAATTACTGCGCTTTCGATTTTGGCGCTCTTTTCGCCGGCCCGAACTTCTTTCTGCAACCGATCGTGTCGCTTTTGCATGGTCGCGAGATCAGCCAACACCAGCTCAGTGTTGATTACTTCGATGTCGCGAATCGGATCAATCGATGCGCTCACGTGATGAACATCCGAATCGATGAAACACCGCACGACCTGGATAATCGCATCAACTTCGCGGATGTGGCTGAGGAACTGATTACCAAGCCCTTCGCCCGCACTCGCGCCTTTAACCAAACCAGCGATGTCGACAAACTGGATCGCCGTCGGTGTGACTTTTTTCGATTTTGATAGCTCGGTCAGTTTATCCAACCGCGCATCCGGAACCGTCACCACGCCAACATTGGGATCGATGGTGCAAAACGGATAGTTTTCCGCGGACGCGTTGTGCGTCCGCGTAACGGCGTTGAACAACGTCGATTTTCCGACGTTGGGCAGTCCAACAATTCCGGCGCTGAGCATATTCTTCTTCTGTAGCGGCGGTCTGTGACCGCCGGAAAATAATAATGCGACGCTCATAGAGCGCCGCTACAACATCACTCGGGCTGGCGGGATTTGAACCCACGACCTCTTGAACCCCATTCAAGCGTTCTACCAAGCTGAACTACAGCCCGATTGGAGCCGCAACTATTCACCAAGTGGATCACTGCCGCCACCGGTTCGTGATGGAATTTGCCAGCGAAAGTCGCAATAATAGAGGCCCTCCCCGGAACATGGTCCAATTCCGAACAGTCCTACTGCCATTCGCACTGACGTTCTGCGCACTGTCGGTCGAAGGCAATTCAAGTCGAGGCGCAGGGCCGAGAGTGAACGTTGAAGCGTTCAATTGGGCAGCGACACTCATTGCGCAGGGACAATTCGTTGCCGACAAGAAAGGCGCCTGGAGCAACGATCATCAGACACGATCACGAGAAAACGGTTTTGTCCGCGATCATGGTTTTCAGGAGTATGGGAAGTGGTACCTCGCCGTGGATGAGCGACACGCATCGAACAGTAAGGCGCGATACAAGTTCCCTTTCGGCGATTTTCATCATGTTCATCGATGCGGTTTGCTCGCAATCAAGAGCAGGGCGCGGGAATACGGCTACCACGAAATTGAAGCTGCTGCGGCGAAGTTGCTCGAATTAATCGAATCAGCCGGCCCACGCGTTCAAAAACGCGTCGATTAATTCCGGGAGGTCGTCGCTGTAGCCGCCTTCAAGAATTGCACCGGTCGGAATGCCTGTCTCGCGGAGCCAATCACCGAACGTCGCGAAATCTTCGAGCTCGAGCGTCATCTGAACCAACGGATCTCGCGCATAAGCGTCGAACCCCGCGGATACCAGAATAAGATCGGGCTTGAAATCGAGAAGCTTCTCCAGCGCGCGCTTGCAAACGTCCATGTGTTCCTGCCGGGAAGTCAGCGGCGCGACCGGATAGTTGTCGATATTCGCAAAAGATTTCGCTCCAGTACCCGGATAAGCGGGAAATTGATGGATCGAAGCGAAGCGAATGCGATCATTATGTGCGATAATGTCTTCAGTTCCGTTGCCGTGATGTGCGTCGAAGTCCCAAATCGAAACTCGATCAGCGCCGTTCTCGAGCGCGTCGAGCGCTGTGACGGCAATGTTGCTGAAATAACAGAAGCCCATCGCTTGATTGCGCGTCGCGTGGTGTCCCGGTGGCCGGTTTAAGCTAAAAGCGCGGCGACCTTGTAGAGCCGCACGCGCGGTTTCAACCGCTGCGCCTGCCGATTTTCTCGCGTAGCCGTCGATCCCCGGATAAGCGGGAGTGTCGAGATCGAAATCGCTGCGCGGATTCTTGATCTGCTCGATGTGTTCCCGCGAATGTGCGCGAAGCAACTCGTTGTCGGTCGCAGCTCGTGGTTCTTGCCACTCCCACTTCGAATGCCGCTGCTTCAAGACCGGAACGCTCCGTGTGATGCGGGCCGGGCGTTCAGGATGTCCTGAGGCGGAGTATTCGATGCAATGCGGGTCGTGAAAAATGAGCATCGGATCAAACACGGTGAAGTCAGCGATTCAAGCTCCAAGAGGGTATTTTGGCCATTTACGATTGACAGCCTACAGTTAGTAGGGTAAAACCCTACAAAATGCTGGCAACACTTGAGAGCTAGCCTGGAGTTGGCTTCGCCACTTCCGACCGTTGTCGGGGGTGGCGAAGTCGTTCCGCCTGCGCGTGTAACGCATTTGTGTCAAAGCGCGAGTGCAATTGACGGATCGCAACCTACGCCCGCAGGATCGCGTCCGGCGCACGCAAACTGCTGCCAAATTAACCTCATGACCATAACAACGAGAGGAATCAAAATGAAAAACGGAAGATCAAAACTGTTGATTGCGATTGCGGCGAGCCTCGCGCTGGCCGGTTGGCTGAAAGCTGGCCCGCCCTCCGCTGACGATGTGGGCGATGCCGATTCGTTTGGAAACAACGCCGTTTTCCTGGGCGCCGAGAGTGGGTTCATCACGCTCCAGACCGATCCGTGTCCTGCGCCTACGCCCGGACCGAGCCCGTCCACGAATCCAGCAAACGGAGATCAATGCTTCCAGATTACGGATACGTCAGTGACCACGCCATTCGACGCTGAAAATAGCGCGCGGATTAATCTGCCCGGAAATGTGGCGAAGACGATCATCTACCCGGTTTTGAACTTCTTCTACCTCTACAACATGAACAACACTACTGTCGGGCCGGCCCAGGCGCGTTTCCAGTTCACGGCCAACATCACGATTGTGAGCAGCGTGCTTAACGATCCGAGCTGCATCGATCCAAACACCAGCGCGCCGTGTGGAGGCAAACTCACCTTCCAATTCACGCCTAATCGCGTGTTTGATGATCGGCATCTCGATGCGGGCGAGACCGCTCAGGTTCGGATGACGCTGACTCGCGCGGGCAACGCCGGAATCAGCAAAGCGAACCTGATTGCGCAAGGCTTGCCGTCGACGCTGGTCGATAAGTTGTTCAAGAATCCGATGACGCTTCAATTGAACGTGGTCGGTTCAGCCAAGAACGTCGACTTCGCAAATGTTACCGACAACATGCGCCTTTTTGGCGACTAAATGATCTAGGCTAAATACCGTAGAGAATTCGCTCCGCCGCTTCGGGTAACCGGGGCGGCGGATTTTTTTGGCGCGATTCAGACTTGATGAAGCCACCGCGAATGCGGATGGTGCGCGTCGTTCGGTCCAATCGCTCTAAATGCTAAACGGTCAGAAAATTGTTGTCGTAATGCCGGCTTATAACGCCGCGCGCACCCTGCAAAAGACTTACGATGAAGTGATGCAGCAGGGGATTGTCGACCTTGTCATTGTGGTGGACGACGCCAGTCACGACGAAACCGCGGCCATCGCGCGCACGCTGCCGAGCGTCCAGGTGGAAGTGCATCCGGAGAATCGCGGGTACGGCGGCAACCAAAAAACCTGTTATCGACTCGCTCTCGCGGCCGGCGCCGACATCGTGGTCATGATACACCCCGACTATCAGTACACGCCGCAACTTCTTCCGGCGATGGCCTCCCTGGTGGCGAGCGGACTTTATCCGTGCGTGCTTGGCTCACGTATTCTCGGTGGCGGTGCGCTGGATGGTGGGATGCCGTGGTGGAAATACATTTCCAATCGTTTCCTGACTGCGGCCGAGAATTTCATGATCGGCGCCAAGCTTTCGGAATATCACAGCGGTTACCGGGCGTTTGCCCGCAGCTTGTTGGAGCGCGTGCCGATCGAAAAGAATTCCAACGACTTCGTTTTCGACAATCAAATGCTGGCCCAGATCCTCTGGCTCGGGTGCAAGATCGGCGAAGTCAGCTGTCCGGCCAAATATATGCCCGAAATGTCCTCGATTAATTTTCGTCGCAGCGTGCGCTATGGCCTCGGCTGTTTGGGAACAGCTTTGCAATTTCGGATGGCGCGTTGGCGATTAACTTCGCCACCGGTCTGACAATGCCGACAGCGCCGGAGTTAACGAGTCGCCGACAAGATCGTCGGATCACGATCGTCGTCTGTATTGTTCTCACGCTCTTGGTTTGGTTGGTCTTCGCGCAGACGCTTCGCTACGACTTCGTCAATTTCGATGACGACCGCTACGTCTACGAAAACAGCGAGGTTAGTCGCGGATTCACCGTCGACGGATTTAAATGGTTGCTGACCCACAGTCACGCGAGCCTGTGGCATCCGCTGACAACTCTAAGTCACATGCTCGATTGCCAGATCTACGGATTAAAACCGGCCGGCCATCATTTCACCAACGTCCTTTTGCATAGCGTCGCGGTTATTCTGCTGTTTCTGGTGTTTTGCCGAATGACGGGGCGGGTTTACCGAAGCGCATTTGTCGCCGCGATTTTCGCGATCCATCCGACGCGCGTCGAATCGGTGGCCTGGATCGCGGAACGAAAAGACGTGCTCAGTGGCGTCTTTTTCATGCTGACATTGGCCTCGTACGCGCACTACGCGCGCGCTCCCAGTATTCGACGTTACGTCGCAATGTCGACCCTGCTGGCCTGCGGTTTAATGTCTAAGGCGACTTTCGTGACAGTGCCGGCTGTATTGCTCTTGCTGGATTATTGGCCTTTGCGGCGAGCCAGCGACTTTTCGGGCTGGCGACGACTGGTGATAGAAAAAATTCCACTGCTTGGCCTCTCCGCGGCGGCAGCGGTCATAACGATGTTCGCGCAAACCGCGACCATGGCGACTTTGGACCAGCTGCCGTTCCGGGCACGACTGAACAATGCAGTCGTCAGCGTCGTCGTTTATCTGCGCCAGACGTTTTGGCCAACCGGTCTCGCAGTCTTTTATCCTCACCCGCACAATCAATTAAATGTCTGGGTCGTTTCGGAATCCGCCATCCTCATCGTAGTTATTACGTTGATCGCAATTTTTCTGAGGCAGAAACGCCCGTACCTGTTCGTTGGCTGGTTTTGGTTCCTGATTTTAGTTTTCCCCGTGCTCGGATTCTTTCAGGCGGGACTTCAAGGTCGCGCCGATCGGTTCACTTACCTGCCGCACATCGGAATAACAATCGCGTTGACCTGGGCGGTTGCAGATTTAACGCAGCAATGGCGCAATCAGCGCGCGTTGCTTGCATCGGCCGCGACGTGCATTGTCATCGCCTGCGCACTTTGTGCGTGGAAACAAACCAGTTATTGGCACGACAGCATTTCGCTCTGGGGACGTGCGCTCGCCGTTACTTCGAATAATCAAATTGCGCACCAGGATTTGGCGGCGGCTTTGTGGGCGCGCGGCCGAATAGCGGAAGCTCGAACTCATGCCCGTGCTGCCGACATCATCCACGCGCGAACGACCCTTGGAGATCATCCGTTCGATATTCCGGTCCGGGATAATCTTGGCGTTCTGCTTATTCAAAGTGGAGATGCGCGTGAAGCAATCGTCCAATGGGACACCAATCTGAAAATCGATCCAAACGACGGTAATGCTTTGAATAACCTCGCCTGGGTCCTGGCAACATGTCCGGACGATTCTATTCGCAACGGAAAACGGGCTGTCGAACTGGCGGAGAAAGCGGTTACGTTGCCGAGCGGTGATGCACCGGTTGTTCTTCGCACCCTGGGGGCGGCGTATGCTGAAAACAATGATTTCCCAAAAGCGATGGCGACAGTCCAACGCGCTATCGATCTAGCCACGGGGCAGGGGAACAGTTCGCTAACCGAAACTCTGCGGCATGAACTGGAGTTTTATCAGGCCCAAAAACCTTACCGTGAATCACCAACCAACTAAGTCCAAACCAGGGTTCCATTGGAGCCGGTTCGGGATTTGCGCGGCAATTGTTACACTCATTTGGATCGTGTTCGGCCAAACGCTTTGGCACGACTTCGTAAACTACGACGACCAGACTTACGTTTACGGGAACTCATTAGTCAGCTCCGGTTTGAGCCTCCATGGCTTGGAGCAGGCATTCGTCGATACCAAAACCAAAAACTGGCACCCGCTCACCCTCATTTCCCACATGATCGATTGTCAGATTTTCGGTCTCAAACCGGGCGGTCACCATTTCACCAGCGTTTTGCTCCACACTGTCGCGGCGTTGGTGTTGCTTTTGTTTTTGCAAATTGCGACGCAGAGATTTTGGTGCGCAGCATTTGTCACTGCCGTCTTCGCGATCCATCCGCTTCGAGTGGAATCAGTCGCATGGGTTGCCGAGCGCAAAGATGTCCTGAGCGCCGTTTTCTTTTTTTTAACACTCATCACGTACGTTCGCTACGTGCGCGCGCCTTCATTCGGCCGCTACGCGACGATGTCGATCTTGTTTGTCTGCGGACTGATGTCCAAGCCGATGCTGGTGACAACGCCGGTAGTTTTACTTCTGCTGGATTACTGGCCACTTGGCCGAATTCGCGATTCCAAATCGCTTTGGAGATTGACGATCGAAAAACTACCGCTCGTTGCTCTCTCGATCGCCAGTTCCGCGGTCACGGTCATTTTGCAAATCCATTCGAGTGAGTCGATTGAACAGTTGCCGTTTGCCTGGCGCATCGAGAACGGGCTCGTGACCTATGTCACCTACGTCCGGCAAATTTTCTGGCCGGTCGATCTCGCAGTGTTTTATCCGCATCCGGATAATGATCTCGCTTTTTGGCAAGTTGGACTTGCTGCGATTTTCTTGGTCGTAGTGACGTGGGCGACCTTTGCGATTCGGAAACGTTACCCTTACCTGGTCGTTGGCTGGCTTTGGTATTTGGTCATGCTCTTGCCCGTCATCGGGATTATCGAGGTCGGGCTACAGGGTCATGCGGATCGCTACACTTATCTGCCGCACGTCGGCCTTTACATCGCGATAACCTGGCTGATTGCGGATTATTCCGTTTCGCTTCCCGCGCGAAAACAGGTTCTGGGAACCGCGGCGGTTGTAATCGTCATGATGTTGACCGCTTGCTCGTGGAAACAAGTAACTTATTGGCGCAACACTCAGACCCTTTGGACACACACCCTCGCTGTTACTCAGGACAATGACGTCGCTCTGATGGATTTGGGGAATTATTTTATGGAACAAGGCCGACTGGACGACGCGCTGTCGTACTTACAGCGCGCATTGGACGTCCATTCCGGCAGCCAGCACGGACATTACACCCTGAGTCTGGCGCTTATTCACAACGCCATCGGCAGTGTTCTTGAACGAATCGGACGACTGGATGAAGCCCTCGCTCATTTTCGACAGGCGGTCGAATTTCGACCTGATCTTCCCGACGGGCACTACAATTTGGGCGTGGCGCTCTTTCGAAAGGGTGATGTCGATGCTGCGATCGTCGAATGGCGAACGACGCTGGCGCTGTATCCAGCCGATCCAGGCACTAATACCAGCTTGGCGAACGCGCTTGTTCAAAAAGGATTGTTCGGTGAAGCCGTTGCTCATTTTAAAGTCGCATTGCAATCGGAACCAGATTCTGCGACGCCTTTGAATAATCTTGCCTGGCTCCTTTCGGCCGCTCCGGACGAGTCAGTGAGAAACGGGGCCCAGGCTGTGGACCTTGCGCTGAGATTGAATCGAGTCACACAACAGAAAAATCCGTTCTTTATCCGAACTCTGGCGGCAGCTTACGCCGAAGCCGGCCAATTTGATAAAGCGGTTGAGACCGGGAAGATCGCTTCGGGCCTTGCTCACGTTCAAGGACAGCACCAGCTCGCGGCTAAAATTGAGGAAGAGACCAATCTCTACCGAGAACATCGGCCGTTCCGGGATCCCACCTTGCCGAATGCGTCAAAGAATCGCTGAACCCTGGAGAATCGTCGCTGTTTGCGCCGGTTTGATTGCGCTGGTTTGGTTTGTATTCGGCCAGACAGTCACGTTCCCGTTCATCAACTTCGACGATCCCGAATACGTCTACGAAGTTCCGGAAATAAACCAGGGATTGAACGCGCACGGCGTTATCTGGGCGTTTACCAACGTTCCTTCTCCCAGCTGGTCTCCGCTTACGAACATTTCGCACATGATCGAAGCGCAGGTCTACGGAATGAAAGCGGGAGGATATCATCTCACCAATGTCGCGTTGCACACCATCGGCGCAGTTTTGGTGTTTCTCGTGTTGCTGCAAGCAACCGGCGCCTTCTGGCGAAGCGCATTTGTGGCCGCGATTTTTGCCATTCACCCGTTGCGCGCGGAATCGGTCGTATGGATCACCGAGCGCAAAGACGTGTTAAGCGGTGTTTTCTTCATGCTCACGCTGTGGGCCTACATCATCTACGCGCGAAAACCGGGAGTGATGCGCTACGGCCTGGTTTTCATCGCGCTTGCCTGCGGCTTAATGTCCAAACCGATGCTGGTAACAACTCCAGTGGTGTTTTTGCTGCTGGATTATTGGCCATTGCATCGCGCTACCGAATTGCGGGAGTGGCGGAAATTGCTGGTCGAAAAGATTCCGCTTCTTGCGTTGTCGGCTCTCTCTTGTGTGGCGACAATCGTCATTCAAACGGTGGCGGAAAGTTCCTTTGCTCCGCCATCGTTGCTTTCACGCACCAAAAACGCCCTTGTGAGCGTAATCATCTACATCAAACAGACGTTGTGGCCGACTGATCTCAGCGTCTTTTATCCGCATCCGCGCGACCATTTAAGCAACTGGTTGGTCTTGATTGCGGCTTTGTTGATCCTCGGCATTACGGGGATCGCGCTCATTGTTTGGCGCAAACGTCCTTACGTTGTGGTCGGCTGGTTTTGGTATCTGCTGATGCTGACTCCTGTGCTCGGGATCGTTCAGGCGGGAAGACAAGCTCATGCCGACCGGTTTACTTACCTGCCGCAAATAGGTCTCTGTGTGCTCGTTACCTGGATGATTGCCGACTGGACAGCTGGATGGTGGAAACGGCGCGAGATATTGGCCGTCGCCGGAACCGTCACAGTACTCGTATTGGCGTCGGTGGCGCGCACGCAGGCAGGTTATTGGCAAGACAGCGAATTACTGTGGTCTCATGCCATCGCAGTGACAAAAAATAATGGATTCGCTCATGCCAGCCTGGCCGATTTACTCCTGAGAGGTGGCCGTCTGGATGAAGCGATACTTCATTGCCAGGAAGCGCTCAAAATCGAACCAGGCAATGCGGATGCTCATAACAATCTTGGGCTCGCGCTGTTGCAGAAAGGCGACGAGAAGGAAGCCGCGGCTGAATTCAGGAAAAGCCTGGAGATTGATCCTAACCAAATGAATGCGGCACCGAACCTTGCCTGGATCCTGGCCACGTCGCCTGATCCGGCGACGCGCGATGGCGCCAAGGCCGTGGAATTGACAGAAAGAGTTTTGCAGCACGCCGGTCATCCCAACGCGATTGTTTTGCGAACTCTGGCCGCAGCTTACGCTGAAAGCGGGCGGTTCGAGGACGCGGTTAACGCTGCTGAACAGGGATCGCAGTTGGCCATGGCTCAAGGCAACACCGGTCTGGCTGAAGATTTACAGCGGTGCATTGCCTACTATCGGAGGGGACTTCCGCTTCGAAGTTACGTCGGCGGACGCTAGCGATTTCGATGAAAACGATCCTGGTCTTTGCGGGAACTCGTCCCGAAATCATCAAAATGGCGCCGATTGTGCGGGAATTGCGCGCGCGCCAAGGCTCGCAAACGAACAGGCAAAACGCGTGGCACGCCCACTTCTGTTTTACGGGGCAGCACGATCAGCTTGCCAGGCCGTTTTTGAAATATTTCGACATCGAGCCCGATTCGCGGCTTAAGATCATGGAGTCAGGTCAGAGCCTCGGTCAGCTCGCGTCTGCCGCGATTGCGCAGATTGACGCTTTGATCGAAAACCATCCCGACAGTTGCGCTGCTTTGGTGCAGGGGGATACCACGACGGCATTCATCGCGGCTCTGTCTGCGTTCTACCACAAGATCGCGGTTGGCCATGTCGAAGCGGGCTTGCGCACCTCAAAGCTCGATGAGCCGTTCCCGGAGGAATTGAACCGCCGTTTAATAACGCGTATCGCCAAATGGCACTACGCGGCGACGGAAGCGGCACGAACGGCGTTACTCCGGGAAGGCGTTGCATCTGAATCGATCCACGTCACTCAAAACACCGGCATTGATTCGTTTCTGTGGACGATAGCTCAGCCGCACAAGCCGATTTCTGCTGATCTGGCCGCGCTCGATGGGAAGCGACTGGTGCTCGTCACCGTTCACCGCAGGGAGAATATCGGCGCTCCGCTTGATCGAATTGCGTCGGCGTTAACTGAGCTGAGCCGTGAGTTTAAAGATATCGTGTTCTTTTTGCCAGTGCACAGGAATCCGGAAGTGTCCGAAACAATTCGCACGAGGCTCAGCGGGATCCGCAACATCCGATTGGCCGAACCTCTCGCCTACCCTGACCTCGTCTGGACGATGAAAAATGCCGAGCTCATCCTGACCGATTCGGGAGGGATCCAGGAAGAAGCGCCCAGTTTAAACAAGCCGGTTTTAGTACTGCGCGACGAAACGGAACGACCCGAAGCGATCGATTACGGCACTTCGTTTGTGGTCGGCTCGGACACTGCTCGAATCGTCGGCGTGGCAAGAGAGTTTCTGACCGGAAAACGAAAGCTCACGTTGCGAGGAACGACCAACCCATACGGCGATGGCCGCGCGGCTAGGAAGATTGTCGATCATCTGCTTTCACGGGTTTCGCTCTAGAAACCGTCAGTCGCCTCCTGATCAGCAACTTCAACGTGTCGAGGATCGTTGGCAGCACTCGCATCTTCGTGCGGCCGGGCTTCAGGTCATAGCGCAGCACCAATGGAACTTCAGCGAACACGACATCCCGTTCGCGCAAACGTAAAAGAATGTCGATCATGCACGAAAATCCGCGCTCGGAAATGAATTCTCGACCATACTGCTCGATCAAGCTTTTCGTGAGATCGGCGCGATAAGCGCGATACCCGCAGGTGTAATCGCGCACGCCTCGAATCGGAAAGAAAATCCGAAACAACCATGATGCCGCCCGGCTCAGCACACGGCGCTCCAAGGAAACACCGCGGACCTGGCTTCCGTCTCGATAGCGGCTCGCGATGACAACATCGTTCCCTTCTCGAATAGAACGGATCATTCTCAAGGTCAGACCGGCGGGGTGCGTGTTGTCGGCGTCCATTGTGACGATGATATCTTTCGGACCCGCCCTGCTCACCGCTTCCATCAACCCGCGCCGCATAGTTTCAGCCAGACCCTTGTTGCTGTCGTTGTGGAGGACCTGGATCGGATGGCGCTTAGCGTATGAGTCTGCAACTTCGCCGGTGCGATCGCGACTTCCGTCGTTGACGACGATGATTGAATAGTCCTTCCGGTCCTCCGAAAGATTCTCGATGAGCGAATCGAGCAGGTGAGGCAGCGCTTGCTCCTCATTATATGCGGGCAGAACGACCACGATTTTCATCCGGACCAGAATAATGGAACAACAGGCAGTTTCGTAGTGGATTTCGAAGTCAACGCGGGATGCTTGCTCGCGCCCCTGTGGATTGCTACAGCTGAGCGATGGGTTCGCAAAAAGCGCGCGGCGCAACTTACTACGCCGACAACTATCGCGACTACCAACGCCAGAACTCCGACCGAAAACTCCGCTTTTACATGCGCTTGCTGGACCAATGGCTTGAACCCGGCAGCACAATTTTCGAACTCGGGTCAGGGCTCGGTCTCTTTTTGGAAAAAGCGGCCGCTCGTTACCAATGCGTTGCTTGCGAGCCCAATCCTTACGGCGCTGAGACGACCCGCGTGCGCGTGCCGAATGTGGTAGTGTATGAGGGCTCGTTCGATTGCATCCCGGTCCAGCCCGCGCCTCGAGCTGTGGTCGCCTGGGACGTACTGGAGCATATTCCTGATCTCGACCACGCGCTTGAGGTGATTCACTCACGGCTCGAACCGGGCGGTTTCCTGATCGCGGTCGTGCCCATCTATGACACTGTTCTCGGACCGGTCACCCGATTACTCGATCACGATCCGACCCACGTCTGGAAACTTTCGCGCTACCATTGGCTGGACCGCCTGCGCGCACGCGGGTTCGAAATCGTTGATTGGGGCGGCATCGTTCGCAAGCTTGTGGGCGCGCGTTGGTACCTTCACCTGACCTGGCCGCAATTGTTCCTCCGTCGCTGCTGCAGTGCGCTCTATTTGGTCGCTAAAAAACCTCTTTGAATCAAAAAGCAATTAGCGGCGAAGGTTTAATGAGTAATCTCGAGCGAAGCATAGCTGCGTACCAGTCAAATCAACATAGCCGCACCGGGCCATGACATACGGTTGGGCTCTATGATGGAATTAGGCCGAAAAATTCGGTATAATCCGGGTCAGACCTCATGCGGAGACGGATACTGCTGATAACCTTTTTGGTCGGCGTCGCCGCAGCGGCAGCCGCTGAAATTACATCGGCAGACCTTGTGGGTGAGTGGTTCGGTGGCACCTCTTCGATAGTGACGCGATACACTTTCCGAGCCGATCATTCCTTCGATTACACAGGCGGCGATGCCCATGGGGCGGGCAAGTGGAGGTTACATGATGGAAAGAAACTGGAGCTGATCTATCATTACGATTACGAGCGTAAGCTGATTTCCAGTTTATCGAAAAGGGATTGGATAGTCGTCGAGTCAGTCAGTAAAGGTCGTCTTCGGTTTAGGTGGTACCACAAAGATCTTTCACCCGGTTTCCAACTCTCGAGTCCCGAGGTACTGACGAAACAGCGGTAAGGTCTAACCAACTGATCAAGCCAACGACCGCATTGCGGACGGCTACGCGATCCAGATTGTCTTGGCGTTCATGAATTCGCGGATGCCGGCGGCGCCGAGCTCGCGCCCGAAACCCGAACGTTTTATCCCGCCAAAAGGCAGACGCGGATCTGATGCGACCATGGAATTGATGAACACCATGCCGCTTTGAAGTTCTGACGCGAAGAGTTCCTGTTCGATCTGATCGTTGGTCCAAGCGCTCGCTCCCAAACCAAACGTGCTGTCGTTAGCCAGCTCGATCGCTTCCTCGGCGTTGCGGACGCGTATAACAGCTGCGACCGGACCAAAAACTTCTTCGCGAAGCGCGGGCGCATCTTTCGGAACATCGGCCAGCACGGTTGGCTCGTAAAAAAATCCCGGCCCGGCGATTCGATTTCCGCCGGTCAGACATTTCGCGCCCATCGCGATCGATTTCTGGACCTGCTCGTGGACGCCGCTTCGAATGTGTTCAGTCGCAAGCGGGCCAATCTCGGTCGTTTCATCGAACGGATCGCCAACTCTGAGCGATCGCATCTGCTCGACAAACTGATCCAAAAACTTGTCGTAAATCTTGTCGGCGATGAAGAATCGTTTGGCTGCGATGCATGATTGCCCGGTGTTGATCGTTCGCGCTTTGACCGCCTTGCTCACCGCGAGCCCGAAATCAGCGCTCGGCATCACGATGAACGGATCGCTGCCGCCCAGTTCGAGCACGCTCTTCTTGATTTCGCGTGCGGCAACGCTGCTCACGATGCTGCCGGCTTTTTCGCTGCCGGTCAGCGTCACCGCTTTGATTCGTGGATCAACAATTACCTTCTCAGCTTGCTCGGCCTCGATTAGCAACGTCTGAAATACGCCTTCATCGAAACCTGCGCGACAAAAGAGCTGCTCAATCGCGAGCGCGCATTGCGGAACATTCGCGGCGTGTTTAAGAATCCCAACATTGCCGCCCATTAACGCCGGCGCAGCGAATCGGAACACCTGCCAGAACGGAAAATTCCACGGCATGATCGCCAGGACCGGCCCCATCGGTTCGTAATGAAGATAGGAGCGACGCGCGTTTGTTTGCGCCGGTTCGTCTTCGAGGAAACGCTCGGCGTTCTCGCCATAAAAACGGCAACCGACCGCACACTTCTCGATCTCGGCGACGCTATCGCGAAATAATTTTCCCATTTCGAGGGTAATCGTTCGCGCGAGTTGCTGCTTTGCCTGTTGAAGCAGCGTGGCAACGGTCATCATCAGGTCGGCGCGTCTTGGAAATGGCTCGCGCCGATGCTTGTCAAATACCACGGCGGCTTTCCGTAAGGTTTTCTCGATTTGAGCGTCGTCGTGCGCCTTGAATTCCTTCAGCTTCTCACCGGTGGCCGGATTAATCGACGCGATCGCCATACATTACGTAATCGCAATTCGACAGCTTCGCGAAGTTAAAAAACCCCGTTACAACCCAAGCCTTATCAGGATCAAGCGCGACGAACCCGCCCTCCGCTATCGCGCATGTTGGTTTGCTACAGGAACATCAGTTGGGGCGTTGCGATCTTTGCGCAGTTCCCAATTTATGTCGTACCATATTCTTCGTTCGTCACTCGTGCGCTTTCCAGGTGGAGGCAGCAATGTGTTAGCTTCCTCCGCGGCTTGCCGTGCTTCGGCAGGATGTTTCGTGAAACGCAACGCCTGCGCTAAAACGACCAGGCTGCGCGGGTCTCGTCGATCAGTTTCTCGAACAGCGTCTTGGGCAAGTTCGAGCGCGCGATTCCAGTCTTTTACACTCGGGTCAGATACGTTGAGCAGCAGATCGGCGTAACCAGCCAACGCATCCGCGTGCTCCGGCTTGGTGTGAGGGTCCGAAGGGTCCTCCTCTAATAAGGTCTCGGCGATCTTAAGTCGTTCTTTCGACAGCTCGACGGCGCGCTGGATCATGGCGGAATTCTTATCCTTCCAGGTCATTTGCCATTGCACGCGGGCAACATTAGCCAAACTCTGGCCCAGCCCACGGAGCGATTCGTGACGTTTGTCTTGCTCGAATAGGCTGCGTCGAATGCCAAGCGCTCGGTCGTAGTAATCGAGTGCCTCCTTCCATTTCTCCTGGTCTTCAAAAAACTTTCCCAGCTTATTATAACTGGTCGCGAGATCGCTCTGCCTCTCCGGCTGTTCTCCCAGTGCCTCGGTCGCGCCGGACTGGCGTAATTTCAGGCTGCGGTCGAATTCGACTCGGGCGTCCGCTCGGCGGCCACGGTCGAGATAGAATGATCCCAGCGAATCGTGAATTGAGGCTTCGATTCGATTCAGATCCGCAGCTTTCCTGTGTCTTTGGCGAGCGTCCGCGACCATCCTTAGCGCATAATTGTAGTCATCTTCGGCTTCCTTAATTCTCGTGGTGCCAAAATGCCCGGCCGTATCGCCAAGCCGGGTCAGGTCGGCAAAATAGATCGTCATCCACTGTGAATCCTCCGGGTGTTGTTCAAATTCCTTGTGCGCGAGATCGATCGCTTCATGATAAGTCGACATTGCGCGCGAATAGTCTGCCTCGCTCTTGTTTTCCACCGTCCCGGAAGAGAGTCCGCCCAGAATGCAGTCGCCGACCAATAGGATGCACTCGTGCATCTGCTTGGTAAACGCGGGATCATTGTTGCCAAGTTTCATTTGCTCTGCCAGGAGCTGTCGCGCCTGTTCAGCCTGTTTGAGTGCGGCTTCATCATTGCCCAGGCGCAGGTAAAGCCGGCCGCAAACGCGGCGGAGACCGACTAATCCAAGGACGACTCGAGGATCATCCGCACTGCTGCTCGTCGTGGCGCTCTGTACGACATCTTCGGCGCGTTCGAGGACTGATTTTCCAGATTTTTCGGTCACTAATGGCGTAAGCGCTTCGAGCAGACCTCCAATTTTAGTCTGAGTTTCTACGAGTCGATCCAATGCGACCTTAGTGCGGCCGGCTTCACGGAGCAGACTTGCATCTGCTTTGCGTTTGCTTTCGGTCGCGGCTTTTTCCGCCTGCGCGCTGCGCCAGGCGTAAAGAGCTAGCACGCCCATTACGATCAGAACGATGGCGGCAACACCGGCGACCCAGCGGACTCCGCGGTAAAACGCCGCACGTTGACGTCGAATTTCCGCGTTCGGCAGATTTTTTTGCACCCACTTCAGGTCGAAAACCTTGGAATAAATGCGATTGCGCGGTTGAAGGTGGCCGTCTACGACACGGACAACTCCGGATAGACGAAGGTCATTGAGCACGGGATTGAGGTGATCGTCGGCGAGTCGTTCTCCTCGGCACACTTTGGCATAGGTATCGAGCAGCGCGGCCCGGTCTTGCTCGCTCCGCAATAACCGATCACGAACAAAATGAAGATTGTCGTCGCGTTCACGAGCTTCCGGCGAAAGGAAAATGCGTTCGCAGGCAGAGTCCACATCTCGCGGCAAATGGGCTTTAGCCTGTGCAATCTCGGCACAAAGCTTCTGCGTTAGATAAGGCTGGCCGCTGGTCCACCATGACACTCGGTCTAAAAGCACCCGGGCAGTTTCATGATGGGGGCTGAGCCCGCCGGCGAGAACGATTGCATCCGCCGGAGTGAAGTCGCCGAGCTCAACTGGGTGCCCGATGTTGAAGGGTGTGATTCGTTCGTCGCGAATCAGATCACTTGGCGTCGCGACGCCAAGCAGGCAGAAAGTGAGTCGTTCGAGTTTCGGATCTTCCGGCCGGCGATTATAGCATTCACGGATACCGGCGAAGAATTCGTCGGCGCTGAATTTTTGGAAGCTGCGGACCGCGTCGATCTCGTCCACGAAGATGACCAGCGGTTTTCGCTTACGTTCGAGATAGACTTCTTTGATAGCGCCTATGAAGCGATGGAGCGGCGCCCGCCGCTGGTTCGTGTCCCAGAACGCTTCCATTTCCGTCTCGAGATTTAGTTTCTCGCCAACGTGACAGAGCATGCTGAAGTACCACTGGTCGACGTCGAGATTTTGTCCGATCGCGGTCAGATCAATGATCACAACAGCGCATCCCTGCTCACGCAGCTGGACCGCAGTCCTTACCATGAGTGAGGATTTTCCCATCTGGCGGGAGGTCAGCACGTAGCAGAACTCGCCTCGTTGAAGAGCTTCAAGAAGCTCTTTGTCTGCGACCCGCGCGACATAACAGCCGGCGTCGGCCTGAAGCGCTCCGCCAGTGACGAAGAAACCTTGATTGATCACGCGAGATGTCCCCGGAGATAGCGTGCGTAAAGGTCGCAGCGAAACGCGGCATTCGATGGCGTTTCGCCGCGGAGCAAGCCCGCGGCTCGAAGTCGGTAAAAAAGTTTGCCATCGGTTGGCATCCTGCCCGCCAATAAGTCACGGAGTAAATCCAACGCAGCCTGATTGCGGGACAAGAGAACGAGGAAGCGTTTCAGATGGTCGGCAAACGGGCCCTCTTCGGTAGGCCCAATGCGCTCCAACTCCGCGAGTTCCATCCCTCGGGCGACCATTTCGTGCAGCGCCCGACGAGCAAGATACGGTTGCCCGCCGAGAAGTCGCATGAACCCGTCGAAATCCGACGTTCGAAGTGGTTGTCCGTAACGATCGTTGAGTTGGCGAATTTCCCCGGTTCCAAAATCCTGCAATCGGACGCGCGTGCCGACGTTAAAGGGCGATTGGTTGAGGTCAGTGATGAAAAGGTGCGCTTCCGTCGCATAACAAATGACCTGAGTTAGTCCGCGCCAGGGACTCTCCGGATCGAGCGCGCGCGCGTTGTGCCAAGAGCGAAAAAGGCCAAAGACCTCGCTGCCAAATGGGCAGGTGAATAATCGATCCACTTCGTCCAGCGCCCAGACCAGAGGAGCCTGAACACTCCGCAACACCTCTCGGCGCATATAATTTTCGAAGTTTTGGTTCGGCCCGCTCTTTGGCCGCCAGACATCCTCGGGAAACTTTTCCAGGTCCAGTTGATTCGCCAAAACGGTCCCGAGCGTTATGAAGAACGACTCAAGGGATACTAGGTCGCTCGCGTTCAGTTTCTGAAAGTCGGTACAGGCGACTTTGACTCTCTTTCCTCGCGCGCGCTGCAAGCCCCGGGAAAGAAGAGACGTCTTACCCATTTGCCGGGCCCCTTCGATCAACACGATGCTGTCGCGGCGTTCGATCGCGGAATGCAACTCAGCATCTGTCGGACGCTCAATGTAGTACTGCGAATCCAGGGGCACCGCGCCGCCGGGTGGCTCCAACGCGCGTGAAGTTGGTCGCGGCGCCAAATGTGGCTGGGCCAACGCAGCGGTCAGCTCTGAAACGACGTTTGCCGTGTCTTCCGAACCTCGCCACAAAGTATACTGGATTGAATCAAGAATCGTGGTCAGGCTACTTGGCAGGGGCCCTTCCCAGTTCACACGCACTGGAAGAAGCCGCGGCCGGCCTCCCCGTTGCTGCGCAGCGTTGTCGGCGACTTCCAATTCGAAAGCAAGCATTTCACTCGCGACTGCCGCAGGCGATAACAGAGGAATCACTGCATCGGCATCGCGGAGTGCGCGCTCAATTTCTCGCGCCCAGTCCAGCCCAACTTGGAGATGGCGGTCGACGAAAATCTCGCATCCGCATTTGGTCAATCCCGATTCGAGCTCGCGCAAAAGCGTAATATCAGGCTCAACGTTGCGTTTGTATATCAACGCCACTTTCGTCCCAGCGCAGGAAGCTGTGGCCTTCGTTGAAGCTTTTTCAGGTATCGCTCCTTTTGCGTCACTAATCTTTGCCGGCGGAGTCGGTTGGCCTGCTTTTCCATCGAAATAATTTACCAGGCGCAGGCGAATTCCGTGCTTAACCTGCGCCTCCCCAAGGTCATGTAAATGTGGCCTTATGGCATCGAATTCACACAGGAAGCTGGCGTGGACCTGTGACATAAGAATGTGACCCGCGTCGCCGCAATCCATCACGCGTTGCGCGAAATTGACGCCTGCTCCAGAAACATTTTCGGCCCCGTTAATATCCGGGACGCGATAAACAAGGCCGGTATGAAGTCCCATTCGCACGGCCAGACCATTTCCACGTTGCAGTGCGAGCGATATTTCTACCGCCGCCCGTACCGGTGCGCACACATCGGAATCGAAAAAAACCAGCGCCATTCCGTCGCCTGTCGGCAGGCAAATCAATGAATGATTATCGTGAGCGCGATTGTATTCGGATGAACTTCGGACTGCTTGGCGGAGTTGTTGAATCAAGCCAGGCTGCTCGTCCGACGGTAGTCGAGAATAGCCAACCACATCGGTGAATAGAACGTGCGCCATCTCGGGCTTCGATAGCGGCTCAGACGTGAACAGTGCCGATTCTTCGGCCATACAGGCCGCATAAGGATGTCCGGATTGGTATTTACGCGTCAATAGTTTTTTGCTCGCGCGCCAGTCGGACAGGCGAGACCGGTCAGATACGCAGTCCTTTTGGAATCAGAACGCGGTCGAGCAGATCGAAGAACCATTGTACGAGAAGCGCGAGGACTGCGGCCGGAATTGCGCCCTGCAAGATCGTAGCGTGATCGTTCAGGTTGAGCCCGCTCAGAATCGGTTCGCCCAAACCGCCGGCGCCGATCAGCGCCGCGAGCGTCGCGGTTCCCACATTGATCACTGCGCTTGTTTTGACCCCGGCGAGGATCGACCGAGACGCCATTGGTAAATAAATTTGCCAGAGTTGCGCCCGTCGAGTGAGTCCAAGCGCGATCGCGGACTCGCGTAGGGTGCGCGGAATGTCCTGGAGGCCGGTCGCGGTGTTGCGAACGATCGGCAGCAGACCATAAAGAAAAAGCGCAACGATTGCGGTTCGTACGCTGATACCGAAAAACGGAAGCGGCACCAGCAGCGCGAGCAATGCCAGTGACGGAATCGTTTGCACAACTCCAGCGAATCCAAGAATGAGATGGCCGATCGCACCGCCGCGACTCGCCCAAATTCCTAGCGGCATGCCAACAATTATCGACAACAATAGAGAAAAGCCGGCGAGCTCGAGATGGCGAAGCGTCCATCGCGCGAGTTTATGTAAAAAACTTTCGCGAACGTTAGGTGTCGATCTTGCGGTCGAGTCGAAAAATAAACTCGCGGCCTGGGTGTAATCTTTTGTGCGTTCCGCTTCGGCATTGAGACGGGTCATCACTGCTTCGTCGATTTTTCCCTCGAGTCCCCGTAATGCGGCGACTGCTTTCTCATCAAGAGCCAACCGATACAAGAACACGGCGTCGTAGCGCGGAAAGAATTTCTGATCGTCGTGCAGAACAACTAAATCGAATTGCGCGATCTTGGCGTCGGTCGAGTAAGCGTCCTTCACGTCGATCTGACCCCTCCTAAGCGCGTCGTAACCGAGCGCGTGGTCGATCCCGACCACACTTTGTGGACTCAATCGATATGCGACCGCCAATGGCGGCCAGCCATCCTGGCGATCCAAAAACTCGTGGGTCAGTCCAAACTTCAGCTCAGGATGTTTTTCTAGATCGCTAATCGTTTGGATACCGAGGTCGCTTGCGCGTTTCCGCAGCATCACCAGCGAGTAGGTGTTGTTGAAGCCGAGCGGCTTGGTCATCCCGATTCCCATCTTGCGAAGCTCGTCCGCGACGAAATCGACGCGCATCGGATCACTCCGTTTCAAGATCTCCTGGGCGATTGTCCCGGTGTATTCCGGATAGATGTCGATCTGTCCGCCGCGGAGCGCTTGCCAGAGAATGATCGTACCTCCCATCCCCTGGCGATGTTCGACGGGAATTCCAGCATCACTCAGCTGTTGCTTTGCAATCTCGCCGAGCACGTAAGATTCGGTAAATTTCTTCGAACCGATTTTTACGCTTGTTTGCGCTGAAATCGACGTTGTTGTCATCACGAAGAACACGAAGGCCACGAAGAACAATAAAGAAAATCCTTCGTGTGCTTCGTCCCCTTCGTGGTAAGAAAAATTCATGCGAAAGTGAGCGCGCGTTGAGCGTTGATAAATTCGGTGACGAAATTGTTTGCCGGCCGTTCTCGAAAATCCGCAATCGATCCTTGCTGCACGATTCGCCCTTCGTTCATGAGAACGATTTCATCACCAAGATATGCGGCCTCGGCGAGGTCGTGAGTGACGAGCAACGCGGTTTGCTTCAGTCGCGCGAAGATTTCCTTCAAGTCCTTTTGCAGCGCCGCGCGCACGAGCGGATCGAGCGCGCCCAATGGCTCGTCGAGCAGCAACAGCTCTGGCGAAAGCATCAAAGCGCGCATCAAGCTCACGCGTTGCCGTTGGCCGCCGGAGAGTTCGAGCGGATATCGATCGAGCAAAGTCTCAGGAAAACGCGTCAACGCGGAAAGCTCGGACAATCGAGAAAATATTTCGTTTTCAGTGCGGCCAAGATGACGCGCCATCAGTAAAATGTTTGCGCGCGCGGTCAGGTGCGGAAAAAGTCCGCCTTCCTGAATTACGTATCCTACACGATGGCGAAGGTTCTCGATGTTTTCGGCGTCAAGTTGCTCGCCATCGAATTGAATTTCGCCGCTGTCAGGTTCCAACAAGCCGATGATAAGACGGAGCAATGTCGATTTTCCGCAGCCACTGGGCCCGATCAACACCGTTGTTTTGCCACTCTCGATCGAGAGATCGATTTCATGGACGGCGGGTGCGTCGCCGAAGGTTTTCGAAACGCCGACCAGTTGGACCAATGCGCTCACCGCTGGCTAGTTTGCCACGGTGAAATAGAAAACACCAAACCACCGCTGGTCATCCGTCCAGACCTGCTGAAATTCGAAACCGGCCTGGCGCGCAAGCATGGTGAATCCGCCGATGGTGTGCTTGTAGGAATACTCAGTGAGAATTTTGTCGCCGGACCGAAACTCAAATGATTGGTCGCCGATGCGCACAGTCTGATCGGTTTCGCTGATCAGATAAATCTCAATGCGTCCTTCGGCTGGATTGTAGATCGCGTAATGCTGCCAATGCGCCAGATCGAAATCGGATCCGAGCTCGCGATTGATTCGGGCAAGCAGGTTCTTATTGAACTTCGCCGTAACGCCGGCGCTGTCGTTGTAAGCGGCTTCAATAACATGTCGATCCTTCTGGAGGTCGACGCCGATAAGCAAACCACCGCCTTCGCCGACCAGCTCGACCAGGCGAGACAGGAATTCGCTCGCGTCGTCGGGCTCGAAATTCCCGATCGTGGACCCCGGAAAATAAACAACACTCCGTGACGAGAGATGGCGCGGCAACGGCAGTTCGAACGGCTCGAGATAATCAGCGGCGACTGGAAGGACTTGCAGATTCGGAAACATTCTGCGGAAACGCTCTGAAGAGTTTTCCAACTGCTCCTTCGAAATGTCGATCGGGACGTACACTGCGGGACGGTCCAGCTCTTCGAGCAGGATTTTGGTTTTAGTTCCGGCGCCAGTGCCAAGGCCGATCAACTCGATTTGCGGTCCAACAGCTGCGGCCATCTCCGCGCCATGCAACCGCAGAATTTCGATTTCGGTTCGGGTGACGTAATATTCCGGTAGTTCGCAGATTTGCCGAAACAAGTGCGCACCATGCTCGTCGTAGAAGAATTTGCATGGCAATTGCCGCGGAGACTTCGCCAAACCGGCCAGAACCTCGTCGCGAAGGAGCTTCTTCGCGACTTCGATCGCGCTACTGTTCTGTTTCACGAGAGATCGCGTGCCAAACGGATTCCCGTGAATTGCCACCGTTTTTCTGGTTGAAAGAAATTCCTGTAGGTTCTGCGAATATGTGTGCGCGACGTGGCGCAAGAACCGCCGCGGAGCACGTATTGGTTGCACATGAACTTGCCGTTGTATTCGCCGAGCGCGCCCGGCCCCGCGCGGTAACCGGGGTAAGGCGAGTACGAACTCCGAGTCCACTCCCAGACATCGCCAAACATTTGCGCAAGTTCCTGGTTTCGCGGCGCCTGCTCCAGCGCCTTCGGATGAAATCGTTCGCACTCAACAAAGTTTCCGTCGATCTCGACGTTCGCAGCGGCGCGTTCCCATTCAAACTCGGTCGGCAGTCGCGCGCCGGCCCAATTCGCGTAGGCATCGGCTTCGAAATAACTCAGATGGGTGACCGGTTCGTCCGGATCCACTTTGCGCAAACCGGACAAGGTGAAATTCCACCATTCGCCGTCGCGTTCGATCCAATAAAGAGGGGCGCGCCAGTTTTGTTCGTTCACGGTCATCCAGCCTAACGAGAGCCAAAACTCGGAGCGCGAATAACCATGGTCGGCCATGAACCCGAGATATTCACGATTGGTGACGAGACGATTCGCCAGCGAGAACGGCAGGACCAGTGCGTGATGCTGCGGCCCTTCGTTATCGTAGGAGAATCCGGTCCCGTCGTGGCCGATCTCAATCGTCGTTTCGTCAAACTCCACGAATTGGGTGGATCGCGACGTCCCGGTGGGATCAAACGCGCTCGGAGAATGCGTTTCACCGGCGCGGAAAACCGGGTAGAGCGGGTTCTGCGCGAAGACGTGTTTGATGTCGGTGATGAGCAGCTCCTGATGCTGCTGTTCGTGATGAATTCCAAGTGTGAGGATCGGCTCGATTTCGCGGAACAATTTTTCATCGGCATTTGCTATCAGGTCGTCGATGTCCGAGTCGATCGATCCTCTATACCTCTTTGTTTCTTCAACGGTAGGTCTGGAAATCAGGCCGCGGAGATCTCGCCGATGCATCGTGCCAGCGGCGTTGTAATAGGAATTGAAAAGATAAGCGTACTCCGGAACGGCATCGCGATAGCCGCGAACCCATTTTTTTAAGATGAAGGTCTCGAAAAACCAGGTTGTATGCGCGAGATGCCATTTGGTCGGGCTGACATCCGGAATCGATTGCACGACGCAGTCTTCCGGGGCGAGATTTTCAGAAAGTTTGGCAGTGAACTTCCGGACTTCGTGAAACCGTTCAAGAAGGCTCTCCGCAGACGAAGAGCTTTCGCGCGAGCGCGGTGGCGCGGTCGCTGTCCGATTTTCTTTAGCGACCGCGGCCTGGATCAAGTAATTCCACCCTCCTGTTCGAGCTCTTCCCGGCGCGCTTCGAGCATTTGATCGTGGGCCGCTTCTTCGCGGCCGTCGGTTACGAGCTGTTCGCCGATCGTCTCGTCTTCTTCTTCGACTCCTGGACGCGGCACGCGATGTCCGCGGTTGTCCGGAGTCATTTCCCACTCGTATTCAAGCTTGATGTTTTTGTCGTCTTCTTCCGGTGGCTTCGTTTCCTGGTCGCCCAACAATTCTTCGCGGGCCTGCCGCCAATCAGTGTCGCTGAATTCGTCCGGATTGCGCTCGTCAATCATTGCAATTTCGCGCGCCCGGCGCTCAATGTCTTCAGGGGAGGGAACGCCCATGCCGTTGCCATGGAGCTCGATTTTTCCGCTAACCGGTTTGTTTTCATTCATACACTTGAGTTTCGAAACCCGAATCCCTACTACGTGCAAAAAGTTACAGCGCCCAAACGTCAGTAGCAAAGAGGATTTTCCTCGCCCCCGAATTCGGCAAATAATTGAAAGTCAATGGACGACTGCAAATTCTTGTCGCTGAAAAACGGGGGCCGGCTTGCCTTTGCCGAATATGGCTGCGCAGATGGCGAACCGGTTTTCTTTTTTCACG
>Ga0210405_10001497_pt1 | contig 26528 bp, 23 predicted proteins | sample IncBWH11MmetaG_FD_155492 | JGI IMG/M metagenome (GOLD analysis project Ga0210405, IMG submission 155492) | Forest soil microbial communities from Barre Woods Harvard Forest LTER site, Petersham, Massachusetts, United States - Inc-BW-H-11-M | ecosystem: Environmental > Terrestrial > Soil >...
CACCACATTTCGGACCTGGTGGGATTTGTTTACAGCCGGATGGACAGCAAGGTCGCGGCGGCGGATTTACACGGCAGGCTGCGCTACATCGGCGACACGGTGAAGAGCGAGAAGCCGCTGACAGTTTGCATTTTCCTGGATGGCGAAAACGCCTGGGAATATTACCCGGGAAACGGGCGGGAATTTTTGCGCGAGTTTTATCAGCGCATCGCCAGCGACACGGACTTCTGCGCGTTGACGGCGAGCGAGGCGATTGCGGCGGCGGGAGACATTTCGACGACCTGCACGATTTTTCCGGCTTCGTGGATCAACGCGAATTTCGACGTGTGGATCGGTCACCAGGAAGATGTGGCGGCCTGGGACTTGCTGTGGGACGCACGCGAAGCGTACGGGAAAGCGGTGGACGCGCGGCAAAAAGAACGGGAAAACGCGCCGACGAAAGAAGCGCTGGCGCAGGCTCAAGAATCGTTGTTGACGGCGGAAGGCAGCGATTGGTGCTGGTGGTACGGGCCGGAGCACAGCACGGCGAACGACGCGGAGTTCGACGCGCTTTACAGGAAGCACCTGACGGGAGTTTACCTGGCGCTGGGGCAGGTGGCGCCGGAAGAGCTGGCGAAGCCGATCAAGCGCATGCCGGAGAGGGCGTACCAGTTGTACCCGTCGACGTTCCTGAAAGTGAAAGTGGATGGTGTCGATTCGAGTTATTTCGAGTGGCTGGGCGCGGGCGTGTATTCACCGGAGCGCAGAGGCGGCTCGATGCACGGGCGGGTATTTTTTCTGAAAGAATTGCGATACGGATTTGAAGAAGAGCGATTTGTGCTGCGCGTGGATGGTTTTCCGGAGAGCATCGCGGAACTGGAAGACGCGGAATTCCGGATTGTTATCGGGGCGAAAACAGAAATGGCGGTGGTGGTGCACACGGATCGCGGACGGGTGAAGGAATACTCGGTGGAGAAGGGCAACGTGTGCCTGCTGAATCCGAAGGCACTGGTGGAGGCGGCGTACCAAAAGCATCTGGAAGTGGCGGTGAACCGCGACTTGCTGGAGTTGAAGGGCATGACCAGGTTCACGGTGGGAGTGGCGCTGTGGCACGGCGGTCTGCCGATTGACGTGCTGCCAGCGGAGGGATTTTTCGACGTACAATTGGGAGAAGAGCACTCGGCGTGGCCGGTGGACCCGTAAGGCGGCCGATGCGGTGCGGGAAAGTCCCGATAAGGAGACGCTACTGATTGGGCACCGACGGGGGGCCCGGTACTATGGCGAAAGACGGATTCTCTTGAAAAACTTGAGAGGCGTGGCCCTGGCGCAGGCGGAGAGGTCCGCTCGACGGAGGGCAGAAATTTACGTGTGCAATGAATGTGTGTTTGCGCGGCGTGGTATAGCTTGAGGGAAGTGCGAGCAGGGGCGAACGAGTGTCATCCGCAACGGACGTGAACTCGAAGGAAGGAAAAAAGGCGAACGGGGAGATTCCGCAGAGGTCAATGCGGGCGAATCCCGTTGCGCTGGAAGTGCCGGTGAGCGTGGCCGGAGCGCGTCCAATTGCGTCGAACGACAAGCGGGAACTTTTCACGGAAGAAACCACCACCGTGCTGGTGTTTAAGGATGGAGCGGTGATTCAGCTTTCCGCGGCGGTGGCCGTCGGGCAACTGTTGTTTCTCACGGAAAAACGATCGAAGAAGGAAGTGGTTTGCCAGGTGGTGCACAAGCGGAGCCACCGGCCGACGTCGTGCTTCGTGGAATTGGAGTTCACGGAGCCGGAGGAGAATTTCTGGGGCGTTTCGTTTCCGGCGGAGGCGGATAGCGCGGGCGTGCCTCCCGTAGCAGAGGCGGTGGAGGCGGAAGAAACGACCGAAGACGACCGCAGCGAGCCGGTGGCCGCGCCGAAGAGCGAGGACGTGACGCAGCTGAAGGATGAAGTGGCGGCGCTGAAGGCGGAGTTACAGGAATTGCAGGGGAAGCAATCGTCGGAAGACAAGGAAGCGGTGGCGCGGAGATTGGCGGAGGCGGAAGCGTCGGCGCGTTCGGCGGCGGAAATAGAGGCAAGGCAGAAAGCGGAAGATGAGGCGCGCAAGAAAGCTGAGCGCGCGAAAGCGGAAGGCGGAATCGCCTCTGCGGCGAAAATTGAGGTGACGCAGAACTCGGAGGGGGGGAGCGCCCCGGCGACGATCGGGATGAGGTTGCCGAGCGCGAGCGCGGGACCGGCCACGCCTGCGGCCCCTGCGCCAGGGACGCGCGATGAAGCGGCTCCGGCCCACAAGGAAGAGATCGATCCGTTGGAGGATCTGTTGCCGAAGCCGGCGCTGGATTTTTCGCAAGCGCCGAAATACGGGGATCCGAACGATCCGTTTAATATTTACCGGCCGGCGCGGCAGGGCGCGGGGAAGCGGGAATTTTTGGTTGGCGGCGTCGTGCTGGCGGTGGTGATCGTTGCAGGCGCGGGCGCGTGGTACAAGGATAAGCTGCCGTTTCTGCATCGGGCGCCGAAGGCGACCGTGGCGGCCAATGCTGCAGAGGCGCCGAACTCCTTGAGTACAACGGGCACTGCGAGCGGAACGTATGCGGGTGATGCTGCGCCCGGCAGAGGCGCGAATGCGCAGCCGGCAGGAAATGTTGCCGGTGTGCCGACGAGCAACTCCGCGCCGAGCGCAACAAGTGTGACCTCCGAGACGTCGCGGCCCGCTGCGACAACCAGTTCGCCGAATCCGCCACCGGCCGCGCCTCGAGAGATTGCGCCGATTGTGCCGCCCCCGATCGAATCGCCAGCGGAGAGAGCAGCGTTGGCGGAAAAGGGCGGAATGCGAGTGGTGGCTCCAGCGAAAAGTGGCTCGAAGAAAGCGGCGGCGGAGCAACCGGCAAAAAATCATGGAAAGGCGCAAACGAGCGCGCAATCGGCGCCGGTGCCGGTTGCCCCGGAAATTTCCGTTTCCGATCAGCCGGTCCTGCCGGCGAAATTGCTGAAGGCGGTGCAGCCGATCTATCCGCCGGATGCGATGAGGAGTTACATCACGGGCGACGTACGAATCGAAGCGGAAGTGGACAAGCAGGGGCGTATCGGGGCGATGAAGATTTTGCTGGGGCCGAAGCAGTTCCGGCAAGTGGCGATGGACGCGCTGAAGCAGTATGAATATGCGCCGGCGACGCAGGGCGGAAGGCCGGTGGCGTCGAAGGTGACGGTGACGATCAAGTTCTGGTTTGATCCGTGAGGGGGCTGTGAACTGCTACAAGTTATGCCACCTAGCGTGCATTGCCAGAGCGCTCGATTTGGCTTAGAGTGTGGCTATGAAATACGAAGATATCATTACGATTGAACCTGGGAAGCGCGGGGGCAAACCGTGTATCCGAGGACTGCGCATTACGGTGTACGAAGTGTTGAATATGCTAGCCAACGGAATGAGCCACACTGAGCTTTTGGACGAATTTCCGGATTTAACGGAGCAGGACATCCTCGCCTGCCTGGCCTATGCCGCCGACCGGGAACGCAAAGTAGAATTGCTTAAAGCGTGAAACTGCTTTTTGACGAGAATCTCTCCCCCAAACTCCCAGAGTTGCTTGCGAAGGTTTATCCGGGCTCCACGCATGTCAAAAACTGCGGATTGAACAATGCGAACGACTCGGAAGTGTGGGAATATGCCAAGGTACAGGGCTTTGTGATCGTCTCGAAAGACTCCGATTTTCAGGACCGAACCATGCTGTGGGGAGGCCCACCGAAAGTCATCTGGTTGCGAATCCCCAATTGTACGAGTTTGGAAGTCGCGGAAGTGCTCAAAAATTCCCTGGCTGAGATTCAGCGATTTGTCGCGCAGGAAACCGCGATTTGTTTAGAGCTCGGTAAGTAAGCCATTTCTTCTTAAATACTCACCCGAGATGTTTGCTTGAACCGGGCTTCAAACGTCGAAACACGCCCGGCGCTTAGATTGCGGCGGCGGGCTACTTTGCGATTTGGGTTTTTAGTTCGACCTGGACTTGCTGGAAGTCGGTGGTGCCGACGTTTTCGGCAGCGTGCGTGACGGCGTCGCTCCAGCCCGCGGTGCCGGCTTTGGGATTGCGTTCGATCACTTTGCCGTCCGGCAGGGTGATTTTCAATTTTCCATCGGTCAGAAAATAAGAGACGTTCGCGGGATGCGAATGCATCGGCGCGACCTGGCCGGGCTTGAAGTGCACGGCGAGGACACGGACCTGGTCGTTTTCGAAGATGACTGTGTGGCTGTCGCCGGCGACTTTGATGACGTCCTGGGAGGGAGCGGGACGCGTTGCGGCGTATACAGCGGAGGCGGTCAGCAGCGTTGCGCCGAGAATTGCTCGTGAAATTTTCATGGGGTCTCCTGTCGGGATGGAACGATTGTTGAGAGAGTCTCCGGGGTGGCGGAGCCGGGGAGATGATACACCGGGAGTTTTTGCGGGGGCAAAGGGAAGATTGGTGCGGCGGTTAGAAGATTTGGGTGGTTGGGTTTAGTGCGCAAAAGCGGGAGCTTCGCTCCCGCACTCAAAAGGAAGAGCGGCCCGCCGCAGACGGACGAGCCCTACACAAGAGACGGCGAACCCCAAGAGCACAGGCAGGAGTGCCTGTGCCATAGAAGGCGCTCAGGCTAGATGCAGTTGCCGGCGGAGTTGGACCATTCGAGTTGGATGGTGTAGGCGCCGAGCTGCTTGGTTTTCCAGGCGCAGATGTCACCGATTTCGCCGTTGCTGTCGTCGTACCAGCCCTGGCCGGGAATGGGGTCGGTGATGGCTTCGCAGAGTTCGTGGGAGCTTGTGGACGTGAGCGCGGGGAGAAGCGCAAGGCCGCCGAGGCAACCGGAGCAGCCGGGATAGGGCATGACGGCGTAGAAGACGCCCTCGGGCGTGGCGTCGTGGTAACCGCAGAAATCCTTGCAGCTGGCGGAACCGCCTTGCTTCACCTGGGTGCCGGGAGGGAGAAAGACGAAGTAGAGCGAGTTGGCGTTGGCGGGAGGGATGGCGCCGTTGGCGAGCTCGGATTTGAGCATGGATTGGATCGCGGAATCCTGGACGGTTTTGCCGGGTTCGAAAGTGGTGAGGATTTTTGTGCCAATGCGTTTGCCGTGGCCGATGGATTTTCCGGGGACGTTGTATTCGGCGAGCTGGTCGAGAAGCGGGCTGGTGAGGATGAAATCGAAGAAGGAGTTCATCTGCTGGCTGAGTTGCGTGTTGGCGGCGTCTTGCCAGGCGGCGCCCCAGAAGAGGGTGAAGACTTCGACGTTGGTGAGGAGAGGGCCGTTGCGATACGTGAGGTGGGGCGCGGGAGCGGCGGCATCGCGAACGTGGGGATGCAGCGGAACGATGCGGATGGGTGATTTCGTTTGCGATTTCTCAGACGAGTGATTGTTCTTGCGGACGGCACGCGTGGACATGGTTGGCTCCTTGCCGGACGGTTGCACCAGGCTGGGGAGGAGTGCGCCGGAGGGTAGAGGCTAGCGAAGGGGAGCGAGGAAGTAAATAGGACTGGCGGGTAACAAAACCTCAAGAAAAAAATAACGCAGAGACGCAGAGGCGCTGAGGAAGAGCAGAGAAGAGGGAATGGGGAAAATGGAAAAGAGAAATTAGAAAATGGAAAATAGGAAAGCGAGAGCGGCCACCTGAAGGTGGCCGCTACGTTAGGAGAGGGGTTCCAGTTTGCGTTGGAGGCCTATGGTGGGGTCGTGTTCATTGCTGACGATTACGAGATCGTTTTTGAAATAGAGGCCGCCGCTGCCTTTGAATTGTGAGCCGGGAATCCACTGGCCGCCGACTAGCGGGGTTTTGGTGACGTTTTTGACGGGCTGGCCGTGCCAGGCGATGGGGCCGACGATGGAGTTGTAGTTGGTGGCGAGGATGGAGTCGCGAATGGCGGCGGGGGAATTGATGTCCTTGGTGCGCTTGAGAACGTCTAGTGCGACTTCGAAGAGGGCGTGGAGGTAGCCGAGGGGCTGGGTCCACTGCTTCTTGGTTTCGTCTTCGTAGGCGGCGCAGAGTTCGGCGGAATTTTTTCCGGTGAGGCCGGAGCCGTACGGGAAACTTGGCGACCACCAGACTTCCGTGCTCAAGCCTGCGCCGCGATCGCCAAGCGCTTCGACGGCGGTGGGGAAGAGAATGCCTTTGGCAACGCTGGCGATTTTCGGCTTGAAGCCCTGCTCGCCCGCCTGCTTCCAGAAAGTGGCGAACGCCGGCGGAGGAAGCACGCCGGAGAGAATTTCGACGTTGGCTTTTTTGAACGCGGCGATGTGCGCGGAATAATCGGCGGTGGAAGTTTCGAAGCGGCCGGGATCGACAAGCTTGAAACCTTTCGCCTGCAGCGCCGGAGGAAAGCCGAACTTGGCGTCGGAGTAGGCGATGCCCTCGGGATCGCTGGGCCAGAGCGCGCCGACGACTTTGTTGGTGGGGATGGAGCCCCACATGGCGGTGAAGACGGCGATGAGATCTTCGAGCCCCCAGAAAAAGTGATAGGTCCAGTCAAAACCTTTTTCGGGTGTGCCGCCGCGGCCGAAGAACCAGGATTGCCAGGGCGCGTCGGTGGTGATGCAGGGAACGCCGTTCTTTTCGCACTGATCGCTGACGGGATTGACGGTGGCACCGGTGCTGGAGGCGACCATGAGGTCCACGTGGCCGGATTTTATCAAGTCGGAGGCGATGTCCGCCGCGTGCTTTTGATCGGACTGGCTGTCTTTTTCGATGATCTCGACGGGATATGTTGCGCCGCTGATTAGTATGCCGTTGCCAATCGCTTTGCGGATTCCCGCGAGGACGAAGTCGTTGCTTTCGCCGAAGCGGGCGAGGGCGCCGGTGCGCGGGCCGATGAAGCCGATCTTGAGCGTGCGGCTTGGGGCCAGAGCGGATTTTCCAAAGAGCAGATGCGGAGCAACTCCCGCCACCACGGCGGTCGCCGCGGAATCTTGCAGGAAGCGCCGGCGGCTTGCTGCGGCGCGGCTTTTTTTGTGCAACTTGGGCCCGGTTTTCGACTGATCGCTCATGCGCACTCTCCCATCAAGAAGATCCCGCGCCTTTCCGGCACGTCAAGCTGCCTGCCTTGCAATTGAATAAACCGCGAGGGAATTTCTGTACCTGAGTATTGCTCTCCCGTAAGCGGCACACAAAGGAAATGTGAATAGGGATATACCCGAAGGTTACTAAGAGATTGAGGACTCGGTTCGCCGTGCAGGGAATTTGGGAGTGCAAGAAGAGTTAACGCAGAGGACAGAGAGGAGACGCAGAGGGCGCAGAGAAGAGCGGAAAAGAGAAGAGCGCTGGCCGGCAGGATGCCGGCGCTACGTTGGCGGAGTCATCGGAGCGAAAAGATGCCGGGGCGGCGTCCGGGAGAACAAAGGCGCCCGCCCCAGAGGGCGGCCGCTACAACTTGCGGCCCCGGGGGTGAGTGCCGAACTCAATGGAAAATCCCGCTATCAGCAAAGCGAGTCCGCACACATAAGCAGCCCACATAACGTACACCGACCAGCCTGCCCAGCCGTTTGCGCTTCGCACCTGGTGATATTCCCTATAGTTAAACGTGCCGCCTCGGAGAAACACCCACTTGTGCCCCAGCCGGCCCATGCGAAGACGAAAGATCGTATCCATACCACTGCCAAGCGCCAGGAATGCTATACCCAAGACCATCATAAGCATGTGGGAATTCCTAAGAGGCAAGCGCGATTTTAACTCGCGAGGAGTCTTCTCCCAATCCTAGTTTATTTCCGACTTGCAGAAGAAGGTACGACTGGGCAGGGCCGAACTTGTGCCACGACATTCTAGAACAGTTTGACGGCTACGCGTTGGGGGGTGTTGCCTACGGGGATCAGGGTGATCAGGGAGTCGGTGTAGAGGCGGAGGACGGCGAGGTCGCCGGAGGATTCGTTGACGACGAGGAGCATCCTGGGTTTGGCGACAGATTGCGGGAGGTCGAAGCGCATGGCGTTGGGGGCGGCGCCGGCGTTGATGGGCTTGCCGAGGATGTGACGGTTGAAGATGTCCACGTGGAAGACGCGGCCCGCGGCGCGATCCGCGACGTACATTTCGCCGGCGTCTTCGGTGAGGATGGCGCTGGCGGGGGCGGAGCCGAGCAGCATGGTGTCGCCAACTTCGTGGGTCCAGGTGTTGATGGCTTCGAGGACGTGGGCTTCGGGAGAGATGACGTAGAGTTCGCCGCCGTCGGGCTTCATGAGCATTTGCGTGGGGCGGCCGGCGAGTTCGAGATTGGCGAGCAGAACGGCTCGGCGGAGATCGACGACGGAGAGACGATTCTGCGAGCGGCTCATGACGAAGGCGATGGTGCTGTCGGGGACGATGGCGACTTCGTCGGGCTGGGGGATGACTTCGATGGAGGCGCGGAGCTGGAGGGTGGCAGCGTCGTGAATCGTTAAGGAAGACGAGCGGCGGTTGACTACCAGGATGGATTTTTGGTCGGGCGTGATACGGGCTTGCACGGGCTCGGAGGCGGCGCGGGCGCGGCCGAGGATGGAACGCGAGGCGGTGTCGATGGCGAGGAGCTGGTCGGAGGAGGCGGAAGTCGTGTAAACGCGGTCGCCGGTGGAGGAGAAGTCCAGCGAGAGCGGCGAAGGCCCGACGGGGATTCTGGCGATGATTTGCGAGGTGCGCGTGTTGAGGACGAAGACGTAGCCGCCGGCGCTGCTGACGCCCCAGATTTCGGGGCGCTTGGCGTGTTCGCGAAGGTCGGAGATGGCGGGGCCGACGGGAATTTTGTTGACGACGCGGAGAGAGGCGAGATCGACGACGGTGAGGGAGCCGTCGGAGGTGGAGATGTAGGCATTGAGGTGGAGATCGGGACGGAGGACGGAGGGGCGATGTTCGCGGAGAAGAATGACGAGCGCGAAGATGAGAAGGAGAGCGAGGAGGAAGTAGACGCGGAAGTTTTTGGAGTGGGGCATGAAGAGAGTTAACAGTTTACAGTTTTTGGCTTGGAAGAGGATAACAGATAGCAGCGATCAGATAGCAGGAGGCAAGAGGAACCCCAGACCCTCACGCAAAACCGGCGTGTGGGGCACCCAGTAATGGCCGATCTAAAGATCAACCATTGTAGGGGATTAGTTGACGTGGCGGTGGAGGACTTGGGCGATTTGGCGGATTTCGGATTGGAGTTCGGCGAATTCGGAGGGGAGGATGGATTGCATGCCATCGGAGAGGGCTTTTTCGGGCTGGTGGTGGACTTCGACGAGTAGGCCGTCACAACCGACGGCTACGGCGGCGCGGGAGAGCGGAAGAACTTTGTGGCGTTTGCCGGTGCCGTGGCTGGGATCGACGAGGATGGGCAGGTGGCTGCGTTTTTTTACGGCGGGCACAACGGCGAGATCGAGCGTGTTGCGGGAAAAATCGGAGAAGGTGCGGACGCCGCGTTCGCAGAGCATGACGTTGTAGTTGCCTTCGCTCATCACATATTCGGCGGCCATCAGGAACTCATCGAGCGTGGCGGACATTCCGCGCTTAAGGAGCACGGGTTTTTTGGCGCGGCCGGCTCGTTTTAAAAGAGAAAAATTCTGCATGTTGCGGGCACCGATCTGGATGACGTCGGCCCACTCTTCCACTAAATCGAGAGACTCGTTGTCGATGGCTTCGGTGACGATGCCGAAGCCGTAGTGTTTGCGGACCTGCGCGAGAATTTTCAGGCCGGGGAGGCCGAGTCCCTGAAAGCTGTAGGGAGAGGTGCGTGGCTTGTAGGCGCCGCCGCGGAAAAGGCGCACGCCGGTGGGCTTGAGCTGTTCGGCGATGGCGAGGCACTGCTCTTCGGTTTCAACGGCGCAGGGGCCGGCGGTCATGGCGAGATGCGGTCCGCCGACGAGGACGTCGCCCATGGGAGTGGGGATGCGGACGATGGTGGGATCGGATTTTACGTCGAGGGAGACGAGTTTGTAGGGCTTGGTGACGGGAATGCATTCGACAACGCCGGGCATGGATTCGAGGATGCCGAGGTCGACGGCTCCGTTGTTGCCGGTGATGCCGATGGCGGTGCGGCCGGCGCCGGGGATGGGATGGGCTTTCAGGCCGAGGGATTCGATTTTGTCGCAGACGGAGCGGACTTGTTCGTCCGTGGCGTGGGATTGCATGACTACCAGCATGAGTGAGTTCCTTTGGGAGCGCGATTAATCAGTGTACTAAAGGGGATTGAGATGGGGCAAATCGAGTGGTGTAGAAAATAGAAATTAGAAAATCGAAAATAGAAAGAAGGAATTAACGCAGAGTGCGCTGAGGATGCTGAGTTCGATGAGAAGAGACAGACAAGACCCACACGCAATACCGGCGCATGGGGCACCCGGGGCCATGTAGGGCGGCAACCCCGGAGAAGAGTGCGGGCATCCATCTTAGGGAAAGCAGAACCTCGCCCAGTTGAGGATGAAGTGGAACGTCCAGCCGCTGCTTTCGATTGCTGAAAATCTGCACGGAGGAGATACGCATGAATCGCATGCTGCTGATGCTGTGCCTGGGTGTGTTGTTTGTACCGGGCGTGTGGGCACAAGGGGATCACACAGAGGTGGGAGTGTTCGCGGATTATTTCCGGATGTCGCAGACGGACAACAATTATCTGGGGATTGGAGCGCGCGCGGGCTACCGTGTGTTCCCGCACGTGAAGCTGGAAGCGGAACTGGCGTATGACTTTGACAAGGGGTTCGGCGAGCAGACAACCGGCCCTGGTGGAACGATTGTGATTCAGAACTCGAACATTCATGTGCTGCACGGATTGTTCGGTCCGAAGGTTGAATTGGGACACGGGCGGATCCGGCCGTTTGTGGTGGTGAAAGGCGGGTTCGACAAATTTTTTGTGAACTCGTGCCCAACTTCTTTCAGTTGCGTATCGAGCCAGATTGCAAACCTGCGGGCGAGCAACGTGAATGGAGCGTTTTATCCGGGCGGCGGATTGGAAGGGCATCTGGGGCCGGTTGGTTTGCGGGTGGAAGCGGGCGATGAGATGTATTTCGCCAGCGGAACGCATCACAATTTCCGGATGGCGTTTGGGCCGTTTATTCGGTTCTGAACGAGGACGGAGGGAGGAACGGAAACTAAGCGGCGTTTGATTGTAAGAGCCAACCCTATCGCAAACGGCGCGATAGGGTTGGGCACCCTCAAGATCAGTTGTTGAGCGGCGCTAGCGAAGAGGACTAGAGTAGATAGAGAAGGTTCCAGCCCGGGAGGAAACATTGCTATCGGTCATATTCATTCCAAGCTGGTTCCCTAATCTGCCGATCACGAGCACTGAACTGTTCGTGGCAGGCGGCGTGCTGTTATTCGTTGTGGGATTAATGATCGGCATCGGGCGAAGGCAGCGCGTGTCTGTACAAAGGTCGTTCTTTACGGATGAGTTGATGATTTATCTGAGCAGAATCGCCGATGCCGTGGAACGACAAGCGGACCGGCCGACACTGCCGCAGATTGCGGACCTGGTCGACCAGCGGATCGCGGAGCATCAACGGAATGCGGAGGCGAACGCGGCAGCGGCGGGTGCCAGCGCAGGGCCGAAATCGCGAGCGATGCCGTTTTCGATGTTTGGGCGGGAGGTTCCGGAAAAAAGTTGATGCGTCGGGAGACGCTCTGTGGGAGAGGAAGCGCGCTGCGGGTTGGCGCGCTTTTTCTTTTTGGGGGGGCAAGAGCTGATAATCAGTACTCGGTAATTAGCAAGAGGCAAGAGGTAAGAGGCCTTCGTCGTTTCGATTGGAGGCTGGGTTACGTTGAGATCCTTCAGCCATCCTTGTCGGATGGCTTCAGGATGACAAATCTGGGATTGGGCAGTGTACAGAGGTGTTGGTCGGTGGGGTGGAATGTGTAAAAGCGGAAGCTTTGCTTCCGCACTCAAAAGGGGGGTGTAGAATGTCGCGGTTGGTTTTGGTGGGTGGACTTCAAAGGAGAATTGGGATGTTGATGAGAATCGGTGGGAGGGTGAGCGTGAAATTTATTTTGGCGGCGGTGGGGCTGACGAGTTTGTGTGCTGGAGCGTGGGGGCAGGGGAAGACGCCGAGTCCGGCGCTGCTGGTGTTGAGTAAGGAGGAGAGCTTTCTGGCGATTGTGGACCCAGCGACGCTGAAGGTGGTGGGGAAGGTGGATACGGGGGCGCATCCGCATGAAGTGGCGACGAGCGCGGATGGGAAGATTGCGATTGTTACGAATTATGGCAACGATCACGCGGGAACGACGATGTCGGAGATTGACCTGGTGTCGCAAAGCGAAGTGGGGAAGGTGACGTTTCCCGGGCTGGTGGGGCCGCACGGGATCGAGATTCTCGGGGATAAGGCGTATTTCACTGTGGAGGGAGACAAATCGATCGGCGTGTTTGATTTTGTGGCCAACAACATTGACCTGCACCTGGTGCTCGGGCAGAAACGGCCGCACATGCTGGTGTTGACGAAAGACGGGCGGACGATTTTTGTGAGCAACGTTGAGTCGAACACCGTGTCGGTGGAAGAGATGAAGAAGTCGATCACGGATTGGACCGGGACGAATGTGAAGGTGGGCAAGGGGCCGGAGGGAATTGATATTTCGCCCGATGAGAAGGAAGTGTGGGCGGCGAATTCGGGAGATGGGACGGTGTCGATTATTGATGTGAAGTCGAAGAAGGTGACGCAGACGGTGGATGTGAAAACGAAACACTCGAACCGGTTGAAGTTTACGCCGGACGGGAAGCTGGTGCTGATTTCGGATATTGGGAGCGGGGATCTGGTGGTGTTGGATGCGGCTTCGCGGAAGGAAGTGAAGCGGCTGAACTTGGGGAAGAGTACGGAGGGGATTTTGATGCAGCCGGATGGGGCGCGGGCATTTGTGGCGGCGAGCGGAGACGACAAGGTGGCGGTGGTGGACTTGAAAACGCTGGAAGTGACGACGACGTTTACGATCGGGAAGGATCCGGATGGGATGGCGTGGAGGAAGTGAAGGAAGAAGTGGCGAGAGGGGCAAGATTTCAGCGCAGAGTTAGCAGAGGGGCCACAGAGGACGCGGAGCAGAAAGCACCGATCAGGTGGAGGGGGAAGATTGTTTGCGGGCTTGTTCGCGGAGGTCGAGGATGAGGTGGTAGACAGAGTCGAGGTCGTCGATGTCGGCGAGTGTAGGGACTCCGCCCTTGATGCTGAACCGGCTCATGCTGCGGGTGGAGGAACCGCGTCCGCCAAGGACGGGCAGCTTTGTGCCAAGCCAGAGAGTTCCTGTTTCGTTGCCTTCACGCGAAATTTCAGGGATCGATTCGAGAAAAGCAAATTGGGTTTTGCGTTTCCAGCCTTCCTGGAGAATTAGGACTCGGCGATTGGTGATGGTGTAGAAGGTGTGGCGCTTGAGCCAGGCGTCCCACGCGAAGCGGCCCCAGATAAAATATTGCCCGAAGACGACAAACGGGACTCCCCAGAGCGACATGAACCATGAGAATGGGTGAGGCTTCGCGTTGGTTTCCCAGAAGCCAAGGACACCTGCTTCCCAGAAAATGGCAAAGCCGCCCCACAGAAGACTGAATGGGATGAGGTACCAGTCGTCGGAGTGAAAGATGATCCCGGGGTTGGGCATGGCGGCCCACTGAATGCGTTCTCCCGAGGAGAGTTCGGGTTGAAGTTTCATGGCGGCCTGCGGGTCGATGCTGATCATTTCCCTCCATTAACGAAATTGGAAAATATTCGTTCTTGAAAGAGAGTGTAATCGAAAAGGTTTTCTTATGTAGACAGAAAAAGCGAGGAGTGTGCCAAGAAATTGGCAGTAGTGTGGAACGGAAAATACTGTCGGCGGCATCAGGTCGGAAAACCCAAGAGCACAGGCAGGAGTGCCTGTGCCACAAAACTGGATTTGGTCGGTGTGGTAGAATGGGGGTTTAAACTTAGGGAGAAAGTTGTGGCTGGGATGGCTGAATTTCCACTTATAGAGAACACGAAGTTTGAGGCGGATGACGAGTATATCCCGCAACCGGTGGTTGAGCCGGGGCCGCCGACGTGGATGGACGGGAGCCTGCGGATCGGGATTCACACGTCGATTTCGGGGAGTTATCTGAACGCCCTGGAATCGGCGAAAAAGCTGGGGGCGAACGCGCTGCAGATTTTTTCGGCGAGCCCGCGGATGTGGCAGACGGCGAACGTACGAATTCCGGCTTCGGATGTGGCGGCGTTCCGCGCGCGGCGCGAAGAATTGGGGCTAGGGCCGCTGGTGATTCACGCGAATTATCTGATCAATCTGGCGGCGTCGCAGCCGATGCTGCGAACGCGGTCGATTCAGGCGTTTCATGAGGAGTTGGTGCGCGGGCGGGAACTGGGCGCGGACTTTGTGGTGGTGCATCCGGGGTCGCGCGGGGAATCGTCGACGGAGCAGGCGATTGCGACGATTATCGAGAGCGTGAAGCAGGCAGCGCGGCGCGTGCCGCAGGAGAAGATGCGGATTCTGATTGAGAACACCGCGGGGATGGGGACGGCGGTGGGTTCGCGGCTGGAAGAGGTGGCGGCGATTGTGCGCGGGTTGCGGGAGATCAAGGCGGCGGTTTGCCTGGATACGGCGCATTTATTTGCGGCGGGGTATGACATCAAGAGTGAAATCGGACTTGAGCGAGCGATTGAAACGATTGACCGGATTATTGGACTCGAAAATGTGCCGGTGTTTCACGTGAACGATTCGAAGATTCCACTGGGCGGGCGCGTGGACCGGCACGAGCATATCGGGCACGGGAAGATTGGGGCGGAGGCGTTCGAGCGGATTCTGCGGACGGCACGCTTGGGAAGCGCGGCGCCGCTGGGGTTGGCGGGGCGGGCGTTTTTGTTGGAGACGCCGATTGACGATCCTGGGGATGACCGGAAGAATGTGGCGAAGTTGTGGGAACTGGCGGGAGTAGAAGGGCCGGGGGCGGAGAAGGGTTTTTCGATGATGACTTCGGCGATGAAGAAGCAGAAGAAAGAGTTGGAGAAGCAGGGGAAGAAGTTTGCGAGTTCGCGGCACTTGCCCGCGGTGAAAAGCAAGAAGAAGAACTAACGCAGAGACGCAGAGAGCGCTGAGAAGAGTTAAGAAGGAAAGGCGAGAAACTAGAGAACGAGAGGGAACAGCGGGCGTGGGGGACTACAAGCCGCAGGAGATTGAACGCAAGTGGCAGAAGCGGTGGGCCGAACACCGCGTGTTTGAGACGGAAGCGGACCCGAAGAAACCCAAATACTATGTGCTGGAAATGCTGCCGTACCCTTCGGGGACGATGCACATGGGGCACATGCGCAACTACACGATCGGGGACGTGGTTGCGCGTGTGAAGCGAATGCGCGGGTTCAACGTGCTTCACCCGATGGGGTGGGACGCGTTTGGCCTGCCGGCAGAAAACGCTGCGATCAAGAACAGGACGCATCCGCGGACCTGGACTAACAACAACATTGCGGAATTCCAGCGGACGCTGCGGCGTTTTGGGTTTTCCTATGACTGGCGAAGAGAAATTTCCACGTGCGAGCCGGAATATTACCGGTGGAACCAGTGGTTTTTCCTGCGGATGCTGGAGCGGGGAATTGCTTACAAGAAAAAGAGCCGGGTGAACTGGTGTCCGAAGTGTTGCACGGTGCTGGCCAACGAGCAGGTGGTGAACGGCGGGTTCTGCTGGCGGCATGAAGATACGCGCGTGGAAGCGCGGGAGATTGAGCAGTGGTTTTTGAAGACGACGGCGTATTCGGAACAGTTGCTGGAGGATTTGAAGCAGTTGGAAGGCGGCTGGCCGGATCGCGTGATTGCGATGCAGCGGAATTGGATTGGGAAGAGCGTTGGGGCGAAGGTTTGGTTTGAAATAGACAGCCTACAGTCGACAGCCGACAGTCACCAGCTGAAGAGTGAAGAGAAGAAAACACAAGACCCAGGTGCAACGGCGGCACCTGGGGCACCTAAAGAGAAGATTGAGATTTTCACTACGCGGATTGACACGATTTATGGGGCTAGTGCGATTGTGCTGGCGCCGACGCATCCGCTGGTGGCGCGGTTGATTGTGGGGATGCCGGAGCAGGCGAAAAGCGAGAAGAAGCTGGCGGAGATGAAGGTTTCGTCGGTGAAGACGGAGGATATCGCTACGGCGGAGAAGGATGGATTTTTTACGGGGCGTTATGCGGTGAATCCGTTCAATGGGGAGAAGGTGCCCATCTGGGTGGGGAATTTTGTGCTGCTGGAGTATGGAACCGGGGCGATTATGGCGGTGCCGGCGCATGATGAGCGGGATTTTGAGTTTGCGACGAAGTTTGGGTTGCCGATTCCAGTGGTAGTGAAAAGAAAAGAGAAAAGATTTAACGCAGAGGGCGCAGAGAACGCAGAGTTCGCTGAGAAGAAAACCCAAGGCCCAGGTGCAAAACCGGCACCTGGGCCACCCTCCCCTTTCACGGAATACGGAGTGAGTGTGAATTCGGGGAAGTATTCGGGGTTGAAGAGTGAAGAGGCGATTGAGCGGATGGCCTCGGATGCGGAGGCGAAGGGGTTTGGAAAGAAGGAGACGATTTTCCGGCTGCGAGATTGGGGAATTTCGCGGCAGAGGTATTGGGGCACGCCGATTCCGGTGATTTATTGCGAGAAGGATGGCATGGTGCCGGTGCCGGATAAAGATTTGCCCGTGCTGCTGCCGGCGAATCCGCAGTTGACGGGCGAGGGAGAATCGCCGCTGGCGACGGATCCGGAGTTTGTGAATGTGAAGTGCCCGAAGTGCGGCGGCCCGGCTCGGCGCGAGTCGGACACGATGGATACGTTTGTGGATTCGTCGTGGTATTTCTACCGGTACTGCGATCCGAAGAATGATCAGGCGCCGTTTGATCCGGCGAAGGCTGCGTACTGGTTTCCGATTGACCAGTATATTGGCGGGATTACGCATGCGATTCTGCACCTGCTGTATTCGCGATTCTGGTGCAAGGTGATGCGGGATTTGGGATTGGTTACGCACAGCGAGCCGATCGCGCGGTTGTTTACGCAGGGGATGGTGCAAAAGGGCGGCGTGGCGATGTCGAAGTCGCGCGGGAACGTGGTGGGCGCGGAAGAGATGGCGGATAAGTATGGAGCGGATACGGGGCGGCTCTATACCTTGTTTGCGGCGCCGCCGGAGAAGGATCTGGAGTGGAGCGAGGAGAGCATTGAGGGGGCGTGGAGATTTTTGAACAGGGTGTATCGGATGGTGGAGAAGCATGCAGAGGCGACCAGTGGCCAGCGACCAGTGGCCAGTGGGGGAGCACAGGCAGGAGTGCCTGTGCCACAGTGGACTGAGAAGGAGAAGGGGCTGCTGCGGAAGGCGCATCAGACTTTGCAACGGGTGACGCAGGATTTTGAGGGGCGGTGGCATTTTAATTCGGCGATTGCGCAGATTATGGAGTTGGTGAACGCGATTTATGCGGCGGAACCGTTGGATGACGGAGTGCGGCCGGCGGTGCAGAAGGAAGTGCTGGAGCTGGTGACGCTGATGCTGGCGCCGATGACGCCGCATTTGGCGGAAGAGTTGTGGGAGATGCTGGGGCATAAGGATGGATTGTGGACCGTGGCGTGGCCGGCGATTAATGAGGAGTTGGCGAAAGAGGATGAGGTGGAGATTCCGGTGCAGGTGAATGGGAAAGTGCGGGGGAGAGTGACCGTGCCGGCGGGGAGTTTGCAGGATGAGGTGATGAAGAGGGCGCAGGCGGATGCGGGGGTGGCCGGGCATCTGGCGGGGAAGACGGTGCGGAAGGTGATTTTTGTGGCGGATAAGATGTTGAATATTGTGGTGGGATGAAGAAGAAGGACGTAACGAAGTAATGAAATAAAGAAGTAAGGAAAAGGCAAAGAGAAAAGCTAACGCAGAGACGCGGAGGTCGCGGAGATTCGCAGAGGAAGAGAAGGCGGAGAAGAGAAACCCAAGAGGGGCACGATTTATCGTGCCCCTACGTGTTTCGGGATTAGAATCTGCAGGTAGGTGAGGTGAGCTGATGGAAGGAACCGCGAAGATGGCGCAAAGCAATCCACAGGCGATATTGAAGACGGAGCGGGGCGGGATTGTGGTGCTGGATTTTGGCGGGCAATATACCCAGCTAATTGCGCGGCGGGTGCGCGAGCAGCAGGTATTCAGCGCGGTGTTGCCTTGCACGAGTTCGGTGGAAGAGATACGGAAGCTGGAGCCGGCGGGGATCATTTTGTCGGGCGGGCCTAGTTCGGTTTACGACAAGGATGCGCCGGTGTGCGATCCGGCGGTGCTGGCGCAGGGAATTCCGGTGCTGGGAATTTGCTACGGCATGCAGTGGATGGCGAAGAACCTGGGCGGAAAAGTGGAGCCGGTGCAGCGCCGTGAATACGGGCCGGCGCATTTCAACCTGGAAAAAGCCGGGAGCGATATTTTGGGTGGGTTGCCGGAGACGCTAAAGATCTGGGCTAGCCACGGGGACAACGTGCTGGAGCTGCCGCCGGGATTTCACCTGACGGGGAAGACGGCAAACGCGATTGCGTCGGCGGAAGACCAGAAGAGGAAGATGTACGCGGTGCAGTTTCACCCGGAAGTGAATCACACGGACCGCGGGACGGAAATTCTGCGGAATTTTCTTTTCCGCGTGTGCAAGGCGGAGCCGAAGTGGAGCGGGAAGGCGTTCATCGAAGAGACGGTGGAAGCGATCCGCGCGAAGGTGGGAACGCACCACGCGATTTGCGGGCTGAGCGGCGGGGTGGATTCGACGGTGGCGGCGGTGCTGGTGCATCGCGCGATGGGCGAGCGGCTGACGAATATTTTCGTGAATACGGGGCTGCTGCGGAAGAATGAATTTGCCCACACGCTGGAGATGTACCGCGAGCGGCTGGGGCTGCAGGTGATTGGCGTAGACGCTTCGGAGCATTTTCTGGCGAAGCTGGAGGGCGTGAGCGATCCGGAGCAGAAGCGGAAGATTATCGGGCGCGAGTTCATCACGATTTTTGCGGCGGAAGCGGAGAAGCTGCAGAAGAGCACGGCGGGCGCGATCAAATTTCTGGTGCAGGGGACGCTGTACCCGGATGTGATCGAGTCGGTGTCGGTGAAGGGGCCGTCGGCGACGATCAAGTCGCATCACAACGTGGGAGGGTTGCCGGAGAATATGCCGTTTGCGCTGGTGGAGCCGTTGCGGGATTTGTTTAAGGATGAGGTGCGGCGGATCGGGAAAGATTTGGGATTGCCGGAAGAGATTCTGGTGAAGCATCCGTTCCCGGGGCCGGGGTTGGCGGTGCGGCTGCTGGGCGCGATCACGAAGAAGGATTTGGAAACACTCCGGGAGGCGGATGCGGTTGTGGTGGAGGAGATCCGGCGGGCGGGATTATACGAGAAGGTGTGGCAGGCGTTTGCGGTGCTGCTGCCGGTGCGCAGCGTGGGCGTGATGGGGGATGGAAGGACGTACGGATTGACGGTGGCGGTGCGGGTGGTGCAGTCGGATGATGCGATGACGGCGGACTGGGTGCGGCTGCCGGGGGAAGTGCTGGAGCGGATGTCCACGCGGATAGTGAACGAAGTGCCGGGAGTGACGCGGGTGGTGTATGACGTGAGCAGCAAGCCGCCGAGCACGATTGAGTGGGAGTAGAGGAGAAAGAAAAGACTCACCACAGAGGGCACAGAGTTCACAGAGAAGTGATTAGAGGATTGGCGGCGGGGGAGAAAAGAAAAAGCCGCTCGGGCACAGGGGAAGAGCGGCTCGTTCAGTTACTGGTTGTATCTACGCGGGCGCAGAGTAGATTGCGAAACGACTACCGATTGGCCATTTTTTGGGCCATGTACAGTAGCAGCTTGCGATCTTCCTCATCGGCTTTGCTCAGCAAGCGGCGGAGCTTGTTGAGGTAGCGCGCCTCTTTTCCGGCACTGCCCCAGGCGATGTCGTCAGACGACTTGCGCTTGGGAAGGTTCGGAAGTTGAGGCGGCTCTTCGCCGTCGTAGAAGAGTTGATAGAGTGGGCATTCAAGAGCGCGCGCCAGCTTTTCCAGCGTCTCGATGGCCGGAACCGTGTGGCCATTCTCAACGCGGGAAATATAACAACGGAGGAGGCCGGTACGCTTCTCGATATCACCCTGGGAGAGTTTCTTTTCCTCGCGCAGAGCGCGAAGACGGTCGCCGATAATCATGGGTTGAGTATTCCACACATAGTCACCGGTAGCAAGTCTAAACTAGTGGAAAACTGTGGAATTGGCTGGGATAGGCGGTTAGGCTCGGCTGAACACTCGGGTAGACAGGGGATACAAATAGGCGTAACCAAAGACCTATGGCACGCGTCCCAAAACCAGTGGCTCTTACACTGACAGGTCTGGGAAAGCCCAGGACGGCGGAGGCAGGGGTATCCGCACGCGTGGAAGAGGACCGCGAGCTAGTGCGGCGCGCGCAAAAGGATGATAAAGAGGCCTTTGAGGAGCTGGTCAGGAGGCACCAAAACCGGGTATTTGCGGTGGCGGGGGGCATCCTGAGGAACCGGGAAGATGTCGAGGACATAGCCCAGCAGGTATTCCTGAAGGCTTACTTTTCGATAAAGCGGTTCGATCAAAGAGCGGCGTTCAGCACCTGGCTGTATAAGATAACGGTGAATGAATGCTGGGACTTGCTGAGGAAGAGGAAGGTTCGGCCGTTGGTGTTTGAGGCGGAGTTGAGCGATGAGCAGAACCAGGTGTACCAGGCGTCGTCGGAGCAATCGGATGGCAGGCCGGATGCCGGCGAGAGACTGGCGGTGCGGGAGCAGGTGGAGGAGTTGATGAGCTGCCTGGAAGAACGGGACCGCACGATGCTGGTGCTGAAGGAAGTGCAGGGATTTTCGGTGGAAGAGATTGCGGAGATGATGGAGATTAACGCGAACACGGTGAAGGTAAGGCTGTTCCGTGCTCGGCAACGGATAACGGAGCGGATGAGACGAAGGCGGGGAGCAAGAGCGTAGGCGGAGATACCGGGTCCAGGAAAACAGGAATCGATAGAAAAAGAGGTAAGCAGAGAATGGGGAACCCTTTGAATCGGGAAGAAGAAAATTGCCGGCGATTTCTGGATGCGCTGGAAGAACTGCCATTGAGCTATAACACCCGGAAGAGCGCCGAGGAGTGGCGGACCGAGTTGCCGGAAGCGGAAGAGGAGCACGCGGGCCGCTGCGCAGCTTGCCGGAAGGCGCTGGAGGAGTTTGCGGAAACGCGGAATGCGCTGGCTGGAGTCACGGTGCTGGAAGCGGGGCCGTGGTTTACGGTACGGGTAATGGCAGCGATTAACGCGCGGGAAGAAGAAGCGCGGGACGGCGTGTGGATCAGCGTGCGCCGGCTGGCGCCGCGACTGGTGGCGTTGAGCGCGCTGCTGCTGGTGCTGGGCGGAAGCTGGGCGCTGGAGCTGCGAAGGACGGAAGGGATGAACGCAGAGCGGCGCGGCGGGGATATGGTGTTCGATTCGTCGGCGCAACCGACGTGGTATGACGATGGACTTGGAGCGACCAGCGAGGTACGGCCATGAACCCGGAGATCCGCAAAAAGGCGGCAATTTGGCTGGCGCTAGTGTTTATCCTGGGAACGGCGACGGGCGGCGTGTTTGGGTACAGCCTGGCGCGGCGGAGTTATGCGGCGACGCGGACCGTGATGCCGTCGGAGGCGGAGCGCCGGGCGAAGAAGGTGGCGGAGATGACAGATGCTATCGGGCTGACGCCGGAACAGCAGCAGAAGGCTGACGGGATCATCCAGAATGCGCAGACGGAGATCCGGGGGATTCACGAGAAAAACGATGGGGAAGTGGATGTGGTGCGGATGAAGTCTCGCGCGCGGATGCGGGAATTCCTTACGCCGGACCAGATGCCGAAGTTTGAGCAGTTTATGCGGCGGCTGGATGAAGAGAGAAAGAAACAGAAAGACGCGCAGGGGGTGCGGTAGACTAGAAAATCGAAATTCGAAACTGGAAAATGGAAAGAGGGGAGGCCAACGGCCTCCCTTTTTTGTTTTGACGACGCTTTACTTGGGCTCGAGGTAGAAGCCGTCGCGGGTTTGGACTTGGGCGTCCTTTTGTTTCACGGCCAGGTGGAGCTTGTGGTAGCCGACGGTGGCGTCGGGCTTGTCGGGGGAGTAGCCGAGAACATATTGACTGCGGAGTTCCTCGTCGAGGTCCGCATAGATTTTGTCGAGAGTTTCTTTCTTAGAGACCTCAAAGAAACGCCCGCCGGAAGTTTTGGCGATTTGCTCAAGGATTTTTTTGCCGTCGGGGCGTGATTCCTCGGTGCGGCGCGGGTAGCCGCCGCCTCTTCCGCCTCCCATTCCACCACCGCCCATGCGCGGTCCTCCGAAACCTCCTCGATTGTCGTGGCCTTCTTCCTTGTCGGCGAAGAGGATGCAATAGATGAGAGTGTCGGCGCGCTGCGCGGATTCGAGGGATTCGGCGAGGGATTCCTTGCTGCCGCGGTCGACACCATCGGTGAGGATGATGAGGGCTTTGCGGCCTTGCTGCTTTTTCATCAGTTCGTTGGAAGCGAGGTAGATGGAGTCGTAGAGAAGCGTGCCGCCGCCATGGCCGTGGCCGTGGGAGCCGCGGTCGGGGTCGCCACTGCCTCCACCGCTGCCGCTGGAACTGGATTGCGAGAATTGCGGGCTGTGGATCTGATCGATGGCGGCGAGGAGTTTCTGGCGGGAAGAGGTGAGGTTCTGGAGGAGTTCGACCTCGTGATCGAAGTGGATGAGGAAGGCCTTGTCTTTGTCTTCGCGCAGGACGCGATCGAGGAAAGAGCGGCTGGCTGCGCGTTCCTGATCGAGGACGCGGCGCTGGCTGAGGCTGGTATCGACGAGAAGGCCGAGGGTGAGGGGGAGATCGGACTCTTTGGCGAAATAGGTGATGGTCTGGGGCTTGGCGTCCTGTTCGAGGGTGAAGTCGTCTTTGGAGAGATTGTGGACGAGGTTGCCGTGTTTGTCGCGGACGGTGGCGAGGAGATTGACGGCGGCGACGTTGAGGGTGATGGGAGGTGATTGCTGGGTGAGGAGGGGAATGGCGGAGAGGAGGAGAAGGAGCGTCGTTGAGAAAAGTTTCCGCAAGATGGGTGGTCGCGCCTTTCCGGTGATTGTTGGAGTCGTGCTAAGGAGTATTCCCGATCGAAGCGGGAAAAGTTCCCGATATAGAAAACAAAGAGCGGAATTAACACAGAGGACGCGGAGGAGGAGCACAGAGAGCACGGAGGAGGAGAAACCCAAGAGGGGAATGCCTGTGCCACGTCTGTCTTAAGGAGAGGCTAGGGATTTGGTATGCTACGGCGCGTGAAACGACACTTTTTGATTGATACGGATACGGCTTCGGATGATGCGGTGGCGTTGATTATGGCGCTGCGGCATCCCGGTGTTGAAGTGGTGGGGATTGCTACTGTTGCAGGAAACGTGGTCGTCCAACAGGCGAGCCGCAACGCACTTTATACCGCGGAACTCTGCGGGGCGAGTGTGCCGGTGTTTACGGGGGCGGAGAAGCCGCTGAAGCGGGCGCACTGGAGCGCGGACTGGTTTCACGGTCGCGATGGATTGGGGGATCACGGGTATCCGGCGCCGCGGCGGGGGCCGGAAAAAATGGGTGCGACGGAGGCGATCATCGAGCTGATTGAGGCGCATCCGGGAATCGTGATGGTGACGCTGGGGCCGCTGACGAATGTGGCGCTGGCGCTGGAGAAGAGGCCGGAGATTGCGAAGAACGTGAGCCGGTGCGTGGTGATGGGAGGCGCGCCGTGCTGCGAGGGGAATGTGACGCCGGCGGCTGAGTACAACATCTGGTGCGATCCGGAGGCGGCGCGGGTGGTGGCGAGAAGCGAGATGCCGGTGGAGATGGTTGGCTGGCATTTGTGCCGCGGGGAAGCGGTGCTGAGTTTGAAGGAGATTGAAAAGGTGATGGGATTTGGCACGGCGGTCGGGAAATTTGCGATCGAGTGCAACAGCCGGGCGCAGGAAGCATTTCACATGCAGACGGGCGAGGACGGAATCTCGCTGCCGGATCCGGTGGCGATGGCGGTGGCGCTGGATGAGTCGATTGTGACGTCGGCGTCGGAACATTTTTGGGATGTGGAGACGGAGAGCCAGTTGACGCGGGGAATGACGGTGGTGGACCGGTTGAACGTGGCGGCGGATGAGAGGAATCGCGAGGTGTGGGCGGGGCAGATTGAGCGGCGGCGAAAGGCGAAGGTTGTTTGGACGATTAAAAATGAGCGATGGAAGGAAGAGCTGTTTGCGAGGTTGAGATAAAGGAAGTAGAGGAAGTAGAGGAGAGAGCGCCGAGGCGTTTGATCGTAAGCGATTTGGAGACTGATTGGTCGGCGGCGATTACTGCGTAAAAGCGGAAGCTGCGCTTCCGCACTCAAAAAAGGGGCCGGGCTCGCGCCCGGCCCCTTTTTGTTTGGAGGTTGAGGTTTAGAAGCTGAAGATTACGCCGCCTTCGCTGCGTAGGTCGCGCCATTCGTGCTGGGGAATACCCTCAAACAACGGGAGGTCCGCCGTCCGGGTGTTGGCGCGGGTGCGATAGAGAGATTGTTCGTAGGCAAAGGAGACCCACTTATTGAGTTTGTAGTTGAGGGTGCCGACGGTCATGTCGCTGCGAGAGCGCGAGCCGGCGACGGCGGAAATGTGTAACAGGTCGTTGGTGTTGGCCTGGTCGGTGCCATACATCACGTACAGCGACCAGCCTGCGTGGCGGCCTTCGGGATCGTGACCGAACCAGCGCGACAGGGGAAGGCCGAGTTGCGTGAAGCCGCCCTTGGCGCGGACCGGAAGTTGCGGCACGACGACGGGAGCGCCGGCACTGTTGGTGCCGAAAAATACGGTCGAACCGCCGTCGATGGAGGTTGTAGAGGCCAGATTGGTGAAGCCGGCGACGGCGTTGTAGTTGGAGAAGAGCTGGCCAGCGAAATAGTAACGCAGGTCGCTGCCGCTGTAGAACTTGCCGATGAGGGTGGCGTAGCGGGATGGCAGTTGCCATTCCACATCCCAGCCGTTGGTGTCGCTGCCGACGCGCGCGCCGGTGGCAAACGCTTGTTTGTACAGGTTGGGATTGGCGTTGGTCGCGGTAATCGGAGCGGTGGGAACAGCTGCGCCGAGGACGATGGCGGTGCGGTGGCCCTCTTCAAAGCTGAAGATAAGCTGCGCGGGAGCAACGCCGGGAGCGTGATCGAGTTGCCATTGTCCGACGATGCGGCCTTCGACCTGAGGCGTGTTGCTGTCCGGCCCTTGGCGTTCGCCATAGCCCAACTGGTTGGAAAGGTTCGCGGCCGACGGCGTATCGCCGACGGCGGGAAGGACGACGGCGATTTCCGGCATAATCTGGAATTTGCCGAAGTCGTGTGTATAGCCGGAACGGAATTGTGGTGAGCGCTCGTAGGTATTGCCGAAGGCGATGCCGAGGCCGGTGGTTTCCAACATGTTGGGGAGGGTTGAGGAAGCGAACGGCGTCCAGTCCTGTCCCATCACGGCGGTGAGAGTGTTCGTTTCGTTCACCTTCCAGTCAATGCGCCCGTAGGCCAGGCGGATGGAGGGGTTGTAGGAACGAATCGAAGAGAGGTTGCGGTTGTCGGAACGGTTGAAGTTTCCTTCAAAGTCCATTTCAAATTTTCCGGTGACCGTGACACTCGAACTCGGGTCGAGCCACTCGAAGTTGTTGCCGAACCGCGTGGAGCGGGCCTTGATGTGGAACTCTGGCGCGGCGTTGGGGCCAGTGTCGCCGAGGAAGCCGGGCAGCGGGAAATCATCGCCGCCGGGCGACGAACTGTCGTGAACAAAGGTGGCCTTGAGGAATCCGTAGGGAGTGAGCCCGATAGGTCCAAGCTTGATGGCGGGCTTCAAATCACCCTTGGGAATGCCACCCACTGGAAAAACACGAACGGGGTTGGCGGCAGATAGAGTGGTCGGCGAGACGGAAGGGGCCACCTGCGGAGGCGTTTGTCCAGGCGGAGTCTGCTGCTTGTCTTGATCGTCATCAGACGCCAGGCTGGAGGTTGAAGCAACAGCAGGAGCGGAAGGATTTGGAGAAGATGGCGCGCCTACCGGAACACGATAGACGGCAGGGATCATGCTCGCGGGGGCCGAGTTGCTGGCCGAAGCGTTCATGATACCTGGAGCACCCATCATCTGGTTGTAATCGGCTTGCGAAATAACTCCCTTGGAGAGGAGGAGCTTTGCGAGCCGTTGATCGGCATCGCTGGCAGACGACGCCTGATTAATTTGTGCGGCTTCTTGCGGAGTGAGAATGCCCTTCGACTGGAGAAGGCGGACGAGCGGACTGGCAGCTTGCGAATTTTCCGCTTGCTGCTGAGCAGCCACATGCCCGGACCAAGCCAAAGACACTGCGAGAAGTACAACGAGATACACCACTACCCCACATTTTTTCCCGAACATTACGAACACCCCCCTGTGACCCACAATTAATGTGTAGGTCAGGTAATCGAACACGAACGGGCCTTAAACGCCCCGTACTTATACTGGTCAGTGGCAGATGTCAAGAAATCGTTTGGGAAATCAGAGAGAAGAGAGAATTTTTGGGGGCGAACGCAGGGGAGTACTGGGAGTCGCGAGCTGCGGAGGCTGAGGGAAATGGATTGACGGAGAGGGGAGCTAACTGGAAAGGGAATACGGGATTGTTGCGAAATTAATCGCCGCGGGATTCGAAGAGATAGCCGGAGCCGCGGACGGTCTTCAGGAAGCGA
>Ga0210405_10001498_pt1 | contig 26516 bp, 5 predicted proteins | sample IncBWH11MmetaG_FD_155492 | JGI IMG/M metagenome (GOLD analysis project Ga0210405, IMG submission 155492) | Forest soil microbial communities from Barre Woods Harvard Forest LTER site, Petersham, Massachusetts, United States - Inc-BW-H-11-M | ecosystem: Environmental > Terrestrial > Soil >...
TTGTAGGTTCCCGTCAGGTTCGCGGTGGCCCCGGCGAAATTCACCGTGCCCGCGCCAGCAATAGCGCCGCTGGACGCAAACGTTCCCGAGTTGAAACCAAGCGTCGCGCCGCTGGCCACGTTGAACGCGCCAGCACAACTGGTGGTGCAACTGCCGCCGCCAGAAAGGTTCAGGGTTCCGGCGTTGGCGTTGAGGGTGCCGGTGTTGTTGAAGGTAACGCCGATGCTGCTGGAACCCGCTCCGGTGATCAGCAAGGTGCCACCGTTGTTGAACGTTCCGGTGGTGCCGCCGTTCAGAGCGATGCCGTTCCCGTTGCTGTTCACCAGCGTCCAGGTGGACCCCGCAAGGTTGTTGATCACCGCCCCATTCTGCAGAAACAGCACGTTGCTGGTGCCAAAAGCGGTGGCTCCGGAAACGTTCAGCGTCCGGGTGTCCAGGAACGGCTGGCCCGAAGGAATGCTCATCCCGCCGTTGGCGTTGGTGGCCCCCGTCCCGCTCATCGTCCCGCCCGTCCAGGTGAACAAACCGGTCACGGTTACGCTGCTGTTTCCGGTTAGCGTGCCGCCGGAGAGGGTCAGCGCCGAAGTGGTTGCGCTTCCGCCAACATTGCTGAAGTTCGCCGTCCCCCCGCTGATGGTGAGCGGGCCGGCGCTCGTCAGGGTCCCCGTGAAGTTCGCCGTTCCGCCGCCGATCGTGGTGCCGCCGGTGATGTTGTAGGTTCCCGTCAGGTTCGCGGTGGCCCCGGCGAAATTCACCGTGCCCGCGCCAGCAATAGCGCCGCTGGACGCAAACGTTCCCGAGTTGAAACCAAGCGTCGCGCCGCTGGCCACGTTGAACGAGCCAGCACAACTGGTGGTGCAACTGCCCCCGCCAGAAAGGTTCAGGGTTCCGGCGTTGGCGTTGAGGGTGCCGGTGTTGTTGAAGGTAACGCCGATGCTGCTGGAGCCCGCTCCGGTGATCAGCAAGGTGCCAGCGTTGTTGAACGTTCCGGTGGTGCCGCCGTTCAGAGCGATCCCGTTCCCGTTGCTGTTCACCAGCGTCCAGGTGGACCCCGCAAGGTTGTTGATCACCGCCCCATTCTGCAGAAACAGCACGTTGGTGGTGCCAAAAGCGGTGGCTCCGGAAACATTCAGCGTCCGGGTGTCCAGGAACGGCTGGCCGGAAGGAATGCTCATCCCGCCGTTGGCGTTGACCACTCCGGTCCCACTCATGGTCCCGCCCGTCCAGGTGAACAAGCCGGTCACGGTTACGCTGCTGTTTCCGGTTAGCGTGCCGCCGGAGAGGGTCAGCGCCGAAGTGGTTGCCGTTCCGCCAACATTGCTGAAGTTCGCCGTCCCCCCGCTGATGGTGAGCGGCCCGGCGTTGGTCACTGTCCCGCTAAAGTTGGCGGTTCCGCTGACGGTGGTCCCGCCAGTGATGTTGTAATTGCCGGTCAGGTTGGCAGTGCTAGTAGCAAAATTCACCGCGCCAGCGCCTGAGATAGCTCCGCTCAGCGCGAAGGTGCCGCCCCCCAGAAATAGAACTCCGCCGCTCGGCACGTTGAATGTACCCGAGCACGTGGCCCCGCAAGTGCCGCCGCCAGAAAGGGCAAGGGTGCCGTTAGCAGTAGTGACGGTACCCGTATTGTTAAATGTTGTGGTAACAGTGGTAAGGGCTCCGCTAATCTGAAACGTCCCAGCATTGTTGAATGTCGCTGCTCCGCTTCCGTTGAAGATTCCTGGGCCGTTAATGCTATTCTGCATGGTCCAGGTGGCTCCGGCTAGGTTGTTCACAACCGCACCGTTCTGGAGTGTCAGGCTACAGCCGCCCATCGAACCGAAGATATCAAAGGCTGTTGTTCCGGAAACATTAAGCGTGCGTCCATCGAGGGTAAGGAATCCACCTGGAATCGACATTCCCCCGTTCGCGTTCGTCACACCTGTTCCGCTCATCAGCCCGCCCGTCCAGGTGAACAAACCGGTGAGGGCTACGGTGCCAGTTCCCGAAAGGGCGCCGCCGCTGAAAATCGTGGCGCCTTGCACAGTGCTTGCACCATTGAGCGTCAGCGTGCCGCCGCTAATGCTCAAAGCGTTGGCAACCGTTGCCGCTCCCGTCACAGTCAGCGGTCCGGAGCTGAAGTTGATCGTCGAGTCGGCGACCAGGCTGGCGATGGTCTGGTTGGCGGCAGCGAGAGAGCCGATGGTGATGGTCGATCCCGCGAAGGATGTTCCGATACAGGTATTGTCGGTGGCAATCGGGACCACTCCGCTGCTCCAGTTGCTGGGCGTAGCCCACAGGTTGTCTCCCGCTGCGCCGGTCCACTGAATGGTGCCGGCGGCACAACCTGCCGCAGTGGTGACGGTGGTCGTGGCGCTAGCGGTGTTGTTGGCGGTGTTGGGATCGGTTTCGGTGGCGGTGACGGAGGCGTTGTTAGTGATGGAGCTAATGACGGTGGGCTTAACGATGATGGTTACGGTAGCTGTGGCGGCGTTGGTTAGGGAGCCTAGGTTGCAGACAATTGTGGTGGTACCCGTGCAAGCGGGGCCCTGGCTTGGCGTGGCGGAGACAAATGTCACTCCCGCTGGGAGAGTATCCGTGAGCGTGACATTAGTCGCTCCCGCAGGACCGTTATTTTTGACCGTGAGGGTGTAGGTAAGATTGGCGCCGACGCTGACCGGATTGGGAGCGGCGCCTTTGGTAAGCGCGAGGTCGGCGGTGGTGGCTGAAGTGATTTGCACGGTGGCGCTGCTGGAATTGTTTGCGGGAACGGGGTCGGTGACATTGCTGGTAACGGTGGCGGTGTTGACGACGGTGCCGGCGGTGACAGGATTGACTAGAATCGCGACCTGGGTGCTGGCGGAGTTGGCGAGGGTGCCGAGGGCACAGGTGACTGTAGTGGTGCCGGAGCAAGCGCCCTGGTTGGCCACGGCGCTAGAGAAGGTGACGCCGGCGGGGAGCACGTCGGTGAGGGTGACGCCGGTGGCGACGGAGGGGCCGTTGTTGGTGACTGTAATTAAATAAGAGAAGGTCGGGCCGCCGGCAGCGACGGTCGAGACCGAAGCGGTCTTGGCGACGGCAAGGTCGGCACTGGGAGCGCCGACGACAGTTAGCACGACGGAGGACGGGTTATAGGTGATGGACCAGCCGCCGCCGTTGGGGAGGGTGGGCAGATTAAGCGCAGAGAACTTGCCGGTGATGCAGGGGGCGGTGCCGCTGCAGGTGAGAACGGTGAAGGTGTTGCCGGCGACGGGAACAAAACCGTTGATCAATGTTACGTTGAGCGTGCCGTTGAGCTGCGCCGAGCCGGTGGTTGGACCGGTGATCTGGTCGTACTGAGCGCCGGCCGTGAGGCCCCCAATCTCGGCGTTGTACGTGCCCAAGGCGGTTTGCGAGTAGATGCCGACGACACTAATGGTACCCGGCGAGAAGCCAGGCGAAATGATGCCGCCAGCGACATGGACGTTGCCGGTGATGACGCCGGTTCCTTCGAGTATGCCGCCGAATATATTGAACGGGGAAGTGGTGGTGATGCTGCTGCCGTTGTTAAAGAGCTCGGTTGCGCCGGCATTCTGTATGTAGACGCCGCTGAGGCTCAGGGTTCCGTTGCTTACGATGACGTTGCCGGAGTTGGTCAGCTGAACGCCGATGGCCGATACACCGGTGCTGGTCAGAGTGCCGGCGTTGTTCACAACAGGACCGCCTCCAGTAATGGTCGGCTGGATGGACGAGCCGTTCAAGGTAAGAGTTGCACCTGCGGAATTGTTGACTACGGTCGTCGGAGTCGTGAGCCGGATGGCCGAATTCGACGGGAACACCGCCGGACCGTTATTCGTCAGAGTGCCGCCAACGGCCAAAATGCCGCCGGTCGACGTCATACCGCCGTTTGCTATGTAGGTTCCGCCACCATTGCCGCCGAGCGTGCCTCCGCCCGCAGTCAGAAGGCCATTGATAGCGATGGTCGCCGAACTATTGAGCGTTCCCTTTAGGGTCAGGGTGTTTAGGAAGCTGGAGTTCGCAGCGAGGGTGAGAGAGGTGAAGTTGAGCGCGAAATTGGCGGCGGAGACCAAGCTGTGAACGGAAGCAGCCGTATTCGACAGCGTGACGGTGGCGCTGGCAGAAGGCGTGTCAATGCAGGCGTCATCGCTGGCGCCCGGTACCGCATTGACGTTCCCGGGGATGGTGATCCAGTTTCCAGCCGTGTTCCACAGGCCGTCACCTGCGTTTCCGGTCCATCGAATCGTGGTACCAGTTGGGCAGACGCTTGTGCTTGTGACCGTGATGTTTACAGAAGCCGTGGCGTTTGCTGGAGTTGAGTTGGTCTCGTTTTCCGTCACGGTCGCGGTGTTTGTAATCGAACCAGCCGCTGTTGCCGTGGCCGTTAGAGAAACAGAGGCCGTGGCGCCGTTTGCCAGGGTTCCCAGGCTGCAAGTAACGGATGTGGCGCCGGTGCAAGTGCCCTGGCTCGGAGTGGCGGAAACAAACGTTAGACCCGCAGGAAGCACATCGGTCAGAGTTACTCCACTGGAGCCCGACGGACCGCTATTCGTGACGGTCATTGTGTAGGTTACGGTCGTTCCCTGGGTGACGGTCGTTGGCACGGCGGTCTTTGTAATGGCCAACCCAGCGACGAGGGCCTTCGCCGGGCTGATGATGATGGCGGACGGCGTAAGGCCTACACGGATCTTAGTGAGCAACGGCAAGGGATTGCCGGCGAGGAATTTGGCGTTATCGATTGCCGCGATGGCGTCGTCTCCCTCGAGTGTCAAGTACAACAGCGCACCATCCGGAGTCACGGCCAGTCCAGGGGCGAGCAAGCCGAGATTCCCCGGAACAACGAACGAGGCGACCTGAGAGAAATTGTTTGCCGTTCGATCGAAAGTGAAGGCCTGCACGAGATTCTGAGCGGGATCATAGGCAAACACGTGGTTGCCCACGACCCGGAAATTCCCATAGCTCGGCGGATTCAAGCCGGTCGGGGTCGTGCCGATAATCGTAGTGACGAGGGTCGGATTAATGGGATTAACACCGATGTCGAAGACGAGCAGGGCTCCGGGGTTAGACAGCAAGACCAAGGATTTGTGGTCCTGGGAAATCTCAATGTGCGGTTGGAACGGGCTAGGATTGCTCTGTGCGCTTGCCGGAATAACAGTGGCCGTACCGCTCAGGATGTTGAAGATGACCAAGTTACCGGTATTCGCATCGTTGGCGTAGGCAAAATGGCCGTCAGAAGTCACGGCAAGGGCGCCGGCAAACGCGTTGCCACAAGGAGCACCACACGTAAACGAACCGACAATGGTGTTGAACGTAGGCGAAGTGGAATCGGAATCGATCAGCACCACGCGCAGATCGGAGAGATTCGTCGTCGTGTTGTTGAAACCTGTGAGCAGGAATTCCACGGGGCCGCCCGTGGCCGGGTTGGGAGCAGTCACGATCGCGTCGTTTTGCCCGATGTTGGAGGTGTCGGCGGCCAGTCCGATGGTCGTCTCGAGAGTTTTGGTGTTGAGGTTGATGACGTTTACCGCCGCTGCGCCGAAGCCGGTAACCGAACCGATATAGGCGCGCAATCCATCCACGGAAATCGCTTCGCCAAGTGGCCTCGGGGACGTGGGGACGTTCGTGATGGATTTCGTGGCGTCGTTGAAAATCACCACGGCGTTGTCGCCGAAGGCGCTGACGGTCACTTCGTTTGCCGGTTGGAACGCGGCGCCATTGGTGATCGTCAGGGGGCCACGCAAGATGCCGCTGGCCGGCTGTCCCGCGACTCCACCCGTGCCGGGATTCGTGACGATGACACCAGCGGAATTCTGGGCGGGCGCGAACTGCGGCAGCGTGACGTCAAGACCGGTGGAGGAGACGTTCGCGGCCGCGATGGGATCAAGCGACCCGACGCGCACTAATGCCCCTGCCGCAAAGCCCGAACCGGTGATGTGCACCGTGTTCGCGATGTCGTTCACGATAGAAGCGGGATTTGTTGCCGGCGTCGTGCTTACACTGCTAACCACCGGAGCGTTGGCAGGAGGTTGCGATTGTATCAATCCCACGCCGACGCCGGATAGGTTTGGCAAAGCGCCGCCGGCACGGAATTGCGTCACGATAGTAGTCGGTGGTGGCGGATTCGTGCGCAATGACGGCGTATCCAAGACAAACACGTTGTTTTGCCCGGCCGTTGGCAGAAATGCCGTGACGATTATGCGCTTGCCGTCCGCCGTAATGGCGACGTGTGACTGGTTCAGAGAGACGGGAAGAGTGATCTGCGCGCCGGGGACGAATGTGCCAAATGTCGCCAAACCCGGGCGCAAATCCAGGACGCTGACGGTGCTCGTGGTCGCGTTTATTCTCTGTGTGACATACCCGAATACGCCGTTGGGGTCGTTGGGATCGCGCGTGATGACGATTGCGAATGGGTTTGCGGGCACGCTCACCGTTTGGCTAAGCGCATTCCGGGTGGCGTCGATGATAAGCAGTGAGCCAGGACCCCGGCGCGGGACAATCACAAACTTTCCATCTGGAGTGGCGGCGATTTGGTCCCGAAGGCCTGTGAAGCCAACGTCGGTGCCTGGGATGCTGGAGGCGGCAAAGGTGGTGAGATCGATAACCGCAACTCGAGTCGGCGCTCCTGTGATGGCGTTGCCGGTATCGATGTAGGCGAAGTTGCCGGCGGTCACTACCCCTGCCTGGAGGATGTCGTTCGGATTGTTGGGGTCATCGCCCACTAGGCCGTTGATGGACACGCGCTTGAGAATCTGGAAGGTCGACGTGTCTATGATATCCACTTCATCCGAATTGAGATTCGGAACGACCAGCTTCGTCCCGTCGCTGCTTAGGGCCAGGTTGAGAGAGGCGCGGACGCCACGAATGCGGTTGATTTCGGTGCCGAGCGTTAGGTCGATGACCGAGACAAAGTTGGAATTGGCTTCGCCGACGAAAGCCAGCCGCCCGTTGGGGGAGATGGCGATTTCGTGAGGAGTGCTGCCGGCATGGACGCTGCCCTGGAGTGTGCTTGTAGCCGTGTCAAACTCCAGGACCATCGGAGAGTTGCGGTCAGTAATGAGATAGCGCTCGGAGGTTCCCGCCGAGGGAAGGACCGTGGCGCTGGCGGACGCGGTGTTGTCCGCCGGCGTGGGATCGGTTTCGGTCAACGTGACGGTAGCGGTGTTGGTAAACGTGCCGGTCGCGTTGGTCGTGACTACGATTGTCGCTGTCGCGCTGGCACCGCTGGCGAGGCCTCCCACGGGGCAGGTCACCGTTGAAGGCAGTGTGGCGGTGCACTGGAAGCTCGAAGACGGTGTCACCGAGACAAACGTCATTCCGGCGGGCAGAGTGTCCGTGATGACGACGTTAGTGGCTGGTAGGTTGCCAACGTTGATCGCCGTAACGCTGAACGTGAGATTGGAACCTAGAATCACGGAGTCCGGCGTCGCGGTGGTGATAAGCGTCAAGTCTGCAGCGCCAATAACCGTGATGGTTCCGCTGGAAGCGGAATTGTTGGCGAGGTTCGGGTCTGGCTCATTGCCGGCGACGCTCGCGGTGTTGGTAGCGGAGCCGGCAGCGGTCGCCGTTACGAGAATCGAAATGTCCACGACTGCGCCGTTGAGGATGGCTCCGAGCGAGCAAACCACGGGCACGGACTGCGTGCAAGCGCCCTGACTGGTGGTGGCCAAGCCAAACGCGACAGTGGGAGGCAGCGAGTCCGTGACAACCACGCCGGTAGCGAGCCCCGGCCCAGTATTCTTGACCGACAGGTTGTAGAAAAACTGCTCCCCAATTACTGCTTGGGTCACGGAGGCCGCCTTCGTGATCGCCAGATCGGCGGCGGTGGTGGGGAGGGTCGACCCTTCAGCGACCGTAATTGTGCCGTTGGCATTGCTACTCTTCGTGTTAATCAACACCGCTTTGTTCGGAGAAACGAGATAGAGAGTGCTGTTGCCTCCCCCCCCGCTGCCACCGGTGAAGAGCGTTCTGCCGTTGGGAGATACCACATAGGTGTTTGTGAACACCGCGTCGGCAATCAGACTGGAGGCTTGGCCCTGGGCGAAGTCCTGGGTACCTGTCAGGTTCCCTGTACCGTCCGCAGTGGCGACGCCCTCGGTTGAACTGCCGCCGGGTGCAGGTAGTAGGTCGCCAAAGAAATAGCCGCCCGATATAGAGGCGTTGGTGAAGGGCCCACCGGACTGCGGCTCGAGCGAGCCGGCCACTCCGTTGGCACCCGTGTCCACCAGAAAACCTTTGTTCAGATCCACCAGGTATAAGATTGGCTGCGTTCCCGTCCCGCCAGTGAAAGTAGTGCGGCCGGTGGCGGCCACGCTGTAGTTGGTGACAGAGCTCGTTTGATTTTGAGTGACGACCCCGCCTTTGTTCTCGTCTGAGATCACGGTTATGTCGCCGACGCCATCGGTAGTCACCAGACCAATGGTGACGTCGGTGCCTCCCGTGGGCAGGACTCCAGACATGTTGAAGACGCTGTTACCGTTGAGCCACGCATTCGAGAAGGTAGCGGTCCGCTGCGCCAGGTTCTGGCCACTGGACAACACGACGGTTGCGCTTCGCGGATCAGTGTTGATCGAAAACGATTCATTGGCCGAGACCACGTAAAATGCGCCGTTGATCGGGGCCGGAATACCCGTGAAAGTGTCCGTAAATGTGCCACGTCCATGCGCGTCGATGCTGCTATAGGTGCCGGTGAAGGCGAGGCTGGCCGAGACAACGCCTGCGGTGTCCGCATCTTCCAAGCCATTGGTAATGTTGCCCTTCCCGTCCGCTGTGAAGCGGCCCGCCGCGGCGAAGTGATTATGGTTCCCATCTTCACCGGACGACCCAAAAGCATAATTCCCATTGATCGCTGCCTGGGAAAACGCTGTCGGGTCCTGCATCTCGATGACACCGGACCCTGTCTGGCCCGTCTGATCAAATTCGATTAACCTAGCCTTGGTGGTCACGCCCGAACTGTTGAACGATCCCAGGGCGAAGCGGAATGTTTGAGTAGGCCCTCCAACAGGGGTGATGGTCATAGTGCCGCGGTTATCGGCGCCGACGTTGTAAGTCCCAGTGAAAGCTTGACTTGTCGTCACTCCGGAGACTGTGTTGATATCCGAGATGCCGTTCGTTAGATTGCCGTTGCCGTCGGAGACGAAGCTTCCGGCAAATGCCATCATGGCGCCAGATGCGGCACCATTAAAGAGGAATGCATATTGACCCTTCAGGCGCAAGTTGTTGGGGTTGGGCGAGGCTACTACGTCGCTGTTCTGCCGCAGCACGCTCTTGCCTGGGCTGGTGTTGACCTCGTTCGAGGTGACCATGCTGTCGTTAGTGATCGTGACGGCGGCGGCGGGCGTGATGACGATGTTGACTGTTGCCGTGGCTGGAAAAACTGCGAGCGTACCCAGCGAGCAGACTACCGTTGCGGTGCCCGTACAGCTGCCCTGAGTCGGAGTGGCGGACACCAAGGTCACACCCGTAGGTAGCATATCGGTGAGCGTGACGCCCGTAGCGGGGCTCGGCCCATTGTTAATTACGATCAACTGATACGTCAGGTTGCCGCCAAGGACGACCGGAGCGGGCGAGGCTGTACCTACTAGCTGCAGACCCACTGCGCCAAGGACGTTCACGGTGGTCGAGGCGACGTTGTTCGCCGGGATGGGGTCGGACTCGTTTCCACCGACGCCTACTGCGACTGTCTGCGTGCCTTCTTGGCCTGTGAAAGTGCTTACGACCATAGTAACCGTGGCGGAGGCGCCGGAGGCGAGTGTGCCGAGGAAGCAGAATTCGTTCGTATCGCACGTGCCGACACTCGGCGTTGCCGAAACCAACGTCTTGAAGAGATGAATCGTGCTGTTGGGCACCTGCGTCGGATAGAAGGTCACGCCGGTCGCTGCATTCGGGCCGTTGTTCGTTATCGTCGACGTAAACGCAATGTTTTGTCCGATCGTGACCGGATCGGGAGAGTGACTCAGAGTAATGGCGAGATCGGTGGACACTGCAGTAGTGGCGATCTTAGACACGAAGGCGTGCGCAAGGCCGGCCGCAGGTGCCGGCAGAATAGGATTCAGCGTGGGGAAGTCTGAAGAGCTCGTGCCCGTAATGTAAGCGTTGCCTTGCGCGTCGAGGGCCAGGCCACCTTGGGAAAAGAATTGGGATCCACCAAAATAAGTAGAAAAGAGCAGCGCCGAGCCTGTCGGGTTTACTTCCGACACGAAAAGGCTGATGGAGCAAAAGGAGGTCAACGCTGGCTCACAAGACGTGGAGGAGCGAATCGGATTGGCCGTCGGGAAGTTCAAGTCCTCGGTGATCCCCATTACCCAGGCGTTGCCGGATGCATCGACAGCGATGGATGTGGGTTCCTCGAAGGCGAAGCCGCCGTTTCCCCCGGAGCCTCCAAGGAGAGTCGAGTAAACCAGCGAATTCCCCGCGGGGCTGAATTTTGTGACAAAGGCGTTGTCACCGCCGTTGAGCGTTTGAAAGGCGCCGGCAGTCGTAGGAAAGTTCGACCCGCCAGCAATTCCAGTGACATGCGCGCTGCCTACGGCATCGACGGCGACGCCAAGGGCCTCACTGAAACCATTCGGGCCGTCCAGATACGTGGAGTAGACGAGCCCTGAACCGGCAGGATTCAGTTTGGTCACGAACGCGTCGAAACCTGATTGGCGCGATGCCTGAAAGGCATTCGCGGTCGGAAAGTTCCGCGATTCAGTGACACCGGTAATGTACGCATTCCCTTGACTATCCACGGCGACGCTGCTTCCGGACTCCACGGATGAACCCCCCAGATACGTGGAATAGCCAATGGTCCCGGAGGCGTTGAATTTCGCGGCGAAGGCACGCTCGACTGAAGAACCCGAGTACACGTTTGCTGGGGTGACTTGATCGACGGCTAGTGCACCAACAATAAAGTTCGACAAGGCGTTCGTCGATGTCGTCCAGCTAGTGCCGCCATTAGTGGTCTTGAAAACACCGGTGCTGGTCGTGCCAATGTAGACGACACCGGGGACGGTCGGATCGACAGCGATTGCCGAGGTGCCCAAATCGGTCAAACCTGTATTGACGGCGCTCCAGTGAAGCCCTCCGTCCGCAGTCTTGTAGACGCCGACGCCATTGACCGTGGTTGCGTACACGTTGTTCGTGGCTTTCGCATCGATTGCCAGGGCTGCAATGCCGAATGGGGTCGTACTGTTGGAGGGTGTCAGCCCCGTATTGACCGGCGTCCAAGTGTTGCCGCTGTCTATGGATTTGAGGACGCCTCCTGAAAAGCTCGTGCCCACATACACGGTCGTGGGAGTTACCGGGTCTACAGCGATTGAGCTGACATCCGGGAGGCCATTCGTAAGAGGGAATCCGGCATTTAGCGAAGTCCAATTCGTGCCGCCGTCGATCGTCTTGAACATCCCGTTGAACCCCCCGGCATAAAGTGTTGCCGGTGTAACGGGATTGATGGCAAGCGCCTGAACGCTAGCAGGGAATGTGGAGCCAACGGGGACGAGTCCGTTGTTGACAGCAGCCCACGTCGCGCCGCCGTCGAGAGACTTGTAAACGCCGCTGCTTCCGGCATACAAAGTGGTGGGCGTGAGCGGATCAATCACCAACGTGCTGATGATGCGTATGGCTAAACCGTTGTTGGTGGCGGCCCAAGATTGGCCGCTGTTCGTGCTTTTGAAGATTCCGGCGTCATTCGTTCCCGCATAGATGATGGTTGGCGTCTTTGGATCAACGGCCAGAACCGAGATGTTGAGGCTGGTCAGGCCCGAGTTGATGGAACTCCAAGTGGCCGAGCCATCGGCGCTCCGGAAGGCTCCGCCCCCGGAAACTGTTTGAAAAGCACCAGAGGTCGTCGGGAAATCTCCAGATCTCGTTGTGCCGGCAACGTAGGCGCTTCCAAACGAATCCACTGCGATGGAATTGCCACCAAAGCCAAAGCCAGAAAACTCCGAGCCGCTTCCACCCAAGTACGTAGAGAAGACTAGCCCCGAACCGGTCGCGTTCAGCTGAGTCACGAACGCATTTTGACTGCCCTTTAAGGCCGTCTGAAATGCTCCAGTTGTTGTTGGAAAGTTGCCTACAGAGGTTGTACCCATGACATAGGCGTTTCCAGAGAAAACGGCGATGCCATTCCCTTGGCTGGAGCCAGTACCGCCCAAGTAGGTAACGTAGACAAGGCCGTTGCCAGCGGGATTCAGCTTGGCAACAAAGGCTTCCGTGCACGTAAAAGTATTTGGGGCACTGCCGCAAGTGTTCAGCGTCGTTTGGAAAGCGCCGGCTGTGGCAAAGTTTGTGGATGTGGTACTTCCGGTGATGTAAGCGTTGCCGTTTGCGTCCACGGCGATGCCGAAAGCTTGGTCGAAACCGTTGCCGCCTAGCAGCGTCGAGTAGGATAGAACAGGGTCGATAATGAGCGGCTGACTTCGATCGTACTTGCCGATGCTGAACTTGACGGTATTTTTCGCAGCGAGCACAAACTTGCCGTCGATCAGCCGGCGACGGCCTTCTAACTCCTGGTAGAACACTGGCTTATGCAGGCGTGCCGGCTCCGCCGAAGTGTCCAGCAGCAGATCACCCTCGGGTGTAAGCTGCAACTTATTCACGCCTCTCAAACCGAGGCGAATCTGGCGCGGGTCGGATCCAGGCGCGACGATAAAGTCGTATTCGAGTTGCTGCCCGCTGCCGTGATAGACGAGGTCAATGCCGTGATACACGCCGTGATACAAGACTTTGGCGTAGTTGGGGACGTTGGTCCGCCATCGCGAGGGGTCGTTGCCGATGAAGTAGTTGCTCTTGCCAGGCATTTGCTCGACGCCGGTTACTGCTGCATTGGCCGCTGCGCCTAGCAACGACATGCGGATGATCTCCGGCGGACTAGCTTCCCGGTCCGGAGTTTCAGGAAAGCCGGGAAAAGATCCGAACTCCTTCGCGCGTTTCGCCTGGCGCTCTTTTTGCAACATTAGAACGGCTTCGTGCGGCAAAAGAAAAAGCTTGTACCCAGGACCGCGCGAGAGGAATTTGACCTTGGGGTCGGTTTGCCCGTGGTTGGCTTCAAAGTTCAAGGGCACTTGCCGTATTCTTCAGCGACCTTTTGCTTCACCGCAGGAGAAGGTGTGTTTCCGGCGGGTGAGATCAGCCGCGCGGGGGCTCCTTTATCGGAGGTCTGAGCTGCGCATTCGCTCGCGGTAATGCAAGCGATTGTCAGGATCGCTGCGGTGCACAAGATTCGTTTGTGCTTCATAGCTGGGCTCGAAACTTCCTGTCTGCTACTCCGAATCAGGACTCAAAAAATTGCCGAGGGGTGATCTCGAAAATCTTCCAGCCTTTCTTCGGGTTGTATACAAAATCAAACTGGATGCGCTGCCTGCGGCGCTGGTCCAGCGTCGGCTTGGTTTTGTCCGTGTAGATCATCTCCGCGTCTACAATAACGGTGGCGTGATCGCCCTTCACTTCCGTTGTCGATTCGCGCAGATTGATCCGCATCTCGCTGGTGCGCTCAAGGAACTGGGTTACAGCATCCTCAAAGCGAGGAAAATCCTCGAAGCGTTCATCAAGCGAGTCGGTCACGCGCCGCGGAGAATGTCCTTCGAAGCCATCTTGAAAGTCATTTAACACGCGCTTGATAGCGCGCCGTGCGCCTGCGACGTTGTCCGGCGAGTCCTCCGCGCCCGGCGACGGCTCGTCCTTCTTTTTCTTCTTGTCTTTTTTCTTGTCCGGCTGACCCGGTGGCTGTTGCTGGTCTTGCGGGGAGCGCGCCGCCCGGCCCATGGCGAATGCAGCCACAATAAGCGGCAAGCCGGCGAGGGCAACTATGAGCCCGAGTGCCAGATTTAACTTCTTGGGTGCCTTCATTCTCAGCTCCTGCTTTACTGCTGAAGAGTTCTCCACTCCAGAACAACCGTAAGCTCAGGCGGACCTGAGCCTCCCTGTACTTCGCGATCAGATCCACCCAGCCGCGGACCGCGGAGCGCCGCTGGCGGCGCGTTGCGCACGGATTCAATCCCGCGAATCTGCACAACGCGCACGATGGCCATGCCGTGGCGAGAACGCACCAGATAGGTGTCGCCTGCCACCAGCGTCGCTGAAGAGGTGAGCGCGTCGCTTGCTGTGTCTGCGGCTTGATCCAGCGGCATTCCACCCAGGCTGCGCACCCCCTCCGCCTCGATGACCAGCGCTGTCCCTCCCCGCGAGCTGACTTCCAAGTCCGCGGAGCCGCCGCAGGACTGCTCGGCTCCCGACGTCAGCCTGAAGCCGGTGCAGCCGCCTACCGTCAACCGCAGGTCCCCGCGCTGCCGGGGCCCCGGGGGCGCGGCGGATTTGCCGGTTTTGCTGTTGCCGTGCGACGCACCGCCATCAGCTACTGGCACAGCGGCTGGCGACGTGGGGTTCTGAACTTCGGGTGAGGGGAACGACTCATCGCGTGTGGAATCAACTCCACTGCGAGTTTCCAAGCGATTGCCCGCCCGCGGAACAACTGACGCTGCAACAGGCCGTTTTTCCAGGGTGCGACTGCCGAGGTTCACATCAATGGACGCCGTCGCCTTGCTTGCCCCGGCGTGAATCACTATCAGGCGGCTACCCGGCTCCAAACCGGGGTCGGCTGTAAGGCGGACTCGCAGTTCGGTTTGCCCAGACTCCAGCAATTCCGCTTTGATGCCGGATCCGCTTAGCTGAACAGCCGTTACTCGGCTAAGATTAGCTCCATAGAGTTTGGCCTCGACAACCTGCCCGGGCGTCAGCATTGACGGTTCTACGGCATAGACTGTCGGCTGCAAAGCCGTTGCCCCACCAGGCGGGGGCTGGATTGGAAGCGTTGTTTTCACCTGCACAAAGAGCAGGATGGTCTGCACACTCGAGCCAAAGCGCCCGCGGATCGTTATCTGGAAGATGGTGGGGCTGGCCTGCAGAGTATTCTGCAGCGGGAAAGTTACGGTAGCGCCAGCAGCCACGTTGCCTCCCGTCGCCGTAAATCCGGCCGGAAGATTCGGGAAATCGATCGCCACAGTTGCGGCAAAACCTGAAATCGGAACGACTTGCACCCCAACCTGCAGCGTTCCACCCTGAAGCGTCCCTATGGGATTCGTCGCCGACGTCACCGGTGTCACACTCAGAGTGAAATCGCTGGTGACGTTCAAGAATAGCGAAGCCGTGTGGACAACCCCCAAGCTCGAAGTGCCGCGGACGGTGATAAATGCCGGACCCGGAGAAGCTGCTGCGCTGATCGTGATCGGAAACGATCCTTGCGACCCGGCGGCCAAGTTACCTGGGTTCGCCGAGAACCCTGCAGGGAGGTTCGGAAAGTCGATGAACACCGTTCCAGTAAATCCGGTGCCACCAACAACCTGCACTGTGACAGGAAGCGTACTGTTTTGCGTCACCGCCGCGGGCGAGCTGGAGGTCGTCATCGGCGTCACGCTAATACTGAAATCCGGCTGAAGGACGAGCGTTGCGTTGGCGGACGCTGTGATGGCGCCGGACGAGTCACGCCCTGTCAGAACCAAGGTGAAGGGTGTGGGCCCGTTGACGCCGGTGGGCGCTGTGGTGGGTGCAAATACCGTAAAGCCTACAGTCGCCATCGGACCGGAGGGGTTGGGCGAAAACTGGACAGTGACAGACTGATTTCCGACCTGACCCTGACCGCTAAAGTTAACCGATCCAGTGAATCCGCCCGTGGGCGCGACTGTGAACGCTCCGTTGACCGACCCACCTATAGCGATGTCCGTGCCGAACAATTGTAAATTGACGATCTGGAATGAGGGCGAGATGCTCGAACCGATTGCCAGCAAACACGAGCCGACGTTGATCCCAGTGGCGCTGCCTCCGCTCGGACAGTTCACGGTCGCGCTGTAGTCCCCGATCTTCCATCCTGCGTTGACGCGGTGAAAGCGAATCGTGTCCTGTTCAGAACCGGTGAGAATTCGCTTCCCGGTCCTGGCGCCCAGTGGAAGCGGAGGGCATTGAACGGACGCGGACGGCGTGCAAGGAGGAATGGGGTTGCCCTGAGCATCCAGCAGTTCCGTAGGCTGGTCTTTTAAAGTGAATTGCAGCCGGAATTCCGCCTGGCAAACACCGTCGTCCTGCTCTTCCACCACGGCGCAATTTACCGGACGCTGGAAGACACGCATGGTTTCCAGTTTGCTGCGGAAGCTATCCTCAATCGCCGCGGCAAAGCCGGCGTAGTTGTGAAATCGTTCTTCGTCAAAATTCTTCAAGAACGCGCTCGGCTGGAGAGACTCGTAAGCGCTCGCCAGATCGCGCACGATTTCGGTCGGTTGAGCTCCCGCCTCAACAACGAGCGGATATTGTTGTGTGGCCACCTGCCCGCGATCATTCACTACTGTAAGTTGCACGGTGTAACTCCCGGGCGGCAGAGTGCTAGTGTTCACCAAGAAACTGGAAGCACTTGCTGACAGCGGCGTGTTGGGCACGCTCCATTGGTAGGCCACGATTTGTGTCCCCGCCGGAGCACGCGCCGTCGACGCGTCGAGAGGTATTTTCGCGCCACGCGTAACGGAGAGGTCCTGAGTAGGGGGCAACTGAATTGAGCCCCCCGCCCCGACCAACGAAAGTTGGACGGCCTGCTGAGAGGCGACCGCGAACCCGGCCACTGCCGGGCCCTGAGGCCGATCGATCGTAAGCGAATAGGCGCCCACGGGCACATCCGGGGCGACCGAGATGGTCACCGGAATTTGCGTTGCAGTGATGCTGCCACGGACCTTTACGGTGAGCCCTGCCTGGCTGAACGAAACCCCTCGCGTGGCACTCAAGTCTTTCCCGGTGATTACGGCGTCGAAGCTGCCGCCAGGCACGGAACTGCCCGGATCAATCGTGGCGCCGGACTCTCCCTCCGTATCCTGTACGGCGCGCTGCATCTCTTCCGCGGTTGCGAGCCGTTTGGCACCCGGTGCGCGACCGGCGATGACGGAGATCGCTTCGCCCGGATTGAGCAAAGTCGCTCCCGGGAAGCGCGGGTCCGCCGCCGAGACTCTCACCTGGCCGCCGCCCAGTGCGATGACCGTGGTCGCAAGATCCGTGGTCTCGAGATATTCTTCCGTGCCTACGACTCCGCAAACCGCGACTTTGGTGTGAATCTCGAAGTGGCCGTCCGGCGTGGCTATTTTGGTAACGTCCGCTCTTACTTTTCCATAGATCAGTTCAAGGTCCGTTTGCTGCTTTCCCGGATCGTGCTTCGTCACCACCAGCGATGCCTGCGAACCTACGTTCAGGATCGATCCGTCCTCCAGTCGCAAGCGCGCTCTGCCCCCACGATCGGTCTTGACCGTATCCAGCCAGAACACTCCCATGTCCCTCTTTGCTTCGTAGGTTTTCGTTTCTCGCAATACCGAGCCCGTTGGAATCAGCGCGGTAATTTTTCCTGCGACGGGCTGCTGGGGAGTCTGGGGCTGCGGGTAGGCAGAAAGCGAGGCAGCCGCCGCCAAAAACAACGGCGCGCTGACGGACAAACCGACTAGACGATTCACCTTCATGACCCAAGCTCGAATCTGCACATACGGCTCCTACTTCCTAAAACGGAAAACAATTGATCCCCCGATGACCGTCTCTCGAAAGCTCCGCGTATCGGGCACCGTAGGGTCGCCGGTGGGAAAGAAATTGTTTGTACGCACGTAAAAGGCGGTCACGGTCCTGTTCTCATCGTTGCGGATTTTGTATGTGACCGCGCCTCGCCAGCTAGGGCGGCGGAATCCTTGATTAAAGTAGAGAAATGGCAACTGCGGGTTCAGCTGGGCACTGGCCTGCAATGGAGAAAGCGCCAAGCCGTTGAACTCCTTGTAATTCCCCTCGATTCGGAAGTAACGAGGCGTGTCCAGCAAAAAACCTGCCTGGATGGTTCGATTGGTATCGAATGCGGGGAAAAAGTCCGCGGGGAACAACAAAGTTACGTCGGTTGGCGCAAGAGCCGCGTTGAGAGGTGTGCTCTTATCAAGCCTTTCGATCTCGAAACGTCCGGTGGGACTGAATTCCCAACGATCCCAGGAGTAATGCGCGCGGTACCCCACCGCAAACCGATCCGTATCGGTGGCGAGCTGCGGCGTAACCGCATTTATTTCATGCCTATGCTCGTAGTCGAAAGAAAAAGTTCCCGTGTGCATGGGTACAATCAAAGACAGGAACGGGATGCGCGTCGACCGCTTCTGCACGTCCAATGGTCCTGGAGTGCCAGGAGTATCCAGGTTTCGCTCGCGATATCCCACCTCGAGCGTCATGCGGCGGTTGAACGGCAGATCGCGAAGCACCAACCTTCCTTCTGGGGCTCGAACCACGTTCGTAAAATTCCGGTCGCCGTTCAGATTGTCGTTCGAGCGTCGCCACGAGCCGACCAGACTAACGTTTCGCGTCAGCTCAAACTCCCCGCGAACAGTGAAGTCTTGCAGGTCACTGATCTGACGTGCATTGGCGCTGAAAAAATTGGGCTGAAACCTTGAATAGTCGGTCCTCAAGGTCAGCTTCTTTAGGCGTTCATGCGCCTCCAGGCGGCCAGCCCAATCCGCGACCTGTCCCGTAAAGCATCTGGCATCCAGCACGTCGGCTCCCACAATGGGCGACACCGGCGCGCAGGCAAAATTCATGGAGTTGGCTCCCGCTGGCGGCATGCCTCCTGAACTCCAGCTGTAGGCAAACTCGCCGCGAACCCCGAAATGCCACGGGGCATATTCCTCGCTGGCATCCGCACTAAGCACATCGTTATTTACCGCCTGCGGAAAGGGCCGGCGGAATCCTGGGATTTCTATCTCGCCGGGGGGGGCGCCCGTGAAAGCGCATCCCGGACTCAGCGGCTCGATGCTGATCAGGCCAGTGCCTGGGTCTATGCAGGCGAGCGTTGCGTCGGGCAAAGATTGTTGGAGATCTTTACCATGACTCCAATTCAGAGCAACCCAGTTCCCCCGCCCGAACTGCTGTTCCACCCGCGTTCCCGCCACGAAGCGCGTATAAGGCTTTCCGGGAGTGTCCGGGTTGGGAATGACTACCATGCTCGGATCGAAGGGAAGAAAATAAGTGTAGTTGCGATAGAGCGAAGCCCAGCGGTCTATGAACAATCCAACCGTACCGATTACCTTAAGCCGTGGCAGCATCTTCTTCGACACCGTCAGGCCTTTGACGTTCTGGTTGAAACTCAAGCGGGAGAAGTTGACCAGCGCGTCGCCCAAGTTGACCTCAAAGCTCGGTCCCTGCAGGCGCACGTAGGCCCTCTGAAGGCTGTTGCGCTGTGGATCCACCTGGGGATCGTTCGTATACCGGCCGACACCGAGGATCTCGAGTCGATGCTGGTTCCCCATCGGCTCACTAGTGAAGAAGCTGAATTCGGCCGTATGGTTAATCCCTGGGTGCAAAAACGAGCGTTCGCGGTTTCCCTGGATATCAGTGTTGTCCACGGTGTATCGCAATTCAAAGTACATTTGGCCGGGCTCGATTGTCGGCGGAGGTGTGCGCGGGCTCTCGCTCTGCGCGCTCGCGGGCATTGGGTCCGGGCTCGGCGCCTCCTTCTTCTCGGAGCCCGGCTTAACATCGTCGGAACCTGCGAGTGCCGGCTGTTTTGCGTCATCCGACGGGGCAGCGGTCGAGTGTGCTTCGGCGGATGGCGTGTTTGCTTGGTTGGTAGGTTCGTTGTCGGCCGCCGCCCACGCCGCAAAGAACAGCATAAGAACTGAACTTTGCAAAACTATACCGATAGCTACTCCCGTTTTTCGGGAGTTTCTTGCGCCTGAGCAGAACCTGTAGGCAAAGTTCCAAGCCAGTCGCGCGGACACTCGTGGTAGCGCAGGCATTTGCTGGGCTCAAATCCTCAACCTGCGGTATGTAGCGTGAAAGTAGCACGCCCCGGGGACCCTTAATGTGGGAGAGAATGTCGCACTACCGACCGTTGTTGTCAACAACAAACCTGTCGAGGCGGAAGAACAAAAAATAATAGGTACTACTATGAAAGATTATCCAGTACTCTCAAACCGACAGTCCCTGGAAACCAAACATCATGACCATGTCCCATCTTCACTTTGGGGATCTCCTTACGGTATTAGGTGTATCTCTCTTCGTTCCGTGAAGTAGTCGATCACAATTGGCACTCAAAGTCTCAGTTGTCTGGCCCCCGCACGTATTCTGCTAATATGACGCTTCTCGTTCGTGGACTAAACCATGAGTTCTCTCCGTCCGGTGCCAATCGGGAGTGTCTGGCCGCCCCGCATTCGTCGCGGGCTCTGGCAAAGGATTGCTCGGTTGTTCGGCGCATGGTGGTCGCACAAAGTATCTTTCGCCATCAGCCTTCTGCTGACGGCTTTCGCCGCGCTGATTTATCTCTTTACCTTTGTTGCCGAGCGGCCTACTCCCCTTTTTGAGTTCATCCAGCGATTGGAACTCAGTGCGTTGGATACGCGATTTCGCTATCGCGGGCAAAGCCACATGCGGCCAGATTCCCGCATTGTCATTGTGGATATAGATCAGCATTCCCAGGAGGTGCTGGGCCGCTGGCCGTTTTCGCGCACGCATTTTGCCAACATGCTCGACACGCTGCGTGAGGACGGCGCTCGAGTGGTTGCATTTGACATTACCTTCAGCAAGCCCGACGAGATTTCGGCGCCCATCCGCGAACTTCGGAAGGAGTTTCAGGGTAGTGACGGAAAGATTGACCCGCGATTCGCGGCGAAATTCGCCAAACTAGAAACAAAATACAATACCGACGACCAGTTCGCCCGCGCGATCGAGCGCTTCGGCGCGGTTGTGCTCGGCAATTTTTTTCTGTACTCCGATTCAGACCTAGCTGGAATCGACGATGCAACTTTGGATCGTTACGCGGCGCTTCTCAGTTTTTTCCCTTTCCCGCGCGTGCAGCCGCAGCGTCCGGAGACGGCCCGCCTGGATTTCTCGAACTTGGTGCGCAACTACGAGAACTTGAGGCTGCTGCCAAAAGGGGCGCAAGCCAACCTCGAAATCTTCAATGACGCGCTGCGCGGTGACCGCGGCGGCACTGGCTTCTTTACTGTCCCTGCCGATGCGGACGGCGTCGTCCGCCACTCGCTGCTCGCCCTTCCCTACGGCCGGTCGAACGACCCTGACGAGTGGGATATGTTTGCTTCGCTGGATGTTCAAGCGGCGCGGCTCTACCTTGGCCTGTCCAACGATCAAACCGCGCTGCGATACGGCCCGGCCGGGATCGTTGATTTCGAGTTCGGACCGCTCCGGCTCTTGTCCGACCCCGTTGGCCGCAGCATGATCAACTATCGTGGCCCGGTTCATACCTACCCATATCACTCGATTGCGGACGTGATCCTGCGTAAATTCCCTCCCGGCACTTTCCGCGACAAGATTGTGCTGGTGGGCGCCTCGGCGACTGGCATCGGTGATATGCGTACGACGCCATATGGCGGGGTCGATTTTCCCGGAGTCGAGATACATGCCAACGTCATCGACAATATCCTCAACCAGGGCTTCCTGCGGCGCGGCGCTTGGCAGGTCCTCTGGGATCTGTCCTTTATATTCGTTTTCGGAGCTCCCCTTGGATTGTGGCTGGCGCTTACCAGACCGCAAAACATGTGGTTCAGCCTTTGCCTGGCTGCACCATTTCTCGGTGGTGTTTACGAAGCTTTCCTGAAGGGCTGGTGGCTGAACCTGACCATTCCAATGCTCACGCTGATCGCGAATGTGAGTCTGGTGGCGCTTTACCGTATTGTCGTCGAGGAGCGAGAAAAGCGCAGAGTCCGCGGCAGCTTTCAGCAATACTTAAGTCCAGAGGTCATTCGCCGACTGCTCGAGCACCCACAATTAGTGCAGCCTCGCAAGACCGAAATCACAGTTATGTTCAGCGACGTTCGCAACTTCACTGCGATTTCCGAGACACTCGACGCACAGGATCTGGCAGTTCTGCTGAATAAGTATCTATCTCAAATGACTCGAATCATCTTCGATACGCAAGGCACGCTCGACAAATACATCGGCGATGCGGTTATGGCTTTTTGGGGCGCGCCCTTCGAGGAGCAGGACCATGCTGTCAGAGCCTGCCGGGCAGCGCTCGTGATGATGCAGCGTGTAGCCGAGCTTCGAGAAGAGTGGCGTGCAGAAGGCCGCCCCCTACTCGACATTGGCATCGGCTTGAACACCGGGACAGCATCAGTCGGGAATATGGGATCCCAGCTGCGCTACGGCTACACGGCGATGGGCGATGCCGTTAACCTCTCTTCGCGGCTCGAGGGTTTGAACAAGGAGTACCGCACTCACATTATCATCGGACCCGCCACCTTTCAGGCAGTTCGTGACGCAGGCTTTCTCGTACGGGAGCTCGACCTGATTCGCGTCAAGGGCAAGCTCCAACCGGTAACCATCCACGAATTGGTAGCCCTCAGAGGTGCAACGGCCGATCAGGAGGAGTGCTTGAATGCCTTTGCACGTGCCCGCGCCAGGTATTTGCGCCGCGAGTGGCTTGAGGCTCAGAAGATGTTCCAGGAGGTATTAGATCGCTGGCCGGACGATGGTCCCGCACGAACCTATTGGAAGCGTTGCCAGGATTACCTTTTCGAGGCGCCGACCGAGAATTGGGATGGCGTCTTCGTGATGACTCACAAATGATAGGCCTCTACCCCTCGTCGTCGCCTGTAGCTTGGACGCGGCCCCGGACATCGTCGAACAGGCGGCCCTCCCGTCAGGCACTTTGCAGCGATTGGAAACCACCACCGACCTTGTCGTCCGCTCGTACGATACCGTCTGCCGACTCGGCCAGAAGTAGAAAACGCAGCGGCCCTACATGCACGCTCCGGAAGAGAAATAACACAAGCGGCCATGGCTCTCGGTCTGAACACTTAATGCTCTTCCCAAAGGACTCCACTCCTGCTAGGCTAACGCACCGGAGCGGCCGCGTCCCCCTCGAAGTGCCGCATGGTATGAGCGAAGCTCCAGTTCGTCAGAAAGTCAGAGAAGAGTTTCCCGAGTTGCTCGCGGGGCTGGGCCTGCTTGAAGGCAGTTTTCCCGCCAATGTGGTTGCCGAGCGAGTCGTGCGGGCGGCCATGGCCCAGCCCGGTGTCGCTGGCGCTCGCCTCTGGCGCGCGGACCGCGCGATCGCCGAGGTTTGGGCGGAATCAGGTATTCTGCCGGTCTGGAATCCGGAAAGAACGAAGACTGGAGTGGCGAGCGACAGCACCAAAGACTCGACACTTTGGGCGAAAGCGTTGGGCAGCGACGAGTTTCGCATTCGCGTCCTGGAAGTTCGCGGCACTGAACCGCTGCCGGACGGACTGCGTGGCCAGCTCGATGTGCTCGCCCGCTTCGCGGCACTCGCGCTGGCGCTGGCGGAACGCCGAGGCGCAGTCGAGCAACTCTCTACCATCATTGAGGCCACGAAAAAGCTGAATTCGACATTGGACCTTGGTGAGTTGATCCACATCATTTTGAACCTTGCCACTCGTCAGACCGGCGCGGCCCGCGGGACTGTTTTTCTCGTGGACCGTGAGCGCGGCGAAATATGGTCCTTGGTCGGCTTGGGTCTGGACGAGCAGGTGATCCGCATTCCAGCGGACAGGGGCATCGCCGGCTGGGTGGCACGTGAGGGTTCCGCCGTGCGTCTCGACAACGCCTACGACGATCCGCGTTTCGAACCTGACATTGATCGTAAATTGGGCTTCAAAACGCAGCAACTGCTTTGCTTGCCCATCCGGAATGAAGCCGGCACTATCATCGGCGTCTTGCAGCTGCTTAATAAGGCCGGATCGTTCGACGAGGAAGACGAGGCGTTCCTTGACGCGCTTTCCTCCCACGTGGCGCTGGCGCTGGAAAAGGCCCAACTGCACCGCGAGCACATCGAGAAAGAAAAGATGGAGCGCGACCTGGAGCTGGCGCGCGAGATTCAGGCCGGATTTCTCCCGGAAGCCCCGCCGGTTCTGCCGGGAATCAAGATTGCCGTATCGCATTGTGCTTCTCAGATGGTGGGCGGCGACTATTACGATTTCCTTTGCGTGAATGCGGATGGAAAAGAAGCGCTACTCCTCGTCGTCGCGGACGTGGAAGGCAAAGGCGCAGCGTCGGCGCTAGTGATGGCTAATGTACAGGCCACGCTGCGTGCCCTTACCGATCACGTTGTCCCGCTCGAACAACTGCCAGCCACGATCAATCAAAAAATCCTCATGGGGGCGCGCGCGTCAAATGCCCAAGGGCGCAGTACAAAATACCTGAGCATGTTTCTTGCGCTGGTCGAGAATGAGGGGCGGAGGCTCCGCTATGTGAATGCCGGGCACGTGCCCCCTGCGGTGATCCGCGCCGACGGGCGGATGGAGTGGCTCGAGACCGGCGGAATGATTGTGGGCCTTCTTCCGGATGTGGAATTCGAATGCGCCACCGTGGAGCTGGAGCCCGGTGATCTCCTGGTGGCCTGCACCGACGGCATTACGGAAGCCATGGACGCCGTCGGAGTCGAATTCAGCCGCAGGCGGCTCGCGGATTTGGTGAGCAATCTGCGTGCGGGCACGCCGGAGGAAATCATGCGCGCCGTGCTCGCGGAAGTGGACAAACACTCACGCTGCGGAACCCACGAAGACGACCGCATTTTGCTGGTGATGAAATCCGTTTGAATTTAGGACAACAAAAACCGAATGTTTTAATGAGGCCGATCCAGGCCGGCACTTTTCTTCATACGCCTCATGAGTATGTTGGTCATGTAGCTTAAGAATTTTCTGATTGCCCGCAAACTCGCGCAGTCCGCCAACATTCCGACCAACGCTTTCCATACACAATAAATTGATCGAAGGGAATTACCAGTCGGGCCAATTTGGGGGAGGATTTCTCGGACGTCGCTTTTGCTAGCTACTACGTCTTGACGCTGCCTGGGAGGTAGAGTTTCCACGACCGACGCAAGGGTGATTCGGACACTGTGTACAGTGAGCGGGTCGGAGAAGTTGCTGTCTTGTACCAAAGCAGAGATTTCTCACAATTGCGAAAAACGCTAAACCACCGTACAATGCGATACTTGTAGCGGTTCACTCGCGGTTTTAGGGCCTGTAGCTTAAGAGTCTGTTGTTGATTTTGCGTTGCTTAGGTCCATTTTCAGGCCTTTCAAACCCGCCTTCTTGTACACAACTTGTACACAAAATCGCCGCGAGGAACGTGCCACATTACTTCTGGGTTGCCCGTAATCCGTCCAAAGTCGACGCCCAAGCGCGGAGGTTACTTCCTACAAGCCGACTTCCCATTACTAATCCGAACGTTTTTTCAACTGCCCGTTGCCGGTTCAGGTTTGGGGGCGTAGTTCACGCGCGTCAACCGTTGGCGCAGCATAGGCTAGTGAGCGAAACACACTGGGAAGTAATGGCGCAGTACGAGAAAGCATGCGCGCTATCTCAGCAAGCTTTGGCACCTATTGGCAAGGACGGAGCAGGTAAATCGCAAGCTGATTATTCGCCTTTCACGCAACGTTTGCTGTTCGGAAGCTGGACTCCAGCAAGCCCGCTGCCGAGCGAAGCCACGCGGGCGTCACATGGTCCCGATGAGATTAAGAAATACGCCTTTGTGGTTGTACTTCAGATCGGTCAGGTCGTCGGAGAAGTTGGTGAAGTTGTAGCCAACGCCGGCCTTCAGGTTCTTGCTAATACGACGATAGATCGCGGCCAGCGCGCCGCTGCGCCGTTGAGTTATATCCGGCAGGTAAAGCGTTCGCACCTCCGCCAAGCTATCCCATTCCTTGAGGAACCGCCAGTCCACGCGGAACACCGCGAGCTGCGCGGGGTTGTCGAAGAAATTCGGGTTCACGCGATCCAGACTTTCCTGTCCCATGCGATACGCGTACTTGCTTCCAAGGGACCAATTCGCCGTGAGGTCGTAGTTCACATCCAGCGCCGCGATGTGGCTCTTCTGAAGGAACTCGGCCGCGGTGTTCTGCAATCCCACCTGACCCGTGGTCGGCACGTTATAAAAGTACGTGTACTTGACCAGCGCGTTTAACCGGTCGTTCCTTACCGGACGGTACGCGTAGCCGACCACGGCCTCCGTGTAGCCGCCGGCATAGAACTCGCCGAGCGAGCTATCACTGACCGAGTGGTCCAGCTTGCCGATCAAGCGCCAGTCGGGCGTCAGTTGCAACTTGAAATTGTTACGAAACAGCCATGTAGTCGTTTCGGTATGCGTCAGGTCGAGTTGTTGTACGTTATCCCGGCGATACTCGATCGCGCTCGAGAACTGTATCTTAGCCAGGCCGTAGCCCATGTGGAGCCCTGCCGCCTTGCGATCGGTCTCGGCGCCGGTTTGCGAGTCGCGTAGCTTGCCGAACTCCCCGTTGCCGCCGAAATTCCAGTGCTCTTTCGTCGTGAGGTTGATTCCGGTGGTGTGAGTGAGTCCGCCCAGGGATCCGCCATTCTGGTAACGCTCCTCGGCGTAGACACTGGAAGTGTCGGAGAGCCGCACCTTCGTGCCCAAGACCAGGTTGCTCTGGCTGCCGCGAAGCAACAGCCCGTTATCGTTGTCTGTCCGCTCGTTTTCAAGCGAATAATTCAGGTAGTAACTGGTCCCCTTGGAATCGAGAAAGCTGGTGCCGATCTTTCCACCGGGTCCGAGGTTTCCGTCGGACGCCTCGCCATCGATCT
>Ga0210405_10001499_pt1 | contig 26477 bp, 21 predicted proteins | sample IncBWH11MmetaG_FD_155492 | JGI IMG/M metagenome (GOLD analysis project Ga0210405, IMG submission 155492) | Forest soil microbial communities from Barre Woods Harvard Forest LTER site, Petersham, Massachusetts, United States - Inc-BW-H-11-M | ecosystem: Environmental > Terrestrial > Soil >...
TGGCATTGGGATGGGCTCGTCGATACGTCCCACGGCGTATATGAAGTCCGCCTCGATCTCAGCGAACGGGCAGATCTGGCATCCATCGAGCATCGCTATTATCCCGACGCGATTCCCAATCAATATATTGATGCGGCCAAGCGCTTGCCCGAAGTACAAACAGTTTTGTGGTTTTCGCGTTTTCCCGTCACGCGTTTTCACCGGGAGGGCAGCGACGCCATTGTAGAGTTTTCGGACATGCGTTTTCCGCAAATGCGCAGAGACCGCGCCGTTACTTTTACCTATCGCGTAAAATTGGATAAATCCGGCCAGGTCATTTCAAACGGATGGGAGCGGGAATAAAAGGGAATAAGGCTGTCCGGCTGCAATGCAGCTACGGGGGAGACAGTAATGTGGAACTACTTCGCTTTCGCGGGATGGATGACCACTTGCCGCTCTTCGCCCATGCCCACGCTTTCCGTGCGCACGCCGGGCATCTCTTTCAACGCCATGTGTACGATGCGCCGTTCGCGTGAGGACATCGGATTCAACCGGAACGGCTGATGCGAACTCTGCACACGCTCTGCCGCCACACGCGCCGTCATGCGCAACTCTTCAAATCGCAAAGCGCGATAACCGCCGCTGTCCAGGTGGATTTTTTCGTGAAAGGTAGGTTCCAACCGCAAAGCGCGAAACGCCAGATGCTCAAACGCCTTTAAGACTTCTCCGTTACGCTCCAGCAAAATCTCTTTGTCTCGCCCGTCGAGATCGGCAATCACTTCTGCTCCGCCCGAAGCGTCCGCAGAGGGTGCATCGATCACCTGCACCTTCACCTTCAAGTCCAATCCAGATACGCGCACAATCTCTTCCAGAAACTGGCGCAGCGCCTCGCCCGCTGCCTGCCGGTCGAGCTTGCCGTCGCGGATAAGGGCTTGACCCATGGGCCTCCGTAGAAACTACAGTCTTGCTCGCCAGCCTTGGGCGACCTGTGAAGGACTTCCTATTTCTTGCTGCGCGAAATCTGTTTCGCTGCTGCCGGTGCGGGATGCGTCCTATTCAGATACCACTGTTGCCCGATACCCACCAAACTGCTCGTGAGAATATACAACGCCAGTCCGCTCGAAAACGGGAAAATAATGAAGCTTCCCGCGAACATGATCGGCATGATCTTCATCATCTGTTGCTGCTGCGGATCGGCGGACGTCATCGGCGTCATTTTCGAAACGAGGTACATCGAAACGCCCACCACAACCGGCAAAACGTAATATGGATCCTTGGCCGCCAAGTCCGATATCCACAGCCAGTGCGCATGCCGCAATTCGATCGACCCGCGCAGGGCGCTATTCAATCCGAACCAGATCGGCATCTGCAAAAACATTTGGAAGCAGCCACCCACGGGGTTGATCCCCTCGCGGCTGTAAATCGCCATCACTTCCTTGTTCATCTCCTGTTTCTTCGGGTCGTTCATCTTGTACTTCTTATAGCGCTCCTGAATCGCTTTGATTTCAGGCGCGACCCGCTGCATCTTCAGCGTCGTTTTGTAACTCGAAATGCGCAACGGAAAGAGCAGCATGTTGATGAACAACGTCATGACGACGATGGTCCAGCCCCAGTTGGGAATGTATTTATGCAGCCACTTCATTCCATGAAACAGGGGCTCCGCGATGAACTCGAGAAATCCAAAGTTCACCAGGGATTGCAGAGGAGGCCTCATCGCCTTCAAATCATCGTAATCTTTCGGCCCAACATACACGCGGACCGCCAGCGGCTGTGAAGATGTTGCCGCCGCCACTTCCGACACCGGTTCCTGTGTATCTTTTCCCTCGACCTGGACGGTGCGGAACACTTTCCAGTAGCGCGTTTCTATCGACCCAGAAGCAACGCCGTTTACCGGCAGAAATGCCGCCGCAAAATAACGGTCTTCGATTCCGGCGTAATCTTTGTTTCCCGCCCAAACGCCCGGGCCCCATTTCTCTGGCCCCTCAAGTTTCTTGTGGAGCAAATCCGTAACTTTGCCGCCTTCGCTGTAAAACGTCGATACCGTCTCAACGGGGACGGGATTCTGCACCGTCAGATCCCCGAATCCTCCCAGCCACGCCAGCCCGGCCTTCATCGGCACGCCGTTGAACTTGACGGCAGTTTCCACGCGCATCACATAAGAATCGTCGAACTTAAAATTCTTCGTTACTTCGAGATGTCCATCGCTCCACACAAGCTGCAATTCCGCCGGAGCCGTCAGCGGGCCGCCAATGACACCTCGAGTAACGTCTTGGGCGTGCACACCTGGCTCTGAAGCCATGTAGAGCCCGGAATTCGCCTGCGCCTCGAGCTGCGCATCATCCAGCACCACCGCAAACGGCCATCCGCCTACCTGTCCTGCAGCTTCCGGATGCACAACATCCAGTACGCGCTGTGGTCTCGAATCATCTTTATATTTCTTGAGCTGCCAGCTCTTCACCACGCCGCCGCGGTTCGAAATCTCCACGCGATAGAGCGTATTTTCAACAACGATATTTGGTTCTTCCTTCGCCGCCGTTGGCGGCATCGCTGCAGCATTTGACGGCGCAATTCCCGTCGCTACTCCCGCAGGTGTTTGCGAAGAGGATTTATTTCCCGGAGTCGAAGGAGAAGTGGAAGATGGTGTCGTCGCGGAATTTGTCCCCGCCGGCGATGTTACCGCCGGTCTGTTTGCCTGCGGCAAATTCGCGGGCGGCTTCGGCGCGAAAAACTTGGCCCACAACAAAATCACTGCCATCGAAAGTATCGAGGCAATCAGGATCCGCATCTCTGAAGAAAGTTCTTTTTTCTTTTGCGGCTCGCTCACGAATGTGCCTCTCTGGGACTTACTCCGGACCGGGCTTCATCTCGCCGAGCTTCGCCGGTTTGTAATGCGGTCGCTTCTGGTTTTTCCGGTACCGGGTCGTAACCAAACTTGCGCGACAAAGGATGGCACCGTAGCAATCGCTTCAATCCCATCCACGACCCTCGCATCACGCCAAACCGCTCAATCGCCCCGTACGCATACATGGAGCAAGTCGGTTCGAACCGACAGCTCCCCGCAAACAAAACTGACAAATACACCTTATAAATACGCAAAGCAGCTAGCGCCGCTTTCACCGCCGGGGATTGCTTTTCCATCGCTCCGGAGTCAACCGCCCACGGTGGGACAGACTTCAGCCTGTCCTCTTCTCTCACGCTATTTTCGCCACTCACACTCATGGGTGTCTTCACACGCTCTTCATCAACCGCAACAAATCCGCCGTCAATACCACAAACTCCGCCCGCGCCACGCCACTCTTCGGATGAATCACGATGTCCCATCCCGCAGGTATTTCCATGCGATGGCAGCGCACGATCTCTCGCATTCGCCGCCGCATGCGATTGCGCACCACCGCACCGCCCAGCGCCTTTTTGATGCTGAAACCGAAGCGGCTCACCGGCAATTGGTTGGCGCGAAAAAAAACTGTGAAGTGGGAACTGGAACAGCGCTTCCCGGCGCGGTACACGGCATCGAAATCGCCGCGCCGCACCAGCCGCGCCTCGCGCGGAAAGTCCATGCGCCCAGTGCTACTAGGGCGTGAGGCGATGACGTCCCTTCTTGCGGCGTGCCGCCAGAACTTTGCGGCCGCCTACTGACTTCATGCGCGCGCGGAATCCGTGCGTCTTCGCGCGGCGTCGTTTCCGCGGTTGAAATGTGCGCTTTGGCAAAGCAATCCCCCTTTAGTTGCGCGGCCCCACACGTAAGTAGTTGCGGCCGGTTCTTCCCGCAGACACAAAGCGACCGTCAGGCCGCCTGAGCGACAGGTATCGAATTTATTAGTGTAGTCGACCGCTGAGCACAGGGTCAAGAAAACCGGATGACCAACAAAAGTCCGGTTGCCCGCCCCAGTGACCGGGCATATGCTACACACAAATGCCAACCTCCCGCGGATGCGATGTGTGCCGCGCGCTCGCTCAAGATCTGAGAAACGCGTACGCGGATTTCTGGGCGTCTAGCGATCAAGCAGTCCGGGACGCTTGGCTTGCCACCCACAAGATGATCGGAGGGTCCGAAGAGGACGCTCAGCGGGCTGAGGAACTGTTGAAAGCCTTGCCCCAGATAGAAACGTATGACCCGCGTATTCCGTCGGCAATATTCCGGCATAACCCAAGACTCCTGGAAGTTGTCCGAAATATGAACCAGCACCTTGCCCGCACCGGCCATAGCGTGCGCGTACCCAACTACCCTCCCGGATGAGGAGGTTGCGGGCTTTCCACGGAAACCTGCGCATCGATTTTCAGTTTGCTTAAAATTTGTTGCAGAATTTCCGGAATGGTGGAAGCTGGTGGCAGATAACTCAAATTCAGCGTTGCCAGCTTATCCGCGAAAATAAATAGATTCTTTCCCGGAATTTTCTTCCAATAGTCATCGGGATTCACCGACGCGTCCGAATCCTTGTCCTTGAGATAGGTATGCCGGTCAAATCTTAAAGATTCGCTAATCAGTACTCCTCGAAGATTTCCGTCTGTGTCCACCTCGTGCCCAACAACCTGCCCCCGGTACAAATGATCGTCGGAGGTAAGAAGGTCGGCCATCACTTTTCGTTCCGGCTTTGGGGGCCACATAAAGGGCGTGAGCAGGAAATACCACGGCGAAATATTCGGAAGGAGAAACTTGTTTGCCGCGAATTCATAGGGTTTGAACTTGTGGAATCGCCCGAAATTTTTCCCCAGCCAGCCAAAAAGCAGAGCCTCCGAGGCCGTGAAGAAATACAGCCACACCAGGATTCGAGCCTGACGGTTTGCGATTCGGGAGGCCGCGCCCCAAAATTCTTGTTGATGCTGCGAAAAATAGGTCTCGCTGTACACCGAAGAAAAAGCGGTTTGATAGTCGCTCGTTCTGAGAGTGGCAGAATCGGGAAAAAAGAAGGGATGATTTCCAAACCAGCCGGCGCTGAAGACCGCAAGAAAGGTCAGAGCCAGTGGCAGTAATGAGGCAAACGCGCCAAAGGTAAGTTCTTCGCTTCGTGTCCGGTGAAATTTGTCCAGCGGAATGAACAGCGAAAACAGGCCCTTGAAAAGAATTCCAGGAACCAGCAGGTAGAAAACCAAACCCGCCGATGCGATGAGCGCTATCATCCCGTTTGCGCCGAGGGCGTTCTACTTGGTGGGGGCTCCGTGGCCGTTGTTGGAAGTGATGTGATACTCGTTCCCGAATTCATCGCTCAGGACGTACTCGCCTGTCGTTGCCAGCGCCCGTTTAATCTCCGGAGCATTCTTCAGAATCTTGCTTGCCAGGAGGCCGTCCGGAGTGGCTTCAACGAAAGACTCCGCCAATTTCGAGAGGTTTTCAGTCATTCTTGCGCTGTCCTTTACCATCCGGCATCTTCCCCTTTAGAATCGGCCAATTCGGACACTTCGTCAAGTTTTACCCAAGAGGGAATACACCGCGATAGAACTCCACGCGTTGGCTGTCAATCCATGATCCCGTCAAGCCGGTATCTTCAGCTTTCGGTACTCGTCATACGCCGCCAGGTAACGATCCACATCCTTCCGCAGCAAATAGTACGGTGTTGAAAGACGTATCTTCGAAGGCGCCCCGCCACGAATCCGGATTTTCTTTTCCTTCCACATCCACGCTTCCAGCTCGCTGATTAGAATCGGCGGCACATTCACCGACACAATCGCGCACCGCAGCGCCGGGTCAGGCGATGCCCACGACTCCGCCCCCCGCTTCACCATCTCTTGCAAAATATAATCCGCCGACTGCCTGTGTCGCCGCTCAATCCGCTCTATCCCAATCGAATTCGCAAGCTGCACCGCTGCACGCAAACCATATAGCGTCGGCACGTTCGAACTCCCTATCTGCTGGAATCGCGCCGCCTTCAACTTTGGATCATCCCATCCCCCCGTCACAATCGTGTTCCACAACCGGTCTTGCACTTCCTCCCGCACGTACAAAAATCCCGTCCCTTTGGTCGCCTGCAGCCATTTGTGCGGGCTCGACGAATACATGTCGCAACCCAATTCCTTCACATTCAGCTTCATCATTCCAATCACGTGCGCGCCGTCCACCGCGCTCAAAATCCCTTTCGAACGCGCCAGCGCGCAAATCTCTTTCACTGGCAAAACGACGCCCGTCACCGTCGTGATGTGGCTGAAGAAAATCAATTTCGTGCGTGGCGTGATTGCATCATTGAAAAGATTCAACACCGCCGCCGCATTTGGCACCGGCTTAGGCAGAGTCACTTTCTTCACCACAATCCCGTGCCGCTTCGCGCGCAAATTGAAACCTTGCTCGCCGCCCGGATGCTCCTGATCGGTCATCAACACTTCGTCGCCAGCCTTAAAATCCAATCCATTGCAAATGTAACTGTTCGCTTCCGTCGAATTGCGCACCAGTGAAAGTTCATCGCGCGTGCAGCCCACAAATTCCGCCAGCGGATCGCGAAACTCGTTCCAAATGCCGTAACCCCAGATCGGATAGTCTTCCGGATCGTGCTGGTCCATCTTTTCCGTGGAGTTGTACCCCTCGAAAATCGCGCGCAGCACCGGCGCCGGCGACGATCCCACGGTCCCGTTGTTCAAATACACTTCGTCCGCCGGAATCAAAAATTGTTTGCGTATCTCCGTCCAGTAAGCCTCTTCGTTCGAATCAAGCAGCGCGTGGTCCGGCAATTGCGCTGGCGCCTGCTCCAGCAATTTTGGCCAAGCGGGCGAAAGGCTCAGCGTGCTTGCGACTCCCGCAGCTCCAGCAAGCGACGAAAGAAATCCGCGGCGATCCAGCATCATTCCCTCCACGGTGCAATCTGCGCGGATTCTACTCGCGACTCCCCTGCTCAACAACACCTCTTCTTGAAAACTTCTAATCACAATTTTCGAACGAACGCTTGCAGGTCATCGCCAAGCGCATTATGGTACTCGCACACAAACTCACAGCCCCCAAGAGGACGTAACCATGACCTATCTTCAACCCAGGCTAGCGATCGCCGCGTCTTCATTACTTATACTCTGCGCTTCGCACCGATCCTTCGCGCAAGAGACACCGCCGCAACAAACCAGCGGCACCAAACAATCCGCCGAAGCGCGCCTCAAGGCCGTCGCCAAGCCCAAAGCGTCCGGCCCAGCGCAAGACGTCATCGACACCCTCTCCGCCACGCATCGTTTCGAACAAACCGCCATCTCCCCCGACGGCAAAAAAGTCGCCTGGGTCGAGGACATCATCACCAAACGAGGCGTCTCCACTGGCGACACCGTGATTTACATCGCAGACATCGGCGCGAAAAATCCTCCCAAGCGCATCAGCGCAGCCGTCGCGGACGCCATCCACGCCGAAGGCAGCATCGCCTGGTCGCCCGACAGCAAAAAACTCGCGTTCCTCTCCGACGCCGCAAAAGCCGGCCAGCTTCAACTCTACGTGATGGACGCCGCAGGCCCCGCCGGCTCCGCACGAAAACTCACGCAAGTAAAAGGTTTCCTTTCCACTCCGGGCTGGTCGCCCAGCGGAAAAACCATCGCCGTCCTCTTCACCGAAAACGCCACGCGCGCCGCCGGTCCACTCGTCGCCGAAACTCCCGAAACCGGCGAAATCAAAGACTCTTTCTTCGAACAACGCCTAGCCCTCGTCGATGTTGCCACCGCCAAGCTTGACCAAATCTCTCCCGCCGACACCTACATCTACGAATACGATTGGTCCCCCGACGGCCTCCGCTTCGCCGTCACCGCCGCTCTCGGCAATGGCGACAACAACTGGTACATCGCTGAGCTTTTCACTCTCGATGCCGCCACCGGCCTGATGAAATCCATCTACAAGCCGCCGCTGCAAATCGCCAATCCCGCGTGGTCCCCTGACGGCCAGCGCATCGCCTTCATCGGCGGCCTGATGAGCGACGAGCCCAGCGTCGGCGGCGACATCTTCACTATCGCCGCAACCGGCGGCGAAGCCACAAACATCACTCCCGAGATGAAAGCCTCCGCCAGCTGGCTCGCGTGGACTGCGCAAGGAAATATTATCTTCGGCGAGTATCTCGAAGGCGACTCCGGCCTCGCCACAATAAATCCCGCGGACGGCACCAAGACCGAACTCTTTCGCGACGCCGGTCAAATCACCGCCGGCGCGTGGGGCATCAATCTTTCGCTCTCACGCGACGCGAAAAATTCCGCCGTAATTCGCAGCTCGTTCAGCGCCCCGCCCGAAGTCTGGGCCGGCCCCACCGCCAGCTGGACACAAATCACGCAACGCAACAAATCCATCAAGCCCGCCTGGGGCGAAGCCAAAAGCATCCACTGGAAAAACAGCGGCTTCGAAGTCCAGGGTTGGCTTCTCTATCCGCGCGATTTCGATCCGAACAAAAAATACCCTCTCGTAGTCCGCGTTCACGGCGGACCCGGGGCCGCCGTCATCTCCGAATGGCCCAGCTCCTCCGATTACTATTCACCTCTAGCCGGTGCCGGCTATTTCGTCCTCCAACCAAATCCCCGCGGCAGCTTCGGCCAAGGTGAAGCTTTCACCCGCGCCAACGTCAAAGATTTCGGCAATGGCGATTTCAAAGACATCATGGCCGGTGTCGACGAAGCCATCAAAGTCGCGCCTATCGATCCCAATCGCCTCGGCATCTGCGGCTGGAGCTACGGCGGCTACATGACCATGTGGGCCGTCACGCAAACCAACCGCTTCAAAGCCGCCATGGCCGGCGCGGGCCTCTCCAATTGGCAAAGCTACTACGGCGAAAATCTAATCGATCAGTGGATGATCCCGTTCTTCGGCAAATCCGTCTACGACGATCCCGACGTCTACGCCAAAAGCTCGCCCATCAATTTCATCAAAAAAGTGAAAACTCCCACGCTCATCCTGGTCGGCGACAGTGACGGCGAAGTCCCCGCTCCCCAATCCTACGAATTCTGGCACGCCCTCAAAACGCTCGGCGTCGAAACCCAGTTCGTAGTCTACGAACACGAAGGCCACATGTTCGTCAACCCCAAACACCGCCGCGACGTAGTCGAGCGCACCTTGGCTTGGTTCGACGCCCACCTGAGGTAATCAGTGCATGAATCGCGAACTCCAAATGTTTTTGATGTAACCGTTCCGCGAGCGCGCGCGTCCCACTCCCCAATAGCGGGTGTTGGCCGACCTATTTCAAGCAGCCACTCTGTCTCGGGCTCGATCGCCAGATTGCAAGGCGCATTCTTATGTGGCCTCGATCCCGAGACATCTCTTCCAACTCGCCTCCGTCTCTGCACCATATCCGGCTCCGAATGCAGCGGTAGTAACAAGTCTACTTTCTTGGCACGCTCTACCGCATACGCCCCCTAGGACGAACCCATCGGCTCGCCGACAGGCCCCAATCTGCAATCAGGGGCAGTATTGACGCATATAGATATAAAGTGATATAGATATCAGCATGACTGAGACTGACCCCAAATCGTTCATTCCCCTCAAGACCCACTGGTTCCACATTATGCTCTCGCTCGCAGGCGGCGAGCAGCACGGTTACGGGATCATGCAGGAAGTCCTGAATCGCACCACCGGGAAGGTCCGGTTGTGGCCGGCGACACTCTATGGATCGATCAAGCGGCTGATCGAGACGGAGTTGATCGAGGAATCCGAAGAGCGCCCCGCCCCAGAATTGGACGACGCGCGACGCCGCTACTATCGACTAACGACTCTCGGCAGACGTGTCCTCGACGCGGAATGTGAGCGCCTGCAGGAATTGGTCCACGCCATTCGCGTGAAGCAAGCCCAATCCATGGTGACGGAATGAATTTCGCATGGCGGATTTACAAGCTGCTGGCGCGAGCCTTTCCGCATGAATTCAAGTTGGCGTATGGCACTGAGGTCGTGCAAGTCGGAGAGGACGTCATAAAAGATATTGCCAAGAGGCACGGAACGATAGGGCTAATACGCCTAATCGCGGACATCGCCATTCGCGTGCCGTTCGAGTATCTGAGCGAAATGCGCGGCGACATGAGGTATGCAACGCGCGCGTTGATCAAGTCGCCCGGCTTCGCCTTGGTCGGCATTATTTCCATGGGACTCAGTATTGGTCTGACGACAAACGTCTACAGCTCGAAATGGGCCTTGCTGTTTCGTGATCTGCCGGCAGCAGCGAATGCCAAGAACCTGGTGATGCCCGAAAAGCCCGTCTCCTACTACTATATCGAGCAATTCCGCGAACAAAAGAACCTCTTCGCGGGCGTAGCCGCATTTCAATTCGGCGTTCCCTTCAACGTCACTTTCCAGGGTGCGGAAAACGCAAAGCCGCAGCGCATTTTCGGCCAACTTGTGTCGACCGATTATTTTTCGGTCCTCGGCGTTCAGCCACAGCGCGGCAGAGTCCTCAGCCCCGCACTGGACAAGCCCGGCGACGCGCCTGTCGTCCTAATCACCGATCGTTTCTGGCGCAATCACCTCAACTCCTCTCCCGATGCCCTGGGCCAAATTCTTCGCCTCAATGGCCAAATTGCGACCATCGTGGGAATCACGCCCAAGGAATTCAATGGCGCCATATCCATAAATCCCGCTGAGCTTTTCGTTTCGACCACCGCCCCGGCCGCGCTCGCTCCAGAGCTTGCCAACGACGTCCTGCATCAGCGCAACGCCAAAGAATTTCTCGCCATGATGTGCCTCGCGCCAGGCGTCACGATTGATTCCGCGGAAGCCGCTCTCGACGCCATCACGCGCCGCCTCGACGAGCAGGATCCCTCCTTGCCGGCGCGCACGGACAAAGGCCGGCGCGTCACCTTGCTTCTGGCAGGTACACGTGTTCCCCTTCCTCGAAAATTACGGCCGGTCTTGCTTGGCTTTTTTCTATTGCTAACTGGCCTGGTGATGACGCTCGCCTGCACCAACCTGGCAAACATGCTGATCGCTCGCGGCGCAAATCGCCGGAAGGAATTGGCTATTCGACTCGCGATCGGCGCCGGCCGTTTTCGGCTCATCCGGCAAATGATGGCCGAAGGCATTTTGCTCTCTCTCCTCGGTGGCATCGCAGGATTCGCTATCGCATACGTTCTCATGGTGCTGGACTCCCGGTTCAGCCCGCCCACAGGCGTTCCCATCGAAACCTTCAGCCTGGATTGGGGCGCAGCCCTTTTCGCATTCAGCCTCGCGCTCCTCTGCGGCATTGGATTCAGCCTGGCTCCCGCGCTCCAGGCTACGAAAGCCGATCTAACTCCGGCCCTCAAAGAAGGCTCGGCGCTTCAGTTGCCCGGTTACCGGCGCTTCGGTCTTCGCAACTTGTTGATGGTGGCCCAGGTGGCTGCATCGCTCATGCTTCTGCTTCTCACCGGCTTTCTAGTCATCGGCATCGGAAAGGAAAGCAGCGTCCAGACCAAATTCGATCCCCACGCAATGGGTCTCTTGTCCATCGATCCTGTACGCGATGGCTTCTCGCCGGATAAAGCGCAAGCTCTCTTCGAAAAGCTTCCCGCTCTGCTCAAGTCCGCCGCTGCTTCACGCAGCATTGCCTTCGCGGCTCAGACTCCCTTTTCCCCTGTGGATGATGACGATGCCAAGCAGTTGACTGCGGAAGATGCAGAGCACTCTCCCCGTGTGCAGCTCTCCGCGATCGTGGAAACGGTAGGCCCGGGCTATTTCGCCATGCTAAGCGAGCCGATGCTCGCTGGCCGGGAATTTCTCGATCGCGATCAACGGATCGAAGCCGCCAGATCGAATACCTCCGCTCTGCCCGCAGTGCTACCTGTCGTATTGAATGAGACCGCCGCTCGCGGATTTTTCGGAAATGGCAATGCCCTCGGAAAGCGTCTTCGAGACGACCAGCAATCCTACGAAGTCGTCGGCGTCGTCCATGATTTGCAGAACGGAATCGGTATCCGCCAGGCCATAGCCTATCTGCCGCTGACTCCGCATGACTTTGTGCGCACGCCCGCCGATGGCATCACCATCATGGTGCGGTCAGATGCGGGGCCGCTTGCGGGAAAAGATGCGGTCGAAAGCATTCGCAACGAAATCGCACTCATCGATCCAAATCTCAACCTCTTCCACGTGCAAACCCTCAGCGAATTTCTGGATCGCAGCCGGGCCTCCACGCGCTTTGCCGTCCAGACTTATGGCGGCATTGGGGTCTTTGGGCTGATCTTGGCCGCCATCGGCCTCGCCGGGATCACCGCCTACTCCGTCGCGCAAAGGCGCAAAGAGATCGCCATTCGCACCGCGTTGGGCGCAACAAGATCGCAAGTCTTGCGACTGGTGCTGCGCGAAGGCGCCGCGCTGGTCGTCTCCGGAACGGTTCTGGGATTCTTCGGGGCCATCGCCATGGCAAGAATTCTTTCCGCCCTGACGGACATTTTTGTCCAGGCGTTCACCGTCGGCACCGGCGATCTGCGGCTGCTCGTCGGCGCACCCCTGCTACTCGCAGTCGTGACGATGCTCGCCTGCTATCTGCCCGCGCGCAGGTCGGTTCGACTCGATCCGCTAAAAGCCCTGCGTCAGGAGTAGCGCGGGTCGGCTGGATGACCCACTGTCAAAACTAGAGGCTTGCACAGAGATTGAGGGCTAAATCTGTGTAGTTGGTTTTGGCCTTGGGACGCGCTGCGCCTTTCGTTTTTAAAGGTGAGGGGTTTTTGATTCTTCCTCGAAGCCGCGATTCTCACTCTGCCGCCGATCGTTGAGTCTCATTGGCAAAGATTGACATATTTTGTCATCGGCGCTATTCTCGGAATTACCCTGCTTCCGAGGTTTCCCTTCATGCCCATGAATATCAGCCTTACTCCCCACCTTGAGGAAATGATCCGCCAAAAGATCGCCTCCGGGTCCTATAACTCCGCTAGCGAAGTCGTCCGCGAGGCGCTGCGCCTCCTCGAGCAAGAAGATCAATTGCGATCCCTGAAGATGCAAAAACTCCGCCAAGACATACAGGAAGGCTTGGACAGCGGACCGTCCACTACGTTCGACCCACAAAAAATCAAGCGCATCGCCCGCGAGAAGAAATCGGCAAAGAGCGCGAAATAAGTGTCTGTGCCCCGCATCAGCCCTCGGGCAAGCGGAGATCTCACCGAGATTTGGAGCTACATTGCGGATGACAGCGCGGGCAATGCGGACGCCTTTATCGACAAACTCTACGAGACAATGCAACTGCTCAGCCGCCAGCCTGGCTCAGGACGTCATCGGGAGGAGTTGGCTTCGGGGATTCAAAGTTTTCCCTTCGGCCGATACATCATTTTCTACCGAGCGGTAACTGGCGGCGTTGAAATTGTGCGTGTTCTGCACGGAGCCCGGGATATCGAGAATATTTTCTAGGGTTGAGAGCAGCATTCCAGTCCGGGTAAACCGAGGACAGAGGGGACGTTTTCTGGTTCATTGCGCGTGCCAACTTGCCTCTCCCGTGCCGCAGTTGCAAATGTTCTACCCCGCGTGAGCACTCTTAGATCCTGCCCCAAACGTGATAACATCCGGGTCACCGTGATTCGCTTCCTCAAAAATCGCATCCATCGCGGTGCCGATTTAAGCCAGTCGTTGGCTCTCGGCACTCTCGAATTCGAATTGATGGAAATTCTCTGGTCCAACGGGGCAAGCAGCGTCCGTGACGTCGTTCCAAAGCTGAGCCGGCCGCTCGCCTACACTACGGTAATGACCACTCTCGATCGCCTTTTTAAAAAAGGCCTTCTGGACCGCGACAAATCGGATCGTGCCTTTGTCTATTCACCGAGTTTTTCCCATCAGGAATGGGAACGCAGACGCGCGGGGAATTTGGTGGCTGGTTTCCTGTCTGGCCCCAATCCCTCTCGCGAACTCCTGCTTTCTTGTTTGCTGGAGGCCGTTGGCGAACACGACGCTTCACTCCTCGACGATCTCGAAAAGAAAATTCGCAATCGCCGCAAAGAGCTTCTCCGCCAGGGGGAGCCATGATTCTCCCCTACCTATTGCGGCTCCTCTGTCTCTGCTTCGCTTCCTTCTTTGTGTTGAACGCCGCCGCAGGCTTATTTGTGCGCATGTCCTCCAGGTCCGCGATTCGTTTCGCGGAATCAAGGGCCTCCGACACAGCTGCCCGGTTTCTGTTTGCCCTGCGCATGTTTCCGTTCGTGCTGTCCACTCTCTTCGTCATTGGCTTGTGTGTCCCGAGTTACTTATGGCTCGAGCCTGCTGCCTCCGCCGAGCGTGTCGGTTTGCTTTGTGTCGTATTGGGACTTTTCGGTGCTGCGATTTGTTTGGCATCCCTTGCTCGAACCGCCCATTCCCTCATCGCATCCCTGCGCCACAATCGGCTTTGCCGATCCGTCGGCCAGGAAACGCGTCTGCAGGGAAGTTCATCCTCGATCGTTCTCGTCGAAGACGAAGCTCCTCTCCTCGCGTTGTCCGGCTTGTTTCGCCCCCGCCTGCTCATCTCGCGGGGCGTCCTCCGCGTGCTCTCTACGGAGGAACTCGCCGCCGCCTTACGCCACGAGCATGCTCACCGCACTTCGCGCGACAATGCCAAGCGCCTTCTCCTCCTTCTCGCACCAGACATGTTTCCGTTTGTCCGCCCGCTTCGCCTGCTGGAGCACAGTTGGTCGAAATTCGCGGAATGGGCCGCGGACGATCAAGCCGCTGCAGGAGATTCTAGCCGTGCTCTTTCGCTTGCCGCCGCGCTGGTTCATGTTGCGCGCATGGGTGCTGGCCCGCGCTTGCCGTTTCTGTCTGCTCCACTTCTCGTCGGCGACCGCGATCTCTCCGCCCGCGTGGACCGCTTGCTCCGCGCAGACTCGACGACTCTGCCCCACGCCTCGAAAATGCAGCCCAACCTGCGCACTGCCGGTTTTTTGCTAGCTGCCTGCCTCGCTGTTTTACTCTTGACGCCTTCGGCGCTCTCCTCTGTTCACGAACTTCTCGAACTTCTCCTCCACTAATTCTTCATTAACCCATCTTTGCGCGGTACACGGGCTTGGCCCTTTTGCAATCTGGCGCGTCTCGGTCTACGGCCTATGGTAGTAGACCGTCCTCTCCAGTAGCCTATCGCTCGACGTGAATATCCCTTTCCCAGTAAAGAGATTGCGACATCTGCGCACCATCGCCTTTCTGTCCTTAGCTTTGATGCCACTCGCACTACACGCGCAGAATCCGCGCGGAGCACTCCGTGGCACTGTTCAGGATTTGTCCGGCGGCAGAATTCCCTCCGCAAAGATCGTTGTCCAAGCCCAGGAATTAGCGCTTCGCCGCGACGCTGTCTGTGATGATCGCGGCGAATTTCGCATCAACGATCTGGTTCCTGGAAATTATAAGGTCACTGTAAGCGCTACCGGATTTGCGGACGCTAACTCTAAGGTGCGGGTTAATGTCAGCTCCACGCAAGAAATGACCGTCGTCCTGCGGCCGCAATCCGTCCAGCAAACCGTGAACGTTCAAGGTCAAGCTTCCTCGATCACCACGCAACAGATGGACACCGCCACTGCCATCCAGCAGGCCGTCGTCACGGCTCATGACCTGGACACGATTCCTCTGCCCGCGCGAAGCTTTGCCAATATTGCTTACATGGCGCCGGGAACCGAGCCTGTCGAGCCCTCGGATCCGACGAAAGCGCGTATCACCGCCGTTTCTACCGGCGGCAGTTCTGGCTTGAATAACGAAGTTTCCGTGGACGGCGTAGACAACTCCGACGATTGGATCGGCGGCTTTCTCCAGAATTACTCCCCGGAATCGGTTCAGGAATTCGCCATTCGAACCGCGCAAGCCGATGCGGATACGGGCCGTACCACGGGAGCTTCCGTAGTCATCACCACGAAGAGCGGCACCAATCTGTGGCACAGCGACGACGCCTTCTTTGAACGCGCCGCAGACCTCAACGCACGCTTTCCTATTGACAATCCTTCGCCGAATCCGAAACAGCCTTTCTCCCGGCAAAACTATGTCTTCTCCGGTGGCGGGCCCATTGTGAAAGACAAAGTCTGGTTCTATTCGTCTTTCGAATACGTCCACGAAAACGCCAGCATTGCCTACAGCGATCCCAGCCAAACGCAATTCCAGGCGCTGTCTCAACTCGCCGCGGACGGACTTGTGGATGTAAACGGCACCACCGTCACTTCCATCCCCATTCCAACTTCCGTTCCCGTGCCTTTTCGCGACTATCTTGGCATGGTGCGTTTAGATTGGCAGCAGTCCGCTCGCTCGTTGTGGTTTCTGCGCTTTTCCGCGGACAGCTATCTAACAAATAACGCGCTCGTTCAGCAGGGCACGTTGCCCTCCACCGGCGCTACCACGCACAACAACTACTGGAGCTTCGCGATTGGCAATCAGTTCGCATTCAGTCCCGATTGGCTCGCCGCGTTCGTCTTTGGCGGCAGCGGTTTGCATCTGACCCAGACGCGCAATTCCGATCTTGGCTTCGCGCTCGCGTTTCCGTTCAGTTCCACGACTGCAACGACGTCGGGGCTGGAAACTTTTGGCGACAATCAATTCGTCACCGCGATCACGGCCTTCCCGGTTTTGCGAAATCAGGAAAAATATCAGGTGCGCTACGACGTAACGCATACCACGGGGAAACATACGCCGCGTTTCGGAATTAATTTCATTCACGAACCGGTGCTGAGCGGCGCGCTTACTGCAAATCCTGAAACGCTGGCTTCTTTCGTCCTGGATCCCACGGATTACACCGCGGACCCTACGCAATTCACAACCGATCTCACTGCCTGCTCAGCCACGCCTTCTCCGTTCATCACGCCCGGCACAACTTGCAGCGTCACTCCTGCCGGCGACGGCAGCTTCTCGCAAAATGTCCAGCGCCTCGGCGTCTCCGCGGAAGATTCCTGGCGCGTCACGCGAAACCTCACCGTTAATTACGGCCTGCGCTACGACACAACTTTCGGGCTCTTCGAAGCTTCCGGCCGCAGCCAGTCGCTAAATCCCTTTTTGCTTGCGCTCGATCCCACCATCGCGCCGTTTATCAGCGGTGCGCCACGGGATTACCGGAAAGCGTTTGCGGCCCGCGTTGGCGTTGCGTATTCTCCGGGAAATTCCGGCAAGACCGTGATTCGCGCGGGCTTCGGAATGTACTACGACGACCTTGCCCAGAACGGCTGGGTCAACGCATTTCAAGCCGTGAACGATACGAACGTTGCGACGGGCGGCGGCATTATTCCGCCTTCGATTATCGATCCTAACTACCACACTCCCTACGCGATTCACGTGACGGGAGGTGTGCAGCACGCGTTCAATGCAAACTGGACGCTGAGCACGGACTTCACATTGGAAACCGGCATGCACGGTTACCGGCACTACGATTTCCCGAACCCCACGTTTGGAAACATTGCGGTGTTTCGAAGCGACAATCGCTCCAGCTATAAAGCGCTCAAAGTCCACCTGCAAGGAAATGTTGCGAAGCGCCTGAGTCTCATTGCCAACTACACGCTATCGAGCGCAAAAACTTGGGGCTGCGTGCTTGGCGAATTGTTTGACTACGTCAATGGCGTGTGCAATCCATTCAACGCTTTTGCACCCGGCGACTATGGTCCGTCCGGCGAAGATGTCACCAACCGCGCCGTTTTGATTGGCACGTTCCACGCGCCAGGCGGGTTCGAAGTGAGTTTCCTTTCCCAAGCGGAAAGCGGGCGGCCCATCACACTCACTAACGCGGATGGAACTGATCGCGCCGTTGTGGATGGCGTCAAAACCACGCTCGACGAATTTCGCGGAACGCCTTACATCCAAACCGATCTGCGTGTCAGCCGGCCGATTCATTTTCACGAACGGTATACCGCGACGCCCTTCATTGAATTCTTCAATCTTTTCAACCGCAACAACCCTGGCGCGAACTACGTGACCAACGTGGCCATTCTTCCGGTCAACGATCCTAATAACGTTACCGCTCTTTGCCTTAATCCATCCTGTTCGCAAAGCGTGCCGGTAACGAGCGGCAAGCAATTGCTGGTTCCGGCCGGAGCGTTGGGCGACTTCTTCGGCCCGGGCACGACTGTCGGAATTCCCTTTGCCGCCCAACTCGGCGTGCGGTTCACGTTCTAGCAATTACAAAAAACTAGCAACGACAAAAACAAACAACTAAAAAAACGTCGCGCGGCCACGAAATAGATTACAAAGATTCGCGGTTGCGCAGACCGTGGATGCGCAATTCGATCAGGTCGTCGATGGACGGATCCTTGTAGCCGTGCTCGCGGACTTCTTTTACGAAATTGGCGTCGACGCCGTGAATGCGCATGGCTACCAGTTGATCGGGTGAGATCTTCGCGTAGCCTGCTTCTTTCATACTCCTCACAAATTCCGGACTCACACCGTGGATGCGGAAGGCGACCAGGTCGTCTGACGAAATATTCTTTTCGACGAGCTTTTGAATCTCTTCCGTGAACTCAGGACTAACTCCATGAATGCGGAAAGCGACGAGCTGCTCCACGGGAAGATTGCGGCCCATCAGCGTGGTCATAGACTTGACGAATTCGGGGCTGACACCGTGGATGCGCATGGCCACGAGATCATCCGCAGAAACATCTTTTGAGACGGATTCATGGACGGCGCGGACAAAGTCGGGAGAGACACCGTGGATGCGGAAGGCGACGAGTTCATCAACCGAAAATCTTTTGCCGAGCAGCGCGTTGATTTCTTTGGTGAACTCGGGGCTGACGCCATGAATGCGCATGGCGACGAGATTATCGGGAGACGGTTTTTCGGGAAGTAGCTCGATCATGGCGCGCGCAAATTCGGGCGAGACACCGTGAATGCGGAAGGCCATGAGCTCATCGGTACTGAGATTGCGATAGCCGACGTCACTCATGTCCTTGACGAACTGGCGGGAAACGTCATGAATCGCGAAGGCGAAGAGCTGTTCCTGGTCCAAGCCGGAGTAGCCGAGCGATTTCATTCCCTGGACGTATTCGGCGCTGGCCGCAAAACTGAACTTGCCGCTGCCTTCGCCGTTGTGAAAGCGGCCGTCAAAACTCATGATTCCGGCGTCGCGGCGCAGCTCAAAGTGAACGGGCGAATCTTTCGCGCTGGCTAAGCTTGCGTCGAGGCCGACGAAGTCGCTGAGTTTGTGCGTGTTGCCCCAGGTACTGTGATGGCCCCAGCTGGAACGCTGGACCTCGAGATCGATGCAGGCCGTTTCGCCGCTGGATATAATCTTCGCCGACCAGTCGCCCACAATCGGGCCGTCGGCGGCGCTTCGCGAAACGCGCGTGGTCAGAATTCCGGTCATCAGGATTGCCGCTGCGAGCCACATCGTAAATTTACGCATGCATTTCACCTCTGCACCGGTGAAGACGTGCGACCGGGGCTTTTGTTCCATGCGAGGAAGTCGAAGTAGCGAAATAAAGAAGTAGCTAGGTAACGACACCCTTTCGGATGAAGATGGAACTTCGAAGCCCCTCTCCCCCCTACATTTGTAAATATCTCATAATAAAAGAGTTGTAGATTTTGATGTTTGTAAACGCATGAAAACAAAGGGCAGTTTTTGCTCTCATTTTGCTCTGTGAGAGAGCAGGAGGAAGCAAAGAATGGCCGTTGGCGGGATCTGCCGGCGTAGGAAAAGCGCGGGTCTGAAGAACCAGCAGTACATCGGCAAGGAGAAAGCTGCGGGGCTGAAGCCCCACACCTACAACGGCAAGGAGAAGGGCTGCGGAAGAGGGAAAGGCCGGGTGATTGGCTGTATTCCGACGAGAGCATGGGATAAGGTAGCATCGCTGTTTATTACTGTCAATTATTATTATTTACTGGATATCATTCGAATGGTGGTGGAGGAAGTTAAGGGGATTGAGAGAGTTACGTCGGTGTTAATTGGTTTGATATATCTGAGTGAGTTCGGAAAAAGTAGAAAGACCCACCCTCAAAAAAAACGAGGGTAGGGGACCCCTCGGAGAAAGTCAAAAAACCCGCACCGCGGAGTTGATGGTCTAGCGAAAGCGCAGAGGCCGGCAGCGGCGCGCGAGACGATGACGGCCGCGATTGTACATGCGAACCAGGCAACGCTAGCGACGGGGAACACGCGATAGTTCGAGGATTTGGCAGTTACGGTAATTAACCCGTGGAAGATTTTGAGTCACAAGGACGTTCGGCTCACCCGCCTGTAACGATTTGTTACTGAGACGCACTACATAACTGAGGCCCAGGTTTGTACACACTGCAAGCGGTACTCATGTGCTTTCGGTCGACCAATGAAACGAGAAGGAACAATTGGAGCAGTAGCTTTCCTCGCCATCGCAGGGGCGGTTGGGTTTTCTCTGCAAACAGGTTCAAAACCGGCAGAAAACGGCAGCCCAGACCGTACTAGTGCGGCAAAACGGTCAAAGCCAACTGTAACGAAAGACGCCGCCTATGAATACAAGCCAGGTTGCGACAGCCTCGAAGATCAGCTTGAGGATTTTCTCGAGGTCGAGAACCTAGCCCCACCGGACAATTGCTATGAACCAAACGATCCCAGGCAAAAACAATCGCACCCAGACCCGACCAAAAATACTTCGCAACTGAAATTTGTGATTGCGCTTCTCCCCGATCCGGTCCATACACACTTGCCCGTTCTTTTCGACCAGTTCGCGGGGGCGATTCAGGAAGGAGCACAAGACGAGAAGTATGATTTTGATGGTTCCTGGCTTCCTTGGGATGAGCAAGATACTCCGTACGCCCTGTTTTTCGACGAAAAGGCGGCTGGCAAAGAACGAGAGTTCAAGGAGACCCAACCGGGCATCATTCTCTTTCGAAAATCCGTGGATTGCGGCCACGAGGATTCGAGCGAACAAGAGGATCGAGATAAGCAAGAGGCGTGTAAGGAGGATTGGCAAAAAGGCGGACTACCAAAGCCTTATCGCGAAGGTCTCGTCGTTTTTGTAGTTGGAGAAGAAGCGACGCATGGGATTCACACGGACCAATTCCGGAATGCGTTGGCGTGGATTGATGTGTTGCAGCCGAAAATCGATCCTCAGAGCAGGCGGGTGGCCATCCTTGGCCCGACATTCTCCGGCTCTCTGCCTTCGCTGACGCAAGTCCTCTCCGATGCAACGGTCAAGCGACAACTAAACTTGCCAGTGCAGCCGCAAACGGAGGTGAAGCCAGCAGTCCCGGTGATTATGCCGGAACGCGGGCGACTGGCGGTCTACAGCGGTAGCGTGAGTAGCAACAACTCTGCGCATGGATTTCAAGATCCGATGAAGGGAGAGGTCGTATTTCATAGCTTCGTTCAGAATGACGACCAGATTCTTGGACGATTTTGTGACTTTATAGAGAAGGAGCAGAAGTACGGTTTTGACCTTCGCCGAATTGCAACCATCTCAGAAGACGAAACCGCCTATGGCGGGTCTGGAGTGGGGCACGGCGAGTCCGCAAAAGATCCAGCTAATTGCGATGACAAGATTCTGAAGCTTTACTATCCACGTGACATCTCCGCGTTGCGAGAGGCCTACCAAACAAAGTCACTCTTCGAAGGAGGGACAACTCCCCAGTCATCGGACCCTCAAAGAAGAAGTCTTCCGACCGATCTGGCCGATCCGTCCGGGAAAGTCCACGATTCGATCCGCAGCTACGGTGCAAATCAAACGCCGCTGACACAAGAGGCATTTTTGATGGACTTGGTAGCGGCTTTGCGGGAATTTCACGTCCGTTACATTTCCGTGCGCAGCAGCAATCCTCTTGATCAGCTCTTCCTCACTAACTTTCTTCGCCGAAGCTACCCGGATGGACGCATTGTGATCTTCGATTCCGATCTAATGCTCATCCGCGAACGCGGCGCAACTGGATTGAACGGGAGCATGACTCTAAGTACATATCCCCTGTTCCCTCTGGAACATCGTTGGACAGACCAAATGCTCGCTGGAGCTGACAGGATCTTCGGTGCAAATGGAGCTGAGGGTACGTATATAGCGTTCCGGTTGTTGCTCAATGATAAGAGTCTCAACAAAGGACCGGGGAAGGCTTCTCGATGTCATGTGCACCTCGAGGGTAAGGAAATGATTTTCCTGCCGCCTGTCATCTGCGGGAGGGATACGATGCCTATACCCGATTACGCTCCTCCATTCTGGACGATGCCTGCGTCCGACTGGTGTGACGAAAAGAGCGAACAACTCAAAGGCGTGCAGTGTCGCTATCCCGGACCTGCGATTTGGTTATCGGTGATTGGGGTGAACAGATTTTGGCCCGTGGCGTCCTTGGCACCACAAGGTGCCTCCTCAAAGCAAGTTCCCCCCAAAGCAGGGGTAGCCCAGCACGCCGTTCCCTCCAGCGATGGTAGGGATACGGAACCAGGCGGAACGCCTGAAATGCCGCTGGAAATGAAGGTGTTCTTGCTCGGTTTGATAGGATTCTCTCTGTTTCACGCATGCTGTTGTTGGTTTGGGTCGTACACCTCCAAGCCTGCATTTCGGGCGCACTTCGCCGGTTTGGGAGATTTGCGCCACGTTTTATTGATACTGGCTGGGAGCTGCTGCGTGGTGTTCTTGGCAGTTGTCGCAGGGTTGGGCTGCGGAGTGTTTCACATTCCCGATCCTGGATTAACTTATCCGCTTTTTGCCCTCTGCTGCATGCTAATCACGGTGGGGTTGGCATTTGTAGCGATCTTCGGGAACATCCGTACCGGACGGTTGCTGTCCGAGACAATACCAAGCAAATTCCACTTGCTGAAGATTACAGCCCTCGGCCTCAAACGTTGGAAACGCCAGGCATTTGCTGGTCTTGTCTTTGCAACGTGTTTGTTTGGTCTGTTTTTCGTGGTTCCTCTTGAATGGACGTTGGAAAAAGAGAACCGCGTTTTGACCTATTGGCGTGCGATGCATCTGACCAGCGGAGTCTCTCCTATTGTCCCGATGTTATCGATTTTAGTGGCGCTCTATCTGTCGTTTTGGTTTAAGTTACACGGATTGGCGTTATTTGGCCCGGACCGCCCCCGTCTGCCTCAAAGGAAACAGTTAGCTTTGGAGATTGGGGACCGGGCGAAACATTTCCTTAGGATGTTCAGCCAGCAAGATGCAGCAAAAAAGATTGAGGAGCGTGTAACCTCGCTGAATCGCGAAATCGTGGTGGCCGGGTCAATTTTCTTCCTCCTGTTCTTCTTCGTTCCATGCATGATCGCGCGCGGAGTTCCGATACGGAGTCTAGGTGCTGAGAGCTACTCCATTATTTTCCTCGTGGGGCTGGACGTTTGCTGCGGTATGGCGCTGGTGGAGACCTGGCGGCTCTATGCAGCGTGGGAAGAATTGAAGCGGCTGTTGGAGTTTCTCGACCGGCTTGCACTGAGACGGACTCTGGCGGTACTGCACGGTTTTTCGTGGGGAAGCGTCTGGAAAATGAGTGGGAATGTGCTGGAGGTGCGGTACAAGGTAATTTCCAGGCAATTAGAGTGCATGAATCATACAATCGCCTCGCTGCAGGAATTCCTCAAGAAGACGTCGGATCCCGTGGAGTTTACGGGTACCGTGAGTTCTCTAAATGCCCTTGCGGATATGCGTAACGCTGGGATCGGTTTTGCGGACTGGTATTCCACCAACTACACAATTCCCCGTGCGGGCGATTTGACAAGCTTTCGCAACTTTCAGAAGAGCATCGCTGCGGCGAGTGGCACCGTGTTTACAAAGTTGCTCATTCCTCAATGGAGAAGAGAGCATGGGTCCTTACTTGCGGCACCATTAAAAGAAGAGAAGGATGAGGCTACTCCAAATCCTCCGCCCCAGGCTAAGGAAGACCACATTCGAAATGCCGAGGAGTTTGTCTGCTTGAACTACCTAGCGTTTGTCCAGAATGTTCTCGGTCGCTTGAGGACCATGGCCATCACCATCGTCGTGCTGTTACTGGCGGCTACGGTTGCGACATCTACTTATCCCTTTGATCCTCGGCAGGCGCTGAGCGTGGTTTTGATCGTGCTGTTCGTGATTACAGGTGGGGTGATTGTGAAGGTATATGCAGAAATGCATCGCGACGCCACATTGAGCCACGTCACCAACACGATGCCCGGCGAGTTGGGGACAGAATTCTGGTTCAAGATCATTGGATTTGGCTTTGCTCCCTTGATTGGACTGCTGACTAGAGTATTCCCAGGTATGAGTGACTTTCTTTTCTCCTGGGTGCAGCCGGGCATCTCGTCCCTCAAGTAGCCTTAAGCTAATTTCTAGCCACGCCCATGCGAGGGCAATATGCCTCGTCGTGCTTCGCGCGGGCTAAATCTCTTCGAGAACAACATAGGGTGCGCGATAGGTGCCGCGGAGGAGCGCGTTGGCTTCTTCGTCGGCGATGACTTGCTCCGTTGCGGGATCGAATTTTAGCGTGCGGCCGAGGCGGTAGGAGGCATTGGCCAGGTGGACCAGCGTTGTCGAGATGTGGGCTTCGAGGATTGGCGAATGAATGTCTTCGGCGCGGCGGCTGCGGACGCACTCGATGAAATTGGCGTAGTGGTCGCCGGAGGCTTTGCCGTGCGGGCCGGGTTCGACTTGATCGGTGATCCAGGTTTTGTAGGCGTCGTAGCCGTCGATGGCGAGATAGCCGTTTGAGCCGTAGAAAATATTGCCAACCGTGTTGGTCTTGGCATCTTTGGGACCGAGCGAAGACTGCGCGGCTGCAGGTTTCTTGGCGGCGCTTGCGACCGGAGTGAGTCCCGCGGGTGGAACGGCGCTTGTTCCATACGCACCCGTGCCGATTTCGGCTTCGTGATTGGTGATCCAGGGACGGACTTCGACTTCCATCATTTTGCGCTTGCCGTTGGGAGCGTCGAAATAGAAGACGGCGTTCAGGAGGTTGGGCGTTTGCTGGTCGTCGTCGAACATAAAGTGGCCGCCCATGGCGGAGACGGATGTCGGGAAGCCGACGCCTAAACCCCAGCGAGCGATATCGATTTCGTGGATGGCCTGGTTGCCGACTTCACCGTTGCCGGTGTCCCAAATCCAGTGCCAGTTGTAGTGAAAGCGATTGCGCGTGAAAGGCTTCATGGGAGCGGGGCCGGTCCAGAGTTCGTAATTGACGCCGGCGGGTACAGGTTCCTGGGGAGCGTGGCCGATCGATGGGCGCCACTTGTAGCTGAGCGCGCGCGCCATGTAAACATCGCCGATGGTGCCGTCACTCAGATGATGAATGGCTTCGAGCATGCCGGGATTGGACCGGGACTGGCTGCCGTGCTGGCAAATGCGGTTGTATTTTTTTACGGCGCGGACGAGTTGGCGTCCTTCAAACGTGTTGTGCGAGCAGGGCTTTTCGACGTAGACGTCTTTGCCGGCCTGGCAGGCCCAGATGGCCATGAGCGAGTGCCAGTGATTGGGAGTGGCGATGGATATGGCGTCGATGTCTTTGTCTTCGAGGAGTTTGCGAATGTCGACGTAGGATTTGGGCTTGGGCAGGCCCATCTTCTCGATTTCGGCGATGCGCTGGCTCGAGACGTTTTCATCGATGTCGCAGATGGCGACGATTTCTGCTCCTGAGACATGGGAAAAGCCGTGGATGTGATCGTTGCCGCGGCCGCGGACACCGCAGATGGCCACTCGGACGCGGTCGTTTGCGCCGAGAATTTTGCCGCCGAGTGCGAGCGTCGCTGCGCCTACGGTGATGGCTTTGCCGGTGGTCTTCAGAAAGTCACGCCGCTCGATTTCCATTGTTGCCGCCTTTGATTCAGAACCTGCTTGCAGGGCGCATTGTATATCCAGTTGGGCTAATGCGCATATGCTGTGATGCGCGGCGAGTTCAAGAGCGCTTGGCGAACTGGCTTTGGTATTGGGCGGGTGTGTAGCCGAGTACGGATTTGAAATCGTTGATGAGATGAGCTTGGTCAAAATAGCCGAGATCGAGGGCGAGTTGGGCCCAATCGGGGTGGCTGCGAGGCTTGAACTTTTCCACAAGTTCATGCAAGCGATACCGGCGGATGACCCACTTTGGGCTGGCGCCAACGTAGTCACTGAAAATCCGCTGGAGAGATCGCTTGCCGATTCCCACGCGAATCACCAGATCGTCCACTTTTTTGATAGCGGGCTCCGCAAGAATGCGGGCGACTAACTGATCGGCTAAAGCGATTGCATCGTCAGGTTCAGGGAGATGCTCGCGGAAGAAAGAATTGGCCGCTGCTATTTTTTCGGTTTCTCGGCTGGACGAGACCAGGATCGCTGTTAGTGCGCCGACGGCTGGGCCAAAAATGAGTTTTGCAGGGACGGTGCTGTCGGCGAGTGAAGAGACGGGGGATTTCAGGAAGGGGCGGAAACCTCCTGGTTTGAATTTGACACCGAAGACTTGTGAACGGCCTTCGAGTAGACGCGAGAATTTGCGGGTTTGGACGCCGCTTACCACGGCGGTGTCGTTTTCAAAGATCAGATGAATATTGGGATGGGGAAGGTTCTCGGCCAAGTGCGGTTCGCAGCCGCGAAGATCCCAGCTGATCATCCAATAGTGAGCAATCCAGTAAGCGAGGTCTGGCGGCGGACTACGGCGGGCATGACTAAGCTTGCCAGCGGGGAGAGGGTGGCGGAGGATTCCCCGGGCCCGGCCCACTTCGGGATCGAAGACTTCTTCGACTTGGGCGGCGGGGCGTTGTCGCGTTTTTCCAATCATGACGACCAGTTTAAGGCTATTTTGCACCTGCGACGACACACGAGCGAGTTGGCAGATTGCAAGTGCAGAGAAAAAGGGA
>Ga0210405_10001501_pt1 | contig 26393 bp, 17 predicted proteins | sample IncBWH11MmetaG_FD_155492 | JGI IMG/M metagenome (GOLD analysis project Ga0210405, IMG submission 155492) | Forest soil microbial communities from Barre Woods Harvard Forest LTER site, Petersham, Massachusetts, United States - Inc-BW-H-11-M | ecosystem: Environmental > Terrestrial > Soil >...
TGTTGAATCGCCAGAAAATTGTCTTCAGTTTGCCGAGGTCTGCTTCAGGAAGGTACGCGCCCGCATTCGCGGGGCGGTAGTCCACGCCGCCAATTTCCAGAGGCAGCGAGTCCGCCTCCGGCGTGACCAGCAAGTTTGCGCCCAGGCTGCGAAATTCCTGCGCCAGGCGGTCGCCCACGTCCAGCGAAACGCTCAGCGCGGCGGTAGCTACAGCCATCCCCAGGGCCAGCGCGGCCAGGGTCAGCATTTTGCGTTTGGGCCGGCGCGTGAACGAGTCGGCTACGAGTCGAAGGAACATTTATTTATGCGGATTGGTGAGCGCGCCAAATCTCCTATCGCGGAATCTCTTCCGCAGCTTTGGTCACCGACGAAACATCGATAACCACATCGTCGCCCTTTACCTGCGACGTAAACCCGATGGGATTGCATCCGCCCTTCCCACCGATCGACGGAATATAAATCGCCGAGGCGCAGTGCCGGCAGATTACGTTTTGTCCGTCCTGGCGGTAGCCTTCGGCTCCGCAGATGAGGCAGGCATCGAGAGCCGTTCCATAGCCGTTGGGCTTCTTGATGACCATGAACCGGATGGTCGCCCCATGGGCCTTCAGCGTGAAGAGATGCAGATTACCATCCTGCACTTCGGCCACGGGAACCTTCACGATCCCATCCACGGCTTCCACCGCTCGCGCCTGTGGCGGCGCCGAATTCACTTTCGCGTAAATAAAATCCGCGGTCAGCGCCAGGATCACCGCGAGGCTCATGCTCGCTGCGGCGATCATCCAGCGTCGCTGCCGCCGATTTTGCGATTCAATCAGCCGGCGTTCCGCGTCATTCGTCACGGCGGTGGCCGCCTTGTTGTGCGAAGCCGCCTGCCACTCGCGAATAATCATCAGCGCGGCCGCTCCAAGCACAAACACAAAAAAGAACAGTTCGTTAGCCACGATTGGCCCGAGCACGGCCATCTCCGTCTTGCTCGAAGGCAACCACTGCGCCTCGCTCAATTCGTGCAATCCGGTCACGCCCAGTTGCACCGCCACAAGCATCAGGATCCAACTGGTGACCGCAAAGAACCGGTGCAGCGGCACTTTCAACGTGCCCTTGAAGAAGAACAGCCCCACAGCAACCGCGGCCCCGATGCCGGCAATCGTTCCAATCCACGTCTGCAAGCCTTCGGTCGAAAGCTCCACGGCGCGCAATATCAGCGCCAGTTCGGCTCCCTCTCTGACCACCATCAGAAACACGAAGAGTCCCAGGCCCCAACCCGCAGCTGAACCTGCTCGCGCCGCGTATGATTCCACCTTATCTTCAATTTCTTTTTTCAGATGCCGGGCGATGCGGTTCATCCAGACAATCATGGTGACTACGAAGAACGCCGCCACCAGCAACAGCAACCCCTCAAACCCGTCCTCGCTGATGTTGAACCGCTCCAGCGCAATGGCCACGGCCAGACTCAATGCCACCGCCGCAGCGACGCCTCCCCAGACAAAGCGGACCAGATGAGTCCTATTGGTTCGGGAAAGATAAACAAGGATAATCCCAACGATGAGGGAAGCTTCGACGCCCTCACGCAGGGCAATAAGGAAGGCAGAAAGCACGAGCACTCCAGTTGAAAATGATTTGCAACAACGATTTCAGTCTACCGCCTCTCTCTCTACCCCGTCAAGTGCACACGCCCTTTCCTTCGACACGGTAGAATGGTGGCTTGCGTCTATCTACTAGAATGAGAAGACCACCACTTACCGCCATCACCGCCCTGCTCCTCTCCTGGGTGCTTGTCTGCCCGACCCTGCCGGCGCAAGACCCCCAATCGCCTGACGCAAAGCGCGATGCGCAACGCTCCTTCGTGAAACCAGACCCCAAGCTCGCAAAGAAGCTGCTTGAGCAAGCTTCCAAGGAAGAAGCCGCCGGGGATTATATCCGCGCGCTCAGCGATTACGAGGAAGCGGCGCGCTACGCCCCGTTTGACGTCACCATCGTCGGAAAAGGCACGGCGCTTCGCTCACGCCTTTTGCGCGAGCATCTGGACGGCGCTGAGCGGCTGGCTGTGGAGGGCAATATTGACGGCGCTACGCAGCAGCTTGCGGCCGCATTGGAGATCGATCCCGGCAACCCGGCGATCCTTGAGCGCCTGCAGCAGATCGGCTCCATGAAGGAGTCCCCCACGGGCGATCGGCGCGCGGAACCGCCGTTGGGCCTACCCCAACTTGCCCCGGAGAAAACCAACAAGAGCTTCAATTTGCAGACGGACGTGAAATCCTCGTACGAGCAGGTCGCCCAGGCGTTTGGCTTGAAGGCGACGTTCGATCCAGATTTACAAGCGCGCAATACACGACTGCGCCTTCAGGATGTCGATTTTTATACCGCGATGAAAGTTCTGGGCATAGAAACCGGCACTTTCTGGAACGCGGTGGACTCCAAGCAGTTTTTTGTCGCGGCCGACACCGCGGAAAAACGCCGATTGTTTGATCCCGAAATTGAACAGACCATCCCTCTGACCTCCTCGGTAACTACCACGGAACTCGGCGAGGTGGTCCGTGCCGTCCGCGAACTCACCGGCATCACGCGCATTAGCCAATCCAACTCGAATCATTCGATCACCGTCCGCGGGACGGTGCAGCGCGTACGTCTGGCTGATGAAATCGTGCGCAATCTCGAACACGGACAGGGCGAAGTGCTCCTCGAGATCGATCTTCTGGAAGTGGATCGCACGAACGCCAGAAATCTCGGCATCACGTGGCCCACAAACCAGCGGCTCGTGCCGGTCCCCGCCAATCTGGCCAACTCCCTGCGCACGGCACCGAGTTTAACCTCGTTGCTGACACTGCTTGCCCAGGTTTTCGGCGGACCTGCGGGTGCGCTGGCGGCGGGCGGCATTTCCAGCCTTGCCTCTTCCATTCCAGCGGTAGCCGCGATCGGCGGCGGGAAGAGCACCTATCTGCTCGTCTTTCCCAACCTTTCGGCGCAATTTTCAGAAGCACTTTCCCTTGTCCATAGCGGCAGGCAGATTTTGCTGCGCGCGCAGGACGGCAAGCCCGCTACCTTTTTTGTTGGCGACCGCGTGCCCATCACTCTTTCGCTGCTTTCGGGCAGCCTGGGCACGAGCGGTTTCACCCCCAACCCCGGCGGCACAGGTGTCACCATCCCCACGCAGCAGTTCACGGTAGGAAGAAATCCCGTCGCCATGGTTACGGCGGATTTTCGCAACGCGGGAACGCAGGACCTCGCCGTCGTCAATCAGACTGATAACACGCTGACGATCCTGCTGAATCAGGGAACAGGAGCCGTCCCCCAATTTGCGCAGCCGACCAGCGGAATTGGCCTGGTGTCGCCCGTGTCTCTCGGAACCAAGTGGACCAGTTCCACTCCGGCCCCAGCTTTGGCCACGGGAAGCCTCAATGCGGCGTCCACCGCCGCGAACAACGACAATTTTGCGGATTTGCTGGTGACCGATCCGGTGGGAAACGCCGTTATCGTGCTTCTCGGCGATGGCGATGGGAGCTTCAAGAATCCTGCCGCTCCGATTACCGTGGGGAATGAGCCCAGCTCCATCGCCATTGGCACATTTAATTTGAAAAATGGCGATTCCAACCCGGGCTTCGTGGTTACCAATTTCAAGGACAGCACTTATTCCGTGTTCAACGGCAATGGCGATGGCACCTTCACCCAGGTGAAAGGTTCGCCCTTCGCTTTGCCTTCTACAGCGGCCGGGCCAGTGGCTATGACCATGGCCGACTTCAACGGCGACGGCGATCCGGATCTCGCTATCGTCAATCAGACCACCAAGAATGTCACCATCCTCAAGGGCAATGGCGACGGCACGTTCACGGAATTTCCCAATTCTCCGCTCGCCGTCGGAAATCTTCCCGTGGCCATCACGTCGGGCTCGCTCAGCGGCAGCAACGGTCCGGCGCTCGCCATCGTGAATCAGCAGGACAACTCGCTCTCCGTCTACCTCGGAAATGGAGACGGCACGTTCGTCGCGGCGTCGCAGTCTCCCTTGGCCACTGACACCACTCCGAGCGGCGTGGTGATTGCCGACCTCGCCCAGTCCACCACGGGCGGAATCGCGGTGACAAACACCGCTGTCGGCACGGTCACCGTTTTCGCCGATCTAGGTAGCGGCCTTTTCGCCAGCGCAATTGAACCCGGCGCAGGCACGAGTCCCGACGCCATCGTCGCCGGCGCTTTCACCAACAGCGCTTTTCCGGACATCGTCGTCACCAACAATATTTCCAACGCCGAGGGTCAAGTCACGCTGGTCCAGAGCCCCGCCAGCCTGATTTCCAATGCCGCCATTACCCAGACGCCGTATCCCGGCTCCGAATACGAGGACGTCGGCATAAAGATCAAAGCCACGCCGCAATTGCACGACACCAAGGACGTAACGCTGCAGCTCGAATTTGAAATTAAGGCCCTCTCCGGAAGCAGCATCAACGGCATTCCGGTAATTTCGAATCGCACCGTCACGCAAACCGTACGCCTGAAAGAAGACGAAACCTCGCTCGTCACCGGCGTGCTCAGCGACAACGAAATGAAAACGCTCTCCGGCATTCCCGGCCTTGCGCAGTTGCCCGGCATCGGCTATGCCTTCGGCACCCGCAACAATTCGTTCACGAATGACGAATTGCTTTTCCTGATCACGCCGCGCCGCGTCCGCTCGCCCTTCCACGAATCCAGAACGATTTACGCCGGTACCGGTGAACCCAGTGGCCGTGGCCAAGGCGGCGCTGCCGTCCCTGCAGGCGGGCGTCCGGATCAGGAGCCAACTCCTGCTCCCGCTCAACCGCCGGCGGAAACGCCTACTCCGGCACCAACGACACCGCCCGCCGCGCAGCCACAGCCGCAACCTGGCGCTCCGCCGGCTCAACAGCCACCGGCAAACCAGCCGCCGCAAAATCCGCCGCAACCGCAGCCCGAAATTCCGCTGCAACAACCACCCGGATAAAGCAGCTACCCAGTCCAATACAATTGAACTGCCGATTTGCGCCCCAATGATCGCCTTGGAGGTGCGAGCGCAAGGAAACTGCGGCGGGATTAATGTACGCGATGAAGAGTCGGACGGAGATGCATCCATTGTCCGGGCTCAACGATCTTAAGGAGCTTCTTGCCTTCCTCTTCGGAGAGTATCGTGAAGTGCAGAGGCTCGTCAGGCGATGCCGAGTCCGCGGGACTGAAAACAGTTACAATTCCCACGCGTCCTTTATCGCAGCGAAACGCGAATGCAACAATAGTATCCATGGACGCGATCCATTGCTGAAAGCCGAGAACGTCATGCCATCGGCAGTCGCGGATGCACTGGAGGAATTGGGTTAAGCAGCCCACCCCATTGGTCTTTTCATCCATGGGCACCGTGGCGAGCTTGAAATAAGTGTGATCGCGAAAACCGCCGTCGCAAATCGGGCAGCCGTCGAGAATACGGCGGAGTTCCCGGGCAACGACACAGGCCGGAGAACCGTCGGCTTCTACCGCTATTCCAGACACCTGCCTATCTTGGTTCTGCCCAACAAGGTCCTGGAGGAAATCGCGGCGGCCGCGTTCATCGTCGGCAATTAGAACTTTCATGCCCATAAGAACGCCCCCAAAGCACGTTAACAAACAAGCCTGACCTGACAATCCGGCAAATCATGGAAAGCTACGCAGGTAATATCCTTAATCCCAAGTCAGGTAAAGACTGCATTGGCGCAGTCACGGAACATTTCGATAGCGGAAGGTAGATCAGGGCAACGGATCAAACACAACGACCGGCTGGTACGTCCGCGGCACCACCGCTTCGGCGATGGCAATCAACTTATTTTCCTGGCTGAACACGCGCAACCGCGGTGGCTGAGCTTCTTCGGTGTCAAGATGCGTTGTGGCCCCCGGCGGCAGCTCCACGCGCCCGGGTTTCAGCTGCGAAGGCATCAGGTTGAATTTCGCTCCGTGGCGGATTTTCTTTTCCAGCACCGGCAACACATTGGTTCGCGGAAAATTGGGCAATAGATGCTCCAGCGGAATCAGGCAAGACTCGAATTTGCCGTCCTTCTTCGCCTGCGCCAGCTCTTCGAGGCCGATGGCCTGGTCGAGCGAAAATTCTCCAACCGCCGTGCGGCAGATTTCCGCCAGGTGCGCGCCGCATCCAAGTTTTTGTCCCATATCGTGCGCCAGCGACCGGACATACGTTCCCGAAGAACACTCGATTGAAAACCGCGCAATCGGTCCTTCAATTTCCGTCAAGCGATACTCGAAAATCTCCACCGGCACGGCTTTCAGCTCGACAACCTGGTTCTTGCGCGCCAGTTCATACGCCGGCCGTCCATGGATTTTTTTCGCGGAAAAAATCGGCGGCACCTGTTCGAACCGCCCCGTGGATTCCGCCGCCATCCGCTCCAGGACTTCCGGCTCCAGCACTGGCGTGGCATCCGGGCCGGCCGCCTGCCCTTCCGAGTCAAACGTATTTGTGGCGTAGCCGAACCGGAAGCCCGCAGTGTATCGCTTGCGCCGCCCGGTATAAAAACGCACAAAGCGCGTGGCTTTGCCGAGCAATAAAACCAGGACGCCGGTGGCCAGCGGGTCCAGCGTGCCCAGGTGGCCGATCTGGCGGAATCCCGCCAGATGCCGAACCGCATCGACAATGTCGTGCGAAGTCTTGCCCTGCGGCTTGTTGATGACCAGGGCGCCATCAAACGGTGCGGGTTGTGGTTGGCGCGGCATTGAATCGTCGTCGGCAAAAATATAATGCCGATCTTGAGTATGTGCTAAGACTGCAAAAACACTTCCTCAGCGGCTAAAGCCGCAAGGCAAAGACAAGACTCATGTCGGACCTAAAGGTCCGACCCCCTAGTTCCAACGCAGACTTTTAAGCTCGGCTACTACACAGATGAAGTGAAAACCGACGCCTAGCAGCAAGGTGCGTCGGCAAGGAGCGATATTCAATTTCTTTCTGAAACTTATGTCGCCTGCAATTCACGGATTCGGTTCCGGCTTATCGGCCTTATCCAACTTCATCTGTTTCAAGAGCTGTTCGATGCGCTCCACGTGCTCCTGCGAAAGATCCAGGGTGAAATGCAAATCCGGCACGCGCCGCAACTGCAATCTTTCCACCAGTTCATGCTTGATATAGCCCGAGGCATGCTCCAGCGCCTTGATCGCGTCCGTCTGCTCTCTCGAATTTTCCGTCCGCACACTCACATACACCCGCGCGTGCTTCATGTCGGGCTGCACGCGCACTTCGCTGACGCAAACATTCCCTTCGAGGCGGGGGTCTTTCAATTCGCCCACAAGCATGGCGTTCAGCTCATGAGCGATTTCCTCGCCCACCCGCAAATGACGATGATGATCTGGACTCATTTCCGTGCGCTTCCTCGACTTCGCTTCGGTGTTTGATGCAAGCTGCGAGCTATTGGCTTTAAGGCGTAAGTCTTCGGCTATAAGCCATAAGCTGTAAGCCTTGAGCCGATCGCCGGGTACTAAGGACTGAGAGCTTATGGCTTATGGCGTCTCAAAGAATCTCCACCGCATGGCCCACCACCATCGGGCCCAAGATATTGTCAGCCTCCGCCAAAACCTTTTGCAGCGCTTCTTCCACGTGCTGCTCTTCATTCGAAAGCGTTACTACGCCGACCACCGAGCGCTGCCAGGTATCCTCGAAATCCAGCTCTGCCACCGCCACATTGAAATGCGCCCGCAAGCGATCTTTCAAACTGCGCAGCACTTGCCGCTTATCCTTCAGCGACTGCGCATCCGCGATATGCAACTCCAGTGTGAGTAATCCGACGGGCATGGCAAGCCACCCTCAGGCCGGGAGCCTGATGCATCGCTTCTATTTGCGCGCGGCGGAGGAACCCTGGGCAGCGGCTTCGGCGGCGGAGAGTTTAGTGACCTGGAAGCATTCCAGAGTGTCACCAACCTTGACGTCGTTGAAGTTCGCAATGACTATGCCGCATTCAAATCCCGTGCGCACTTCGCTGGCGTCGTCCTTGAAGCGCTTCAGCGAGCTGAGTTTCGAGGTGTAGATCACCGCGCCATCGCGCACCACGCGAATCTGCGAATCGCGCTTGATCACGCCGTCCACGACGTAGCAGCCGGCCACAGTGCCAGACCCCTTGATGCGGAACGTGTTGCGCACTTCCGCGCGGCCCACGTAAGTCTCCTGGAAGACGGGTTCCAGCAGGCCTTCCATGGCTTTCTTAATCTCGTCCGAAACTTCGTAAATGATGTTGTGCGTGCGGATGTCTACTTTTTCCTGCTGCGCGAGGTCCTGCGCCTTGCGATCCGGGCGCACGCCGAATGCGATGACGATGGCGCCGGAGGCTGACGCGAGAAGGATGTCGTTTTCGGTGACCGTTCCGACGCCCGCGCTGATGATTTTCAGTTTTACCTGATCGGTCGAGAGCCTCGGCAGCATCTCTTCGAGCACTTCCGCGGAGCCCTGCACGTCGGCCTTGATGACGATCGGAAGTTCTTTCACTTCCCCAGCCTTCAACTGCTCGTGCAACTGGTCGAGGGTGATGCGGCTGCCCGCGCTGGCGCGCAATGCCGCGTCGCGCTGCTTGGACTGCCGGAATTCCACCACGTGGCGCGCCTTTGCTTCATCGGTAACCTGGAAATGGTCGCCGGCTTCCGGAACGCCCTGAAGCCCGAGCACTTCGACCGGTGTAGACGGTGGTGCGGTTTTCACGGGGCGCCCGTGATCGTCAAACATCGCGCGCACTTTGCCGAAAACCGAACCGACGATGAAAAAGTCGCTGTTGTTGAGCGTGCCGTTTTGCACGAGTACCGTGGCCACCGGCCCGCGGCCCTTGTCCACGCGGGATTCCAGCACCGTACCGCTTGCCGGGGCATCCGGATTGGCCTTCAATTCGCGCAAATCCGCCACCAGCAGAATGATTTCCAGCAGCTTGTCGAGATTTTTCTTTTGCTTCGCGGAGACTTCGACGAATTCGGTCTCGCCGCCCCATTCCGCGGGCATCAGACCCAAATCCGAAAGCTGCCGCTTGACGCGCTCCGGCTGCGCTTCCGGCTTGTCAATTTTGTTGATCGCCACGATGATCGGCACGTTCGCCGCTTTTGCGTGGTCAATCGCTTCGCGCGTCTGGGGCATCACGCCGTCGTCGGCCGCAACCACCAGCACGACAATGTCCGTAACTTTCGCGCCGCGCGCGCGCATCCGCGTAAACGCTTCGTGGCCTGGCGTGTCCACAAACACCACGCTCTTTTCGCCCACCTGCACCTTGTAGGCGCCGATGTGCTGAGTGATGCCTCCGGCTTCGCCCGCCGCCACGTCCTCCTGGCGGATGGCATCGAGCAAACTCGTCTTGCCGTGGTCCACGTGGCCCATCACCGTAACCACCGGCGGCCGCGGCTTCAGATTTTCCTTGGTCTCTTCCTTCGCCACCTCGAGAACCATTTCTTCTTCGAGGGAAACGATGCTGACGACGCCGTTAAAGGATTGCGCCAGGTCGGTCGCGGTCTGCACGTCCAGCGCCTGGTTGATGCTCGCAAACACGCCGCGATCCAGCAGGGTCTTCAAGAGATCTTTGGCGCGCACGTCCAGTTTTTCCGCCAGTTCGCGGATGGTGATGCCTTCCGTCAGGGTAATGTCGCGCGGTGCGCGCGGCTCCGGCGGCGCGATTGCTGCCGCTGCCACGCCGCGGCCGCCTGCTCCCGGACGCTGCCGCGTTGGGTGCAGCTTCCGCTCGCCTTCCATCTCGCGCTTGTCCGCCATCGGACGCTGCCGCTGTTGCGGCTTGCGCGCGTAAAGCGGCTTGCCGGGCTCCGCCTTGGACGGCTTTTCGGAGAACGGCGAGGGCAACATTCCAGGACGAGCACCGGGTGTGCGGGGTCCGGGACGCGCGCCCGAAGGCGCCGCTCCGGGACGCTGGCTAAAAGTTCGTCCAGCACCACCAGGCCCACCGGGACCGCCCGGTCCTGAGGGGCGCGGAGTAAACGTACGTCCACCCTGGCCACCCGATTGTTGTGGGCGCATCGGCTGGCCCGGACGCGGGCCACTCGGCCGGCGTTCGCGGTCACCCGGAGCAGTTCCGGGAACTGGCCCGCGGTTTCCCGTGGGCATGGGACGAAGAGGTTGTTGCGGGCGCGGCGCACTTGCCGGCGCGCCAGAGCGCGCGGCTTGCGGTTGCGAGCCCGGTTGCTGCGGACGCGATTGCGGAGGTGGTGCTCCGCCGGGGCGTGCCCCAGGATGCTGGCCCGGAGTGCGAGTTGTAGGGTGCGTAGGCCGCAAAGGCTGTTGTGGCGCAGGACGCGGTGCGCCGGAAGTCGCGGGAGCTGCTGGCGCAGCGGGCCGCTCTGCCGCAGGCGCCGCTGGCGCAGTCGTCACAGCCGGTGTTGGCGCAGCGGGTTTCGCCACCGGAGTTGCTGGTGCAGAAATTGTGGTTGGCGCGGGTGCCGCATGCGAAGGCGCTGCGGGCGCGGGTCTCACAGCCGCTGGTGCCGGAGCATGTGGTGCTGCCGGAGCCGCCGCTGGTGCTGGGGCCGCCGGCTTCGCCGCCACAGGTGGATGGACCGACGCAGGCGGAGCAGCAACAGGAGCCGCTGCCGGAGGAGCAGGCCTTCGCGAAGCTGCCTTCGCCGCTGCTTCTTTCGCCGAGCGTTCGGCTTCCGCCGCGCTCTCGGCGTCCGCTACACCCTGCAAATGATCCTTAACTTTTTCCGCTACATCGGCCGGAATCGAACTGGAATGCGTTTTCTTTTCGGTAACGCCAAAACCGGGCAAAAGGTCAATGATGGCTTTCGCCTTGACCTCGAGTTCGCGCGCGAGCTCATTGATGCGGACTTGATTTGCGTCGCTCATGCTTCTTAGGAACTTTTCTCTTCCTGCTGCTCCGCCGGAATATCCTTCTCCGTGGATGCAGCGGCTTCAGAGTTAGCCTCCGAAGCGGATTCCGTTGTTGCCGAAGTTTCCGACTCGCTCGCAGCTTCGGCGGGGCTCTCAGCTGATGGCTCAGGTGCTGTTTCCGCTGCCGTTTCGGCCGATGCTTCGGCCGCGCTCTCTGCTGCAGGTGTCTCTTCGCCGTTTTCGTCGGTGGTCTCCACCGGCGTGGCTGCTGCGTCGCCGCCTTCATAGAAGCGGTTCACGGCCTGATAAATCTTGTCCACCATCTTTTCGCCGATGCCCGGAATCTCCATCAACTGTTCCGGCGTCATGCTGGCGAGTTTTTCCAGGTTCGCGATGCCCGCGGCCTCGATCTTCTCGATGGTCTTGGGTCCAACGCCCGCCAGAACCGTCAGGGGAGTCGTCGGCGCCGTCAGCGCGGTCATCTGCTCTTCGATTTCGCGGCGCTTCTCTTCTTCGCTCTTGATGTCAATGTCCCAGCCGATCAGCTTGCTGGCCAGGCGGACGTTTTGTCCTTTTTTCCCGATCGCCAGAGAAAGTTGCGAATCTTCCACGATCACTTCCAGCTTTTTGTTTTCCGGATCGATGATCTGCACGCGGGTAACTTTCGCCGGGCTCAAGGCCTTCTGCGCGAACGCCACCGTCTCTTCGTTGTAGGGAATGATGTCGATTTTTTCGCCGCGGAGTTCGCGGATGATGGATTGCACGCGCATGCCCTTCATGCCCACGCAAGCGCCCACGGGATCCACGTCTTTGTCGCGGCTTGCTACCGCCACCTTGGTACGCTCGCCCGCTTCGCGCGCCGCCGCACGAATCTGCACGGTGCCGTCGTAAATTTCCGGCACTTCCATTTCAAACAGCCGCTGCACCAGCGAAGCGTCCGCGCGCGACACAATCACCTGCGGCCCTTTGGCTGCCCGGTCCACGGCCTTGATGACTACCCGCAGCCGCTCGCCGATATTGTAGGTTTCCAGCTTCGACTGCTCGCGCTTCGGCAGCCGCGCTTCCGTCCGCCCCATGTCCACGATCAGGTCGGGACCCTCGGCGCGCTTCACGATCACCGTCACCAGCTCGCCGGCGCGGGTGTGATACTCGTTATAAATCGTGTCGCGTTCCGCCTCGCGCACCTTCTGCAGGATCACCTGCTTCGCGGTCTGGGCGGCGATGCGTCCCAACACGTCTGTCGGCTTGGCCGTCAGTATTTCCGTCCCGATTTCCGCGTTGGGATTCTTTTTCTTCGCGTCCGCCAGGCTGATTTCGCGCTTCGGGTCAGTCACTTCTTCCACGACGGTGTACACCGAATGCACGTCCACCTGCCCGCTTTCTGCATTGAACTTCCCGCGCAGGTCCTCTTCGGTCTTGTAAAACTTGCGGGCAGCCACCACCATGGCGTCTTCGATGGCGGAAATCACCACTTCCGGTTCGATGTGCTTCTCCCGGCTCAACATCTCGATTTGTTGATAGAGCAGATTCGCCATTTCGCTTTCCTAAAACTCCACGACCAGGTTCGCCTTCCGAATCGCGCCGAGCGGTATTTCCACGATTCGCGCGTCTTTGCCTTTCAACTCCATGCGGACATTTCCGTCCGCGAATCCCTTCAGCCGTCCTTCAAAAAACTTTGCCTCGCCTATCGGCTCCGCCGTCGAAATCTTGGCCAGCCGGCCCGTGAAGCGCTCGAAATCCGCGGCCTTCGTCAGCGCGCGGTCCATTCCCGGTGAACTGATTTCCAGGGTGTACGCCGGCCCTGGAATCAATTCTTCCACATCCAGAATGACGCTGAGTTGTTGACTCACGCGCTCACAATCGGCGTGGCTGATTTTCGGGTAAGGACTCGGCGCCTCTTCCCCCTCAATCGCCTCGGCGGGTTTCGCGGGGGGCACCTTGTCGATGTACACCCTTAGAAACCGCTGCTTGCCGATCTTCCATTCGACATCCACGACTTCCAGGCCTTCCGAACGGGCAACCCGTTCGGCGGCCTCGCGGACCTTTTCCAAATTCACGCGAAGACTCCACGGCCTAAGCCGGTCGAAAGCTCAGCACCGCCGGCGGCAACAAAAAAGTGGGCTTGCGCCCACTCCATGGTGCGACCCGATTCAGAGCGAAGAATGAGTATATTCCCGGAACAAGGTAAATGCAAGGTACCTTAGGGCTTAGCCGGCGGCCGGCGGTCTTCTCGCCGGATCGATGCCGTTTTTTTTCGCTCCAGAACCTGTTCAACTCAAAGGAATACAAAGGCTAATCAAAATTACGGCACTTTCCGCAGTCAACCCCACCTTCTTCGCGAACTGCCAGTCTCATGCCCCGGCAGGCGCTTGACGGCATGCTTTCTCCTGCGTAATGTATCACTACGTCTTCCGCTGCGCCCAGGTAACCATGGTCTACGTCCGGCCCAGCATCTTCACGCTCTCGAATTATCCTCTCGCCCTCGTTTGTCTACTCTTGCTGTGCCACTCTTCGGCTTTTGCCCAGCGGCCCACCAGCGGAAGCCGTGGAAACCAACAAGGTGTTGGTTTTTCAGCCGTTACCCTTTCCGTGAGCGTGCGTGATAGCAGCGGGGTGCCCATGGATGGCGCTACCGTGGTTACACTTGTTGCCACTGCGGGCAGCTACCGTCAGACAACTGTCACACGGGACGCATCCACCGCCGTCTTCGACGGGCTTGCGCAGGGTGAGTACGACGTGGAGGCGAGTTACCCTGGTTATCAAAGGACAACCGAGCACATCAGTGTAACGGCCCTGGGCAGCATGATGCAGGTCTACCTCTACCTCCTCCCTGAATCGGACCAGAAACCCCAAGGAACACCGCCGCAAGGCCTGGTAATGTCCCCTAAACTCCAGGCGGAGATCGACAAAGGTCTGGAGGCGCTTCGCAAACACCAATTTGAAGTTGCGCGCGTTCATTTCGAAAAGGGACTCTCCCTGGCCCCCGGAAATCCCGACGTCAATTATTTCCTTGGCGTTGCGGAACTCGGATTGAATCACACCGACATGGCGCGCCAGGATTTCGAACACGCCTTAACAATTGACCCCACGCACGAGCGATCCTTGCTCGCTCTGGGGGAGTTGCAACTCCACAACGGCGATTTCTCAACCGCCATCGCCACTCTGGAAAAAGCCTTCCTCAAAAACGGAGCTGGGTGGCGAACTCAGTTTCTTCTTGCTTCCGCATACTCCAAGGCGGGCCGTTTGCCCGATGCGGAAACGCACGCGCAGCGGGCTGTCGATCTGGCTCACGAAAAGGGCGCCGGCGCGCGCCTTCTTCTCGGAGAGATCCAGCAGATGGAAGGAAAGCCGCTCGAAGCTCAACGCACATGGCAGGAAGTCGCCGCCAAGTTTCCCAGGGACCCATCCGCGGAAGAAGCCAGGAAAAAACTTGCCTCTCTTTCCACCGCCCCGCCGGCCACCGTCTCACCTGAGGCGGCGCAGCTCGCCAGTCTCCCGGTCCCCGTTTCGCCCAGCATCGAATTGTTGCCGGCCAAGGAACGTCCCTGGGCTCCTCTGGACATTGACAGCCGCGAATACCCGCTGGCGCAAAACGCATCCTGCAGCGCGGAAGAGATTCTTGCCCGCGCGGAACACCGCATGAAATCACAAATGGAGAATTTCGAGAAATTTACGGCGACCGAACACATCGATCACCAGGAAATTGACCGCCTCGGGAGGCCCGGCCCGGTGAAATCGCGCGATTTTTCTTACATCGTTTTCGTCAATCGCTACGCCGGCGATTCCTTCTTCCTCGACGAAGACCGGTATTCCACGGGCCATGATTCCAGTTTCCCCACATCGCTCGCGACGGTAGGTCTTAACAATCTTGGCGTGGCGATTTTGCAGCCCGCTACCCGGCAGGATTTCGTGTATCAGTGCGAAGGCCTGGCGGGCATCCGCGGAAAGGCTACCTGGCAGATCCGGTTTCAGGAAAAGAAGGATTCCCTCCACGGAGTTCGCAACTGGCGCCGCGACGGCAAACTCTACCACGTGCCTCTGAAAGGCCGAATCTGGATTTCTTCCGCCAGCTTCGATGTGCTTCGCATGGAAACCGATCTTTTGGAGCCGGTCCAGATCCTCAGCCTGACCCGCGATCACCTGCTGGTTGAGTATGGCCCCGTGAATTTCGCGGCCTCGAACACCACGCTTTGGCTTCCCTGGAGCGCCGAAATGCACATGGAACTCCACGGCCATCGCTATCATCACGAGCACTACCTGACGGACTACATGCTATTCGGAGTGGATACCAAGCACAAAATCGGCAAGCCGAAAGTCCCGCCGCCGACGACTCAGACAGATCCGGCAGGCGATCCGAACAGCCTCTAAAATAAAAAGGGCCGCCTCGCGGCGGCCCACGTGCTCAGATTCTGGAACCGAGCTACCTTTGCGGCTTGGCTGCGGGAGGCGCAGCGGGTTTCGGCGTTGCCGCCGGCTTGGCCGCCGGTGCGCCCGAACTCTTGATCGGATACTGCTGGTCGTACAGCCGGATAATTTCCTGGGTGACATCGACGTTGTTCGAAGCATAGATAATCGGCGAATTCTGCGCCGAGGAATCGAACACGGCTACGTAACCGTTCTCGCGCGCGTAGCGGTCCAGCACATCCATCATCTTCCGGCCGATGCGATCGACAACGTCGCCCTGTGCCGCGTTCACGTCTTCCTGGAGTTCATTGTTCTTCCGCTCCAATTGCGCGGCGAGCCGCTGTCCCTGGGCAGACGCCTTGGTTTTCTGCTCGTCGCTCCAGGTGGTCTGGTTGGCTGCCAACTGCTGCCGGATATCGTTGATCTGCTTGTTCAGCGTCTCCATCTCGTTCTGTCGCGGAGCGAACTGCGACTGCAGTTCCGCCGAAGCCTGCTTGCCTTCCGCCGTCGTTACGATTGCCTGACGGACGTTGAGAACGGCAATCTTGCCGCCGCTTGCCGCGCCCGGCGCCGTCGCACCCTGCGGACGCACGGTTACTGTGGCCAGCAGGCACAACGTGGCCGCCGCGGCCACACGAATCATGTTTCCTGAATTCACTGTTTTCTCCTTATTCATCTTGGCTCTGCCTCGTCCCTGGCGGCCGACGCCATTGAGATTGGCATGCCTTTGCATACTTAACCGGTGACCGGTCAAATTCCTTGGAGCCCCCGGGGAAAATGAACAACTTCGCTATCGCAAGCTCCCAGGAAGTCCGTCTGCGCAGTCCGGCAGCTTACACTAAAAGCCATCTCATAAATGGAGCGCTGGTGCTTGCAAAGCTTTCTTCAGGGGCTAAAGCCCACATTCTGTATCCCTTTTACGTCGGGGCTGAATCCCCGACCTCCTAAAGAAGCATTTATGAGACTACTTCTAGCCTGACCTGCCCCTGCGCAAAGCGAAGAGTATAGCTGAGCAATCAAGACCGCTGCAAACGTTATCCTGAGAGGCGTGCGCCGCCTCTCTTACTTGGGCAGAGCCAGGAACACCACGCGATTGTTGTTCTGATCCACAATCACCGCGATGTTCGTGAGATTGTCCACGTCAATTGCAAACTGAGAGAAACTGCTGATTCCCAATGTCTGCCGCATCTTGAAATTCTGAACGTCCACCACTGAACTGCTGTTGGATGTAGAGTTTATGGTCAACAACGTCCCAGTCTGATAATTATAGCCAACCGAAAAAGGGTTGATCCCCACGCGGATTGTTTGGGCGCTTCCCGTGTCCGGGTTAAGCGCGAAGATTGCGTTAGCCTGCGTCGACGTGGCGTAAAAGAGCCCTGTTTGCGAGGTGACACCATTCGGATCTCCGGGATCATAAACCATGCCCGTCAGGCTCGCCGACAAGGATGGCACGGGGGCAGTCGAACTCTTGAGCGGTGGCGATGTCGCCAGATTCACAATATCGATTCCACCCGTTGCGCTGGTCGTGCCGGAGTTCTGCAGGATCGTAACCGCCGCAACTGCGCGGTTCGGATCCACAGCAACCGCTGTTGGGGGAGCGCTCAGCGCGACTCGCGTTGCCGTAGGTCCTGTCTGAGTATGTCCGCCCGTCACCGATGGAGCCAGCACCGTCAGGTCGATGGACGACAGCGTATTTGAGCCGTTATTGGCTACCAGCGCCAGCGCGCGATCCTGATCGATCTTCACGCCGAGCGGAAAGAGTTCAACGGTGACGCTGTTGGCCGTTGTCGTGCCGGAAGTCGTAGTGATGGGCACGATCTGGGGGCTTTCCGGATTGCTAATGTCAATAATTGACGCCGTGCCGTTCGGTGTGTCTCCGCTGTTGGCCACAACCGCATAACCCAGCCGGGAAATCACGTCGATGCCGATGGGATTTTTGCCAACTCCCACGTTGCCGATGATAGTGCCGTACGGCGCGATGCCGCCGGCAGCTTTCGCAAATCCATTCGGATCGATGGTAATCACGGAAACGCTGTTGCAAGCGTAGTTGGTGACAAGCGCTATGCGCCGGGGTTGGTCAATGGCAACTCCTTCGGGCCCTTGCGGGAATGCGGTCGTGGGCGCACAAGCAGGCGACATATCCAGGAGTTTCACGGCGTGCAAATCGATGGCGTTGGAAATCTGTCCGCCAGCCGATACCACGTCCAGGGCATAGTCATGCGGCGCAAACAAGTACGCGGCTGGGATGCTTACGTCCACTTCGGAATCGGAGACCTGTGTGGTGGTGATGGAAACGGAACTCTGCTGCCCCGGGGGAATCACGCTAGTTTGGCTGTCCAGGCGCACGGTTGCGGAGGTTAGTCCTTGACCCAACACGCGGACTGTCGCCGCCACGCCGACCTGTATGGCTTGCGGCATGCAAGGTTGTGTGGGATCGGCGAGACTGCAGGATGTCGGCGCCTTCGCCGGGCTGCTGGTACTTAAAGGCGGCTGGACAATCGGCACGCCGTACGCCGGGACGGTATCGAACAACTGCAAATCCTGGATGTGAGTCTTTTGGAAAGTGCCCCCCGGATCCAGATTCATGTAGGTCAGGGTGTTGCTGCCCGCGTTCGCTGCCAATACAAATTTCGTCTTTGGATCGTACGCCATCGGCCCGAACACCGTTACCGGTGCAGTCGCCCCTGAGGGAGTATACGAACCCGTTCCAACTTGTCCGGTATTAATCGCCGCAATGATCCGGGTGGGGAAATTCGTCGTTCCAACCGCCGCGATACCTCCCGGGTTAATCAGGGAGATTTCGTTCCCCGCAAAATTGCTTCCTGAATTATCGCTCGGGTTGAACGCCACGAGCACGTTCGTGAACGGATCGAACGCCACCGAGCGGAAGCCCAGTTCCGGCGCGCCTGGGGGATTCGGCAAGCATGTGGTGCAACTCCCCGCCGTTAACGTCAGCGTTGTCAGGCTTTGGTCCAAGGTGCTGATGAACCCAATCTGCGCCGAACTCGTGTTGTAGTCGGCAAACCCGAACGTATGCGTAATCGGGTTGATCGCCGCGCCAGATACCGTCGTGGAAGTGTTGAAGGAAAAAAACGGAGTTCCGTACTGGACGGTTCCCAATCCGGCCCCGCTGCTGCTGGTGCTGGTGTTGCTTTCAATGTCGTCGGCTAGTAGATTCTGCGAGTAGGTGAAGGAAAACGGATCGATTACCTGTGACACCTGAAAAGTTCCGTTAAAACTGGCACCAGTCTTCGTTCCGTTGATACCGGAAATGATCACCGTTCCACCCAGAATCGGATTGATCCCATGCGGAGTGACGGTGATGATCTTGGTTGTTCCCGCTGTTCGCACCGCCCCGCTCGTTCCGGCGGATGCGAACGGCGCAATCTGCGCGGATGTGCCCCGCTGCAACAGATTCACCACGGAGGTTGCGCCGTTCCCGCCGCCGGGCGTTACGTACGCCAGCGGCACGTTGGGTTGCATAATTACCTTCGGCGTAGCGCCGGTGTTCACGGCAACCGGAGCGATCACGCACGGCGGCAGTTTCCCCGCCAGGAAGCACGCCCGGTTGTCTTTCCCATCCAGGTTCGGATTCACATCCACGATGAAGGCTACGTTGGTATTCGCGTACGCCACTACTCCCAGATGTGTGGTGGGATCGATGCCAAACGCGACCGGCGCAGGAAGTCCCGTCGCCGTTGGCTGCCCAAGCAACGTCCGTAAATCAACGGATAGTGAAGGTGTTTGCAGCGGCGTGGCGGTACCGGCCGTTCCGTTCAGGGAATAGAAATATAACTGGCTATCTCCGCTGCTCACCACGATCCCCAAATCGCCGTTGATCCCCTGTATCTGACTGTCAATGGCAATATCTGTGGGAGAGGAGGCCGTCCCGCCCATCGGAACCGGACTCCCATTCAGGGCTGGCACGGTCCCGATGAGATTCACGAACTGTAGTGTGCTGGTGGCCTGCTCAACAATCACCGCATAACCGGCAAGCGAATTCAGCGCGATTGCACTGGGCGCCAGGTTCGTCCCCGCAGTGCTTAACGGAATGGATGTGGGAACCGGCGCAACGCTGAAGGAAGGCTGCACCGCTATGTTCGTCGTTGCCGTCGGGAAAGTTGGCGGCGCGCCCTGGGTGGTGTTGCTGCTGATTGTGGCTTCGTAAAGCCCGGGATTCGGAAGCAGGAAGTTGTCCTGCGAAAAAACGACCTGCCTGGCTCCGGACTGAACGTTCTTCGTCACTCCGGTACCGTTAAAGGTTACATTCACCGCGTTGCTTGACGCCCCGTAATAGCCGCCGTCCATCGACACTTCAATCGATCCATTCTGCGTCGTCCCCTGCGGAAAACTGTCCGGAGCCGCCCCCACCACCGCCGGGCTCGCATTTACGATATGCAGAGGACACGCGATGGACGAAGTGGTACCCGGAAACAAAACGCAAGGCGATGCCGGTGTCGGGTTGCCCGGCAAGTTGGCGACCACGATCCAGGCCGGTTGGGAGGGATCGGGTTCCGCCTGAGCAAGCTGTGACGACAACAACCTTACTCTGGTCAGGGTCGAGGCGTCACAATTCACCACTGGCGTCACGTTGGCGAGGCTCGCCGTGCAGTACGCCGACGAAATCGGAATCGTAAAGACTTGCGTGGTATTGCTCAGGGTCGTTGGGTGAGCGGTGACAAGATTGGCTTGCGATGTAGGCGGAATAAAGCTGACCTGCGAAGTGTTCAGCAGGTTACTCGCCTTCAGAAAGACGTCTTGCAGCACACCTCCCGCTGCCACTGTTGGGGGATATAGAGCTGAAAAGGTTACTGGGTTCGTGGTCGCGTTAATCAGCGTGATCGTCGCCACGAAAAAGTGGGAAGGATCCGAAGATGACGAGATCACCACAAACACCGTCGTTGGCGGGGTCGATTTGCTCTGCGGTGGCTTTGTGTCCGCAGGCACCGTCGCGGGAGCAGTGTAGACTCCGTTGTTATCGATGGTCCCGCACGTCGGATCGCACGTGTCTGCGAGCGGATTTGCCGTTTGGTCCAGCGTATTTGTCGTGTTCGCCGAGTTCGGCTGTACCAGTCGAAACTGCGCATTGAGTGGCGGAGAATTCTGGAAAGACGGAAAGAACGTGACGGTTTGTGGCGGAGTGATACCCACCGGCACGGTCGCCGTCGCCGGTGTAGCCGATACACGAATACCGGAATCCAGTCCAACCTGCCCGGTTCCCGTCTTCTTATGGTCCGCATCTGCCGTCGCAATAAAGCTAATGATGGGAATCGGGCTCGGGAAATTGCTGAGTGACGGGGCCGTGTAGGTTAATACGTTCGAGCCATTTGTCGAACTTGTCGTCCAAGTTCCGATACTTCCACCGTTCACCGTTTGGCCTGAGGTGCACGGCGCCGCTTTTGTCTGGACCGGATTCGGCGTCGCCGTCGTTGGCAATGGTGTGAACACATACGTGCATGTCCATGCAACCGTCAGTGTCGTGGATCCGCCTACTGCCGCCGTGAAATTCGCCACCTGCCCGGCCACCACCGGGACCGCGCTCGGCGTCACCGTTACCGTCACGACGTTGGCGCTCGAGCTGCCGCACCCCGAGATCGCCAGCGCCGCGCCGGCCGCGCATACCGCCAATATCGCATTTCTTGTCGTACGCCAACTCATGGATGAATCTCCCTCATGAATTCACCGCGCAAATTTCCCGCGGGCCTTCCCAAGTTATCTTGCTTCCTGAAACTCGCATCCCGCCGCTCCCTTAGAACTAGAACGTGCGGCTGACCGTAAACCTGAATGTCGTCTTGGGCTCAAAGTAGTTCAACCCCGAAGGCGCGAAAATCGGCCCCACCGCCTGCACCACGGACGGGCTGCAGATCGACTGCCAATTGTTCAAATTATTCGGATCGATGGGCGTAAGCGGATTGGTGAGTCCGCTGTTGATGCACTGGCGAGAGAGGTTCTGCCCGTTGATTGCCGCATTCGGCGCGTACAGCGTCTTGTGAATGCGCAGAGGATTGTACGCGTAATAAATCCGGAACGGCGCCTGGACGATCGGCAAATTCACGATGAACTCGATTCCCGCCGAATCTCGGAGCTTGAAGTTTGTTCCCGGGGCGATCTGCAATTGCGCCTGCTGGTTCGCGAGCGGGAATTGCTGATTGATGTTTTCAATACCGGTTGGAGCCAACAGCAATCCTCCCCTGCGCAGAACCCCGACTGTGCCGATATCGTTGAAGAGCGACATCGCCACCGGCCCTGCGATGGGAATCCGGTATTCAAGATTCATCACGCCCTGGGTGTCGCCGCCGGGGAACGTGATGCTCTTCAGCAGTACCGGCACGTTGATCGCCGCCCCCGATACCGAGATCGTCTGGTTAACGGAGTTCGGGATGTACGTCACGGGCGAGACCGCGCGAATGTCGAAGCCGCGCAAATCATTTTCGCCGCCCAGGTAGAACCGGCTGTACGGCGGCACTTCTTTCCCTCCATAGCCCGTCGTAAACCCTCCCAGGAATCTCACGCCGACTGCGTTGCGCCGATGATTGATCGGGTGGAAATACTTGAATTCGCCCGTGTTGGTGATGGTGTTGACGTTGCCGCCGATCGGCCCGCCCGTGAACGACAGTGAATAAAAATAACTTTTGCCGTGAGTCGCGTTGATCGGGTTGTCGATCGTGTTGTAGCTGATCGTTCCCGTCACGGTGCTCGCGATGATCCCGTTCAGGGCGCTGGGGCCCGCGAGGCTGCCGTATTGCAATTGGGTGAACAGGAGTTCGGAGGACTGGTTGAACGTGGAAATGTTGGTGCGCGTCAGGCCGTAGGTCAATCCCACGCGCGTAAACACGTGCTTCCTCAGCGCGTAGTTCGCAAAGGTCGTGAATCCCGTGCTGTTCTGGTTGTAATCCTGGATGAATTGGGGGTTGATGCTGACCTGCTGCCCCGTCAACTGCGCTGCCTGTTGCGCCTGGTTGAATTTGTACAACGTCGAAAACACCGTGAAGCCGCTGCTGATCGGCCGGTCAAACAAGTACGGCTCCGTGAATCCGAACATCAGATTCCGCTGGTATTGGCCGATCTGCGCGGAAAGAGTGAGCGTTTCCCCAAGTCCCAGGAAATTGTTGGTCTGGTAGGTCAGGCCTATGAATCCGCCGGCCAGGCCGCTGACGCCGCCCTGCAAGCCGATCGACTGCTTGCCCTTTTCGTGGAGTTTCAGAAGCAGGTCAACGGTTCCCTGCTTCTGGTTTCGCTTGATTTCCACAGCCTTGTCGGGATCGAGCTTGTCGAAATAATCCAGCTGGTTGATGCGCAGCACGCTCAATTCCCAGGCGCGCTTGTTGAAGAGCTGGCCTTCGTCGATCAGGAGTTGCCGACGGATGACTTTGTCGCGGGTGGTGGTGTTGCCGCTGAAGTCGATACGGCGGACATAATACTGCTTGCCCTCATCGAACTTCATCGTCACGTCAATGCGTTTGGCCGCTTCGTCAATATCCGTCTCGGGCGTGGGCACGAAATCGATAAATCCGTATTGCCCATAAATTTTGGTGTAGTCTTCCAGCGCCTTGCGGATCTTCGCCGTGGAGAACACGTCCCCCTGTTTCAGCGGGAACGCGCCCTTCAGTGCTTCAACCTTCAGCGAAAGCGCCTTGTCCGGGTCGCTGCTGGCAATGCGTATCGTCCCCATCGTGTACTTGTTGCCTTCTTCGATCGGGATGGTGATGTTCACGGCTTTTCCGCTCGAGCGGCCCATGACCACGGGAACGCCCCAGCGCCAGCCATTCGTGTCAATGTTCTCCAGGATCGGGTCCTTCACCAGCACCTTGAAATACCCGTTGTCCTGGTACAGCCCACGAATTCCGACTTCGATGTCTTCGATCAGCTTGTCGTGGTCGTAGGTCTTCGACATCACGTTGATTTCGGTGATCTTCAGCGGGATTGCATAGGGGCGGTCGTTACGCATCGCGCGGATCAGCTTCCGCCGGCTGAACGCATGATTCCCCGTGAACTGGATCTGGCCCACCTTGACCTTCGGTCCTTCTTCGATCTTGAACACCAGGATCACCGCATTGCTCGAAGCAATCCGCTCGTACTGCGGCGTCACGGTGGCGAACTGCCGCCCGTGTTCGCCCAGCAGATCCTTCAGGACCACCTCTGCTTTTTTGATGCGGGTGGGGTCAAACTGGCTTTCCACCGTCAAACCGACTTTTTTCTCTTTGAACCGGTCCAGAATGTCCGATTCCGAAATGGAATGGATGCCGTCGTAGCGGATGCGCCGGATCACCGGCCGCTCCGTTACCTCGAACACGATGACCTTTCCATTCGGTTTGGTCGGCGATTCTTCCACCCGCAATTTCACATCTTCAAAGAATTGCGTGTTCCACAGGGCCTGGAAATCCCGCCGCAGGGTTTCTTCGTTGTAGGGATCGCCGTCGCGGCTGAAGATGCGCGCTTTTAGGGTGTCCGTTCGAATGCGCCGGTTCCCCACGAACTCAATCCGGTCAATCACAAAATTGCCGCCGTTTTGCGCGGCTCCGCTGGCTTCCTCCGGCGTGAACTCGTCCATTTTTTCGTTGAGGGAACTTAGATCCAGGTTGGCATGAAACAGGTAATGCTCGCGCAGTGCGCCCGCTTTTTCTTCTAACCTCGAGGCTCCGGCCTGAATCAAACCAGAAGCAAAACAGCACAAGAGCGCTAGAAGAAGTACGGGTCGCCAGGAGACACCCGCCCGCACAGAACGCGCCAGGTTCATCTCCGCGAACACACAGACTTTCCGATTAGCGGCCATTGAGAATCTCAAGGCCGCGCCCCCAAACTCAAGATGTTATTCTCCCGCCATGCCCGGTGGGGCTGGTCGCGCGTACCACGCGGGACGGTTTCCACTCTGGCTAAACCGCTTCGCGTTCACACGTGTTGCGTCAGATTCGCTAGTGGACGACTGGGGTTGCCTCACCTACCGGCCGGAACGCGAGACCTTCCCCCGCAACGTAAATCTGCAATGTTGCAGGCCTCTGAATTCCCCCCTGGATCAGTGCTTCGGAGAGCGGGTCTTCCACGTATTTCTGAAGAGCCCTGCGTAACGGACGCGCCCCGTAATTGCGGTCCGCGCACGTTTTCTCGAGAACCCACTGCCTTGCTTCGGGCGACAGGACTACTTGCACTTGCCGGTGAATGAGTGTGTCATTCAACTGGCCGACGAGCAAATCGATAATGCGCAACAGGTCTTCGTCGCCCAATGGATTGAAGAGGATTACTTCGTCCAACCGGTTCAGGAACTCCGGATTGAACGCGCGCTTCACTTCACCCAATACCAGATCTTCCATGCTTCGCAGGCTGGCTTCATCAATTCCCGCCTGGAATCCGATGGAGGTGCGCTTCTGCAAATGCCGCGCGCCGATGTTGGATGTCATGATGATGATGGTGTTCCGGAAATCAACCGTATTTCCGAGACCATCCGTCAACTGCCCGTCCTCGAACACCTGGAGCAAAATGTTGAAGAGGTCGGGATGCGCTTTCTCAATCTCGTCCAACAATATAACCGAATACGGCGTCCGGCGCACGCGCTCGGTCAGCTGGCCGCCTTCCTCATAGCCGACGTAGCCTGGCGGTGCACCTATCAACTTTGATACGGAATGCTTTTCCATGAATTCGGACATGTCGAAGCGCACCAGCGACTTTTCCGAGCCGAAAAGAAATTCCGCCAGCCGCCGCGCGACTTCCGTCTTGCCAACACCCGTGGGCCCCAGGAAGAAGAAGCAGCCGACGGGCCGCGCAGGAGATTTCAATCCCGCACGGCTGCGGCGAATGGCCCGCGCCAGCGCCGTGATGGCCTTGTCCTGGCTGATGACCCGTTTGTGGAGCTCGGGTTCGATGCGCAGCAATTTCTGCTGCTCGTCTTCCTTGATGGAAGTGACCGCGATTCCTGTCCAGCGGGAGACCACTTCCTCGATGTCTTCGCGCGTCACGATGCCCGTGGATGCGTCGTCGAGTTTGTACCGTTCGCGAAGCACGCGCAGGTTTTCTTTCTCTTTGCGCTCTTCTTCCGAATAAAACCGGGCCTTTTCGAATTCGTGCGCCGCGATCGCTGATTCCATCCGGTGGGTGATGAATTTCACGCGCTTCTGCACTTCGGCTACTTCTTCCGGCACCGATGCCTGACGCAATTTCACGCGCGCGCCCGCTTCGTCAATCAGGTCGATCGCCTTGTCGGGCAAAAACCGGTCGGGAATGTAACGGTTCGAGAGATAAACCGAGTAGCGCAGCGCCTCGTCGGTGTAGCTGACCGCGTGGAACTTTTCATAGCGTTCCCGGACGCCGCTGATCACCTGGATCGCTTCTTCTTCATTCGGAGCTGGAACCTTCACGGCCTGGAAACGCCGCTCGAGCGAACGATCCTTCTCCACCGACTTCCGGTATTCCCCCGGCGTGGTCGCGCCGATACACTGAATTTCTCCGCGGGAGAGCGCCGGCTTCAAAATATTCGCCGCGTCCAGCGAACCTTCCGCCGAACCTGCGCCCACCAGCGTGTGCAGCTCGTCAATGAATACGATGGAGTTCTGGCTCTCCATCAATTCCTTCATGATGGTCTTCAGCCGCTCTTCAAACTGCCCGCGATACTTCGTGCCCGCAACGATTAAGGATAAGTCCAAAGAAAGAATCCGCTTGTCCGCCAAAAAGGGAGGAACATCCCCGTCTGAAATCCTCTGCGCCAACCCTTCCACGATCGCCGTCTTGCCGACGCCAGGCTCGCCGATCAGCACCGGATTGTTTTTCGTCCGCCGGCACAGGATCTGAATCACGCGCTCCACTTCGCCTTCGCGTCCCACCAGCGGATCGAGCGACCCTTCCGTCGCCGCCTGCGTCAAATCGCGGCTGAACTCCGCCAAGAGCGAAGTCTCTTTTGGCCGCGAAGCCGTGGTCTTCTCGCCCGTCGTCCGCGACAACTCTTCCCGCAGCGCCGAAAGCCGCAGCCCGCGCTCCATCAGGATCTCCGCGCCGAAGCACTTTTCTTCGCGCAGGATTCCCAGCAGCAGGTGCTCCGTGCCAACGTGCTTGTGGCCCAGGCGTTCCGCTTCTTCCGCTGCCATGTTCAGGATGCGTTTGCATTCCGCGCTTAGCGGCACCTCCACCGAAGTGGAAATGCGCTCGCGGATGGTGATGCGGGCTTCGATTTCTTTTCGAATGGATTCGATCGAGCCCTGCTGCCGCAGGAATCGGTTCGCCAGCGCCT
>Ga0210405_10001508_pt1 | contig 26330 bp, 25 predicted proteins | sample IncBWH11MmetaG_FD_155492 | JGI IMG/M metagenome (GOLD analysis project Ga0210405, IMG submission 155492) | Forest soil microbial communities from Barre Woods Harvard Forest LTER site, Petersham, Massachusetts, United States - Inc-BW-H-11-M | ecosystem: Environmental > Terrestrial > Soil >...
GCCCGCCACCAGCGGTCTCAGGGTAGTGGCGGCGGTAGCTCTGAGCAGCGTGATCGAGGAGTACGAATCCGTTTTCCGTGAGGCGGGGTACAGCCCCGGCATCGTGTTACCTTCCATGCTGGCTGCGCTGGGCGCGGCGAACGCGGACCGGCCGACCCTGGTGGTAAAAGTAGACGCGCGCACCACTAGCATTGCCATCCTCGACAAGAATCAGCTGTTGCTGTTCCGAACTTTGGAAAACCCGCGTGGGGCAACCATTACCGGAGAGCAACTGGCGGAGGAGGTCTATCCCTCCGTGGTGTTTTTTCAGGATACCTACCATTTGAATATTGAGCACATTTTCATCGCTGGCCTATCGGATCCGGGCGGGGCTGTTCCTGCGTTGCGCGCTCAGACCGGAGCCGAGGTAACGGAGTTGGTCGGGAATACGCAATTGGGGGCCAGCGTGGGTTCGATTCCGAAGTGGAGAATGGCGGGGGTTGTGGGGGCCCTGCTTTCGTAGATGCGTGTCGATATCAATCTCGCGAGCCAGCCTTACGAGGATGCGCGGCTCTTCTGGCTGCGCTGGGGTGGAGGTCTGGTTGCGCTGGGCATTCTGACTTTGCTGCTGCTCATCATCACGGTGAACGGGTGGATCGGCGCCCGCAAAGACCATCAACTGATAGGCAAGTACGAGGCCCAGAGTGCGGCTCGAGACAAGGAAAAAGCCGAGGCCCAGGCGCTATTGAATCTACCCCAGAACAGCGTTACTCGTGACCGGTCCCAGTTCCTCAATGATCTTTTCCAGCGGAAGGCTTTTTCCTGGACCAAGGCCTTTGAAGATCTGGAGCAGGTCATGCCGCCACGCCTGCACGTGGTATCGATTCATCCCGAACTGGCGCCCGATAATGAGTTGGAGATCAAGCTGATCGTAGCCGGAGACACGCGCGAGCATGCCCTGGACCTGGTGAGCAAAATGGAGGCTTCGAAGCACTTCCACGAGACCTACATTGAGGAGGAAAACACCAGCCAGGGCAACGGATCGGCGGGGGACACAGTGCAGTTCCACATCACCGCGCTTTACGTGCCTGAGGTTGGAAGCAGCGGTCCCGGAGGAGCGCAGTAATGCCTGATCTGCGAGATACTCGGCGAAAAGTGAAGATCGCGTTGGCCGCGCTGGCGATCGTGGATGTGATCGCAATTGGGGTGTTTTTTTCCCCCCTGGTGGGATCGGAGTCATCGAGGCGCGAACAACTCGATCAAGCCTGGAGGGAGTTGCAGCAGAAGACGCGGGAGGTCGAACCGCTACGCGGTCTGGATAAGAAAATTCCTGTTGCCCGCAAGCAGATTGCCGACTTCTACGCCCAACGCCTGCCTCTGCAGGACTCCGCGATTTCCGCCGATCTCGGCAAGGTTGCGGCACAGAGTGGCGCCAGAATCGAAAGCATTAAATACACCATGAAGGATCCGGAGACTGTGGGCGTGCGAGGCCTGGGAATCGAAGCGGATCTCGCCGGCGATTACTTGCAATTGGTGCGTTTCGTTAACGCTCTCGAGCGCGACCAACTGTTCTTTCTGGTGGATAGCGTAGTGCTGGGCGGAGAACAGGGCGGCATCGTCAAGCTGCAACTCAAATTGGAAACTTACCTGAAGACGGGTGCTGCCTAAGTGGAAACAGGTGCTAAGTGAAGGTCGGATCGGAAAATCGGACGAAGCTGTTTGTGGCCATCGGTCTGATGCTGGTTGCGGTCGTGGTGTTGCTGTTCAATCTTGGGAGCTCTGCTCCGAAGACCGCAACGGTCGCCCCTCCGCTTACACCGCCGGTTCCGACTTCCCGGCCTGTTGTTGCTGCGACGGGTAAGGCTCACAGCAAGAAGGTTAGCACGACGGCGCGCGCGCTCGATCCCACCCTGCGCTATGACTGGCTGAAGGCCAGCGAAGATACCAAGTACGAAGGCACGGGACGGAACATCTTCATGACCCAGGTGGAGATTCCGCAGCCCATTGCGCCGGCTAAAACTCCCGATGAGCTAGAGGCGGAAAAAGGCCCGCCTCCACCACCGCCACCGCCGCCTATCAACCTGAAATTTTTCGGGTTCGCCAGCAAGCCCGGCGAGGCCAAGAAGATTTTTCTGTCGGAGGGTGAAGACGTCTTCATCGCAGCGGAAGGAGAGGTTGTCAATCGCCATTACAAAGTCCTGCGCATCTCGCCCACTTCTGTCGAAATAGAAGACGTGTTGAACAACAACCGCCAAAGCATTCCGCTAACCGCGGGATAAGAGAATTAAGACCTGTAGAGACGTAGCTTGCTACGCCCGGTTTTACCAAGCCCCAGTGGTTGTCATCCCGAGCGAAGCGAGGGATCTGGGTTCTTCCCGGGACGGTTGAATAACGACTGACTGTGAACAACGTGACATCGCTCCACCCCATCCCAAACCCGAGCCGCCGCACCGACCGCGGGTACATTCTGATCACCCTAATACTGTTCGTCGCCCTCATCGCCATCGCCGCGGTGGTCATGGCTCCCGTCATCGCTTTCCAGGTGAAACGCGATCGCGAAGAGGAGTTGATTCATCGCGGAGTCCAATACTCGCGGGCAATGAAACATTTCGTCAAGAAATTCGGCCGTTATCCAACCCGCATCGAGGAACTGGAAAACACCAACCAGGTCCGCTTCCTGCGCAAACGCTACAAAGATCCCATCAACGGAAAAGACTTCAAGATTCTCCACATGGGCGATGTACAAATGTCGTTCGGAGCGGGGCTGGCAGGAGCTGTTCCAGCCGGCGGTCTGAATCCCGGTCTGAATCCCGGTGGTCTCGTCACTCCGGGAATAGGTGGCCCCGGCGGGCCCGCAGGACTCCCCAATGGCGCCATGAATACGGTGGCCATGGCCGGCGGTCTGGCTTCCGCTATCAATGGAGGCTCGGGCCAGGCCACCGCAGGAAGCACATTCGTAACCCCAAGTCCGGGGCAGAATTCACCGGACAACGCTGACAATGAGAATGCAGCGGCCGGGCCCAATCAAGGCCCAAATCCAGGGGCACAGGGTCCGGGCGCTCCAGGCCCGGGCGCTCCAGGAGCTTTCGGCGGGGCTACCACCACGGGCGGCGGCCCTCAGGTCTTCGGTGGCGGACCGATCGTTGGAGTCGCCAGTACAAGTAAAGACAAGACCATCCGCGTATTTAACAAGAAAGACCACTACTATCAATGGCAATTCATCTACGATCCAAGCTCTGATCGCGGTGGACTTCTGACCACACCCAACCAGCCAGCACTCCAAGGGACAGGCGGTGCCATACAGGCGGGCGCTCCCGGAGCCCCGGGCTCGCCGGGAGCGCCTGGCGGCGGCCTCTTAGGACAACCCGGGCCCGGCGCGCAGCCCGGCCAGCCTACACAACCCGGTATGCAGACTCCCCAAATGCCTCCCGAGCAAAATCCCTAGCGTCAATCTAAAGTCTGCCCTGAGTTGTGTTGCGGTACCCGATCCTATTAGAGACTGGCAACGCCACTACGAATCAAGTCACGATGCGAGCCTCTTCAGAATTTCACTCGTCGTGTTGCGACCCTCTGAAGTAGGTGTACAATCGCTGCCGCTTTTGATTCCATTGAAGAAAATTCTGGCAGGACTGTGCTCAAGGAAATTTACCCAGGGGAAAAACGATGAAAAGTTGCAAAACGTTACTGCTGGTTCTATTCGTGTTGCTGTTCGTCATCGCGGTGACTGCGGCCGATGCGCCAACCTTGACCTTTAAGTTCACCACGATCAGGGTGCCGGGAGCGTTAAACACGTCTGTCGAGGGAATTAACAACGCGGGTGTCATCGTCGGGCAATACGAAGCGGGGAAGGGGATCACGCGCGGCTTTATGCGAGATGGCGCTAAATTGACCCACATCGATCACCCAAATGGGTCAAACACCGTTTGCAGAAATATCAATTCCGATGGTGTGATCGTGGGCAATTACGAGGATTCCAGCAGCACGATTCGCGGGTTTCAATATCAGAGCGGCAAATTTACGGACATCCCCGGTCCCGCGGGAGCGAGGTCATCAGCAGCCAACGGGATCAACGACAACGGGCAGGTTGTCGGCTCCTACGGGGACTCCAAGGGGGTGGTGCACGGATTCCTGCTAAAAGGAAAAACCTATAAAACCCTGGACGTACCCGGCGCCACTACGACGATTGCTTCCGGCATCAATCTCAAGGGCGATATCGTGCTGTACTGGGCGATCGGAGGGGGGGCCACCCAATCATCTCTCTACAACGGCAAAACCTACAAGACGATTAACGTTCCCGGCGCGGTAGAGTCGTATGCCGAAGACATCAGTAGCACGGGCGACGTTGTTTATCAATGGTTCCTAAACGACTTCCATGCAGAGGGTGCGTTGCTCCATAACGGAACATACTACAAGTTTGAGCACCCCAAGAGCATGTACACCTACGGCGCCGGAATCAACGACCGTGGCGTCGTCGTGGGATTCTACACTCCCTTGAGCGGTCCCGGGGGAGGTTTCAAAGCGACCTACTGACAGCAGCAACTATTGACGACCGCAAGAATGCAAAAGCCTCATCGCGTGCGATGAGGCTTTTGTACATTTCAAACCCGGCCAGCTTACACGCTGAACCTTACACGCTGAAGGAAGATCCGCAGCCGCAGGTGCTCTTCACGTTCGGGTTCTCGAACTTGAAGCCGGCACCCTCGAGGGTTTCGACGTAATCGACGATGCACTGGTTCAAATACATCAACGAGGTGGCGTCCACATAGACTTTGAGCCCTTCCATGTCGAACACCTTATCCATCATACCCGCGCCGTTTTCGAACGACATCGAGTAGGAGAAACCAGAGCACCCGCCGCCAACAACACCGACGCGCAGGCCGGCAGGCACGGGAGTCTGTTGCGCCATAATTTCCTTCACTTTGGCAATCGCATTGGGGGTCAAGCTAACCGGCGGCGTTTTGGGTGTCACTTCGGGAACGCTTGTCGGGACAGTGGTTGTGGCCATTGGTATCTCCTTGAAATTACGACAAATTTATTATAACAAAGCTAGGCCCGGGGTCGAGGCAAAAATCCTCTCTCGACGTTGATCCGGCTATGAGTTAGATGAGCGAAAGTCCCCTCCGGTCGCTGCCCAAAACAAAACCTGCCGGGACTTGCATTCTAGAGCTATAATTCGCCCTTGAGGGCCCCTTACCTGTGTCGGTTGTGGCCCACAACCAACATCGGCAAAGCTTCGGGGTTTGCTCAAGATCAGCACCGAGGTGGCTTATGATGTCAATGCTAATGTGGCCGCTAGCTGTCTGGGGAGTTCTCACCGCTGTCCTGGTCATCCTCCTCATCTATCGCAGCACTCTCACCATGCAAGAGGACGACCAACTGTTCCTGGGCGAGTCTGAGTCCCACATGGAAAAGGAACAGATTGAGATCATGGCCAAGGTGAACAAAATCACTCCCTTGGTGAAATGGTTGGGAGCTGCGTCTGGAGCGTTAATCCTGGTCATCGCTGGCCTGGCAGTCTATCAGGGATTGCAGCAGGTGCAGTAATTTCGGGATTCCACCTGGTGCGGCCCAGCGGATTCGCATTTAGAATCTGCGGCTGATCGCCATGCAGCCGAAGAAAGTAAAAGGGCGAGACGCGGCGTCGTCTCGCCTTGAATTGTCTGGTGCCGGGAACAGGACTCGAACCTGCACGCCTTGCGGCACTGGATCCTAAGTCCAGCGCGTCTGCCAATTCCGCCATCCCGGCAAGACTCTACATGCAAATGCTGATAACTGATTTATTCTGCTGCAGCCGCATCAATTTCGGAACCTCCGCTTGAGCTAGTCGCATATACGGCGGCACTTGATTTCGCAAGCTAAGCCGCGCTCTGTTTCCAACCTTCCACGATCTTCGTTACCGCTTCTGTGATGTCGGCTTTACTGAAGATATTGTAGCGCCCAAACACTGAGCGCGTCTTCGAGCCGCCAATCTGGCAAGCGCCCACCAGCCCCCGCGAAAATCGTACACCGGCTCATCGTTGGAGCGAGTGAAGCCATGATCGTCCGAGGTCTTGCAATCCCTCGCGACGTGACTATTGCCGCATTAAAAAAGCGGGCATCTGCGAAGATGCCCGCTGGAAGTTTGGTTAGCGACGATTCTCCAGGCTATTTCTTCCCGGAAAAGACTCCGGGCAGTATTTCCGTGCCTTGTATCTGGACTGCCTGCAAGCTCTGCGGGTTGAGCCCGAGAGCCTTCAGGATAGTCGGAGCAACTTGCGCCGTCTGTACCGGAGTGGTCAGCGTCGTGGCTTTGAAACTCGGGTTCGAGATCAGGATCATCACGTTGGTGTCGTCATGCGAGAAGCCGCCATGTTCCGCCTGCTTCGCGGTGCTGCCTGAGTAAGTCACACCCACATTCGGAGCAACAGCGATGTCCGGGCTTCGGGGATCGCCGTTGGGCGGGATGCCTGGCGGGTTAAACAGTTGATTGATAGATTGTCCCCAGAAGATTTCGCCGATGCCCGCAACGTTATTCGATGTCGGGGATTGCGCTTCCAGTATCCCGACCTCGGTCGCCGCGTTGCAGGAAGATTTCAGCCATAAGAGCGAAACGTCGTCTTCCGTGGGGCCGATTTGGCCGCCAGCGTTAGACTCAGAGGGCGGCAAGCAGCCGTCGATCAGCCTGCTCGGCGAGGTCGTCACCGGCCCCGACGAAGTGATCCCAACATAGCGTGGAGAATCGATTGGACTCTGACCATGCTTTGCAGTGATGATGATGAGCGTCGAGTCCAATAAACCCTGCTTTTGGAGCTCCGCCGTCCATTCTCCTATCGCTGCGTCAGCAAACTGAATTTCCTGGAGCAAGAAGGCACTGGGAGTGCCCATTCCGTCCAAGTAACCCCCGCTGCCTGCGGTGGCTTCGATCAACTTTTGCCCTACGCTCACGGCTTGGAAATTCATGCCGAAGATTGTGGGCACCTGGGTCTTCGTTTTACGGTTGTGGCTGTAGCCATCGATTTCGTTGAGGATGGCGTTTACTTTGAGTGTGTCGTAGCACTGAATGTTTAGAAAGCTGTTGGTCCAGGCGGTAAGATCGGCGTTCGGGTCCGGAATGGGATCGCAGGCCAACCCAAGTGGCGTCGTGACACCCTTCAATGCAACTACGTCAGAATTGATTTCCGGCGCATAGAAGTCGTCCAGGTTTGTGCCGTCACCGGGGCCGGAAACCGAGGAGTAGGCCGGGTGCTTGTCGGACCAGGCAGTGTAGCCGCCAGCGGCGTGAATCACGCCGAAAACTGTGTTCGTGCGGACGAAGTTCCAGGGGTAAACCGGAAGGCAGTTGTTAAACGGATCGCGAACTAGCCTGGCCGGATCAATCGAGGTGATTCCGCCATCCCCGTTCTTGGTACTGATGCCATCGACGCCGTTCAGGAATTTCTGGTTGATGTCGATGCCTTCTTCATACTCGGTCGTGGTCCCGTTAGCCCGGCCCGCCGTACAAGGTCCGCCCTTGAGGCCGTTGCCTGTAGTTTTAATCGGCGGAGCGAAGACCCGGTCGTAGGCCACATCGTAAAACACGCCCATGAGGCGCGGTGTGCCCCCGGTTACAATTGCCATCAAGCCGGGAAATGAATCGGACGGCCGTGACGTGTTGGTATCCAGATAGTTCACGGCAGTTGCGCCCAGTTTCGCCAGATTCGAGCAGTAGGGTTGTCCGCCGTTGATTCCTTTGACTCCCTGCGAACAGTTCAAATAATCCACGGCATGCATGCCGTCAATGCTCACCAGCAAGACGCGGCTGATTTTGGTTTGTGAGTTTTGCGCAAACACGGCCGGTACCAAAGCCGCTGCCAGAAATAGAATTACAAGAAAAGACCCTGAAGGCCTCTTGGTTTTCATTGAAAATCCTCCTGAGCTCGCAACTGTAGTCGCAGAATGTTGCGCTTAAGTTACGCGCTGGTGAATTTTTCTGTACGCTTGTGGAAATCTTTAATGGCAAGATGCCGTTGATGCATTCTCGCGCTGACCGCTTGGTTGTAAACAAAACAAGAAAGGAGTTCGACTGACTACCGCATTCCAGCTAATCAAACGTCGTTGCTTTTGGGTATTGTCCCGCTGTGCACTTGCCACCTATTCCCGGCTTCCGCTCTTCGGCTGGCTACACGCTTCTGTCGGAGTGATTCGAAAAGGTCAATTGGTCCTGGTGATTGATCGAAGCGACGGGCGAGGCTTGTCGTTTCCGGGTGGTCTCGCTATGCCACGGGAAACGTCTGAAGAGGCGATGAAGAGAGAAGTGTCGGAGGAGACAGGTTTGGCAGTCAAACACTCCGAAAAGCTCTTCGAATATCGAAGCTCGGCCGATGTTCCGGTGATACTCGCTGTGTTCGCAGTAGAAGCCGAGGGTGAGTTGAAGGATTCATGGGAAGGCTCTCCGATTTGGTTGCCATTCACCGACATTCGGCCGCGTTTGCTCCCTAGTCAGAAGGAAATCGTAGACCGACTGCTTTAACTGAACGTCGATCGTTTACTCGTGTTACTGGCAGTTGAGGACGATGCACGCTCTCGCGGATGGGAGCAATCGGCTATTCGATGCCGGGTCCCCACGGGCTAGGAGGACAGCCAGGAGACACGATCCCGTACTTCCGATCCAAGAAAACTTGGAGTTTGTCCGGTAACAGCTCCGCGAGTTCTTGCCAGGTTAGAACCTTGCACCTGGTTCTCAGATCCGCGAGTCTTACGCATTTCATTACCGCAAACCATGCCTCGATCAGATCCGGACGCCGCGCATCCACAAGCACACGGAAGCTCATGCCAAGATGTTGTGCAGCTAGGACGTTCCGAATGAGTTGGTAGGAAACGTATCGCCCGTTCAGTCGCGGAAGCAACTCCCCATCAAATACCTCACGTAGCTCTCGATAGGATTCGACGATCTCCGGACGCTGATTCTGGAAATCCGTTTCGGTAAGCTTGGACTCCGCCAGAAGTGTTCCGAGCTTCATGTCGATCTCGGTCCGATCCAACCGGCTGCCATCACGCGGAATGCGGGCTCGAAATCCAAATTCCGGAAACTCGCCAACTTCGAATCCTAACTTCAGTGCCAGAGCCCGACTGTCGGTTACTCCGGGACAACAGAATACATTCATGAGTAAGGCATCCGAACTCATTGAGGAGTCGAGTTCTTTCCAACCCACATCGCTTCGAGGCAGCGCACGACGGGCCTGCGCGTGCACTTTACGTAGTCGATGTTTCCATTCGGGTCGATTGAGAATGGACCTGTAACTGGCGTCGAAGAAATTGCCGTGCCTCAGTTCCGATGGCCGGTATACCACCACGGGCATCTCTCCGTAGCTCGTGACATGAGGCAATCGAAGCGAGGAGGCGTAGATCGCATTCCGCGAACTCAACTCGCGACGTAACAAATCTGCATATCCTGTGTGCGTAGTTAACGTTGCCACCTATTCATCTCAGCTTCTAAGCCTCATTCACTCGATGCGCGTCGACGATCGGTCCTTGAGTTCACTGCAGTGCTGGGTTTTTTTGAGCTTCCTTCCGTCAAGCTCAAGAAGGTCATCCAAGCACGCCCGGCATAGGCATCGGCGTTCAGCATCAACATTCGGGGAAGCACGAGCCAAGCGAAAGGTAACCACAGGATGAGCAGAACAAGGTTCGCCCAACCGCCCGCCGTGAAATTCCAATGCGGCCAATTGACTTTGAATCCGCAGACCACGATCCCGCTGACGGCCTCAATGACGAAAATCATTCTGGAGGCACAAAGATTTCGCACGAAGCCGTACTCTGCACCGTGTTTATCGACTAAGCCGCATCCGTCGCATCGGCGTAGGAATTCCTTGACCTCTCGGAATGCGTCCATAATCTTGCGGTCTGCCAGTGTGGGATATTCATATTCCTCTTCTAACGACAGGAGCCGTATTCCGAACCCTTGCAGAACCGCCAACTGGATTCTGTTCTTTTGATGTGCGCTTAGATAAGAATCTCTCATCCGAGCGAGGCGCGTCGATGGAAGGCCGCCTCGTTCCTCCCAGAATTGCTTGGCATAGCGCACTCCCCGATCTCGGAAGAACATCGAGGCCAGGTAGACAAACGCGAAGGCGAGAATGCTACCACCTGCCAACTGCAACGGGTTACTCAGTACTCCTGGAAAGAAGTAATAGATCGTGCAGAACAACGGAAAGAGCAAGATCGCCGTTGGGATCAGGCGAGCCTTGCAGTCGTACCCGTCTATAAACTGATGCCATCGTATTCGCATTGGTACACCCTCGCTCATAACCTGACCGGCCAGCGGGAATCGATTTTCGCCATGATTCTTTCCGCCAGCGCAATTGCGTCAGAAATCGCGGACTCGGATGCCGGAGAATTTCTGCCGTCCCACTGCGTCAACTTCCGGGCTGCGAGAATACAGGCAGCAATTAGAATGACGCGCTTTCTACCTTCATCCACGACTCTGAGTGTAGCGTATTCGCTTTTTGTTCGCTACAACTGCATTCGCCTTATTATCAGCGACTTCGGAAATTTGCGCGCCGGTTCGATGGGGAGACTGCTTCGGCTGGATATTTTTCTTGATTTCGACTTGCTCGCGCCGTCATGGAACGCGCCTGCGGAATATTAGCTTGGTGGACTGATGGAGGGTTCGCCAAGAAAAAGCGCCTTGGAGGCTGCTGATTTACACGCTTCCAAGGCGCGGCGTTTTAGTCACCCGCTGTGTGCTTTGCGATTTTGCTGTTGAGCAGCGAATCCAGGGGTTCGCCCGCGGGAGTGGACTTGACAGTGGTGCTGCGCACGATATCCGATGCGGTCAGCCTCTTTCCGTACAGACGAAAATTTGCGTCATTGTCTGGATCTATGGTTGCGCTTCCCAGGGATGCGCCCGCGAACAGTCCCTTGGATCGCCCGTAGGTCAGGATGTCGGCATCAGTGGCACCGGCCGCCGTAGCGCCAGGTCCCGCCGCCGCAGTCGCATCTGCGCCCATCTTGGTTTTGCCATTCAATATCTGGTTCACGACCTTCCGATCCATGAGCAAGAGCACGAAATCACTCGACGTGCCCCCTATCTGCAGACCGACGCTGGCGCCACCCACCGAAAACATCGCGGGCGCGGACCACTTGCCCTCAAAGTTCTGACCGGTACGGCAAAGCATCGGGCCGCGGCCACCGCTTCCGCCAATACCGACGCCGAACTTCTTCACATTGGGCAGAACCATCACGCAATCCGCCTTTGCCAGTGCGTCCGCCGAGATGTTCTTGTCGTTAAGCATATCGTTCAACACGATGTTGGCTTGCTTCAGTGTGTCTTCGTCCTTCTCCTTGTCGGCAGCGAGCGCAGGGAGAATCAGCAGCACCATCATTATGGAAGTGAGGAAGCAAGGTAAAGCTCTCCTGGCGATCCGCTCACCTGTTTTTTCAGAAGCAGTTCGTAACATGGGATCCTTTCCTTTCTCGTTATGACGTTGCCCGCGCGGCCGATCCTCTCAATGCGCGACCACACTGCAGCGATTTTGGCAAGATATGCGAAGGTTACCAGGACGGGAACTATAAAAACTTCTAGTCCTCCCACCGGGCGACTCCGCTACGACCCCGAAAGTATACCTATTTCCGAGCCACAAAGCGCTCGTAATTTCCACCCTTTGCTTCGCCACCCCGCCAAATTCCCTTTTCTGTATCCACCACTGCCGCTAAACTGAATACCTATGAATAATCCACAACAACCTAATATCCGGCTGGTGAACGCTCCCGACTATCGCGAGACCTATGCTAACAGCGTGCAAGTACGGGTGAATGTTTGGGATTTCTTTCTGGTTTTCGGGACCTTGCAACAGCAGACCGAAACTCAAGTCGAGGTTAAGAACTTTCAGGGCATCTATCTCAGCCCGCAGCAGGCCAAGGCGCTGATGTCAATTTTGCAGCAGAACGTCTCCGGCTACGAGAGCACGTTTGGCGAAATCAAGCTTGATCCCCGAATGGCAACTGCGGGCCCGGTACACTAGACTGCTCCGGTGGCCGGAGAGATGACCGGAGAGATCGATCGGCGGCGCAGGTATCCGACAGCTCTGTTATTTGCGCTGTTCTTCGTCGTCCTGTTCGCACTGCACACTCCTCTACTGCGCCTCCCCTATTTCTGGGACGAGGCCGGATACTACGTGCCAGCAGCCCGCGATCTCCTGCTGCACGCTGAATTGATCCCGCGTTCTACTCCCTCGAACGCGCACCCACCGCTGGTCATGGCCTATCTTGCCCTGGCGTGGAAGCTTCTGGGATATTCCCCCGTGGTCACGCGCACTGCCATATTGGGGATTGCCACATTCTCTCTGCTCGGCGTATTTCGACTCGCCCAACGGGTCGCGAACACCGAAGTCGCGGCGGCCTCCGCCATCTGCACCGCCTTGTACCCGGAGTTCTTTACCCAAAGCTCCCTCGCTCACCTGGATCTAGCGGCGGCTGGACTGACCTTCTGGGCCTTGCTCGCCTACGTCGAAGACCGGCGATGGGCCGCAGCCCTGTGGTTCTCCCTCGCAGTGCTTGCAAAAGAGACCGCCATTCTGGCGCCCCTGGCGTTGTTCGCCTGGGAGTTGCTTGTCGCTCTAATTGTCATCCCGAGCGAAGTTGTCATCCCGAGCAAACTTGTCATCCCGAGCGAAGCGAGGGATCTCGGTTCTTCCCGCGTCCGGCGAAAACCCAGATTCCTCGTCGCATCCGCTCCTCGGAATGACAAACCGATGAGTTGGTCAGGGGTCCGTGGCCAACTCCTCCTCCCCCTCATCCCGCTCACCCTCTGGTACGCCTTCCATTACGCGCGCACCGGGTTCATTTTCGGCAACCCGGAATTTTTCCGTTACAACGTGCAAACCACAGTGCAGCCGCTCCGTGTCCTGCTCGCACTCGGCCTGCGCCTGTGGCAAGTCGTCGGATATCTCAACTTTTCCTTCCTCACCTTGGCCGGCTTGCTGGCCATGTGGCTTCCGGCGCTCCACGACCACGGCGAAGAACGCAAGAGGATCTCGCTGGATGTACAGTTCTCCTTCCTCGCGATCATTGCCGCTTACGTGATCGCGATGGCCGTGGTGGGCGGAGCCGTGCTTGCACGCTACATGCTTCCGGTGGTTCCACTGGTGATCATTCTCTGGGTTTCCACGCTGCGCCGACGAGTGCGGCTATGGCGTGTCGTAATTGCGATTGTGGCTTTGGCATTCGTGGCCGCTCTGTTCATCAATCCCCCATATGGATTTTCAATCGAAGACAATCTTGCTTATCGTGATTACATTCTGCTGCACCAGCAAGCCGAGGACTACGCGGAGGCTCTCTACCCCATGGCCCGCGTGCTGACGGCGTGGCCGGCGAGTGACGAACTCACTCGCCCCTACCTCGGCTATGTGACCCGCCCGATGCGCGTTTTTCGCATTGAAGACTTCACCATCGAGCAACTGATGGCAGCCTCCGAAATGCGGTCAAATTTCGATGTAGCGCTGGTTTTCTCCACCAAGTACGAGCCCCCGCATCCCCGGTTCGAGCGCTGGCACCAATGGCAGCAATGGAAAGCGCAATTCTTCGGCTACCATCGCGACGTCCCCCCAGCCGCGGCAGCACAAATTCTAGGAGGACAACTCGTCTACAACGACAATCGCAACGGCCAATGGGTCGGCGTGATCGAGATGAACCAGATACAGGAAGCACGGGCGGTTCCGACCCCAGCGAACAACTCTCATTAGCCCCCCCCATAGATTGTCATCAGTGCCCTCGATGCATTGTCATCCCGAGCGCAGCGTGATCGGGCGAAGCGCGCTCACGCGCAGTCGAGGGACCTGCGTTCTGCCGGCGTGGGTCGAGAGTCACCCAAGGCAAACCCGTCCGATGGCCTTATAATGTAATGCGAAATGCAAGCCCCGCAACGGGGCCTGGGAGTAATCCGAAGAACAGCTGCCGGGGGTCGGCTCGTTCTTCACACTTCGTATGAGCACGTACGTTCATTCGCGCCTCAAAATCTTCCTGACCCTGCTGCTTTTTGCAACCGCAACGCACGCCCATGCACAGAGCACGCAACCGGAAGAAAAGCCCGCCGACAGCATTCGCGGTATCGTAATCAACAGCGTGACTCATGAACCAATCGGACGAGCCCTCGTCTACTCCCCGGACAATCGCTTCGCTACCATGACCAATAGCGAGGGGCGTTTCGAATTCACACTCGCTCAACCCGAGGAGGGCAACGAGAATAAATCTGCTCCCGCCAACCCTACAACCATGACGCAATGTGTTGGTGATTCTTGCACGACATACTCTTCGAACGGAGGACAATCTCGCCCAACCCAGCTGATGGCCCGAAAACCGGGATTTCTCAACGATCCGAATGGAATCCAGAATCTGTCGCAGGAGCCAGCCGCCAAGGAGACTATGATCTCGCTCACGCCGGAAGCGCTTGTCGCTGGCCGGGTCGTTCTTCCCAGCGCCGAACCTTCCGACCTAATCCAACTCGAGATCTATCGACGCCAGGTGCAGGACGGCCGCGCCCATTGGATCTCCGCAGGTTCGGTTTCGACCAGGTCAAATGGTGAGTTTCGCTTTGCTGAACTCTCCGCGGGCAGTTACAAGTTGCTTACGCGGGAACAACTGGATCGCGATCCTCTCACCTTCGACCCACTAGGACAGCTCTACGGATACCCTCCCGTCTACTTCCCAAACGCAACCGATTTTGCAGGCGCGCAAACCATTCAGTTGATGGCGGGCCAGATTTTTCAGGCGGATATTTCCCTGGTCAAACACGCTTATTATCCAATCAAGGTGGCCGTCGCCAATGCGGGTGAGAATGTTCGCGGCGTCGGAATCGTCGTATCCGCCCAGGGCCACCGGGGCCCCGGGTTCGCTCTCGGCTACAACAGCCGTGACCAGATGATTGAAGGTCTGCTGCCCGACGGAAATTTTACCCTGGAAGCGGCGAGCTTTGGAACCAATGCCGCGTCGGGACAGCTGAACATCAGCGTCAAGGGTGCTGCGGTTGAAGGGCCCCGCATGACTCTGGTGCCGAATGGGGTAATCAGTGTGAATGTTCAAGAAGAATTTACATCCAGCGAAAATACAAGCTCGGAGCGCGTAGTCATTCACAGAGGAGGACCTAGGCGCAACGTGTATGTGCGGCTGGAGTCGGCCGATGATTTCGGTCAGGAAAGAGGTGCCGGGCTGCGAAACCCTTCCGGGCCTGCGGACGACGCGCTCGTAATCGAAGGCGTTCAGCCCGGCCTCTACTGGGTGAGGGTCGATGCTTCCCGCGGATTCGTCGCGTCGGTCACCTCTGGCACGACGGACCTGCAGCATCACCTGCTCGTCGTCGGCCCCGGAGGATTGAGTGCTCCTATCGAAATAACCCTGCGCGACAGCACTGCCGAAGTAGATGGAACGATCGAGGGCTCATTTTCTCGGGTAACTACACCCGATAGTCGAAGAGCCTCGCGGGACATTGCGCCTTTGCCAGCCGAGATGTCAATTGCGCACGTTTATTTCGTCCCGCTTCCCGACAGTGACGGAAAATTCATAGACACTTGGGTACCTGCAGATGGGAAGTTTGGTCCGCAGAAGATGCCGCCCGGCACCTATCGAGTGCTGGCTTTCGATCATCCGCAAGAACTGGAATACCGCGATCCCGAAGCAATGCGCGCCTATGATGCGAAAGGATTGCTGGTCCGTTTAGTCGCTGGTCAGAAAGAACACTTGCAGTTGCCGTTGATCGTGAATAGCGAGTAGCCATGTCATTTCCAGGATCATCATTTCGAAGTCCGTCATTTCGAAGAGGGTCGTTTCGAAGAGTGATTCTCGCATTCGGGATAGTATTGTCCCACTCTCTGGGGATCTTCGTGGCACAGAGTTCTACCGCGCCGCCCAGCCAATCGTCGGTCGCAACATTTCGCATCGCGGGAACCATCGTAAACGCAATCGGCGGAAACCCGCTTGCCCGCGCTCGTGTCACCATCGTGGACGCTAAGAATCGTCAGAAGGCACAGTGGATGATTACTTCTGACGACGGCCGTTTCGATTTCAAGCAGGTCAGCCCAGGAAAGTATTCGCTGCAGGGCGCGAAGCGCGGTTTCATTCCAGCTTTCTATGATGAGCACGAGGGCTTCTCTACTGCAATCGTGACTGGCGCCGGCCTCGACACCGAACATCTGGTGCTGCGCCTCGACCCGTCAGCCATGCTTTCCGGCAAGATCCTCGACGAACTGGGAGAGCCAGTTCGCCAAGCCACGGTTTCGCTTTACCGTGAAGATCGTCAAGTCGGTGTGGGCCGCATCATCAAATTTCGCGTCTCTATGACGGACGATCAAGGCGCCTACGAATTCTCGCAGCTCGACGCCGGCTCCTATTTCATCTCCGCGACCGCGAAGCCCTGGTACGCCTTGCATACTGTCTCCTCCGGCCAATCGGGCGCCGAAAATCCCGCTGGCATTGTCGACCAGTCTCTCGATGTCGCGTATGCCATCACGTATTACGGAGATGCTACCGAGCCAGACGACGCTACCCCGATCCCCGTCCGCGGCGGGGATCATCTGCAAGCCGACATTCGTCTGAATCCGGTTCCAGCCCTTCATTTGCTCTTTCATGTTCCCGAGAACGGCGCCAATGGATTCACCATGCCAATGCTTCAAAAACCGTCGTTCGATGGCATGGAGATGATTCAAAGTGACGGCATGTCACAAGTTTCTCCTGGCGTGTTCGAGATGACTGGCATCGCGCCCGGCCGGTACTCCGTTCGCACGCCCGAGGCCGGCAGCGAAGCCAACGACGTTGACGTCACCACCAACGGGCAGGAACTGGACATGTCGACCGCCCAGCGCGCCGGTACAGTGAAAGCCACTATACAAGTGTTGGGAGAACCGACATTGCCGCCGCAGATTGAGGTCGCACTTCGCAACAGCAAAATGAGAGTCGTCGCCTGGCAAGAGATGGACGCAAAAGGAGAAGTCACATTCCAGGATCTCGCTCCCGGCAAATATGACGTACTGGCTGGGAGTAGGCCGAAAGCTTATTCCGTAGTGAAAATGTCATCCGAGAGCGGAGTCATCGCGGGACACACCTTGAATGTCACCGCCGGTGCCTCGATGACAATTACGTTCTCTCTGGTCGGAGGCACGGTAAACGTCGAAGGATTTGCCAAACGCGCCGGAAAGGCCACCTCTGGAGCAATGGTCGTGCTTGTACCCAAGAATCCCGAATCCAATCGCGAACTGTTTCGCCGGGATCAGAGCGATCAGGATGGAAGTTTCCTCCTGCGCAGCGTGATTCCCGGCTCTTACACCATCGTCGCCATCGAAAACGGCTGGGACCTCGATTGGTCCCGCCCCGGCGTAATCGAACACTACGCCCAGAACGGACAAACCATAACCGTATCCGACCAAACCCAAACCACCATGCACCTGACAGAACAAGTCGAAGTTCAACCCCGATAACCCCCAACACGATGCCATCCTGAGCTTTTGACCAACGTCATCCTGAGCGCAGTAGCTGATTCGCAAAGCGAATCAGCTACGGAGTCGAAGGATCCCTACAATGTCACATGTCCCTGATGCGCATCAAAGCATTCTCCCAAACCGCCGCAGAGTTTTGTCATCCTGAGGCAGCGGAGACCTTGGCGCAGCCAAGGTCTCCCAACGAAGGATCTCTGTACTCCCCCTCAAAATTTGGTACCATGGACACCCTGCGCTTCCGCTCCCAGCGCTGTATTCACTGTTCGTAACTTTCAGGAAAGGTGAACTATCTTGCCAAAGAAACTTCTTCTTGCGGTAGTCATACTTCTGCTCGCTGTGCCTTCTGTATCGCTGGCGCAGACCTTGCAGAACCTCGTGAACCAGCCCCCGGATGGCGCCGGCATCGGTTTCCTACTGACCGACGGCACGGTGATCTTCCAGGGCAACGGTGAATCCGACTGGGTCAAGCTCACTCCCGATAAGTTCGGTAGCTATGTCAACGGAACCTGGAAGCAAATTGCCAGCCTTCCCGCTGGCTATGTGCCCGATGCCTTCGCCTCCGCCGTGCTGGCCGATGGCCGCGTGATCATCGAAGGCGGCGAATACAACAACGGAGTATTTGCGTTCACCAATCTGGGCGCGGTCTACGATCCCGTGAAAGACACCTGGACCAAGCAGAAGCCGCCCGACGGCTGGGGTTTCATCGGAGATTCTCCGTCGGCCGTCCTGCCCAATGGCAAATTTCTGTTAGGCAGCAAATTCGACAAACGCATCGCCGAACTCGATCCCGCCACGCTGACCTGGACCAACCTCAGCGACGCCGGCAAGAACGACCGCAACGCCGAAGAGGGCTGGACCCTGATGCCCGACGGCTCAGTGCTCACCTACGATGTGACCAAAGCCCCGCACTCCGAACGCTACATCGAGTCCGAACAAAAATGGGTCAGCGCCGGAAGCACAATCGTAGATCTGCACTCCCCGACGAACATCCACGGCTGCATCCCCTACGGCCAGCACTCTTGCTATTACCCTCCTGGGGAGGTGGGGCCTGGGATATTGCGGCCGGATGGGACGGTGTTTGCTACCGGTTCGTATTCGAATGGTGGTAGTGGGCCGGGGCACACTGCGATCTATCATGCGTCGACTAACAAGTGGACTGTGGGTCCGGACTTTCCCAACGGGGACAATGCTGGTGATTCACTTGCAGTGCTGCTCCCGAATGGGGATGTACTGGTCGAGGGTAGCTCCGGAACGATGTACGATTTCGATGGAACGCATCTGACCCCGGATGCGGCCGGTGGTGGCTCGCCCATTCTCATGTTGCCTAGCGGGCAGGCACTCGTCGAAACCTTCAACGTTGAGGTCTACAATCCTAAGGGGAAGTATCAAGCAGCATGGGCCCCGAAGGTCACTACTTATCCGCATAGCGTTAACCGCGGGACCACTTACAAGATTTCCGGCAAGCAGTTCAATGGCTTGTCGCAAGCGGCTGCATTTGGCGACGAGTTCGAGACTGCGACGAACTATCCCCTGGTGCGGATCACCAACACTGCATCCGGTCACGTTTTCTACGCGAAGACGCATGACCACAGCACGATGGGCGTGGCCACTGGCAACACCATCGTTTCGACCAACTTTGACGTTCCCGCCGACATGGACACCGGCGCAAGTACGTTGGAAGTCGTAGCCAACGGGATCCCATCAAAGAAGGTCAGCATCACGGTGAACTAGAACGGGTGCCCCATCCTAACGTCGTGCTTTTCGACGTTAGGGTGGGGACGTTTCAGACTCGGCCAAGCCACGACGATTCTTCACCACGGAGACACGGAGGCACAGAGAAACCGCCGAAAAACCGGTAGTGCCGAAAAGTTGTCAAGCCCCCTGAGGCACCCAATTCCCGCCAACCCACTCATTCAACGGCAAAAATAAATCTCAAAATTTGGCGGGTTTACCCCCTCGGATTTGCTAGTCTAGAAGTAGAGATCAATTTTGGCGCAAGCTTTCCAGCTTGCGCCTTTTCTTTTGCGGCGACTTCTCTTCAAGGACGTTTTTCCAGACCAATGCGCAAATCCAGGCTCGCTCCACGCGGACGCATTCGAGCGTCCGAGGAGAGGTCTGTCCCGGTGGTTCCGCGACAATGTGGACATGCGCCCGGCCTCAAAGGCGAGCTGGGCGAAGTGGCTTTTATGCATAAGGCGGTAAGCCTTGGCTTCGCCCTGGCACTGCCCTATGGACACATCCATCGGTACGATTTCATCGTGGAGAGTGGAACGAAACTGTGGCGTGTGCAGGTGAAAACTACTACGGTCAAGCAGAGGGGGATGTATGCCGTGACTATCTGCCGTCACGCTAACCGTGAGAGGCGCGCTTACTCCGAATCGGAGATTGATTTTGTAGCGGTTTACATTGTCCCGGAGGACACCTGGTATATTCTGCCGGGGCGGGAGGTGGTGGGACATCAGTGTCTTCGGTTTCGTCCCAAGGGATATGCGCGCGGGGACATTCACGAACGCTACCGGGAAGCCTGGCATCTGCTGCGTCAGCCGGATAGCATCGTGTTTTGATGAGGTCCGACGTGAACTGAACAGGGACTTTACAGCGCCTTTTTGCTCGGGGGGTTGGCCACGGCCCAGGTCTCGAAAGGCGCGAGATGTGGGGCACCCGGTTGCTTGCTGTAGTTTCGGAACATTGGGATTCTGTGAAAGGACTGTAAAACCTGGCTAAGACCCTGTTCGAAGGCACTGGCGCGTGCTATACTGCCGCGCAAATCGGATGGATCGTCTTCGCCTCGTCCTCTTCCCCTAAAGAGGATCCGCACCGAAACGGAGCTAAAACATGCGAGGGAAAAAACTGCCTTCAATGATGCGTTGCGTCCTGTCGATCACAATCGTAGGCCTCAGCTGTGTGAGCGCCGCGCGTGCGGCAACGGAAGAAGTGCTGCATACGTTCATGGGTGTGACTCAGCGTGGTGCTAGTCCGCAGGGAAGTCTGATAGCTGACGCCGCGGGCAACCTGTATGGCACGACTGCGAAAGGCGGAGCGTATGGCTATGGCACGGTCTTTGAAATCACTCCGGGCGCCGAGGGCAAGTGGAAGGAAAGTGTCCTCTACAGCTTCCAGAATGGCAGCGACGGCGCTGATCCATCTCTGGGGCTGGTCTTCGACGCCGCTGGAAATCTCTTTGGAAGTTGCCAATCTGGCTCCGTCTTCGAACTGTCGCCATCCTCCAAGGGATGGACCATAACCACGCTCTACCTCTTTGGCACCACTGAAGGCGATGGATCCTCCCCTAATGGCAGCCTAGTCTTCGATAGAGCGGGAAATCTGTTCGGCACCACAGCGTTGGGCCCTCACGAAAATCCGATTTCTGGCACCGTTTTCGAGTTGATGCCGGCTCCAGGTGGGCAGTGGACGGAGACGGTGCTCTACACATTCGGGGGTGGTTACGATGGGAGTGAGCCTACTGGCGGGGTGATTTTCGACGAGTACGGAAATCTTTATGGAACAACCCAGCGCGGCGGCGCAAATCACTACGTGTGTCAAGAGGACCCTCCAGGCTGTGGGACAGTCTTCAAGCTGACACCAAGTCGTGACGGATATTGGTCTGAGACTTTATTGTATTCTTTTGGCAGCAATTATCCGCACGACGGCGTCTTTCCTTCGGGCAGCCTCACCCTCGACGCGTCGGGCAACTTATACGGGGCCGCCGGGATCGTCTTCCGCCTTTCACACGGCAGTTGGAAGGAGGACATTCTCTTCGACTTCTCTGGCGGCAACGACGGAGCCAACCCCAACGGCAACCTCGTTTTCGATAGCGCTGGTAACCTCTATGGCACAGCGCTCCTCGGGGCCAACAGCGGGTGCCCTGACTACTCATACCAGGACAACGGCTGTGGCACCGTGTTTAAGCTTTCGCCAGGCAAAGGCGGCTGGAAAGAGCACACACTCTACCGCTTTATCGGCCACAAAGACGGCGGCATTCCCATTGGTGGAGTCGTCCTTGACAGCGCCGGCAATGTTTACGGGGCAGCGTCCACGAAGGGAATTGCTGGCGCTGGAACGATCTTCAAGGTCAGCAGCGAACCGGGCAATCGATGGAAAGAGACTACGGTTTACGGGTTCACGAGCGGCGACGGGTCAACACCGGAAGCTGGCCTCGTCTCGGACAGCGAAGGTAATTTCTATGGGACAACTTCTAGCGGTGGTTATGGCAGTCAGTATTGCGAAGGCTGCCTTGGCACCGTATTCAAGTTGACTCGCGACGCCAAGGGGCACTGGAGCAGAAGCTTGCTCTACGGTTTCAAGGGCGGCAACGACGGAGCTGGCCCGACGGGCCTAATTCTCGATCAGGCGGGCAATTTGTATGGGACGACTGAGGGCGGTGGCTCCAGCCAGAACTTGGGGACGGTATTCGAGGTTTCCAATATTTCCGGACATTGGACCGAAAAAGTGCTCTACAGTTTTCAGATAATGCCAGACGGCGGCAACCCCAATGGCGCGCTCATCTTCGACTCCTCGGGAAATCTCTATGGCACGACCGAATTTGGTGGGACCTACGGGTATGGCACGGTGTACAAACTTTCACCATCTTCCGGTGGGGGCTGGACGGAGAGCGTGCTTTACAGTTTTCACGGCAGCAGCGACGGGGGCGCCCCTAAGGGCGGCCTGATTTTCGACTCGGCAGGGAACCTCTATGGCACGACCATCGAGGGTGGCGAAAATTGCAGCGGCTACGGCTGCGGCGTCGTTTTCGAGCTATCGCCATCCTCGGCCGGGTGGACAGAGACGGTGCTCTACGCGTTCACTGGCGCCACCGATGACGCTAACCCGTACAGCGGGCTTGTTGTCGATAGCTTCGGCAATCTTTACGGTACGACGCTCTATGGGGGAGATCCAAATTGCTATGGGGGCGACAATAACGGTGGCTGCGGAATGGTGTTCGAGCTCTCGCGAGGCTTGGGTCTGGACCGAGACCGTCATCCACGCGTTTGGCGGAGGCGCTGGTGCTAAACACTTTACGAGTCCTGCGTTTGACCATACGAATAATCCGCACGGCGCTATCCGCAAGGGTGAGCGGCCGCCGAAATGCGATTCCGAGAAACGTGGCATTGGCAGTAACCAGGACGGCGCCGACCCCGAAGGCAGCCTCGTGTTCGACAGTTCCGGCAATTTGTATGGCACGACCGCTTTCGGTGGTTATTCCCCGTACGGATGCTATTACGACGGGTATGGCACGGTGTTTGAGCTTTCGTCCTCTTCATATGGTGAGTGGACGGAAAAGGTGTTGTACCGCTTCAACGGCACGGACGGGCAAAACCCAGCGGCCGGCGTGATTCTCGACTCCATGGGGAACGTCTATGGCACGACGCAGAACGGCGGGGACGTTCGCGGCTCATACCAGCCAGGCTTCGGCACCGTGTTTGAAGTTACGCCTTAGGGCGTGACGTTTGAGTATCGCGTGAGACCCACATCTCGAAAAGCGCGAGATGTGGGGCACCCGGTTTTAATTTGGTGCCATCAGGCGGGTGGCCCATCCTAACGTCGTGCTCTTCGACGTTAGGGTGGGGACTTTGACCCTGCTTTGTTTCGCCCTGTGCTCTTGTCCGCTACAGCCGTTCCTTCCGGTATCCGGGGCGCCGGTGTCCGTGAGCGAATGCCAGGATTTGTACGCCCGAATCCTTCTCGCGGTACGTGACCGCGAAAGGGAATCGCTGCAAGACGAACCTGCGGGTATCGTGCTCTCCGGCCGGCCAACGCCTTGGTGACTCGATCACCAGAGCGATGGCGTGATCCACTGCGGCGACAAATTCTTGAGCGGCAGGCTCACTTGCTCTAGGTACCACTCCACGGCAGACTTCAGCTCGGCAAGCGCGGCGGGATGAATCTCAATTCGTCTACCGGCCATTGAGATGGTGGAGATTTGCTGGCGCGCTTCCGCCCAAGCCACGGGTTTTACTTTGCCCGAATCCAATTCCTGCATGCGGCGAGCGATCTCTTTCTGCCATTCTGCTTCTGCGCCTTCGTCCACGGTTTCATCCAGACTCTCAAGGAGTGAACCGGCTAAAGCTGCGCGCGCTGCAGGCGGCAGGGCCAGCACCTTTTTCAGCAATTCGGAGATCTCTTCAGTCATAGGTGCATTTTACCCCCGAAGGGCAGCCGCACGGGGATCTGTTGGGGCTGCGCCACCAAAACCATGCCCCCTCCCTGTTTCCTGTTGCTTGTGGCCAAGAAACCCACATCTCGAAAACCGCGAGATGTGGGGCACCCGGTTTAACTCGCAGCCATCAGGTGGCAGGAGTGGGTTTTTACGATCAGCCAGACTTGGTGGCCGGGCTGGAGTTGGAGGGAGTCGCGGGCGGCCAGGGTTAGGTGGACTTCCATTTCTGCTCCGCAATCTGCGCGGGCGGCCACGATTACGTCGCGCTGCTCCAGCGAGAGTAGGCGGCCGGGGAGGATGTTGCGGGCGCTCAGGCCTTCGGGCTTAACGATGGCCAGCAGGATGTCTCCGGCGCGAATGCCAACTAGCAGGGTCGTGCCTACGTCTGCGCGGACCAACGGGGTTTCCAGTTCGACGCTGGTATTGGCCAGGCGGCAGGTCATGGTGCCGCGATCTTCGTGGACCGCCGTCACCGTGGCATGGAAAATATTTTCGAAGCCGATGAGTTGTGCCAGGGATTCGCGGCGGGGCGCGGCCATTACTCCATGCGGAGTGCCGTCGGCGATGATGCGGCCGTTTTCTAACACGAGCACGCGGTCGCCCAGGGCGAAGACCTCTTCGCGGTTGTGCGTGATGTAGAGGATCGGGATGCGATGGGCGGCGTTCCAGGCGCGCAGGTCATCGATGATCTTCGATTTGGTGGACGCGTCGAGCGCGGCTAACGGTTCGTCGAGCAGCAGGACGCAAGGATCGGTAACCAGGGCGCGAGCCAGGGCTACTCTTTGGCGCTCGCCCCCGGATATTTCTGCGGGTTTGCGGTCGCGCAGATGCGCAATGCGGAACGATTCGAGGATGGCGTCAGTCTTTTGTTGGCGTTCGCTGTGGTTTATCCCGCTGAGGCCGTACTCGATATTTTTCCCGACGGTGAGATGGGGGAAAAGAGCGAGGTCCTGAAAAACGTATCCGATTTTGCGGTGTTGGACTGGAACATTTGTGCCTCGCGCAAGGTCGCAGAGAATCCGGTTGCCGATCGTGATCTTGCCTGAGCCGGGAGTGGTTAGGCCTGCGATGCAGTCGAGCAGCGTGGTCTTCCCTGCTCCTGAGGGGCCGAAGATAATTGTGATTCCTGCGATGACTTCAAATGAAAGGTCGAGCACGAAATTGCGTTCCGCTCCGGAAAAATGCTTTTGGAGCTGGACCGTCAATCCATCGTGCGATGCGTCGGTTTTCATCTGGCTTGGTTGGAAAGGCTTGAACCACAGAGGACACGAAGGTTCACAAAGGAGAACGGTCCGATCATTTCCATGGCAAGACCGCCCATACTTTTCGGTTCACGCCGTACACCAGCGATAGCACTGCGAAGGAAATTGCGAGCAGCACTAATGCGGTCTGGTTGGCGGCGGCGTAGTTGAGGGCCTGAACCTGATCGTAGATATCGATCGAAACCGTGCGCGTCACGCCGGGAATATTTCCTCCCACCATTAAGACGACGCCGAATTCGCCCATGGTGTGGGCGAAACTCAGGGCGACTCCGGTCACCAGGCCGGGAATGGAAAGCGGGAGAATCACGCGGCGGAAGGTTTGCAGCTTTGAGGCGCCCAGAGTGGCCGAGGCGGCCATTAGCCTGGGGTCGACGAGGGCGAAGGAGGCGGCGAATGGCTGTACGGCAAAGGGCAGACTGTAGATGATGGAACCGATGACCAGCCCGCTAAAAGTGAATGCTAGCGTGTGCCCAGTCAGGGCCTGCCAAAAACGTCCCAAGGGACTGCGAGAGCCGAGCGCAACCAGAACGTAGAAGCCCAGCACAGTGGGAGGCAGAACGATGGGTAGCGCAACCACGGCCTCCGCGAGAAACTTCCAGCGCCAGCGGGAGAAGGCAATCCAATACGCGATAGGCAGTCCCAACCCTGCGAGCACCGCGGCGACCAACACAGCCAGACGGATTGTCAGCCAGAACGCCTGCCAGTCCATTCGCCTCCATCCGATTCGGCAATGAATACAGAGTATAGCCAAAGCTTGGCTTGGGGAGTCCCATTCCGGGCGCAGCCGCTGCGGAATGTTCACTCATCACAAGGGTGGGAGCGATGGGGCAGCTACCATTGTTGCGCAGGAGGTTGTGGAATGGAAATTCAGGAAGCCATCAAAGTGATTCGCGCGCTGGCCGACGGAGTAAATCCGGAGACCCGCGAAGGGCTGAAGGATGATTCGATTTGCCGGAATCCGCAAGCGGTTATGGCATTGAACCGTGCGCTGGCCGCGCTGGTCACGCTGCAGGAGCGGGAACTCAAGAAGCCGGCCAGTGCGGGGCAGTACTGGTCACGTGCGGAAGATAAACAGATTTGCGAAGAATTGCACAAGGGAATGAACTTCGAGGATATCGCGAAGACTCATAACCGCACCGTACCTTCCATTATTGTGCGCCTGGTCAAGCTGGGGAAGATTGCGCCCAACAAATCGGGCTCGCTGTTTCCACCACAGGTCGCATGAGGGAAACATCTGCGTGGGCGTGGTCGTTTGATTGGTTGCGGGCACCTTACAGCATGAGTCGAAAGCACGGGCGAGGACGCCCGCGCCTACATTGGCTTGTATTGTTGCTGTTGGGATCGGTGAGTTTGGCGCAATCGCGATTGGAACCTGCGCTTACGGGCCACCAGCGGCGAGGTCCGCAGGAGCAGTGGTTCCTGCGGGGGCGTAGTTCTTCCGGGCAACCCGGGGCGGCGCGACGATATCGGGCTTACCTGCAGAAGATGCGG
>Ga0210405_10001514_pt1 | contig 26259 bp, 20 predicted proteins | sample IncBWH11MmetaG_FD_155492 | JGI IMG/M metagenome (GOLD analysis project Ga0210405, IMG submission 155492) | Forest soil microbial communities from Barre Woods Harvard Forest LTER site, Petersham, Massachusetts, United States - Inc-BW-H-11-M | ecosystem: Environmental > Terrestrial > Soil >...
CAGCCGGTAACGCGCGTCGAGCGTGACCAGCAGCGGACTTCTGCGCTTGGCGGACGCCTGCCGCACTAACTCCGGAGTTGCAATGCCAAAGCCGTAGTCGGAAACAGCAAGCGCGTGAGCCTTGCGCAGATTTGCGGCAAGCCGCTGATGCAACTTTTTTCGAACGGCATCTGGAAGAGGGGATTTCGGTTCGTAGTCGACGCGAAGAACTTGTTGACCTACGGTGTGCGCCCAGCCAGCGAGAAAACGGCATTTGGTCGGTGTCCTCCAGCCCTTCACGCGGAGAATTCCGGAAACATTCACGCGCTGGCTGCGGAAGTGAGAGATTAACGCGTCCCCGGCGGCGTCGTCGCCAATTGCAGTAACGGGCAGGACGCGGGCGCCGAGAGATGCGAGGTTATTGGCGGCGTTGGCTCCGCCGCCCGGAACGATCTGCGTTTCGCGATGCCTGACAATGAGGACCGGCGCTTCGCGCGAAACGCGCGAGATCTCCCCATATTGGAATTCATCGGCGACGAAATCACCGAGCATCACTATCGTTTTCGCGGCGAACTGCTCGACGCACTCGTGCAAGGCGAGAAGGTCGACGGACGTCGACGCCGATTTTTGCGCGCGCGAACGCTTCATTGTGGTTGCCTCAGTATCCAATCTGCTGCCTGCGCGAGATCTTGTGCGACAAAGTCGGGCTGCAAGGGCCAGTTCGCGGCATGCCAGGCAAGTTCGCCTTCTCCGTAGCCTGTGCGCACGAAGACGCTTCTCGCGCGGGCATTTCGCGCGAGTTCCAGGTCTCCAAACCGATCGCCGACCACGAACGAGCGCTGCAAATCAAGAGCATGCTCGCGTGCGGCGCGCTCCAGCATGCCAGTTTTTGGCTTGCGGCACGCGCAATTTTCGGCTGTCGTGTGCGGACAATAATAAATGGCGTCGACCTTGGCACCTGCCTCGGCAAGTTGCCGGGTCATCAATTCGTTCACGGTGTGCACGAGCGATTCCGGAAAGTAACCCCGGCTAATGCCGGACTGATTGGTGACGACGATGACGGGAAAATTCGCCTCGTTTAGCCGGCAAATGGCCGCGGCGACAAAAGGAAACATGCGAAAACGGCTAGCGTGATTCAAGTAGCCTACTTCCTCGGCGATCGTGCCGTCGCGATCGAGGAAAACGGCGGGGCGCAAGCGGGATTCAGCCACGCTGCACCTGGATCGTGGACAGCCAGGGCTTTGCCGCAGCTTCCACCATGTCCGGAGTGATGGCAGTCATGCACCGGTGATCGGTCGGGCAGCGGCGGAGAAAACAGGGACTGCAATAGGGTTTTTGCTGAACGATATTGCAGCGCGGAGTGACCGGAGCCGTGCCCGCGGGATCGGTCGGGCCGAACACGGCCACGACGGGCAGGCCGACTGCAGCCGCCACGTGCATCGCGCCGGAATCGTTGCCGACAAAGAGATGGCATTGAGAGAGCAGCGCGGGCAGATCGGCGATTGCGGTCTTCCCCGTAAGATCGACCGGGGGCCGGCGCATATCGGCAGAGATGGCCGTCGCGACGCCTGCTTCCGCGGAAGTTCCAAAGAGGATGACGTCGGCTTCGGCCTCCGCTTGCAGCCGGTTTGCCACCTCAGCAAATCGCGGCGGCGGCCAGCACTTTGCCGATCCGTACGAGGCGCCGACCCCAATGGCAATTCGCAACGCCCCCCGGCGCACTCCGAATTTGCAAAGAGATTCATCGGCATTCCGGCGCTTCTCTTCTGGAACGGACAGTTCAATAAACGTTTCCTCCTGAACGGAATCCTGCCACCCGGCCCGGCGCAGGAGTTCCAGATAATAGAACTTTTCATGCGCGGGAATGTCTCCAGGCCTGGGGAGAGGCACGGCCTTGGTCAGTAGAAAACTGCGGCCGTCGCGCGCGTAACCGATGCGCTCCGGAATATTGGCGCGCCAGGCCAGCCACGCTGCATCGAAAGCATTTTGCAGCAGCAAGGCCACGTCAAACTTCTGAGCTCGAAGTTCCCATGCCAGCCGCTCGCGACCGGGGATTCCTGCATGCAAGCCTTTTGGATCGTAAGCGATGAGTTGATTGCAGATCGCCTGATCCCGATAAATGTCCGCGACGTAAGGCCGCGCGACAATCGCAATCTCCGCCTCAGGAAAATGCTTGCGCACCGCTCGCAAAGCCGGCAGCGCCATGATGGCATCTCCGACCCAGTTCGTCGCTCGTATGAGAATCTTCACGCCGCCGCTCCTGCGCCGGGCGCGAGCGTTTGATCAAGGACTTTTCTGAAATCAGCCTCCGGGGTCACAACTACATCGATCACCGCGATGTAAAGCGGAGCCTCTTCGAATTCAAGACCATCCAGATTCTGCGCATCCTTTTCTGTAGTCACAAATGCCTTGGCACCTGCGCGCTTCCCTGCCCGCTCGACCGCCAGGATTTCCCGCCGTGTATAGCGATGGTGGTCGGGGAAAATAGCCTGTCCGCAAACGGCGAGCCCCCAATTTCCGAGATCGCGCAAGAACGCATCTGGATTGCCAAGACCGCAGAACGCAAAAAGTGGGCCGGCGCCGAAATCGCTGGCACCGAGCAAAGCGTTCCCTCCCCCGAAGCGGCGGAATCCGAGCAGTCGAGTGGAAGCAGCGAAAACCGGATACTGATGGAGCTTCCCGATGGCCTCGAGCGTTCCCGATGCCGTTTCGGCGCGGGTAAAAATAATCAAATTAGCCCGGCTCATGGCCGCCAAAGGTTCCCGAAGCCGACCCGCCGGCAGCAAAGATTCCCCCGCCAGCGGCCGAGACGCGTCCATCAAAAGAATGTCCAAGTCGCGGGCGAGCTCGAGATGCTGAAAACCGTCATCCAGGAGAAAAACGTCGATGGCTTGTTGCGATTCGATTCGGCGGCCCTCGGCGAAGCGGTTCTTGCCCACACCAAAGGAGACGCGGCCCCGTAAACGGAATTTCATCAACTCAATTTCGTCGCTCGTGCCATTTGCGCCTCGGTAACCTCGGCTCAGAACGGCAACACGCTTTTCATCAGCGAGAAACTTCTCCGCGAGCCAAATCACCATGGGTGTTTTGCCGGTGCCGCCAACCGTCAGATTTCCGACGCTGATTACCGTCGCCTTGAGGCATTTCTGCTTGAGCCAACGGTTCGCATAAAGCCAAACGCGAGCGCGGACTCCCGCGCCATAAAGCACTGAGAGCGGCCAGAGTAGTTTCCGTAATAGCGGCGGAGCATTCATCGCGCGGCACCGGCCAGGCGCTGCGCAATCTCGGCCACCGCTCGATCGGTGGCTCCGCGCGAGTCAGCCACCAATCGGCGCGCCATCTCGCTCATTTTTTTCATGCGCTGCGGATCGCGAAACAATTCGATCCAAGCGACCCCTACGTCTTCCGGGCTCTCCACTTGAATGGCGGCCCCTGCTGAAACAAAACGCGAAGCGATTTCCGTGAAGTTCTCCATCGACGGACCAAACACCGGAATTTTCCCGAAAGCCGCCGGCTCGAGAATATTGTGACCGCCGGAAGAAACAAGCGAACCTCCCACAAAAGCGCCATCCGCCAGTCCATAAAGCGAGGCCAGTTCCCCGATGCTGTCGAGCAAAAGAACGGTGACGTCATCGGGAATCGTGGCTGTGTTGGAGTTCCCGTCAGATTGCTTCGAGGCTGGCCCCGGAATCGGTAATAGCGACCTCCGGATGAACTTGCGATGCGACTCATCAATGAACTCCGCGGCCTCATCAAAGCATTCCGGCTTGCGGGGCGCAAGCACGAGCAGCGCCTTCGGATACTCGCCTTGCAAAGTCCCAAAGGCGATAAGCGCGTGCGGCTCTTCCGTCGCGACAATGCTTCCGGCCACGATGATCGGCGACCGGCCGTTGCGCTTGATTTCGGTGGCCAGCCAATTCGACAACGGCGTGGGCGCCGGAAGCTCCAGGTCATATTTCAAATTTCCGCTGACCCGCACGCGATCAGCCGGCGCACCTAGCGCTCGTACGCGTTCAGCATCTTTATCACTCTGCATAAGAAAAGCGCCGGCATTGGACAACGCATTTCTGAGGAAGGGCCGCAGGAAAAAGCCGAAAACTCCGAGATAGCGCTGGTAGCGCGCAAACGAGCGATCCGAGATTCGTCCACTGACGAAAAGTACGGGAATCCCGCGCCGCCCGGCTTCCCGCAGAAAATTCGGCCAAATCTCAGTCTCCAGTACCAACACCACCGACGGTCGCACGGCTTCGAGCGCCCGCCGAACACAAAAACCCCAATCGAACGGGAAATAAATGACCGCATCGGCAAACGGCATGCGTTCGCGCGCCAGCGCCTGGCCTGTGTTGGTGGTCGTCGAGATAATGAGAGGCCGATTGGGATAGGTTTCTTTCAACTTCCGCGCAAGGGCAACGCCGGACAGCGCTTCGCCAACACTCACGGCATGAATCCAGATCGCACCTGCGGGATGCGCGGCCAGCTTGGAAAGCGCCGCGTAGGAAAATCCCAGGCGTTCCCCGAGGTTCGAGAGATGCTTTCCGTGCCGCAGTCCCTGCACGAGCCAATAAGGCGTCAGCAAAAGGGCCGCGAGGCCCAAGAGAAAGCTATAAATGAAATACACTAAGCGCGGCTCCGGTCTGTACGCGTTCCACCAGTAGACGGTGGCGCGACGCAGGGCAACCCTGCAAAACCCTCAGGAATCGAAGGCCTCAAGATGAGAAAAGTCTATTATAACCTGATGCGAAAACTAACCCTCATCCTTCCCGCATTCGCCGCCTTCGCGTTGGCGGCCCAACAAGGAGTCCCCCAACACCAATCTTCGCTCAAGACCTCATCCTTGGAATCCCACGAGGGCATGACGATCACGGCGGAGCCATGGATTAACCCCGCACTCTATAAGGCAAAGTTCCCGAAAAAGTCCCCTTTTGCGGCGGGCATCGTTGCCGTGCAGGTTGTTTTTCGAAATGATTCCGACGATAGCATGAAGATCAATCTCGAGCGCATTCGATTGAACCTGACGCTCTCGGAAGAAGATCATCAGGCGTTGTACCCGCTTTCGTCGTATGAGGCCGCCGACGTGATCATGAACCCGGGCGCGAGGGACCCTACAAAGGTTCGAAGATTTCCCTTTCCCACCGGAGCTCCAAAGGTAGGGCACGACAAACATTGGACTGAAGTGGAGAAATCCTTGGAGGACGCAAGTGTCCTGGCAAGCGTGGTCGCGCCGCACGGCGCGGTGCAAGGCCTTCTCTATTTCGACCTGCGCGGCCAATTCGATCTCCTCAATTCCGCTCATCTCTACGTCCCCGAAGTCGTGGCGCTCGAAAAGAATCGCGGCCTGCTGTACTTCGACATTGACCTGAGCCGCTCCGCGGGGCGGTGAGCCCAGCGAATCACAAGCCGAAGAGCGCAAGTTTGCGCGCGTCGCCGCCGTCAGATAACATGACGTGTGCAAACTTTCTCCAACCACAGTGGACAAATGCTCGCTCTCCTCGATGAATTGAATCCCGAGCAACGGCTGGCCGTCGAAACTACCCAAGGCCCAGTGTTGATCCTTGCCGGCGCCGGCACCGGCAAGACCCGGGCCATCACGTTTCGCATGGCCAACTTGATTGCCAACGGAGTGCCCGCTGAAGCCATCCTCGCCGTCACGTTCACCAACAAAGCCGCCGAAGAGATGCGCAATCGCATTTCAGCCCTTCTGTTGCGCGCCGGGGTGCCACCCGCGCAGCCCTGGCTCTCCACGTTTCATTCGCTGTGTGCGCGCCTGCTTCGCCGCGAAGCGGCCGCGGCTGGCCTGCCTCGAGATTTCGCCATTTACGATGACGACGACCAACTCGCGGCCGTGAAGCTGGCGATGGCCAAGCTGCAGATCGATGACGACAGCCTGACGCCGAGGAATGTTCTCAGCCGCCTCAGCTACGCAAAAAACCACGGCCAGTCCGCTGAACAATTGCGCGCCGAAGCGTTCGACCAAGACGGACGCCGCACCGCTGATATTTTCGCGGCGTACGAAAAACTCCTGCACGACAGCAAAGCGTTGGACTTCGACGACCTGCTCCTCCGCTCCGCGCGTTTGCTGCGCGAATCCGCGCCGACACGCGAGAAGTGGCAGGCACGCTTCCAATACATCCACGTGGACGAATACCAGGACACGAACCACGTCCAATATGAGCTGATGCGGCTGCTGACCGGGCCGAAGCAAAACGTTTGCGTCGTGGGAGATGAAGACCAGTCCATCTACCGCTGGCGCGGCGCCGATGTTTCCATCCTGCTGAGTTTTTCCCGGGATTTCGCCTCCGCGCGAATCGTCAAGCTGGAACGAAATTATCGCTCGACCCAAAATATCCTCGACGCCGCTGGCGCGGTCGTCGCCAACAATCCGGAGCGACTGGGCAAGTCGCTGAGTGCGGAAAAGGGCCCAGGATTAAATCTAAAGTATTTCGAAGCGCGGGATGCGCAGGCCGAAGCGGAATTTGTCGCGGGTGAGCTCGAACGCATTCTCAACGACGATTCGGACCAAACCTGCGCCGTGGAGTATCGCACGAATTCCCAATCGCGCGCCTTCGAAGAGGTTTTCCGCCGGCGTGGCCAGCGCTACAAGCTGGTGGGCGGATTCAGTTTCTACAACCGCGCCGAAGTGAAGGATGCCCTCGCTTACGTACGCCTGGCGATGCATCCCGAGGACGACATCTCACTGCTCCGCGTATTGAATGTTCCCCCGCGCGGCATCGGCAAGACGACGGTGGACGCGCTCCGCGAGTCTGCACGCGTTGATGGAACACCGCTGTGGGCAGCGATTGAGAAATTTGTCTCCGGCGCATCGGTGGGCCGGGCGGTGACTCCTTTGCGGGCATTCCAGGAGCTAATCCGCAAGTTGCAGGATGCGCTTGCCAGCCAGGAACCTTCGGGATTCTTGCATGCCGTTCTCGAGGAATCCGGCTACTTGGCCATGCTCAAGGACCGCAACACTCCGGAAGACGTCGCGCGCCTGGAAAATCTCGAAGAGCTGGCGAGGGCCCTCGCCGATGGCATCGAAGCCGGAGAAACCTTCACCGATTTCCTCGATGCCGCCGCACTGGTCAGTGACGCCGATCAATTTGAAGGCAAGCCCGGCGTAACTCTCATCACTTTACACAGCACTAAAGGCCTGGAGTTCGATCACGTCTTCCTCACCGGTATGGAAGAAGGCATCTGCCCTCATAGCCGCGCCCTAACCGAAGAAAAGGGAATCGAGGAGGAACGACGTCTCGTTTACGTCGGAATGACCCGGGCGCGGCAGTCGCTCACTGTGACGCGCGCCGTGTATCGGCGCATCTTCGGCAATGAGCAGCAATTGCGCGCGTCCCTGCCCTCGCGTTTTCTCGCGGAAATTCCAAGCGGACTGGTGGACACTGTTCGTGGTTCGATGGCTGAAATCGGCGAGACGCGCCGCTACGAGCCTGACCCCGAGTATTCGTATTCGCCGGAAGAATTCCTTCGCCGTGTCCGCGGCGAACCAAAACAGGTACAGGCAGCTCCGCGCCGCCAGCCTGCGGCTAAACCTTCTTTCGGGCGCCCCGCCGCAAAACGCGGCGCCGATGCCAATCCGATGCTAGGACGCAAAGTACGTCATCCGAACTTCGGCGTCGGAACCATAGTTGGAGTCGAAGGCGACGACGAGGACCGCCGCGTATCTGTAAGCTTCCCGGGACGCGGCACAAAAAAATTTATCGAGCGGTACGCGCAACTCGAACAGGCATAGCGCGGGGAACCTGCGCCTGTGCATGAAGGCACACGCAAGTTGCGTGATGGGGCTTCTCAGGGTACATTGAGGCGCGTTCCATCCTCAAAAGCGTACTGGGTGATTTAGGTTCCGGCTTGCCCGGATGCGATCGGAGAGTAGGGGTGGCATCACAACTCTTCCACTGCAAGAGTATCGACCAGTTGCTGTCAGACTCGGAGAACGCTGAAGTTCGATTAAAAAAATCCTTGGGATGGCTGAGCTTGACTTCGCTCGGCATCGGCGCGGTCATCGGTTCGGGCATCTTCACCATCATCGGCACGGCCATTGCCGGTCAAAAGTTTCAAGCCTCATCGATTCTGAATGCCCCCCTCCTTCAATACCTCATTCACCATTCCTCGTCATTTGGACGCCCCGGCGCCGGACCGGCCATTGCTCTTTCCTTTGTCCTAGTCGCCATCGCCTGCGGATTCGCCTCGGTCTGCTACGCTGAGCTCGCAGCCATGATTCCGATTGCAGGCAGCGCGTACACCTACACCTACGCCACCATGGGAGAGCTAGTTGCCTGGATCATCGGCTGGGATTTGATCCTCGAATACGCCGTCAGCAACATGGCCGTCAGCGTTGGCTTCTCTCAACATCTGGTCAATTTTATGGACTGGTTCGGTGTGCATCCCAACCCTCGCTGGATTTCACCCGCCTTCCTCCCTACTGGTCTTTCCGATTTGGAAGGCAACATGCTCTACGGACCTGGTTGGCATTTCGGCTTTAACTGGCCCGCGTTCATCATCGTGATGTGCCTGACGGTAATTCTGGTGCGCGGCATCAAAGAATCGGCGCGCACCAATAACATCATGGTGCTGTTGAAAATTGTCGCCATTTTGGTGTTTGTGACTTTTGCCTCCAAACTCATCCACCCTGCCAACTATCATCCCTTCGCGCCAAATGGCTGGCCCGGAATTCTGACTGGTGGCTCCATCGTTTTCTTCACCTACATTGGATTCGATTCCGTTTCCACCGCGGCCGAGGAATGTAAACGCCCGCAGCGGGACTTGCCGATTGGCATCATTGCCACGCTGATCATCTGCACGCTGCTCTATGTAGCCGTGGTCGTGGTGCTCACGGGACTTGTGAAGTGGGACACTTTGCTCGATGACGCTGCTCCGGTAGTCAACACGCTCAAAAAGCTTCATTTCACCGGAGTTCGCCTGGTAGTCCTCATCGGCGCAATGATGGGCATGATCTCTTCCTTGCTGGTATTCCAGCTCGGCCAGGCCCGCGTGTGGTTTGCCATGTCGCGTGACGGCCTGTTCCCCAGAATTTTTGGGCGCGTGCATCCGCGCTTTCAGACGCCGGATTTTTCGACCTGGATGGCCGGATTCGTCGTCGGCATTCCCGCAGGCTTGCTGGACATCGGAACATTGGCCGATCTTTCCAATATCGGCACGCTTTTCGCTTTCGCTCTGGTGGCGGGAGGCGTGCTCATTCTTCGTTACCGGGAGCCGGACCGGCCGCGGGCGTTTCGCGCTCCCGGCGGACCAGTGGCGCCTGTCCTCACAATTCTCACCTGCGTCCTCTTGATGGCCGGCCTACCGATCATGAACTGGATCCGCTTCTTTGTCTGGATGATTCTGGGCCTGGTGCTCTATTATTTTTATGGCCGGAAGCACAGCACCCTGAGAGCAGCAAATCGCGCGTAAGAGGAATCGCCGCATGCAGGATTTGTCTTTTCGGAATAGGGGAAAGCGCGCGGCCGCCGCGCTCGGTTGCCTCGTCCTCTTCCTTTCCTTACCTCAGAATTCGCGGGCTTGGGGAAAGAACGGGCACAGGTTGGTTGTCCGCAAAGCTACCGAAACCCTGCCCCAGGATATTCGCCCGTTTTTCGAATCCAACCTCGCTCTGCTCGCGCAGCATGTTACCGATCCTCTGGATGCCATCGCCAAGTCTCCCCTTGAGCGGCACAATCATTTCATCCTTCTCGACAAATACGGGCGATTTCCCTTCGAAGCTCTGCCCCGCAACTACAAAGCGGCGGTAACAAAATTTGGCAAAGCAAAACTGGATGCCAACGGCCTGCTTCCCTGGCAAATCGGCGTATACAGCGAGAAGATGACCGAAGCGATGAAGGCCGGCAAGTGGGACGAGGCGCGGGTAGACGCGGCCATCCTGGCGAATTATGTCGCGGAAGCCCACGATCCTTTCAACACCACGGATAATTTCGATGGACGCCTGAGCGGCCAACCGGGAGTCAACGAGCGCTTCGGGACCACCCTGATCGACCGCTACTCGTCGTTTTTCCCCATGCGTCCCAACGACGCCATTTTCATCAACGACCCCACCGACCGCGCTTTCGAAGCCTGCCTCAGCTCTCATAGCTGGCTGGAGACCATTCTTCTCGCCGACCGCAACGCGCGTCGCGGAGAAAACTCCTTCACCGACGAGTATTACGACCGCTTCTACAATCAAGCCGCGGCCATTTTGATTCGCCAGCTCTCCGACGCCGCGACCGATGTTGGCTCTTTCTGGCTCACCGCGTGGATAAACGCCGGCCGGCCGCAATTGCCGCGCTGATTTTTCGTGCATGACGCTATCTTCGCCAGACACCCGCATCGCTTCCCTGCCAAAGGCCGAGCTACATCTCCATCTCGAAGGCTCTATCCAGCCTGCAACCGTCTGCGAGCTGACGGCCCGTCACGGCACGCGCGTGACTGAGGAGGAGGTTCGCCAGCGCTACGCCTATCGCAATTTTCCCGAGTTCATCGAGGCTTTCATCTGGGTCACCTCATTCTTGCGCGAGCCTAAAGACTATGCGCTAATCGCTCGCGACCTCGCCGAACACTTGCTCACACAGAACGTGATCTATACGGAAGTAACGCTCTCCATCGGCGTGATGCTCCTCAGAAAGCAGCAGCCGGAAGCAAATTTCGAAGCCCTTCTCCGCGCCACCGAGCCATTCGAAAGCCGCGGCCTGGGTTTCCGTTGGGTGTTCGATGCGGCGCGCCAGTTCGGCGCGGACGCCGCGATGCAAGTCGTCGAATCCGCAAAGAGCTGCAATTCGAAAGCGATCGTGGCTTTCGGCATCGGCGGCGACGAGCTCCGCATCCCGACGAAGGAATTTCGCCCCGTCTACGATCGCGCCAGCGGAATCGGCTTGCACCGCTTGATGCACGCAGGCGAAGTCGGCGGCCCGGAGTTAATTCGCGAAGCCATCGAATTGCTCGGCGCGGAGCGCATCGGCCACGGAATCGCCGCCATCCACGATCCGGCGTTAATGGATTTGCTCGCCGAGCAAAAAATTCCGCTGGAAATTTGCCCAGTCAGCAATATCAGAACCGCCGCCCTCGCCAAGCAACTCCGCCGCGAGAACGTCACCATCGAAGATCATCCGCTCCCCAAACTCCTACGCCACGGGATACCCATTGTTCTCTCCACAGACGATCCCGCCATGTTTCACACCACGCTGAACGAAGAGTACGGCAACGCCGCGCGCATGGGATTGAGGGAAGATGAGCTGAACCGTATCGTCGAAATGGGTTTTCAGTACGCCTTTCTCCCTGCCAACGAAACGAGGCGGGCATGAAGCCGTCAGTGGCAATGTTATACTGGCGGCATGAAAGCACACGTCTGGGTAATGCCAAAACGCACCGTGCTCGATCCTCAGGGACAGACGATCCAGCACGCCCTCTCCGGCCTCGGCTACTCCGCGGTGCGCGACGTTCGCCAGGGGAAATTCTTCGTTTTGAATCTCGATGGCTGGAGCCGCGAGGAAGCGCAAAAACAGCTCGAGCACATATCGAAGGAAGTGCTCACCAACACAGTCATCGAAGAATACCGTTTCGAGATCGTGGACTGATCTGGCTCTCACTTTGATGCCGGCGGCGCTTTCCAGTTCTGCGAATTTGCGAATGAGGCAGACTCTGCCTCCCAGCCGTAATCCGATTCGCGGCGCGCTCCCCCGGGAATCATTTTGGTAAGACCCCAGGCATGCTACGCTGCTAGAAACTCTCGGAGGAGACCCCGCGCATGTGCGGAATAGTCGGCTATCTCGGGCCCAAAAAAGTGGTGCCCGTCATTATCGAAGGCCTGCGTAAGCTGGAGTACCGCGGCTATGATTCCGCGGGCATCGCCGTTGTAGGCCAGGGCGGCAAGCTCGAGATTCGCCGCGCCCCCGGCAAGCTTCGCAATCTCGAAGAAGTCATTGCCAAATCCCCGATCGAGGGCACTTACGGCATCGGCCACACGCGCTGGGCCACCCACGGGCGCCCCACCGAGGAAAACGCCCACCCGCATCGCGACTGCACCGGTCAAATCGTCGTCGTTCACAACGGAATTATCGAAAACTACCTCGAGCTCAAGGAGAAGCTGCAGAAGGAAGGCCACAAGTTCGCCACCGAAACCGACACCGAAATCGTCGCGCACCTAGTGGAAAAGAACTCCCAGGGCGGCATTCCGCTCGAGGAAGCGGTGCGCCGCTCCTTAAAAGAATTGCGCGGCATCTACGCGCTCGTTTTTCTCTCCGCCAACGATCCCCAGAAAATTGTCGCCGCGCGTCTTGGCCCGCCGTCGGTGATCGGCCTCGGCGAAGGAGAATACTTCGTCGCCAGCGACATCCCCGCTCTGCTCCAGCACACGCGCGAAATGTTTTTCCTCGCCGATGGCGACATCGCTGTCCTTACGGCAAAAGGTGTGAGCGTCATGGACCACGAAGGCCGCCCCGTCGAACGCCCCGCGCACCACGTCGCCTGGGACCCCATCATGGCGGAAAAGGGCGGTTACAAGCACTTCATGCAGAAGGAAATTTTCGAGCAGCCGCGCGCCGTGCGCGATACCCTACTCGGCCGCATCTCCCAGGACACCGGAAAAGTGTTCCTGGATGAGATGGCCATTACGGAAAAGCAGTTCCGCGAATTTCAGCAAGTGCGCATCGTCGCTTGCGGCACAAGCTGGCACGCTGGCCTGGCCGCCAAATTCATGATTGAGCGTCTTGCGCGTCTTCCGGTGGAAGTCGATTACGGAAGCGAATTCCGTTATCGCGACCCCATCATCGATTCGAATACGCTGACCGTCTGCATTAGCCAATCCGGCGAAACCGCCGACACGCTGGCGGCCCAGCGCGAAGCGAAATCCAAAGGCTCCCCTTCTCTGGCGATCTGCAACGTGATCGGCTCCATGATCACGCGCGAAGCCAATGGCACTATTCCGACGCACGCCGGCCCGGAGATTGGCGTGGCTTCCACGAAGGCTTTCACTGCGCAATTGACCGCGCTGCTTCTCCTCGCTTCCTATCTCGGCCAAGTTCGCGGCAAGCTCTCCGAAAGCGCCGCGAGAACCCTCATGCAGGAATTCACCCGCATCCCCCACAAAATCGAAATCATTCTGCAAGCCGACGAAACGGGCTTTTACGAAAACCTGGCGCGCCAATTCTTTCGTCATACCGATTTTCTTTATCTCGGCAGGGGCATTCATTACCCCATCGCTCTCGAAGGCGCGCTGAAGCTCAAGGAAATTTCCTATATCCACGCGGAGGGCTATCCCGCCGGCGAAATGAAACACGGCCCAAACGCGCTCATCGATGAGAATCTGCCCGTCGTGGTCCTGGCGACGCGCGACGAATCCGATCCCGAAGCCATGACCCGCTACGAGAAGAGCGTTTCCAACATCAAAGAAGTCAAGGCCCGCGACGGCATCGTCATCTCCATCGTCACCAACGGAGATCATCTCGCGCGCGAAGCCTCCGATCACATCATCGAACTCCCGCCCGCGCCTGAACTCCTCGCGCCTCTTCTGGAGATCATCCCTCTCCAATTGCTTGCCTACCACATCGCCGTCCGCCGCGGTTGCGACGTCGACCAGCCGCGCAACCTCGCCAAGTCCGTCACCGTGGAGTAGCCAGGCCCCTTTCCGCTACTATAGGAGCATGTTTAGCTATTTTCGAGCGTGTCTTGCCATTCTTCTGCTCCTCTTCGTGCCCGCCCGGCTCCCCGTTTCCGCGCAGGCTCCGGACGCTTCCACTGCGCCATTGCGCGAAGTCCATGCGGACGGCGAAAAAAATCTCACCGAGGCCCAGGTCATCACCATCACCGGCTTGACCCCCGGCGCCCAGATCGGCCGCAGTGATTTGCAAACCGCTGCCGACAAGCTTGTGCGCAGCGGACTCTTTACCAAAGTCAGTTTCAACTTCCAGACCAAGCTTGCCGGCATTTTGGTCACCTACCACGTGGAAGAATCGCCGCGCATCCCTGCCTACTTCGACAACATTCCGTGGTTCTCGGACTCCGAGCTAGCCGACGCCATTCACAAAAAATTTCCTTTCTTCGACGGATCCCTGCCGGAAGCTGGTGCCGTCGTGGATGACGCCGCTGAGGCGGTGAACGAGTTGCTCGCTTCACGCGGACTTCAGGTATCGCTCGAGCGCACGGTAATCGCGAATCCTAATGGCGAAGGCAACGTCCAGGAATTCCGTGTCGAAGGCGCGGCGCTGCAAATCGCCAAGCTGGAATTCGGCGATCCCCGGCTTTCGGCCTCCAAGGCCGTGCAGCAACATCTATCCGAGATTCTTGGAAAGCCTTATTCCCGAATGACCATCGATCTCTTTCTCTCCGAAGCGATCAGGCCTATCTATCTTCAGCAGGGATTCCTGCACGCGAAGATAGGGCCGCCGGAAGTTCGGTTGACGGGCGATCCCAATCAAAAGCTGCCCTCGCAAATTCCCGTCTTTGTGCCGATTGTGCCCGGCGATGTCTTTCATTGGAACGAAGTCCACTGGGCTGGAAACGCCGTGGTGTCGGAATTCACCCTCCATGCCCTGCTCGGCGTCAAACGCGGGGACGTCGCCGACGGCATGCTGATGGAAGCAGCCTGGGATCGCGTTCGCGAAGAGTATGCCCATCGTGGCTACCTCGAAGCAAAAATCGATCCGGCTCCAACCTATGACGATCGCGCGCACACCGTTTCCTACTCGGTGCGCATTCAAGAGGGGCCGCAATTTCACTTCGGCAAAATGGTCCTCACGGGCATTTCCCCGGCTGCCGAGCGCAAGCTGCTCGCCGCCTGGCCAATCGCGGTCGGTGAAGTCTTCGACAAAGCCAAGTTCGAGGAGCTCCTGGCGAAGCTGCAAACCCGCCAGGAACAGGTCTTCGGCGAGCTGCCGGTGCATTACGAGAACGTCGGCCACTGGCTGCGAACCGATGCTGGCAAGTCCACGGTGGACGTGCTTCTAGATTTCAAGTGACTCCTCTTGCAGCTCCATCTACGTTGCCGGCCGCACTCTGAGATATACTCAGCACTGAGATGAACGAGCTCATTCATATTCGCAATGGAGAGAGGGACGTCCTGCCCGCGGAAGAAAAGGAAAACCTTCTGCTCGCCCGCCTCGCCGAAATTCCTTCCCTCATCGTCGCGCTCTCTGGTGGTGCGGACTCCGCCTATCTGGCCTGGGCGGCCCGCGAAGCGCTGGGTGTCCGCGCTCTATCCGTTACTGCGCTCTCGCCGAGTTACTCGGCCCACGATCGCGCCGTGGCGGAAGAATTTGTCGGCAAGCTGGGCTTGCGCCATGAATTCATCGAAACGCACGAAATGGAGAATCCCGCCTACCGCGCGAACGCGGCCGACCGCTGCTACTTCTGCAAAGACGAGCTCTTTTCCACGCTGGATGAATTGGCGCAGTCGCGCGGTTTCGCCGCCGTCGCTTACGGGGTGAACGCCGATGACACGCTCGATTTTCGCCCCGGCCATCGCGCCGCGACGGAGCACCAGGTTCTTGCCCCGCTTCTCGATGCCGGCCTCAGCAAAACCGAAATTCGTCATCTCTCACACCGTGCCGGTTTGCCCACCTGGGACCGCCCCGCCTCCGCTTGCCTCGCTTCGCGCTTGCCCTACGGCACGGAAGTAACTCCGGAGCGTCTTGGACTCGTCGAACGCGGCGAAGCAGCGCTGCGCGCGCTGGGGTTCCGCCAATTCCGCGTTCGGCTCCACGATAAGCTCGCCCGCGTGGAAATTGCGCCCGACGAAATGCCTCGCGCGTTCGCGCCAGAAATGGCCGCCGCCATCGCAGACCGCCTCAAAGCGGCAGGCTTCGCTTACGTGGCCCTGGACCTTGAAGGCTATCGCCAGGGCTCTCTCAATGAAACTCTTTCGCCCCTCGGCCGGCGTTCCGCCAAAGCTGCCGGGGGAACATAATTCCCTTCTCTTGCGTAACTATAAGTAGGACGGCTCAGCAAGTCCCTGCACTTCTACGGAGGATGAATGGCGCGCCACCGCAATCTTCGCTTTTCGCTCTTGCTTCTTTCCGCCATCGTTGTCCTCACCGGCTGCGAAAACGGCCCCTTGGTAAGCGGCGCCTTTGATCGCAACTTTAGCGTGACCGGCCCGATTCGCCTCGAACTCAATAACGCCTCCGGCGACGTGAACATCACCGGCAGCGCCGACGGCAAAGTACACGTCCGCGGCGAAGTCCGCGCCTCGGGCTTCGGCATTGACAACACCCGGAAGCGCTTGGACGACACCCTCGCCAATCCTCCCATCGAACAAAAAGGCGACACCATTCGCATTGGCAAAGATATGTCTCGCATGCGCAACATCAGCATCACGTACACGATTCAGGTGCCCCGCGCCACGGAAGTCGATGTCAATGTCGCTTCCGGGGCGCAGACCATTCGTAACGTAACCGGTCCCGTAACCGTGCGCGCCGCCTCCGGCTCCATCCGTCTTGAAAATATCCAACGCGATGCCGAGGTCACCACGGCAAGCGGGACCATCTCTGCCACCGATGTCGGAAGCGATCTCCACGTTTCTACCGCTTCCGGAAACGTGGAGCTATCGGGCATCAAAGGCAATGTCCGCGCGAGCACGGTATCCGGCGTCATCCGCATCGCCAAGCCAGGCGCGCGCGTGGAGGCCGGTAACACGAGTGGAGAGATCGAAATCCAGGGCGCTTCAAACGACGTGAAGGCGCATGCCATCTCCGGCCTGGTCTCCGTGCAAGGGAATCCCGGCGCCGACAGTTATTGGGACTTGAAGTCGGTTTCGGGCGGAGTGCAACTGCGCGTTCCTGCCGCGGCGAATTTGCATCTCACGGCGGAAGCGTCTTCGGGCGATATTCGTTCCGATATTCCCATCGTCGTCGAGGAACAAGGCAAGCATACTCTTCGCGCCCACATGGGCAGCGGCGGCGGACGCGTGGACGTGCACACCGTCTCCGGCGAAATCCGCGTAAGCGGCACGAAATAGCTTCGTGCACCCGGACATTTCACACGCGAAGAAAAAGATCACGGAGTTAGCGACAATTCTTCCCGATACCTTTAGAATCCCGCTGTATGGCTTCCCGGCTCTTTTCCGCGTCAGTGATATTGATTCTTTTTCTTTGCGCGGCACCCTCCGCAATCCGCAGTCAGACCCCGGCGCAAAACGAAAAAAGTCCAGACCCATCGTCGAAAGTCGCCGCCCCCAAGCAGGCCTTCCCTGCCAAACAGCCTTCAACTGAAGAACAATTGCAGCAAGCCGTCAGCAACGCCGGGAACGACCGCGCCGCGTTGGTGCGGAATCTTGAAGCGTACTTGAAGGATTTTCCGGATTCGCACCAGCGTCCTCAGATTTACCGCGCGCTTGTGGAAGCCAGCCTGCAGTTGCGGGACAACGCGCGCGCTGCCGACTACGCGGAGCGCATGGTCGCTCTCAATCCCAACGACATTTCCACATTGCTTCTCGCGATTGAACTCCTGGAGCAACAAAAGAATGAAGCCGCTTTTCGTCGGGCGGTCAATTACTCCACGCGCGTTCTTGATGCCGTGGATCGCACTTCCGCGGAAGGGCGATCGCCCCGTGTCTCCGCCGAACAGTGGGAACTCGAGAAAAAGGGAGACCTGGCGAACACGTACTTCCTTCGAGGAGATCTTTACCTGAAATTGAAGGACTTCGCGGCCGCCAAAAAAGATCTGCTGATCAGCTACCAGACTCTTCCGACTGCGGGAGCGGCGCAACGGCTCGGCGAGGGCGCTGAACTGCAAAACGATTTGAACTCCGCGATCCAGGAGTACGCTCGAGCTTTCGCGCTCGCCGAAGGAAAGAACGGAAATGTCAGCCGTTCGGAAATTCGCAAAAAACTTGGGAATGTCTGGCGTCTGGCGCACGGCTCCGACGTTGGGCTGGGCGAGTATTTGCTTCTTACTTACGATGAAGTCTCCCGGGGCTCCACCGCGGCAAGGCCAAAGAAAAATGCGGACGCCCGCGAGCCCGCGGATTTCATGCTCCGGAAAGCTCCCGAAGGCACGGCTTTTTCTCTGAAAGACACCAAGGGAAAAGTTCTGGTCGTCAATTTCTGGGCCACTTGGTGCGGCCCCTGCCACGCTCTTGAACCTTTGTTCGCCCGCGTCGCCACGGACTTCCAGGCCAATGCGGATGTGTTGTTTCTGGCCGCCAACTGCGACGAAGATGAATCTCTCGTGAAGGGATATTTGGAAGAGGATAAACCGCGCACCGTGGTCGTATTTGCAGACGGCCTCGACCGGTTCTTCACCGTCAACTCCTTCCCGACCGTGATGGTGATCGATCGCGCCGGGAAAATTGCCTATCGCTCCGACGGTTTCGAACCCGATACGTTTGAGCCTAACCTGACCACAGCAGTCCTTCGCGCCCTGGCTCCCCCGTCGGCCTCAACCGAAGCCACGGCTCCCCAGTGACAAGATGTGCTGCTTCTCGACGCTGGCAACGTTCCGGAACTGCCGCAGTATCCGGCGAAAAGGACTTATTGGAGTGGCGGCATCCCCATCTTCTTCACGACCGCCCAGTAACGCGGATCAGAATGTAGGGAATCGAGGTCTGGGTCATGCTGCACATGTACGAGCTGTGGATCCCGCTCCTGAATTGCCTGCTCCAGATACTGAATTGCTTCTTCTGTTCGTCCTGCTCCGGAAGCAACCTCGGCCATACGCATTGGCGAGACATGTTCCTTGGCCGCTCTTTGTTTCAGCCTCTTCAGCAACTCCAAGTTGACAGCTTGGAAGCCGCCAATGCGGTAGGCCTCGTCGGCGGCCCTCGCGGTCGATTCATTTCCCTCGATCGCCGGTGCCCTCCTCAATTCGTCCATCGCCCTTGTGTAATCTCTCTTATGGAAATAGGCATTTGAAAGAAGTTCGTGCATCCTCCCGGGGTCCCGCCGCCCCTCTGATCGCTGGCTCAACTCTTTCAATGCTTCATCAAACCGGCGTGCGCGGATCAGCGCATATCCATAGTCCCATGTACGCGCGAAGGGATCCAACTCAACGGCGAGCTTGTCTTCCTGAAGGGCTTCTTCCGTGTGATTGCGGGTTTCCAGAATGTAGGCGTGCAAATGGTGCGCTTCCGCGAAGTTCGGGCTCAGCTCAATCGTGTGCTCGGACTCCTTTTCCGCGCCTTCCCAGTCCCAGCGATAAAAGAGTTCCACAGCGGCAATCGAATGGTGGGCTTCGGGAAGCGCATCGTCCAGCTCCAGCGCTTTCCTCGCCGCCGACTCGGCCTTTGGCATGGATTCGATCGAGGTAGTCGCCCCGGAAACCGCCGCGCCGATGTAACTGTCGGCCAGGCCGGCGTAGGAGGCGGCATACGCAGGATCTAATGTGATGGCTTGCTGAAAGGACTCACGGCTCTTTTCATAACTGCCCGAAACCCAATAGAATCTCCCCCGAAGATAAGCGTCTCGCGCCGCCGCGTTCGCCGGGGCGCGCACAGGGTTCCCGCTGAATGCAGAAAGCGAGGAAGCAGCCTTCACACGTTCCGCGATACTTCGGGCAAGCACTTGCTGCAAGGGAAGTACGTCTCCCAAGGGGCGATCGTAGCTCTCCGCCCAAAGGTGCGTGTCCGTTGGCGCATACACCAATTGTGCGCTCACCCGTACGCGGTCCTTCGAACGCGTTACTGCCCCCTCAACAATTCCGTCTACTCCCAGCTCGCGGGCGATCTCGGCCAATGGCCGGTGCACTTTTTTGTACTGCATCACCGAGGTCCTCGAGATGACTCGCAGTGACCGGTATTTCGCCAGCATGGTGATCAGCTCATCGGTCATCCCGTCCGCGAAATACTCTTCTGCGGCATCGCCTGAAATATTTTCCAGCGGCAGTACAGCGATGGACCGGATTGCTGCCGGCTGTGCTCCTCTGCGTTCGAAGCGAGGCGCGGCGAGCTTGTAAACCGGCCACACAAGCAGTAGCCCTGCGGTAACGCCAACCCAAACGAATCGGCGGTTTGCGCGACTCGCCGGGACCGGCGCTTCGTCGGCCGCCGCGGCTCCGGGATCCGATAGATTCAACTGGTTTGGTTCGCTACTCGGGGAAGAAACGCCCCGCTCACCACTCGTGGCGCCATCATTCTGGCTTTGTACTTCCTGATTCACGGCCACGTCGGCGATGAATCGGTACCCCTTTCGCTGTACCGTTTGAACGAACCGCGGATGCTCCGGATCATCCCCTAGAACCTGGCGTATCTTGCGTATCGCCGTATTGATGCCGTGTTCCGTGTCTACAAAAGCTCCCTTGCCCCAAAGCCGTTCTTCGATCTCCTTCCTGCTGACAAGCCGCCCCTGTGCCGTCGCCAGTATCATCAATAACTCCATCGGGATTTTTTCGAGTTTCTGCGTATGCCCCGCGTGGCGCAGCTCAAAGCGGGCGCAATCCAACTCAAATTGTCCGAATTTGATTAGGCCTGGAGGCAAAGTTTTGGCCCTGTCTAGGCGCGCAGTATAGCACCCGCCCTCCGGGCTCACAACAAAACAGCCTTGTTTTCAGTTCGTTACAGCTTCACCAAACCTTTACCGTCTCTACAGATTCCCTGCATTGCGCTGCCGCCTCTCACAAGCGCAGAGTTCCCGCCTGCCGGCCTGTGCCGGCCAAAAGGGGAACTTTTATGAAAACGATGATTCGAACGATGTCTGTAGTTTTCGGGGTAGTCCTGGTGGCGACCTTCTTCGCGCTCAATGCCAATGCGCAGTGCGGCGCGTCTGACGGGCCCGCCACTTCCGCTGCCGCAACTCGCTTGCTGGAGAGATCTGTCTCGCTGCGCTTCGCAAGTCATACTTCATCTCGGCTAGCCGCCAACCGGGAGAACAAGACTGAAGATGTTTCCATAGTGGGGTTCTGGCACGTCAAATTCGTTTCCGAGGGTACGACTGGCATCCCGGACGGGACCGTTATTGATATGGGATTTTCTCAATGGCACAGCGATGGCACGGAAATCCTCAATTCTTCGCGGCCCCCCGCCACCAGCAATTTCTGCCTCGGCGTGTGGGAGAAGACGGGACCCCACACCTACAAACTGAATCACTTTGCCCTGAGTTCCGACCTCAATGGGCATCTGGTTGGCCCGGCAAACATTCGCGAAGACGTGACCTTGGATGCCGACGGCGACAGCTACAGCGGGAAGTTTTCTATCGATCAATTCGATCTCTCCGGAAAGGCCCTTGCCCACATCGTGGGTAACATTTCCGCAACTCGCATCACCGCCGACACAACAATAACCGACATTTTGTGAGGCCCAGCCTAAATCGTGAGCGGCCCCACTGCGCGCCCTGCTCCGGCCGGTACGAACCACCTTGCTTCTGCTCCAGCGTACTCGTGGCAGGTAGGCGACCGGTCGGATCCCCCGGAATGTCCGTTAAGAGCCGTACAAATCCACATGGCTGCGCTCCCCGGCGGCCATCTGGATACTCACGATGCGGCTGAATGTCCCGCCCTAGGACCCTCGTCGACAATTTCTCTCGCTGCTACGATCGTGTTGACGTGGATCCGAACCGTGTCTTCGACGCGCCGCGCGTAGCCGCCGGCGAGTGTCGTCACTACTGGAATTTTGCGGCGGCGCGCTTCTTCGAAAACCTGCCGGTCGCGTCGCTTCAATCCTTCTTTCGTGAGTGAGAGTCCCCCGAGCTGATCTTCACAGTACGGATCGGCGCCGCCGACGTAAAAAAGAATTTCTGGCTGAAATTCGTCAAGCGCTTGCTGTACCGCGGGAATCAGCGCGCCCAGGTACTCATCGTCGTCAACACGGTCGTCCATGTTGAGGTCGATGCTCGAAGGTGGCTTGTGCGCCGGATAGTTGTTTTCCTGATGGATCGAGAGCGTGAATACCGTGGCGTCGTTACGAAAGATGGCTGCTGTGCCGTTGCCGTGATGCACATCGGTGTCTACAACGATCGCCTTTTTAACCGCACCGTCCGCCTGCAGCTTTCGGATCGCCACCGCCACGTCATGAATCGCGCAGAATCCCTCCCCATGTTCCGGATAGGCATGATGGAATCCTCCGCTGAGATTCGCGCCGACACCGTCGCGCAGCGCCGATTGCGCAGCAAGAATTGTTCCGCCGGCCGCCAGCCACACCGCCTCGACCAGTTCTTTCGAATATGGCACTTCCAGCAGCATCACGTCGCTCGCGGTGAGCGTGCCGGTCTTCAGCTTGCTCACCCATTCCGGCGTGTGCACGCGCAGAATTTCTTCGTCGCTCGCCGGCTCGGGGCGCAGAAAATCCTCAGCCGTGGCGATGCCTTCGCGGAGGAGCAGTTCGTAAATGAGGCGGAATTTCTGCGACGGGAAAACGTGCGGACCAAGATTCAAATCATAGCGCTCGTGGTAAACCAGTTTGAACGGCACCATGGAGCTTGGCGCGACTAGTTCTCGCGTTCGAGGATGAAATCCGGAAGCGTGGCCAGCGCGCGCGCAAATTCAGAATCGGCGTGGCCATTCAGGCAAGCCTTGGCGCGTTGCGCGTAGTCTTGTGCAAGATGGCGCGCCCGGTCTAGCGCGCCAGATTCATGCACCAGCGAAACGATAGTCTCAGGGCGAACGGAGACAAATTCTTTTTCGGCCAGCACGCGCGCGACCATCTCGCGCGCATCGCGGTGGCCATTTTCCATCGCGTAAATCAGCGGCAGCGTGACCTTGCCTTCTTTCAAATCGCTGAGGACCGGTTTGCCAAGCTGCTGCGCCGACGCCGTAAAATCCAGCAGATCGTCAACAAGCTGAAATGCCAGTCCTGCGTACCGACCGTAATCGGCGAGTGCTTGCTCCTCCTCGCCTTCAAGGCCGCCGAGCACGGCCCCGAGACGCGCGCAGCCGCTGAAAAGACATGCGGTTTTGTACGTGGCTAGGCGCAGCGCATCTTCTTCGGTCACATCAATCCGTCCGATTTTTTCGAGTTGAATCAGTTCGCCTTCGACCATTTTTCGCGTCAGGTCAATCAGAATGTCTAGAATGCGAAAATTGCGCTCTTCCAGAGCCATCTGAAACGACTGCATGTACAGCCAGTCACCCGTGAGAACGCTGCGATGATTGCCCCATTTGGAATTGGCGGACGGGCGGCCGCGGCGCGTGTCGGCGCTGTCGATCACGTCGTCGTGAATCAACGTGGCGCTGTGCAAAAGTTCGACGACGGCCGCGAGGCGAATGGCGCTGGGATCCCTGCGGCCCGCGTAGCTCGCGGAGAGGAGCAAAAGAGCGGGGCGCAGTCGCTTCCCTCCACCGCCAAGCAGATACGCTGTGATTTCAGAGACAGCGGGGAAGGCGGTGTCGCTTTGCCGCGCGAGTTCCTCCTCGACCAACAGGAGGTCGTCGCGGACGAGATCAAAAATTTCTTTGGCCGTGAGCAGCGCGATGGCTTGTCTCCTGCCTAAACTTGTTTTGTGAACCCTGAAGACGCGAGGCCCGCCGGCTGAGCGAGCCCGAAGAAGCGCCGAAAATTCCCTGTCGTGGCTGCAGCGATTTCTTCTGGTGAACAGTTTCTCACAGTCGCAAGCGTGCGCGCTACTTCGGCGACGTAAGCGGGCTCGTTGCGCTTGCCGCGCCAGGGTTGCGGCGCAAGGTACGGAGCGTCCGTCTCAATCAAAATCTTCTCGAGCGGCAAAGCTTTCGCAACGTCGCGAAGGTTCTGCGTTTTCGGATAGGTTGAATTTCCCGCAAAGGAAACCAGGAAACCCATTTCAATTCCGCGCCGCGCATCCTCAAGCGTGCTGGTGAAGCAGTGCAGAATCCCGCCGAGGCCAGTGGGCCGCCAGTGTTTTTCAATCATGTTCAGACAATCGGACCAGGCATCTCGGCAATGAATGATAATCGGCAGCTTGGCTTGGTGCGCGAGCGCCATCTGGTCGCGGAAGACGCGCTGCTGTACGTCTCGCGGAGAATGATCGTAGTAGTAGTCAAGACCAATCTCGCCCCACGCGATGACTTTAGGATGCTTCGCCAGTCGTGCCAGCTCATTCAAATGTTGTGGCGTCACTTCCTTGGCTTCGTGAGGGTGTATGCCAACGGTGGCGTAAATCCAATCGTGCTGCTCGACGAAAGGCAACGCCGCATCGAGCTTCTCAGGGCCTGGCCCAGTGCCAATGGCGAGAATTGTGGAAACGCCCGCAGCACGCGCGCGGTCAAGCATGGCCTCACGATCTTCCACGAATTGCGGAAAATCGATGTGCGCGTGTGAGTCGACCAGTTCCATTGGTGGAATCCTACCGAGTAGGGGCGCAGCATGCTTGCGCCCCTACCAAGAAAATGCTTACTTCAAGCGGGCGCCGATTTCGACGTCCTCGTCGGGGAAGCCGGCCAGCACGGGGCGGCCTTCGGAGCCGACGGTGGCGGCTATGATCATGCCGTTGGACTCGACACCGCGGAGTTTGCGCGGGGCGAGGTTGACGACGACGGCGACTTTGCGGCCGATGAGTTTTTCCGGCTCATAGTATTGAGCGATGCCGGCGCAGATCTGGCGAATCTCAGTGCCGATATCGACGGTCAGCTTCAGAAGCTTGTCGGCGCCGACGATGCGTTCGGCGGTCTTGATTTGGCCAACGCGCATCTCGACTTTGGCAAAGTCTTCGATGCCGATTTTTTCCGCCGCGGCCGGCGCAGCGGCGGCAGCAGCGCCGCCTGGCGCTGGCGTGCCCGCGGACACTGCAGCAGGTGGAGTAACCGGCGACGGTTGTTTTTGTTCTTCCTTTTCCATGGCTTCAATCCTCTCGATTGCTTCTGTTTTTTCGATTCGCGGGAATACTGCCTCGATTTTTTCGATGCGAGCATTCGCTATCGGTGGCCAGTCGAGATGAATATCCAACGTGCCCAACTCCGCGATCTGACCCATCTGTTTCCAAATCTTTTGAGTCGCACTTGGCAGAATAGGATGGGCCAATATCACGGCTTCTCGAAGAGCCTGATAGGCTGTGTAAATCGTCGTAACAAATTGGTCGTAACTCCCGGGAGCCTTGACCTGCACCCAGGGCTTGGTCTCGACTAAATACTTGTCTACTTCTGCCATGAGGCGCCATATCGCTTCCAACGCTCGAGAAAACTCAAATCGATCATAGTGTTGACAGGTTTGAAGAATGGTTTCTCTTCTCAAATCGATAATTCGCGTGTCTCTAGCATCTTCGGCCGCACTCGGCTTTCCGGGAGCGCTGCCCATTAAATGCTGCTCGATCATCGTAAGCACTCGGCTGGCGAGATTGCCGAGGCCGTTGGCTAGGTCACTGTTGTAACGCTGGACAAGCGCGTCGTAGCTGAAATTGCCGTCCTTGCCGAAAACGGTTTCGCGCAGAAGATAATAGCGAAGGGCGTCCATGCCGAGAACGTGCACGATGGGCCGCGGGCGAACGACATTGCCGAGCGATTTGCTCATTTTGGCGCTGTCCATCAGCAGCCAGCCGTGGGCCCAGACTTGTTTCGGCAACGGAAGGCCAGCAGCCATCAAGAAAGCGGGCCAGTACACTGCGTGGAAGCGGATGATTTCCTTGCCGACCAGATGAACATCGGCGGGCCAGAATCCCGTTTTTTCATACTGCGGGCCGCCGACGGCGCTTAGATATGCGGTGAGCGCGTCGAACCACACATAAAAAACGTGCGGCTCCTCGCCTGGAACGGGAATGCCCCAGCGAACCGAAGTGCGCGTGATGCTGAGGTCGCGGAGGCCGCCTTCGACGAAGCTGAGAACTTCGTTACGGCGGGCTTCGGGTTGGATGAAATCGGGGTGCTTGGCGTACCAATCGAGAAGCGGCTTTTGGAACGCGGAGAGCTTGAAGTAGAAATTGGCTTCGGTAACAGTCTCCGTGGGACGGCCGCAATCGGGGCAGTTCTCACCGGGCTTCACGTCGACGTAGGCGTTGTCGTAGATGCAGTATTGGCCGGTGTAGTGGCCCGGGTAAACGAAACCATTGTCGCGGAACTGTTTGAAAAGCCATTGCACCGTGTGCGCGTGCTTCAGGTCGGTGGTGCGGATAAATTCGTCGCCCTGGACGCCGAGTTCATCCCAAAGAGCGCGCCACTCTGCGGCCATTTTGGCGACAAATTCGGATTCGGGGACGCCGGCTTTTTTGGCGGAGCGCTCGACGTTGACGCCGTGCTCATCGGTGCCGGTGGTCATGACCACGTCGTATCCGCGCATGCGTTTGTAGCGGCGGATGGTGTCGCACACGATGGTCGAGTAGGTGTGTCCGATGTGCGGCAAGCCGTTGGTGTAGTAGATCGGCGTGGTCAAATAAAACTTGGGCTTATTGGCTGGCATGTCTAGTTTGTTTTCCCGCTCGTTTCATAGGCGCGGAGGGCTTCGCTGATCACGCGCTGCAG
>Ga0210405_10001517_pt1 | contig 26219 bp, 21 predicted proteins | sample IncBWH11MmetaG_FD_155492 | JGI IMG/M metagenome (GOLD analysis project Ga0210405, IMG submission 155492) | Forest soil microbial communities from Barre Woods Harvard Forest LTER site, Petersham, Massachusetts, United States - Inc-BW-H-11-M | ecosystem: Environmental > Terrestrial > Soil >...
CCAAGGGTTGGCGGCGGCGATGATGTTCCTATTTTGTTCTACCTGAGTCAAGTGGCGTCGGACGGACCTGGCCGAGATTATCACCAGCCCAAGGCGAGGCTAAGCGGAGGATACGGCCCAGCCGGTCGGCGGGCGGTTTCTGCGCAAGCCCTATCGTCCGCCCGAGGTCGCAGGCGTGCTTCGCGAGCTGACAGCCAGCGTCTGGAATTCATGCCGGGCACGCGCGAACCATAAGAGCTGACGATCGTCAGGCTCAGGCGATGATATCCGGCGTGATCTGGTCCTCGATGAAGGCGATGCGGTCGCGCAATTGCAGCTTGCGTTTTTTGAGCCGTTGCAGCCGCAACAAATCCGGCGCGGGCGATTGATGCAGGGCATCGATCGCCGCGTCGAGGTCGCGGTGCTCCTGCTGCAGCCGTGCGAGCTCGGTTTCGAGTTCGCGCTCATCTTCGTCGGTCATGGTGTTCTTAATTGCAAACGCTGATGAGATTGCAAAAGGTTGCGAAAGCTGAACAGGGAATATCCTCCCTGGCCGCCCGGTCCGCAAGCAAGTTCGCGAAAAACTCAGCACGGCTCGGCGCGCCGGGATTTCGGACGCCGGCCACGGCCTGGTTAATTCCGACTGCACAATCGACCGGACTCCATTCTTCTGTTTTGACGTGTTTTCTCAAGCAGCTGGTGACGAAAGGTTGTGAGTTCCCTCCTCACGATTCGTTACAGACGAGACCGAAATATGAGGGTGCAGATTTCGATACCCATCGACAGATTCCGGGCTTCGTGTAGACTTGGCCCTCCGGATCGAATCTGAGGTCTTAATCCAACCGAGGAGGTTTCGTATGGCAATTCAGGCGCATCTCGTTGAACTGGAACGCAAACACAAGGTTCTCGAAAACGAATTGCATGAAGCTCTCGTGCACCTTTCAACGGACGATCTGCAAATTGTCGAGTTAAAGCGCCGGAAATTGATGGTTAAGGATCAAATCGAGCGGTTGAGACATACCGCATGCGACACAGTGCATTAGCGAAACAGTGCACTAGCGAAAAAAGCTCAGTCCGGCTGTCTTCATTGCCCGCCAACGGGTCGGCGCTTTGTGCGCGACCCGTTCGCCAGCGGAGAGAGGCTTTGTGCGCGCCCGTGATGCGCTGCGGCAAATGGGCCGCGGCACGGGGAATTCCCCTCACATGCCCGCCAATTCACCGACATGGTCCGCGATCGCGAGTGACGATGTCAGTCCGGGCGATTCAATTCCGAACAGATTGATCAGCCCGTCGATGCCGTGATCCTGTGATCCCTGGATCAGGAAATCCTGCACCGCAACCGCCGGCGGCACGATCTTCGGCCGCATTCCCGAATAGCTCGGCATCAGCGCACCGTCCGGCAGCGTCGGCCAGTATCGGCGGATCGCCGGATAAAATTTTTCCGCCCGCGCCGGATCGACGGCGTAGTCGATGTGATCGACCCATTCCACGTCGGGACCGAACCTCGCCTGTCCCGCCATGTCGAGGGTAAGGTGCACGCCAAGCCCGCCAGGCTCGGGCACCGGATAGATCAGGTGCGAAAATGGCGCCCGCGCGCTGCAACTGAAATAATTTCCCTTTGCCAGGTAGGTGGGCGGGATCAGGTCGATCGGCATGCCGTCGATGCTGCGCGCAACCGTCGATGCGCTAAGCCCCGCGGCATTGACCAGAAGCCGGCATTCAAGCGTCGCGGGCGCATCGCCACCGGCATCGAGTTGGATACGGCCGTCAAACGCCTTGGCGCCCAGCAGTGGCGTGTGAAAGGCGAAAGCCGCGCCCGCGTCTTCGGCATCGCCGCGCAGCGCCAGCATATAGGCATGGCTGTCGATAATGCCGGTGGAAGGCGAGAGCAGTGCCGCCTCACAGTTCAGCGCCGGCTCCAGCGCGCGCGCGGCTTCGCCTGTAAGGGTTTGCAGATCGGAAACGCCGTTGGCTTCGGCATGCGCCCGGATCGATTGCAACTTTGCGGATTCGGTCGGCGTTGTAGCGACGATCAGCTTGCCGCAATTGCGATGTGGGACGCCGTGATCGCTGCAGTATTCATACAGGGCGCGTTTGCCGCCGACGCACATCCGCGCCATCAGGCTTCCGGCCTTGTAATAGATGCCGGCGTGGATCACCTCGCTGTTGCGCGATGACGTGACGGTGCCGATGCCCTCGGCCGCCTCCAGGATGACGACTTCGCGGCCGGCCTGCGCCAGCCGCCGCGCGACCGCAAGACCGATCACCCCCGCACCGATGACGACGCACTCGACCTTGTCCATTCGCAGTTCGGATCCGGGATTTCTGGTTATTTCGCCCTGCGCGGGCCTGGTTTGGTCCCTGCGCGTTCAGAAACGTCCCTCGCCCAAACTATCGTTTCGGTTGCGGCTTTGCTTTTTGCACAACCAGTTGGATTCATTTCGGAACTCCGCCGGGCCGGGCTTATTAGTGCAGCATTAATCATGTCAGGGCAATTGCCGTAATTTGTTCCGCATTTTCAGGTGGCGCGGGTACGCGTTTACCTGATCCAAACCCGTCAAGCCAGACACTCCGGCGCAGAAATCCGCGGGTGATTGATGGCTGGCAAGAACTGGCAGGCAGGCGGCAGGAACATGATTCCCGCAGGGGTCGTGGTGTGCCTTTGCGCCATTGTTGCCCCGTTCGGGCTCGCCAGCGCAGCGAACTCCGAATCCGAGCTGCCAAGCTATCTCAGCTCCGCCGATCCGAGTCTCGTCTGGGAAGGGGTGATTGGCGGCATCGTTGTTTACTGCTTCCTTGTCGCCATCACGCTGTGGATCGTCTCGGCGCTGCAAAAGGCCAAGCGTGCGCAATGGCGCAGAAATGCATTCGTCAATTCGGCCCTGAACAATCTCAACCAGGGCGTGGTGATCACCGATCGCCAGCGAAGGGTCGTGTTCTGTAACGACCGTTATCTCGAGATTTATGGCCTCGTGCGCTCCGAGGTCCCTCCGCACATGAACAGTGAGAAACTACTGGAGCTGCGGCTCAGCCGCGGCGTCCTCGACGTCAGCGTCAAGGATTTCTTTATCCTTGCCAGCGCGCCCGAGGGGCACATTACCGAGTTGCCCGGCGGACGCTCGATTCTGGTCAAACATTTTCTCCTGCCGAACGGTGGTTCGGTGTCGACGCATGAGGATTGCAGCGAGCAGCGTAAGCTTTCCAGACAGCTCGCGTCGACCAAGCAGTTCCTGGAATCGGTGCTGGAGAATGTTCCGGTATGCGTAGCTGCCAAGAACATCGAGGACGGCCGCTACATATTCGCCAACCGCGCCTTCGAGCGCTTCTCGCGCTTTTCTCGCGAATATATCATCGGCAAACGCGCCAATGAGATCTTCAGGCCGGAGACGGCGGCAAGCATTGAGGCGGCGGACCGGGCGGCCCTCACGGCACCCGAGGGTCAGTACCGTAACGAATTCGTGGTCGAGCGTGGTTCGAAGAAGCGCGTTCTTGCGAGCAACCGCGTGATTGCGCGCAACCACAGGAACGAGCCGGAATTCCTGATCGCATTGTTCGACGATGTCACCGAACACAGATCGCTTTCCCACGAGTTGGAGAACACCAAGAAGTTTCTAGAGCTGGTTGTCGACAATATCCCGGTGTCACTGATCGTCGAGCGCGTCAGCGATGGGCGATACCTTCTCGCCAATCGCAGTGCCGAGACCATCCTCAACCGCAGCCGCGAGGACGCCACCGGATTGACGGCTGCGGATATTTTCAATCCAAAAGAAGCCAAGTTGATCATCGCGCGCGACGAGGCTGCGATCAGGAAACGCGGCCTTCTCACCGAGGAACACCCGATCTCGACCAAGGATGGGCTGCGGCTGTTCCTGACGCGCCGCATGACGGTGCTCGACGAGGCGGGCGAGCCGCAATATCTGATCAAGACCCATGAGGACGTCACTGACCGGCGCCAGACCGAGTCGCGCATGGCCCACATGGCTTATCACGATGGCCTGACCGACCTGCCGAATCGCGCGGCCTTCCTGCAGGCGCTGGCGCAGATGATCGAGGCCTGCGGAGGCACCGACGAGGAGTTCGCGGTGCTGTCCATCGACCTCGACGGGCTGAAGGAAATCAACGACGTTTTTGGCCACGCGACCGGCGACAAATTGCTGATCGAAGTGGCGCAGCGCCTCAAGGCGTCGGCGCGCGGCGGGGTCGTGGCGCGGCTTTCCGGCGACGAGTTCGGATTGATCATCGACGGCAAGCAGCCCGTCGCCGGGATGCTATTGGCCGAGCAGCTCGCCGAAACGCTGGCCAGGGAGTTCCTGATCGACGGCAAATCGGTTCGCACCGGCGTCACCACCGGCATCTCGATTTTCCCGCACAATGGTGCCGATGCAGCCTCTCTGTTGGCAAACGCCGGCGCGGCCCTGTTTCGCGCCAAGGCGAAATCGCGCGGCTCGATCAGCATCTACGAGCCGGAGATGGATCAGCAGATCCGCGACCGCCGCGTGCTGCACCAGGACCTGTCGGCTGCGATCAGGAATGGCGAACTCTCGCTGTATTATCAGCCGCAGGCGCTTTCGCTTCAGACCGTCGGAAGCAGCGAGGTGATCGGCTTCGAGGCGCTGGCGCGATGGCTGCATCCAGTGCGCGGGTTCGTGCCGCCTTCCGATTTCATTCCGCTGGCGGAAGAGAGCGGCCTGATTGTCGAGATGGGCGAATGGATCCTGCGTCAAGCCTGCCGCGAGGCCGCGTCCTGGCCGATGCCACTGCAGATCGCGGTCAATTTGTCTCCGGCACAATTCATGCACGGCGACGTCGTCAGTCTCGTGCATGCGATCCTTCTCGAAACCGGCCTTGCGCCGGGCCGGCTTGAGCTTGAGATCACCGAGGGCGTGCTGATCGAGGATTTCGATCGCGGCCTGGCGCTGCTGCGGCGGCTGAAGGCGCTCGGCGTGCGCATTTCCATGGACGATTTCGGCAGCGGCTATTCCTCGCTGAGCTACCTGCAGGCATTTCCGTTCGACAAGATCAAGATCGACCGCGCTTTTGTCATGAATCTCGGGCGCAATCCGCAATCGGCGGCGATCGTCAGGGCGGTCATCGGCCTCGGCCACGGTCTCGAAATGTCGATCGTCGCCGAAGGCGTGGAAACCCAGGAGCAACTCAACTTCCTCGCCGAGCAGGGCTGCGACGCGGTTCAGGGCTATTTCATCGGCAAACCCCTGCCGATCGGACAATACGCCGCGCTGGTCGGCCGCGACGTTGTCAGCGCGGTGGCGCCCGCGCGCAAGACCGGCTAGAGCATGATCCGGAAAAGTGGGTACCGGTTTTCCGAAAAGATCATGCTCAAACAAAGAGATGAGATCATGATCCGATTCAACCTAATCGGATCATGATCTAGGTCACGGTTCCCGGAAAAAACGGGCCGAAGCTCCATCTTTTTGCTTGACGCGATTTCTTCGCGCGAACCGCTATCGATCCGTATCAAATGCGGGACAGGCGTCGCTCGAAAACGCTATGGTCCTGGCATGGCGGACTACGACCTTGCGATCATTGGCGGCGGTTTGAATGGCGTCAGCGTTGCGCGCGACGCCGCAGGACGCGGCCTCAGGGTCATTTTGCTCGAGCAGGGCGACCTCGGCGGCGCTGCTTCCGGCGCCACGGCGCGTTTGATTCACGGCGATCTCAGGGTGCTTGAGCGGAAGGCGTTTGGGCGCGTCCGCGCGGCGCTGGCCGAGCGCGACGTCTGGCTGCGGACCGCGCCGCATCTCGTGCGCCCGCTGCGGTTTGTGATCCCTGCGCATTCTGATGAGCGTCCGCCGTGGTTGCTGCGGCTCGGCCTATTGCTCTACGACCGGCTCGCCCCACATGGCGACCTGCCGGCCTCGGCTACGATCGATGTCACGCACCATCCGATCGGCAACGCGCTGAAGCGGCCGTTCGGCACCGCGTTCGAATATTCCGATTGCCTGGTCGACGACTCGCGGCTGGTGATCGCCAATGCCGTCGATGCCGCGGAGCGGGGCGCGGTGATCCGTACTGGCGCGCGCTGCGTTCGCGCCGACCGGCTTGATATCTGGCGGCTTGCGGTGATCGATCGCGGCCATCGGCAGGTGATCACGGCGAGGTCGCTGGCCAACACGTCGGGGGCCTGGACCTCTTCGGTCGCGGAAACCGTCCTGCGCATGCCGCCGCCGCGGGCGGCGGTGGCGAAGATGAGCCAGATCATCGTCCGGCGCCTGTTCGAAACCGACAACGTCTATGTTTTCCAGAACCGTGATCGCCGCCTGATCTTCGCCAGTCCCTACCAGCGCGATTTCACGCTGCTGGGCACCGTTGCGAACAGGTTCAGGGGCGACCCGGCCGCGGTCTCGATGGGCGCCGATGAAGTCGCCTATCTCTGTGATGCGGTCAACCGGTACTTCCGTGAGCGGATCGATCCATCCGACGTGATCCGGACGCTTTCCGGCGCCAACATGGTGGCGGATCCCTCAGCCAGGCGCCTCGCGCGCGATGGTTCAATGACGTTCCACGCGCGGCGCGGCAAGGCGCCGTTGCTGACGATCTTCGGCGGCGACGTCACAACCTCGCGGCTGCGCGCCGAAAACGCCGTCTCCCGGCTCACCCCTTTCTATCCGATGTCGCCGCGCTGGACGGCCGATGCATCCTTGCCGGGGGGCGATTTTCCCTGGGGCCAATTCGAGAACGAGATCGAACGCGCGCGCGAGCGCTGGAAATTCCTGACCGCGGATCAGGCCGGCCGTCTGGTCTCGGCCTATGGCTCGCGCCTCGATTCCGTGCTTGGGAACGCCAGCGACCGGGCCGACCTTGGTCCGATGTTCGGCCCGGAATTGACGGGCGCGGAGGTGCGCTACCTCATGACATCCGAATGGGCGCGGTTCCCTGACGACATTCTCTGGCGGCGCTCGAAACTCGGCCTGACCATGCCAAAAGCGGATCGCGAGGCGCTCGCGGCCTTCATGGCGAAGGCGGTGTGATGGACCGATTTTAATGCGGCCATCCACAGCACCGCGGTTGAGCCGAGGCTGTTCGGCCGCTAGCTTGCGGCCATGATGGGGCAGGCTGGCGTCATGACCGAGGATACCGCGAAAGCCGCGACGGAAGCGGATTCGCCAAAACCCGAGCCGCAGGCCGCGGCGGACATGCCGCTGTTGCGCATCGAGGCGGTGGTCAAAAAATTCGGCGGTTTCCGCGCGGTGGATCGGCTGTCGCTCGATATTGGTGCCGGGGAGTTCTTTGCGCTGCTTGGCCCAAGCGGCTGCGGCAAGACCACGCTGTTGCGGATGCTGGCCGGTTTCGAGACGCCGGACCAGGGTCGCATTCTGCTTGACGGCAAGGACATCGCGCAGGTCCCGCCGCATCAGCGCCCGGTCAACATGATGTTCCAGAACTACGCGCTGTTTCCTCATCTTGACGTGCGGGACAACATCGCGTTCGGCTTGAAGCGCGCTCGCCTGCCGCGCGCCGAAATCGATACCCGCGTCGCCGAGATGGTGGCGCTGGTCAAGCTCGAGGGCCTTGAGAAACGCAAGCCCGATCAGCTCTCCGGCGGTCAAAGGCAGCGCGTGGCGCTGGCGCGCTCGCTGGCGCGGCGTCCGCAAGTGCTGCTGCTCGACGAGCCGCTCGCAGCGCTCGACAAGAAGCTGCGCGAAAGCACCCAGCTCGAATTGATGGAACTGCAACGACGGCTTGGTCTCACCTTCATCATCGTCACCCACGATCAGGAAGAAGCGATGACGGTGGCCGGCCGGATCGGCGTGATGGATTTGGGGCGTCTCGAACAGGTCGCGACCCCGCGCGAACTCTACGAGGCGCCCGCTTCGCGCTGGATCGCCGAGTTCGTCGGCGACATCAATTTGTTCGAGGGACAAATCGAGCCGGGCAAGAGCGGCCATTTGGCGATCGCGCCGCGGCTTGCAATCGCGACACGCGACGCCGGAACCATCCTTGTCGCGGAGCCGCGCCAGCCGATCGCGAACACCAACGTCTGCGTCGCGATCCGCCCCGAAAAGGTCAAGCTGTCGCGCCGTGGCCCGGCGTCGGACGCGACCAACGCGCAGGCGATCAACCGGCTGGAGGGGGTCGTGACCGACGTCGGCTATCTCGGCGGCCTCACCACCTACAAGGTGAAGCTCGACAGCGGCGCGGTGCTGCGCTCGTCGATGGCCAATACCGCGCGGCTCGATCTCGATGCCTATAGCACAAGCCAGCGCGTGGTGGCGTGGTTCACGCCCGACGACTGTGTGGTGCTGGAGCAATGAGCGCCCCGTCAATCTTCACGCGTCCGGCGCGGCTCGCCGCGATCGTGCCCTATCTGTGGATGGCGCTGTTCTTCCTGGTGCCGTTTGGATTTGTCCTGAAGATCAGCCTGTCGCAAACCGCGATCGCGCAGCCGCCCTACACGCCGGTGTTCGATTTGACGGAAGGGTGGGAGGCGACCGAGGCGGCGTTGGCTGCGCTGTCGCTGGATAATTTCAGGCTGTTGGTCTCCGACCATCTCTACATCATGTCGTATTTGCGTAGTCTCCTCGTCGCCGGGGTCTCGACCGCGATCCTGCTGGTGATCGGCTATCCCATCGCCTATGGCATGGCGCGGCTGCCGCAACGCTGGCAGAGCGTGGCGATGATGCTGGTGATCGTGCCATTCTGGACCTCGTTCTTGATCCGCATCTATGCCTGGATCAATATCCTGCAGCATGACGGCCTGCTCAATCAGGCCCTGCTGGCGCTGCATCTGGTCGCGGCGCCGGTGGTGTGGCTTTCCACCGATGCTGCGATGTATCTCGGCATTGTCTACTCCTATTTGCCGTTCATGATCCTGCCGCTCTATGCGACGCTGGCCAAACTGGACCCGGCGCTGTTGGAGGCGGCGGGCGATCTCGGCTCTTCGCCGCGAAGTGCGTTCTGGCTGGTGACATTCCCCTTGTCGCTGCCGGGCATCACCGCCGGCGCGCTGCTCTGCTTCATTCCGATCGTCGGCGAATTCGTGATCCCTGATCTGCTGGCGGGTTCGGATTCCCTGATGATCGGCCAGACCTTGTGGCTGGAATTCTTCACCAACAAGGACTGGCCGGCGGCCTCCGCGGTGGCGGTCGTGCTCCTGCTATTGCTGCTCGCGCCGCTATTGCTGTACGACCGCCTGCAGCGACGGCAGCTTGAGGGTGCGCGATGATGCCGCGCGCATCGAACAACCTCTCTCCCTTCAACGTCACCGCGCTGGCGCTGGGCTTCGCGTTCCTCTATCTGCCGATCGTGATCCTCGTGATCTATTCGTTCAACGCCTCGCGGCTGGTGACGGTGTGGGGCGGCTGGTCGCTGCGCTGGTATGACGAATTGCTCAACGACCGCGCCATGCTCGACGCCGCCTGGATGAGCCTTCGCGTCGCGGTGGCGTCGGCCGCATTGGCGACGGTGCTCGGCACACTGGCCGCGGTGGCGCTGTCGCGGGGTGCAAACTTCAGGGGGCGAACGCTGTTTTCCGGCATGCTCTATGCGCCGCTGGTGATGCCCGAAGTCATCACCGGGCTCTCGCTGCTGTTGTTGTTCGTGGCGCTCAACGCCGAGCGCGGCTTCTGGACCGTCACCATCGCCCACACCACGCTGACCATGTGCTTTGTCGCCGTGGTGGTGCAGTCGCGCCTCGGCGCGCTCGATCGCAGCCTCGAGGAGGCGGCGATGGATCTCGGCTGCAGTCCTGCGCGCGCGTTCGTTTCGGTGACCTTGCCCTTGATCATGCCCTCGATCGCGGCCGGCTTTTTGCTCGCCTTCACGCTGTCGCTCGACGATCTCGTGATCGCGAGTTTCACCACCGGCCCCGGCTCGGCGACGCTGCCGATCCGGATATATTCGGAAGTGCGGCTGGGGGTGAAACCGGAAATCAATGCCATCTGCGCGCTGATCATTGGTGCGATCGCGGTGATCATTGTGGTGTCGTCATTGGCCGCCAAGCTTTCGGACGCGCCAGGCAAGAGCGCGTCGCCGTTGTAGGCCATCGTCATCCTGAGGTGCGAGCCACTTCGGCGAGCCTCGAAGGATGACGGACGGTGCTTGCGGCTTATCCTTCGAGGCGCGCAAGCGCGCACCTCAGGATGACGGCGGAAGGCCTGGCCGCCAAGGTCAATCACGACTTCACCGCCCCCGCAGTCAGCCCGCCGACCACATACCGCTTGAAGGCGTAGTAGATCGCGGCTGGCGGCAGGGCGTAGATGAAGCCGGTGGTCATCAACAGTTCCCACGGCGAATCGTCGGCGGAGAGGAAGTTGCCGAGCGCCACGGGCAGGGTGATTTCGCGGTCGTTCGACAGCAGCAGGAACGCGTAGAGATATTCGTTCCAGGCCAGCAAAAGCGCATAGGTACCGATCGCGACCAGCGAGGGCATCATCAGTGGGATGTAGACCAGGCGGAAAATCTGCAAGCTTGTCGCGCCGTCCATCAGCGCCGCCTCGTCGAGCTCGACCGGCAATTTGTCGGACGCCTGTTTCAACACCCAGATCGCGTAGGGCGAGGCGATGGTCACCATCGCCAGGATCAGAGCCCAGTGGTTGTTGAGCAGGCCATAATTGCCCATGGTGCGGTACATCGGCACGGCGAGGAACGCCGCCGGAATGAAATAGGTGAACAGCGCCAGGTTCATCACGACCCGGCCGCCGGGAACGCGCAGCCGCGAGATCGCGAACGCGGCGAAGGTTGCGATCAACAGCGTCAGCGCGCCGACCGCGACCGCGATCACGGCCGAATTCCAGAACTGGATCCAGAAATCCCGCAGGAAATAGTGCTGCTGGCGAAACACGATTTCGAAATTGTGCAGGGTCGGATGCGTAGGCCACAGCTTGCCGGCGAACGCGTCTTCCTTCGGCGAGATCGCGAACACGAACATGTGGTAGATCGGAATCATGGTCCAGATGAACACGGGGATGCCGATCAACAGCAGCCGCGCCTCGGTGCCGACATCGCGCCAGGAGATATCGCGCAAGGAGATTTCGCGTATCGAAGCGAACTTCATCGCGACAACCGTTTCATCATGAAATAGACCAGCGGCAACACCAGCGGCAGCGCGCAGACGATCGAGGCCATCGCGAGCGACAGTTGGTCGAGCCGCAGATAGCGGATGCCGAGCGTCGCCAGCACGTGGGTGAGATCGGCGGGCCCGCCGCCGGTCAGCAGATAGACGCTGTTGAAGTCGCCGAGCGTCCAGATCATAGAGAGCAGCGTGCAGGTGACATACAGCGTCTGCATCGACGGCCAGGTGACGAAACGGAATTTCTGCCACCTGGTGGCGCCGTCGACCTCGGCCGCCTCGAACAGATCCTGCGAGATCGCAAGCCGCCCGGTCATCAGGATCAGGGTCCAGAACGGCAGCGATTTCCAGATATGCATGCCGATCGCCATCGTCAGCGCCACCGCCGGATCGTTCAGCCAGTTCGGCCCGTCATCGCCCGTGAACTTGAAGATCAGCTGGTTGATCACGCCCCATTCCGGATTGAGCATGAAGCGTACCGAAAGGATGGTCGGGATCGACGGAACCGCCCAGGGCAGGATGAACAGCACCGACAGCCATTTGATCCAGCGGCGGGACTGCACGAAGAAGCCGGACAGCAGCAGCGCGATCAGCATCTTGATGTTGATGCCGATAACGAGGAAGATCAACGTATTGACCGCGGCGCGCGCGAAGATCGGATCATGATAGAGCGCGACATAGCTTGCCGGCTGACGCGCCAGCCACAGCCCGTAGCCGACCGGATAGACCACGAACGCCAGGAACACGAGCAGATACGGCGTCAGCAGCACGATGCCCCAGACCTGCGGCGGGCTCAGCCGCGCCGACAGCGGCGGGCTGGGAACATCGGATGCCGAGAGCGTGATCGCCATGGTCGCTACTCTTGACGTTTAAACCTCGCCCCGCTTGCGGGGAGAGGTCGGCGCGAAGCGCCGGGTGAGGGGGACTCTCCGCGAGTTGCGCTCGCCGAGAGAGCCCCTCACCCCGACCCTCTCCCCGTGAAGAACGGGGAGAGGGAGAAGAAATTGCCGTCGCCATCAATGCGTCGTCGTCCCTGCTTTCGCAGGGAGGACGAGTTGGAAAATGCCGCAGCGACAACCGGCATCACGCTCACCCCGCCACTTCCTTGATCCGCGCGATCAGCTCGTCGACCGCCTTGTCGACCGGCACCTTCTCGCTCACCACGCGGTTCATCGCTTTGGCCCAGACGTTCTCGTTGTTGAGGATGGTGAACTTGTAGTTCTTGGTGAAGTCGAACGGCGCGGTGCCGCCCATGAATTGATTATAGACCGCCTTGCGATGGCGGTCGGCCTGCCAGAACGGGCTCTGCTGGCTTGCTGTGGTCACCGGGAACCAGCGGCCGAGCGCGCCTTCGACATAGGGCCTAAGATTTTCCTCCTGCATCATGAACTTGATGAATTCCCTGGCTTGCGCCTTGTTCTTGGCGGCCGTGAAGATCGCGCCGGTCTTGACGTCGGAGCGGTATTTGATCGGCGTGCCGTCCGGCTTGTTGGGGAAGGAGGCGGTGATGATGGTTTCCTCATAGGCCTTCTTGCCGGCGGCGCGCTGCTCGGGGGTCAGCGCCGGATTGGTGGAATCCTCGAACCACTTCGCCGCGATCGAGATCGTGAAATTGTGCGTCATCACGATCGTCTTGTTGTGGAAGGCGACGTTGTTATCCGGGTCCTTCCAGGTGGTGGAGGAGGGCGGCGTGCAGCCCTTGACGTAGGTGTCGGTGTAATCCTTGAGCGCGTGGATCAAGCCGTCGCGCACCTTGGGGTCGTCGACCAAAAGCTTGCCGTCGTCATCGACCAGCTTGACGTTGTAGGCGTCCATGAAGGTGTAGAACGACTGGAACGAGTCGGTGGATTCCACGCCCATCGGCTGGCCGATGCCGTAGATGCGTGTGCCCGTGGCCTTGCGGATCGCCGGCTGCACCTTGTCGCACCAGAATGACCAGTAATCTGCCCATTTGGTCGGGATGTCGGCTTGCTTGAAGCCGGCCTGTTCCAGCATGTCGCTCCAGATCTGCACATGCATGCTCTGCTGCTTCATCGGGAAGCCGTAATAGGCCCGCTTTTTGGTCTGGTCGTTATAGAGATACGCCGTCTCCAGCGTGTTCGGCGCGAACGCTGATTTCATCGGCAGCAGGATGTCGGAAAGGTCCTCGAGCTTGCCTTCGAACGCCCATTTGCCGGCCGCCTGCACGTCGTAAGAGTCGGAAAAGGCGACGTCCGGCACGGTGCCGGAATCCAGCGCCGCCACCGTCTTCGGGATCATGTCCTGAATGGCGTATTGCGACAGCTCGACCTTGATATTGGTTTTCGCCTCGAACTTCTTGATCGCCGCGATCAGCGCGTCGTCCTCGGATTTGTAAAAACCCTTGCTCCACCAGACCGTGATTTTTTCCTGGGCCACCGCGGGCGCCGCGGCATACAACAACGCCGCGACCGCGGCGGAAAGCAAACCAATCCTTGATCCCACGTTATTCTCCCTGTTGGCGCCGGCCTTATTTTAACCGGTTGGATGAAAGATTAGCGCAGGGCGGGGGTGCGATCTAGCGGGATGTTGTCCGAGGCTGGCAGCGGCGCAGCCGTGAGGCGTCCCCGCCGTCGCCCCTTGCGAAAGCACGTGAAAGCAGGGACCCCCGCGTGAGCGCTTGCGCTCATCGCGACGCCTCACACACGGTCGTCATACCCCGCGCATGCGGGGTATCCAGTACGCCGCGGCCTTTCGATTCCATCACCAGCGTCTCTGGAATACTGGATCACCCGCTGGAGCCTGTCATCGGGCGGCGCGTTGCGCCGATCCGGTGGCGGGTGACGACGATGCGAGGTAGCTTCAGACAGCCACGACGCGATCGGATTTCAAGGTCGTCATCACCGGGCTTTGACCCGGTGATCCATCTTCTTCGAAAGACTCTTTCACGAAGATTCGATGGATGCCCGGATCAAGTCCGGGCATGACAATCACACTCCCGCGGCGCGATCGCGCCCGAGTCGTGCATCAATCTTCCGCCCCAGTGAGGGCGTGGGGAATGCCGGGTGCCCATTGCACCCGCAGCCTCGTGTGTAAAATGGTAGAACACACGAGTTAGTCACCACGGTCGCACCGGGATCACCCGGCATTCCCGCACGCGGATGGTTTTAACGGTTTCCTTCGTGCTCTCCCCGGTGACCGGGCTTTCTTGCCACCGTCGCCTCGCGGATACTTCCGCGAAACTTGACACCAGCGTCGGGGTGCCAGGACCACACGACTTCGCCGTCCGCGAACGCCTTCCGAAAAAGCCACTCGACGGGCTTGGTACCAGTCCCGCCGAAGCTTTAGCGAAGGCGGATCAGCGCCGCTCGTCTTGCGCCGCCGCCGCGTCCACCGCATCCCGCCCCAACGTCCGTGACGATCGCGAAACGCCTCTCATGTGGGACGGGATGGCGAAGATATGGATGTGATTTGGGGGAGAGATCAAGGACGCCAACCGCGGCAGATTGGCACGACGGGCAAAGCAGTAGCCCGCATGAGCGCAGCGATATGCGGGGACTTGAAGGATTGTTGAAAAATCCTACGCTTGCTAGACATCTCTGCCGTCATTCAGGGGCGATGCGAAGCATCGAACTACGATGTGCAATTGCACATCGGAGAATCTCGAGATTCCCCGATGTGCAATTGCACATCTGAGGTCTGGTGCTAACGCACCATCCCGGAATGACGTTTGAGTACGAGGCTGCCGGGATCGGCCGCAAGGAATACAAGATCAAACATCTGCTTTGAGACATGACAAGGACACCAGCAAAACAACTCGTCGTCTGCGTGGACAACGATGGTTATGCGGTCTCGCTTGAGAAGCGAAAAATCTACGTAGCGCTGCGCGACGCGGCAGCCGAGAAACACAATATGCTGCGGATTGTCGATGAATCCGGCGAAGATTACCTCTATCCGAAGTCATTCTTCCGTTCGATCGCGCTGCCGCAAGCTGTCAAAAAGGCCGTGCTGGCGGCGTAGCGCACAGGGCGTGTAGGCCCAACGGGTCCGCGCAAGACGCGGACTGATGAGAGGCTTCGGCGTAACCCGCCGAATATCGTTGGGATGGCGGGTTACGCTACGCTGATCCGCCCGACGCAACCAAGTCGGAGAAGTGTCATCTGGGAATCACCGCTCTCTTTGGTGCGATGGCATGGCAGCCTTTGGTGCGATGGCATGGCAGCTCATACCCATCGCCGCACCCGCCCAACGTAGCCATCATACGTCGCTCCGAACTGGCGGCGCATCTTGGCCTCTTCATAGGGGATGTGGACCCAGTTTGCGGTGGCGAAGGTGGCGATGGGCGCGAGGAACATTGGCCAGGCGCCTACCCATACCGCGATGCCGAGGGTGACGATCACCAGTCCGAGGTACATGGGATTGCGTGTAAAACGGTATGGACCGATGGTGACAAGCGTGCGATTGGCGGGTGAGGTTGGATTCACTTCAGTGCCCTCACGGCGGAACAGGATGATGGCCCAGACAGGCAGAATCCAGGGAACGGTTACCAGGGCAATGCCGAGCGGCGGAAGCGGGAAGCCGGGCATTTTGGGCCAGTCGAGCAGCCAGCTCATCGCTACGGCGAAGAGAACATAGATCAGGGCCCAAACGGGCGGCGGGAGCTTGAGCATAGGCGACGCCTCCGCAATTCAGCTTATGCAGTTGCACGATGGTCGTTCGCGCCGATTCACGATGTCCGGCGTAGTACGTAGGATGGGTTGAGCTTTGCGAAACCCATCGCCTCTATAAAATGCAACTGATGGGTATCGCTTCGCTCCACCCATCCTGCGCGCCAATCCGCCCTCCGCGCGAGCCTGCGATCCCCCGATTTGGAGATCAGCATAGGATTGATTTTGACTACAAGCGCGGCAAGGACGATGGAAAGGAGCCTCAAGAAAGAGGCCGCCTCAGTCGGTGTCCCCTTTAGCTTGTGTTCGTCGCGGTCGCCGAGGCTCCCGTTGCCCGCAAGCAGGATCGGGCATCATCGCAACGGTCACGATATCCGGATACTTGTTCATAGCGCCGGTTGCCGCGTCGACGCCGAGACCGATTATTCCTCCAAGGAGAACGTTGCCAGCCGCCATCGTTTCTGTATTCGAGGGTATAATGCTCGATCCTATCGTATAGCACTCCTTGGTGCATTGGATCGGCAATGGCGAAGACCCTTTGTCGAGAACCACGTTGCCCGGGGTCGTTAAGCCCCGCGGTCCGCTTTGAGTCTGAATGGTGCAAGTCGCTCCGGCAACCCCGGGCGTATCAACTGCGATAGTTTGAGTTGTCCCCTTGGTGATCGTCGCGCAGCCCACAAGAACCAGCGCGAACGCTAGAATCATACACCACCGCATTTTTGTTCAGCCCCCAGCCCCAAAAGTGAGTATCGGCGAGGGACGGGCCGAAATCAACTTATAAGCGAAGCTTCAAACTGGCCCGGCCGGGCGGATTGGTCTTTGGGCCGGGACGAAGTCACAAGGCGGTTGCGTCGTTCACTAGACGCAATCTGATCAAAAGAGCCCAAGGGAGGATTGGCCGAAGGCGTGAGCTGCCTCTTTATCGGCGGCAGGCGGCTAATCCACCCGGGACCTTACACCGCGCGCCAGTGGTCAGGTTTCTTCTTATCATTAAGATCGCGAACCCGGGCCACATGAGGCGCGGCCAAATCTGGTTGCATGCTGCCCGTCCTGCGTGTGTATTGGGAGGGTTGAAGGGGGCGAGGCATGGCTAAGCGGGCAAAGCGAACGGTCCAAGAACCGCCGCAACGGAAGATCCTGAGGTCGATTAGACGTATTCAGGCCCAGGAAACAGTCACAGAGTCCGAACTGGTACGCCAGATCACCGAGGTATTGCGGGCGGGAAACGTGCGCGTTCTTGAACAGGGCAAGAGCCGCCGCATGACGGGCGACTTGCTGTTTTCTCGAACAGAGCTCGGTCAGGAAAGGCGATACATCGTCGAAATCGTAGTGGAGATCAAAGTACCGGTCCTTCAGTTGCTTCATCTTTTCCGCAATCTTCTCGACCGAAAGGCAATGTGCGATCGTGTTTCGGAGCTGGTTCGCGGCTTCCAGCACGCCCCATAACTCAGCGTCGCCTTTATCTTTGGCGAGCAACTTGCATTTCGCCATTTTGTCCGCGAATGTCTTCTCACGCAGCCACCTCCGCTTAACGCCGGTCGCCAAGATGTAATCAATCATGCACTGCTCGGCGAGTAAGTGCGCGCGCAGGATAGCAAGTGTCAGAGCATCCATTTTCTGTGCGCGGTCAAACATCTCCTGACGGCGCGTTTCGAGCTCCTTATCGTCGGGCTTCAATTCTTCCTCCCCTGTCCCGACTGGCAATAATTAGCACGGAACTTCACTCTCGAAGCAGCCAATCGTGCGGTAAGACCCACCGTCTTGGACTTGGATGCAATCTGCATCTGGCTTCGATAATGGCGTTGCTGTCTCAGCTTTTTCTGAAGACCGGGGCACGGGAAACGGGTGCCTTTTCTCTTATGGGACGTTCTGGGAAGCGACCAATGCCTGATATTGGGCAAATCCTGCGTCTGACATCGCCGTACGATCGCGCGAAGCCATATACTTATTGACCCGCGCCGGCATTAGGAGCGCGGAGCCGTTGGTCAAGTCGCAATTGAAGGCCGTGATGGCCGCGCTCGGCGGCACGAGCTTCGCCGGATTCGGGATAAGACCTGCGGCAACGCACGTGCCGCGAATATCCTCATAGGCTGCCGTCAGTACGGCGAGATCGTCGTGCGACCCAATAAAATCATCAAGATAGACAGATATGCACACGCCTTTTGCTTGAGCGCGCTCGATTGCATCATTGACGGGCGACTTCATCAACACGAGGCTCGCGAGTAGCGGTGATTGAACGAAGCCAATCGGCAGAGCGAACTTCGGTCCCGGCCCTGGATTTACCACGCACGACCATTTCGCGAACGTCCCGGCACCGGGATAGCGCCAATCACGCAGAGCGCGGGTCACACGCATTCGCGCGATTGAGTAATAGAAGTTCTGAATATCGATCCTGAAGAAGAGATGATTGGGGAGGTGCGCGTGTAGGGCGGCAACGTGTCCGCCCTTTTTGTAGTGGAAGAAGTAATCAGGAAAATCTATTCGCTTTGAAAAGAACTGAATCATCCGGCGGCCCCGGCGTTCGCACTTTTCATTCGGCACGAAGAAATATTTACCGCGCGACCGATATTTGAACTTGTAATTTTCGATCATGGCAGTTGGCGACCTTACCCACAATTTCGACAAGAAGTTTGATGACCGAAAGAATCGGCACCAACCATTCCGCGACCTTGCGGGTAAGGGTCGCCACACGTGCTAAAAACTTGCGCATGCGGCGTCTCCATCGTTCACCGCCAGCTACCCGCGACCCAATAACTTGGAGTCGTCAACCGAGAAGCATCCTGATCCGCCATGACACGTCACGTCGCACCAGTTACGTCGAATCGTACGCCACATGCACCGAGCATGTACCGTCCGATGTCGCCAGGTCATCGCCAGCGGAGGGTTTTTATCTGGGGTTAAGTTTCCTAAAGTCAAGATTGCGAAAGATGATCCTTCACCTTCAGCGGGTTACGCTGGTAGGCATGGGCGCTGCCAGCCGGCCTCAATTCGGCTTCGCCGCCCCAACCTCCGCCGGCACCTCCCCCGCATCCGGCACCGCCTGCTTCACCCCACCCCCTGTAAACCGCTCCAGCACCGACCGCACCGCATCGCGCGTCTTGCGATCCTTCACCGCATCGAGCAGCGGCGCTGACGCCGGCGAGCGGCGGATCAGGCTTTCCGGGTCGGGGAAGATCAAGGGATCGTCCCACGGGCCCTGCACCACGAAGGGAAGCTCGAAGCCGGGCGCGGCGTTGGCCGTCGTGGTCAGGCTGGCTGTGCCCTTGAGATCGAATTCGCGCGCGGGCACCGAAGCCGTCCCGGTGAGCGTGATGCGCGCGGCGGGGCCCTCGACGCGGACATCTTCCGCGGTGGCGATGCCGTCGGCGAATTTCACCGCGATGGTGAGCTTGTCGTAAGGCGTCGAGCCCGAGCGGAAGTTGCCGGCGCCGGACAGCGGCCGGCGCTCCAGGCGCTTGAGCAGCTGCTCGACATTGAAGCCTGATATCGCGCCGTCATGGCCTGTAAGCGTCGCGGTGCCGTCGAGCGATTGCGCGAGCCCGAACGGGCTTGCGCCGGAGGCCACCAGCGAGACGCCGAGATTGCCGCGGCCGGAGAGCTTGTTGACGCCGAACAATTCGGATGCGCAGGCTTGCAGGTCGACGTCGGTGAACTGGAACTGGGCCTTGACGTCGGCCATCGTGTCCGCGCGCGCCACGCCGAACGAACCCCTCGCGATGCCGCCATAGACCTGCGCCTCGCCCACGCTCAGGGCCAGCGCGCCGCCGCGCAAGTTCGCGCCGAACGCCGTGCGGCCGAGTTTGGTCGCGCCGACCGTGACGCGGGCGGCCGACAGGCGCATGTCGAGATCGGTGGTTGACAGCGAATTCAGATCGAACAACTGCCGGTTCCAGTCATGCGCGCCGCTGGCGATCAGGCGGAAGGTGGAAATATAGGGCGTGAAGTCGAGCGCTTCGGCGGCGAGCGTCGCCTGCAGCGACTGGCGGCCGTTGTTGGCCCAGGTCATCACGCCCTCGGCGACATTGCCGTCGAGCTCGACATTGACGTTGGTGAGCGCGATCGACGCACCGACCACATTGGCGCGCGCCTTCAGCGCGAAGCGGCCGAACCCGCCGCTGCCGGGAGGGGGCTGCCCCGTCCAGCGCAGCGCATTGCGTAAGGACGGCGAGTCGACGCTCACCGTGCCTTCCAGCATCAGGCTGGTGCGGTTGGCCACCGTGCCGTCGAACGCGAGCTTTAGCGGCGCGCTGGTGAGCCGGGCCTTGAGGCCGGAGCGGTCGCCCGACAACGCCGCGATGAAGTCGCTGGCGCTGATCGAGCCGTCGACGCGCTCGCCGCGCCAGTCGAATTGCCCGGTCGCCGCGAACGAGCGCGAGATCGACGGCCATGCCAGCGACAGGTCGATATCGTCGAGCTTCTCGGTGAGGTGACGAGCCTCATCCTCGTAACTGAGCGTGCCGTCCTGGATACGGATTTCCGAGAACGACACCTGATTGTCGGCGCCGGGAGTCATGGTGTGCGCGATCGTGGAGATGAACGGCGTCCAGTTGCTCTCGCCGCTTGCATGGCGGGTGACATGGATGTGGGGCCGCAGCATCATCAGGTCGGCGATCTCGAAGCGCTGCAGCAGCAGCGGCAGCAGGCGCAAATTCGCGGTCAGCACGTCGACGACGAGCGCGGGGTCAGCCGTGCCCCCGCCGCGCAGGCCGACGTCGTGAAACGAGACATAGCTTGCGGGAAACACCGAAATGTCGGTCGAGCCCTTGACCACCAGATCGAGGCCGGTGACGGCGCGGATTTGCGCCTCCACCGCCGCGCGAAGCGCATCCCGGTTGAGGAACCAGGACGTCCCGACCAGGCCGATCAGCACCACCCCGAGAAACGCCGCAACCGGCATCCCGAGGCGTCTTATTCCTTGGGCCATCGTCAATGAGCTATCCAGGCGTCGTTGAACCGAGAGGCTTGATGTCGCCAGCCTGCTGAAAAGACGGGCAGGGGGACGAAAGTCAATGCCAGGGGGCGCAACTTGAGGGGTTTTCTTGACGCTTTCAAGGCCGTTGGCGGCGGTCGGGACCCGCCGCCTGAGGCGTCATGGCCGGGCATAGCCGTCCGAAGGACGGCGTCGCTGCCGCTCGCCTATGCCCGGCCATCCACGTCTTACTCTCCGCGGGCAGTCAAGGACGTGGATGCCCGGGACAAGCCCGGGCATGACGACTTTATGCGCCAGCCCCCATCATTGACGCGTTGCGAAGAATTCGCCTAATAATCCTTGGAAAGCGTGCGCTCCGGCACCTCCCCATCAGGTCGCATTTCATGAACAAGGTCTATCCCGACGCCAAATCGGCCCTCGACGGCATTTTAAGGGACGGCATGATGATCATGTCCGGCGGTTTTGGTCTCTGCGGCATCGCCGATACGCTCTCGGATGCGATCCGCGACAGCGGCGTCAAGAACCTCACCGTTATCTCCAACAACGCCGGCGTCGACGGCATCGGGCTTTCCCGCCTGCTCGAGACCCACCAGATCAAGAAGATGATCTCGTCCTATGTCGGCGAGAACAAATTGTTCGCCCAGCAATACCTCGCGGGCGAACTGGAACTCGAATTCAATCCGCAAGGCACGCTGGCCGAGCGGATCCGCGCCGGCGGAGCCGGGATTCCGGCCTTCTACACCAAGACCGGCGTCGGCACTTTGATCGCCGAAGGCAAGGAAGAAAAGGTTTTCGACGGCGAGAAATACATCATGGAGCGCGGGCTGTTCGCGGACCTCGCCATCGTCCACGCCTGGAAGGGCGACACCGCCGGCAATCTGGTCTACCGCAAGACCGCGCGGAACTTTAATCCGATGATGGCGACCGCCGCGAAAATCACGGTGGCCGAGGTCGAGCATCTGGTGCCGGTCGGCGAGATCAATCCCGACCACGTCCACACGCCCGGCATTTTCGTCAAGCGCATGATCGAGGTCGGCACGGCCAGGAAGCGCATCGAATTCCGCAATACCCGCCCGCGCCCCGCGGCCTGAGCATGATCCGGAAAAGTGGGAACCGGTTTTCCGACAAGATCATGCGCAAACAAAGAGCGCATGATCCGGAAAAGTGGGAACCGGTTTTCCGATAAGATCATGCGCAAACAAAGAGCGACATAGCAGGAGAGCCCCATGGCCTGGACCCGCGAACAAATGGCTGCCCGCGCCGCCAAGGAACTGCGCGACGGCTATTACGTCAATCTCGGCATCGGCATTCCGACGCTGGTCTCGAACTACATCCCCGACGGTATCGACGTTAATCTCCAGAGCGAGAACGGCATGCTCGGGATGGGGCCGTTTCCCTACGAGGGCGAGGAAGACCCCGATCTCATCAACGCCGGCAAGCAGACGGTGAGCGAATTGCCGTCGACGAGCTATTTCTCCTCGGCCGATTCCTTCGGCATGGTCCGCGGCGGCCACATCGACCTCTCAATATTGGGCGCGATGCAGGTGGCGCAGAACGGCGATCTCGCCAACTGGATGATCCCCGGCAAGATGGTCAAGGGCATGGGCGGCGCGATGGATTTGGTCGCGGGCGTCAAGCGCGTCGTGGTGGTGATGGAACATTCCGCCAAGGACGGCCCAAAACTCCTGAAGAAGTGCAACCTGCCGCTGACCGGCGAGCGCGTCGTCGACATGGTGGTCACGGATCTCGCGGTCTTCACCATCGACAAGCACGGCAAGGACGGCATGGCACTGATCGAACTCGCCGACGGCGTCACGCTCGACGAGGTGAAGAGCAAGACCGAAGCCGATTTCCGCGTGGCGCTGAAGAACGCGTGAGGGCTTCTCCCTCGCCCCGCCCTTCGCGGGGAGAGGGTTGGGGTGAGGGGCTGCCTCGGCGAATTGCGAACTGAAGTTGTACGCGGTGAGTCCCCCTCACCCGAAATTCGCTATCGCGAATTTCGACCTCTCCCCGCAAGCGGGGCGAGGTTAAGTCGGACGCGCGCACCGACCGAACAGATCACGATCCCGCTCACACCTTCGCCGTCGCCACGTCCTCCAGTCCGCGGTTGCGCGGCTCGACGCCCCAGGCCCACACCACCACGATCTGAATGACCACAAGCGAGATCATCAGCCAGACCACGCCGGGCAATTTGTAGGACGCCATCAGGGCGCCCACGATGAAGGGCGAGACCACGGTGGCGCCGCGGCCGAGCGTGTTGCAGATGCCGTTGGCGCGCAGGCGGATCTCGGTCGGGAACAGTTCGGGCGTATAGACCCCGAACAGGATCGCGGTCTGCACATAGATCGCGACGATCAGCACGAATCCCACGGAGAGCACGATCGCCGGATCGGATGCCGCGTCGAAGCGCGCATAGATGTAGCCGGCGAGGATGGTCACGACCGACGCGCCGATGATGCTCGCCCGCCGTCCGATCGCGTCGGACAGGTACGCGCCAAGCGCGCAGCCGACCAGCGATGCGATCGACAGCACCAGCGTATAGGCGAGCGAATTGGCGATCGTCAGCCCCTGGCGCAGGAAGAACTGCGGCAGGAAGATCACGAAGCCGAAGATCAACGTATTGATCGTGATCAGCACCCAGGAGCCGACGATCAGGCGTTGCAGCAACGGCGGCTTCAGCATGTCGGATGCGCTGACCTGGGCTACCGGCGCCGGCACCACCAGCGGCGGCAACGGCTTGCCGCCGGAGGCCTCCTGTTCGATGGCCTGCATCAAGGCTTCGGCCTCCGCGGTGCGGCCCTGCGATTCCAGCCAGCGCGGCGATTCCGGCAGGTTCTTGCGCAGATACCAGACGAACAGCGAGCCGACGCCGGCGATGATGAACATCGGGCGCCAGCCGAAAGTCGGGATGATCAGATAGCCGAGCAGGGCGGTCACCGGAAATCCGGCCACCACCAGGAACGCCATCATCGACAGCCAGCGCCCGCGCGTCTTCGGCGGGACGAATTCGGTCAGCGTCGAATAGCCGACCACGATTTCGGCGCCCAGGCCCAAGCCTTGCAGGAAGCGGCAGGCGATAAGCTGGTTCATATCCTGCGCGAAGGCCGCCGCCAGCGAGGCCAGCCCGAAAATCAGGAGATTGACCTGATAGGTGAACCGCCGCCCGAACTTGTCGCCGATAAATCCGGTAATCAGCGCGCCGAGCGTCATGCCGGCAAAGGTCAGCGAAATGAATTGCGAATTTTGCGGAGCGGTCGAAAAGCCGGATTGGATCGCAGACGCCAGCACGCCGCCGGCGATATAGAGATCGTAGCCGTCGAAAAACATGCCGGCGCCGACCAGCCAGAAAATCCGGTAGTGAAACGATGAGATCGGCAGCCGGTCGAGCCGGGCGCCGGCGTTTACTGCGTGAGCCATGTGAAGTCTTCCCCCCGTTATTCGTTTTCATCCAGTTTGTTCTAGAGCAAGATGACATTTCTTCGAATCGTCATCTCGCTCCATCTTTTTGTTTGAGCATGATCTTTTCGGAAAACCGGTACCCACTTTTCCGGATCATGCTCTAGTACAACTGCATCACCATTCCCTCATGGTGAGGAGGCGCTCTTGCGCCGGCTCGAACCATGAGGCCCCGGTGGTGGCCTCGTCCTTCGCGACGCTTGCTCGCGCAAGCTCCTCAGGATGAGGGGACAGAGCCGGCCATGACGCAGCAAGACAGTTCGTTCAGTTCAGCCGGCGCTGCGCCGCCGTGTCGCGGTACCAGTCGAACGGCTGATCGTGCGTTGCGACCATCACGCTCTTGGTATTGAAGTGGTCGTCAAAACTCTCAGTGCCGAATTCGCGCCCGACGCCGGAATCATCGACGCCGCCCCAGGGCGAGGCGGGATCGAGACGGTGATGGTCGTTGACCCAGACGATGCCGGCCTTGACGTGCGCGGCGAGGCGATGGGCGCGCGCGATGTCGCGGGTGCGGATCGCCGCCGCCAGCCCGAACGGCGAATCATTGGCGAGCCGCAAGGCGTCGGCCTCGTCGTTGAACGGCGTCACCGAGGTGAAGGGGCCGAACACCTCTTCCTGGAAGATGCGCATGTCGGATTTCACGTCCGCAAACACGGTGGGCTGCACGAAATAGCTGTTCTCGTGGCCCGGCACTTTTGCGGGCCCGCCGCCGGTCACCAGCCGCGCACCGTCGTCGCGGCCGAACTGGCAATAGGCCAGGACGCGGTCGCGCTGCCGCGCCGAGATCACCGGGCCGAGCTGGGTCTGCGGATCAAAGGGATCGCCGATGCGGATGTTTTGGGTTTTCGCCTTCAGCTTTTCGACGAACTCGTCATAGATGGAGGCCTGCACGATGTGGCGCGAGGCGCAGACGCAGGTCTGGCCCGCGCCGATGAAGGCGCCGAACGCCGCGTAATTCACGGCCTGGTCGACGTCGAAGTCGTCGAACACCATGACCGGCGTCTTGCCGCCCAGCTCCATGGTTTGATGCGCGAACACTTTCGCCGCAGCACTTCCCGCGATGCGGCCGGCTTCGGTGCCGCCGGTCAACACCAGCTTGTTGATGTCGCCATGCTCGGTCAGCATTCGCCCCGTCGTCTGGCCGAGGCCGAGCACCACGTTGAACACGCCGGGCGGCAGGCCTGCCTCGGTGAAGATTTGCGCCAGCTTCAACGTCGTCAGCGGCGTGTATTCCGACGGCTTTACGACCGTGACGCAACCGCTCGCCAATACCGCGGCCAGCGATTTGCACATGATCATCAGCGGGTGATTGAACGGCGTGCAGTTGGCGACGATGCCGATCGGCGTGCGCAACGTGTAGTTCAGGTACGAGCCTTCGACCGGGATCACCGCGTCGCGCCGCGCCAGCGCCAGCCCTGCGAAGTAGCGGAAGAAATCCGGCAGCCGCGACAGTTGCGCGCGGGTCTCGTTGAGCGGGCGGCCGTTGTTCAGCGTCTCCAGCCGGTACAACTGCTCCAGATTGGCCTCGAAGGCGTCAGCCAGGCGGTTGACCAGCCGGGCGCGCGCACGAATGTCCATGCCGCCCCAGGCGCGGCCTTCGAAGGCTGAGCGTGCGCTTTTCATGGCGCGGTCGACGTCGTCAGCGCTCGAGTCCGGAATCCGCGCGATCACATCGCCGGTAGCGGGATTGCGGACATCCAGCATCTGGCCAGAGCCCGCTTCGATCTCGCGGCCGTCGACGAAATTACCGTGGATTTCGACCTCGTTGGCGGCTGGTTTTGCGGAAATATTCACGCATCTCTCCCTTCGATCATGATCCCCGGGCAAACGCTTCGCGTTTGTCCCGAGCGGATCATGATCTCATTTCTGGTGGTCTTCTTGGAAAAACACCGGCAAAACTTGCAGTTTGCCGAATACCAGGTCAAGCGCGAAAGTCTTGAAAAGACTTGATTTTGATTTATCAATCCAGCGCGCGTCACCGCGCGCCCGATAACGGGCTCGATAACGCAATCAAGAAAGACAGGCATGGACCGACTCTTCGCCAATGGCACGGTCAACGCGGCGCAGTCCGGCGAAGGACCGGCGTTGTTCCTGTTTCACTCGCTGTTGTCGGACCGGGCGAGTTTCGACGCCATCGCCCCAAAACTGTCGCGGTCGTTCCGCCTGATCGTCCCGGAATTGCCCGGCTTCGGCGGGTCCA
>Ga0210405_10001519_pt1 | contig 26190 bp, 24 predicted proteins | sample IncBWH11MmetaG_FD_155492 | JGI IMG/M metagenome (GOLD analysis project Ga0210405, IMG submission 155492) | Forest soil microbial communities from Barre Woods Harvard Forest LTER site, Petersham, Massachusetts, United States - Inc-BW-H-11-M | ecosystem: Environmental > Terrestrial > Soil >...
GAAGAAAATGGAAAAATTCTCGGCGGGATTTGTCGATCACGTCATTGTGTCGAATCACCTTTGGCATAAGACGGTCACGGCGCGTTCGGTCCCGGAAGAGAAGTGCTCCGTTCTCATCAATCACGTCGATCCCGACATGTTCGCCCGCCACGCCAAAACCAGAACGGATGGGAAATTCATTATTCTATTTCCCGGAAGCCTGCAGTGGCACCAGGGCGTCGATATCGCGATCGAAACTTTTGCCCTCGTAAAGCCGAAGGTTTCCAACGCCGAGTTTCATGTCTACTGCGGGTCAGGCGTCCTGCAGAGCGATTTGAAAGAGCTTGTCGAGCGGCTTGGCCTTGGAGAAAGCGTCAAATTCAATAAAGCGGTTCCACTCGACGAGATGGCGCAGGTCATGGCCAATGCCGACCTTGGCGTCGTTCCCAAGCGAGCCGATTCGTTTGGCAACGAGGCCTACAGCACGAAGATCATGGAATTCATGTCGCAGGGCGTACCGGTGGTTGTTTCGAAGACGAAGGTCGATGCCTTCTATTTCGAAGAAGGGACGGTTCACTTCTTCCCATCCGGCGACGTGCAAGCCATGGCAGATGCGATTCTGGATGTGGTGAATAACAAGGCCTTGCGTGAATCTCTTATCGTGCGCGGCTATGAATATGTCGAGCGCCATGGCTGGGACCAGAAAAAGAAAGAGTATCTCGATCTGATTGACTCGCTTTCGACCGAGGCATTCGACGAATTTGCTTCGCCGGAAGATTTGCATCCCCGCCGCCGTCCTGCCGCTTTTCAGGCTACGATGCCTTCGCTAAAAGCGATACAGCCACCGAGTCACGGCCAGCCCGATGCCGTCAGCGAAGAAGTCGGCAGCTTGGGATCCGACTAAAGAGTCGTCCGTCTGTAATGTTGCCGCAGTAACTCGCGAAAACAAAAAATAAGAAATGCGACGGCTCACCCCGCTGAGCCGAATATCAAACAATTCTCTACCTCCCAAACTATTTCACTCATCTTGGGCAGAAACTCTTGAACCGAAAATCATCAAATTGCAATGTAGTAGTGGTGGGCGCCGGTCCTTACGGACTTTCCTCGGCAGCCTATTTGCGCGCGGCTGGAGTCGAAGCGCGCGTTTTCGGCGAACCCATGTCGTTCTGGCAGAACCAGATGCCGGTGGGCATGTGTTTGCGCTCGAATTGGGGCGCTTCGCACATCGCCGATCCCAACCAGGCTCTGACGCTCGATGCTTACTGCCGCGAAAAGGGAAATCACGTCTCCAAGCCAATCCCGCTCGACCGTTTTGTAGACTACGGGTATTGGTATCAGAGCCAGGCGGTACCAGATCTTGAAAAGCGCGAGGTGAGCAGCATCGATCTCGCCGCAGGCGGGTTCAAGATTGTCATGAAGGATGGTGAAGAATTCACAGCGCGGCGGGTTGTGGTGGCGGCCGGAATCAGCGCGTTTACGGCCCGGCCCGCGGAGTTTGCCGGCATTCCTTCCACTCTGGCATCGCACACCAGCGAGCACAACGATCTGCGAAAGTTTAAGGGTCAAAAGGTGGTAGTGATCGGCGCCGGACAAAGCGCTCTCGAGTCGGCTGCGCTGTTCAAAGAAGCCGGCATTCCCGTCGAAGTCATTGGGCGCAAGGAGACTCTCAACTGGGTTGGATTACATCCGCGCCTGCACCATCTGGGCGCGATCTCGAAAATGCTCTATTCGAAGCGCGACGTGGGGCCCGCTGGTATCAGCCGCCTGGTCGCCATACCGCATGTGTTCCGGCGATTTCCCCGCAGCTTCCAGGATCGCACCGCTTATCGCGCAATTCGGCCAGCGGGAGCCGGTTGGCTGCAGCCGCGACTCACAGACGTACCGATTACCTTGGGGCGCAAAGTGACTTCCGCAGAGGTTTCCGGGAGCCAGCTCCGCTTGCGACTCGACGATGGAAGTGAGCGCCTGGTCGACCATGCGCTGCTGGCAACGGGATTCCGGGTTGACGTATCTAAATATCCTTTTCTGTCTCCAGCATTGTCGAAGCAACTGATAACCGTGAACGGCTTCCCTGTGCTTAAACGTGGTCTCGAGTCTTCGATTCCAGGGCTGCACTTCGTCGGCAAGCCTGCAGCGTGGAGCTTTGGACCGCTGCTCGGCTTTGTTTCGGGAGCGGAGTTTGCTTCTACCGAACTAGTTCGCTCCATCGCCCGGAACAACTCTCGGAACGGAAATCACTGAGCCTGTGAACACCGCCTTAACATCCAGAGTTGAAAGGTTGAGCGCCGTGCACACCGCAAACCAAACCACGGGAGCGGTCGTGATCGGCGGCGACTATCAGGGACTTGGAATCGTGCGCAGCCTCGGCCGCCAGGGGATACCGGTGTGCGTGGTCGACGACGAGCTTTCGATTTCGCGGTACTCGCGCTACTGCAAGAAATTCGTGAAGCTCTCCGATCTGCGCCACGAGCGGCTCACGGTAGACAGCCTGCTCGAAGTGGGCAGGGGGCTTGGTCTTGACGGTTGGGTTCTCTATCCCACCCGCGAAGAGCTGGTTGCCGCTTTGTCGCGCAACCGTGACGAACTTGCGGAGGTGTTTCGAGTGCCGACCCCGGATTGGGAGACGGTGAAGTGGGCATGGGACAAGAGAAATACCTATCGACTGGCGCGAGACCTAGGCATTCCAACGCCCAGTACGCACTATCTGGAGCATCCCGACGAACTTGAGCAACTCCGCTCCATTTCCCCGCCATTTGTGCTCAAGCCGGCGATCAAAGAACACTTCTTTTACTCGACGAAAGCGAAAGCCTGGCTGGCCAACAGCCATTCCGAGTTGAAAGAACTGTTTGAAAAAGCAATCGAGCACGCCGGGTCCGGAGAAATTATGGTGCAGGAATTGATTCCCGGCGGCGGGCGACAGCAGTTCTCCTACTGCGGTTTCTTCCGCGAGGGACAAGCCGTGGGCAAGATGGTGGTTTGCCGCCGGCGCCAGCATCCGCTTCAGTTCGGACGGGCGAGCACCTTTGTCGAGACGGTGGACATTCCGATTCTGGAGAAGCTTTCGGAGCGGTTCCTGCAAGCCATCGATTACTATGGCCTGGTCGAACTGGAATATAAGCTCGATCCGCGCGATCGCCAGTACAAACTGCTCGACGTAAACGCCAGAACATGGGGTTATCACAGTCTGGGAGCCGGCGCGGGTGTGGACTTCAGCCACATGCTCTACGCCGATCAAGTCGGCTTGCCCGTGTCCCCCAGCATCGGACGTCCGGGAATATCGTGGATGCGCACCACTACGGATATTCCTGCTGCCGTGATGGGCATTCTCAGCGGAGATACTTCTCTGAACAGCTATCTGCACTCCCTCAAAAGCTGCAACACTGAAGCGGTCTTTAGTTTGAGCGATCCCGCACCCGGGTTGGCGGAAGTGGCGCTCATCCCGTATTTGGCGATCAAGCGTGGCTTCTGAAACGATTTCGGTGTCAGAAGCGCCGTCTCAGATTCCCGCTCCCGGCACAACCGACAAGGGCCTCCGCAATTCGCTAAGCCGCAAAATCCAGAACGTGCTGTTGCGGGCAATTTGCGTCCTTGTTCTTTCGGGCATTTTGGTAGCGGGCCTGTGGCCATTTCACGCTCCCAGGAATCAAGTCAAGTGGTTGAACGGGGCGAACGGCCTCCTGTTCAAGCGGCATGGCAGCATTGTGAGCGCCGGTGCATTTACTGCCAATCCACCACAGGACAATGCCAGTTGCAGCTTGGAAATCTGGCTGGAACCAAATCGACTCGATTCCTCCGGCACAATTCTCGCGTTTTATCGTTCTGAGAGTCGAAGCGTTCCTTTTGCGCTGCGTCAATCGCTGGCCGATCTGGTCATCCTGCACACAGCGCAGGATTCGCCGCACAATCTGGGCAAACCCAAAATCTATATCAATGATCTGTTCCGCCATCGCCAATTGGTGCTGGTCACGATCGTATCGGGTGAGTCTGGCACGTCGGTGTATGCGGATGGGGCGCTTGTCCGGAAGGTTTCAAACTTCAGGTTTTCCAGCGGTGACTTGACGGGAAAACTGATCGCCGGCAACTCGCCGACCACGACCGACAACTGGTCTGGACAATTGCGGAAGATTGCCATCTATCGATGGCAACTTTCGGCCGCCGAAATCTCGGAACATTCTGCAAGCTTGGCGAAGGGTACGCAGCCTGGCCTTACCGAAAGTGCCGGCACGATTGCCTTGTATCTTTTCGAGGAAGGCAACGGCAGCGCCGCGCATAACCGGGTAGACTCGGCGACCGATCTGCTTATCCCGGAGCGATTTTTTATTTTGCACCCGCAGTTTCTGGAAAATCCGCGGAGCGAGTTTCGTCCGGATTGGAACTACTGGAAAAATGTAGGCATTAATATCGGCGGGTTCATTCCGCTCGGGTTTTTTTTCTGCGCGTATTTGTCTATGCTGCGAACGATGAAGCAAGCGGTCGCGATCACGATCATTCTCGGATTTGCCGTTAGTCTCACCATCGAAGTCTTGCAGGCATTTCTGCCGACCCGGGATTCGGGGATGACCGATCTCGTGACCAACACCTTTGGCACCGCTCTCGGGGCGATTGCATGCGTGTGGATCGTGAAGCGTCCCTGGCTTGCCCGCACCGGCATTTCGATTTTTGCTGAGCCTGCCTGATATCGAGCACCAGATGGCCGAACAAAATTTAACTGTTCGCGGCGTTTCCGATACCGCTCTTTGGGTGGCATATTTCCGCGCGTTGGAAACGCAGCGTCCCGACGGGCTGTTTCGGGATCCTTATGCTGAGCGACTGGCCGGGGAGCACGGCTTCCATCTTGCGAAAACTCTTCCCGATGGGAACAAGCATGAGTGGGCATGGGCAGCGCGAACTTATCTCTTCGATCAATTTTTGGCCCGTGCGATCCGCGATGGAGCAGATCTGGTCTTGAACCTCGCCGCTGGCCTTGACGCCCGACCGTATCGCATGGATTTGCCGGCGGCACTGCAGTGGGTTGAGGTCGATCTGCCGGAGATTATTTCTTACAAGCAAGAGATTCTGAGCGATGAGAAACCGAAGTGCCGGCTGGAGCGAGTTAGTTTGGATCTGTCGGATGCGAGCGGGCGGGGCCGGCTTTTCTCGGACCTCAACGCACGGGCAACCAAAGTTGTCGTGGCAAGCGAGGGTCTGCTGATTTATTTCACAACGGAAGAAGTTGCTTCGCTGGCGCAAGACCTCTCCGCACAAAGCCACTTTCAAGACTGGATTATCGACCTCGCTTCTCCAGGACAGTTGAAACTGATGCAGCGCACAACTGGCAAGCAACTCAGCGAGGCAGGCGCTGCGTTCAAGTTCGGTCCCCATGAGGGCGCAAATTTTTTTGCTCCGTATGGTTGGAAGTCGAAAGATGTTCGCGGCTTGCTGAAGACCGCAGCGGAGTTCAAGCGCGCGCCCGAAGAGCTGCTATCCTTGTTGCCCGAACCCAAAGGGAGTCCTCGGAATTATCCCTGGACCGGAGTCTGCCTGCTTCACAGAAAATAAAAAATAGCAGATTGCAAGCCGCGTATCCCCATGCGAGCAAAAAGCTTAGTTTTCTTTCCGATTACTTCTTGGCGGGCGCGGAACGTTACTAAATGCCGGGTCGAATCGCGCTTTCGTTTTATTGGAGAATCGCGGCGCGTGATAGGATGAGGCCATACTTCTTCGCAGCCACCTCCCCGCGAAAGGTCTATAACTCAGAGTTATGTTAAACACTGCAATCATTGGAGCAGGTCCGTATGGACTTTCCGTCGCTGCACACTTTCGGCAGCGGGGCATCCCTTTCCGTATTTTTGGCCGCCCCATGGATAGCTGGCTGGCGCACATGCCGAAGGGCATGATGCTCAAGTCAGACGGCTTCGCCTCCGACATTTACGATCCGGAGAGCGCATTCACCCTGCGGCAGTTTTGTGCAGAGCGTGGCATCGAGTATGCCGATTCCGGAGTTCCGGTTCGCCTCGACACCTTTACGGGCTATGGGCTCGCTTTCAAAGACCGCATGGTGCCGGAGCACGAGGAGAAAATCGTCGTGACCGTCGATCGCTTGGCCGACGGCTTCCACATGCAACTGCAGGATGGCGAAACATTTCAGGCGCGCAACGTGGTTCTGGCCGTGGGCATCACGCATTTCGACTATGTCCCCGAAAGTCTGGCTCATCTGTCGGCCGAGTTTCTTTCGCACAGCTCTCGCCATCGCGAGGTCGAACCTTTTCGAGGTAAAGACGTGGTTGTGATCGGCGGCGGATCTTCCGCAATGGACCTTGCCGGATTGCTCGGCGAGGCCGGCGCGAAGGTGCAAATGGTAAGCCGAAGAACGGTATTGAAATTTCATAGCCAGCCTACTGGCAAGGCACGGTCTCTCTGGCAGCAAATCCGGCATCCACAATCTGGCCTCGGCCCGGGGATGCGCTCGTGCTTTTTCGCCGACGCGCCCGGGGCATTTTATTACTTACCCGAACGCATTCGCATCGAGGCTGTACGAAGAAGTCTCGGTCCTTCGGGAGGATGGTTCATCCGCGACAAGGTGATTGGAAAAGTTCCGTTGCATCTCGGATGCACGCCGCTAGGCGCCGAAGTGCGAAACGGCAACGTGCATTTGCGGGTTCGCGCGCAAGACGGCCAGGAACGCGAAATTATTACTGGACACCTGATTGCGGCGACCGGTTACAAAGTGAATCTAGAGCGTTTGCAATTCTTGAGCGCGGATATTCGCTCGGAGGTTGAAGTTGTCAACGGGACTCCGGTGCTGTCTTCGACCTTCGAGTCGTCGATCCCTGGCCTCTATTTTGCGGGGGTTGCGGCCGCAAACAGTTTCGGGCCGGTCATGCGCTTCGCGTTTGGCGCCGGTTTTGCCGCTCGCACCCTTACGCGTGCTCTTGCGAAATCGCTGGCCAGTGCACCGGCATCGGTTCCCGTTGCGAGAGCGGTGACGACAACGAAATAGAGCGATGAAGCGAGAGACGATTGCCATTCACGCCGGCTACGACGGCGACCCCACGACCAAGGCCGTCGCCGTGCCCATTTACCAGACGGTCGCCTTTGAGTTCGATAGCGCGGAACATGGCGCGGCGCTGTTTAATCTCGAAGTTCAAGGAAACATTTATACCCGGATCGGCAATCCCACAAACACCGTGCTGGAAAAGCGATTGGCGGCGCTTGAAGGCGGAGTCGATGGCCTCAGCGTCAGCTCCGGCATGGCCGCGATTGAGTATTCGCTGATCAACATTGCTGAAGCCGGCAACAACATTGTTTCTACTCCGCAGCTCTATGGCGCCACGTACACGTTGCTGGCACACATTTTTCCGAAGCGCGGCATCAGTTCACGTTTCGCCGCGAGCGACCGGCCCGAAGATGTCGAGAAATTGATCGACGAGAACACACGCGCGGTTTATTGCGAGAGCGTTGGCAACCCTGCGGGCAATGTCGCGGACATCGAAGGATTAGCGCGCGTGGCGCATAAGCACGGTGTGCCCCTGGTGGTCGACAATACGGTGGCTACGCCGATTCTGCTGCGGCCAATCGAGTATGGCGCAGACGTTGTCGTCCACTCGATGACGAAGTTTATCGGCGGCGGCGGCACCAGCATCGGCGGAATGATTGTGGATGGCGGGAAGTTCCCCTGGCGGCAGTATCCGGAAAAATTCTACATGTTCAATCGGCCGGAGATCGCCTATCACGGTGTCGTTTACGTCGATCACTATGGAGAAGCCGCGTTTGTGGCCCGTTGTCGAACCGTTTGCCAGCGCAACACCGGGGCAACTCTGTCTCCATTTAATGGCTTTTTATTTCTGCAGGGGATTCAGACCCTCGCCCTGCGCGTCGAACGTCACGTGGAGAACGCGCGCAAGGTGGCCGAATTTCTGCGCGCTCATCCCATGGTTGAATGGGTGAACTACGTGGGGTTTCCCGACAATCCTCTCTATCCCATGGCGCACCGGTATCTGGGTTCGAATTTTTGTTCTCTGCTTACCTTCGGAGTGAAAGGCGGCTACGAAGGCGGCAGGAAGTGCTTCAACGCATTTCGGTTGTTCAAGCGCATGGTGAACATGGGTGACGCCAAATCGCTTTCGTGCCATCCGGCGTCGACGACTCATCGCCAGTTAACGCCCGAGGAGCAGGCGAAAGTCGGAGTTACGCCGGAGATGATTCGTGTAAGCGTTGGGATCGAGCACATCGACGACATTCTCGAAGATCTGAGGCAGGCGTTGGACAACGCCAGACCATGAAACAAGGAAGTCATTCGTAAGCCGTATTTTTGGGAAACAGTATGCCATTGATCATTGAAGGCGCCGGGGTTCCGCCGCGTTGGGCGGGGAGGGAAGCGTTGCATCCGGCGGCGCACAGAAACCAGGCCAGCGCCGCGGAATGCATCCAAATTGCATTCATCAACAACATGCCGGATGCCGCTCTGGAAGATACAGAGATGCAGTTCTTCGAATTGCTCGACGCTGCGGCCGGCGCCATTCCGGTGCGCGTTAAACTTCACTCGCTCGCCGGAGTTCCGCGCGGCGAACGGGGCGAGCAGCATCTCAATAGCTTCTACTTCAGCACGAACGATTTGTTGAACAGCCGGTTTGACGGTGTCATCATGACCGGAACCGAGCCGCGGCAACCGGACCTGCAGCAAGAACCTTACTGGCCTGCGTTGACGAGCGTTCTGGACTGGGCGGAAAGCAATACCAGTTCGACAATCTTGTCATGCCTGGCGGCGCATGCGGGAGTGCTGCACAGCGATGGTATCAACCGTTATCCGCTGTGGGACAAACAGTTCGGCGTCTTTGATTTCACTCAGTCCGGCAACCACCAATTTACGAACAATACCGGAAAGCAGGTCCGCTTTCCTCACTCCCGCTGGAATGAAGTGCGGGCCGAAGAGTTGTCCGCCTCGGGTTATCAAGTTCTCACGCACTCCGTCGCAGGCGGAGTGGATTCGTTTGTGAAGAAGAGAAAGCAGAGCCTGTTTCTGCATTTTCAGGGACATCCGGAATACGGCGCGCAAACTTTACTGAAGGAATATCGAAGAGATATAAAGAGATTTCTCAGGAAGGAACGCGAGACTTATCCTTCGATGCCGAAGGGATATTTTGACGCGACGGCCTCTAAGCTTCTGACCGATTTTCAACGCGGTGTTCTTACGGAGCGGCGGGAGGAATCGATGGAAAGCTTCCCTGAGACCGCTCTGGTCGGCGGTTTGCGGAACACATGGCATTACACCGCCATTCGCATCTACCGGAACTGGCTGCAATATACCGTGACTAGAAAAAACGATGTGGCAGCATTCTCCGCCATGGCGGCCGCCTATTCTCACAGCGCCCGAAAACGGTCGGCCCTTTCATAAAGATTTCGCGCAATCCGAAAAGCGGAGCGCTCTGCGCCAATCTCTTAGTAGAAGCAATTCACGTTTACCTGGCTGATCTCTTGACCAACCTTCCCTCGCGAGTCAGCGACGTATTTAAGCCGTGGTCCGAGCGCTCTCCGGAAAAGCCGGCGCTCGTCGAGACCTCCGGTACCTGGACCTACCGCCAGCTTGAATCGATCGTCTCCGACGCACAGCGCTGGCTCCTCGATTCGGGCATCCGGCCAGGCGACCGGGTGATGATCGTCTGCGAGAACTGCTGTGCCTTCGTTGCAATTCTGTTGGCTCTTGCAGAGATCGACGCCTGGCCGGTATTGGTCAATGCGCGGCTCTCGGCGCGGGAAGTCGATGAGATTCGCGAGCACTGTGGAGCACGGCGGGTCATCTGCACCACGAGCGTTTCACCGCATGCGCGGGAACATGCCAAGCGGCATGGAGCCTTGGTTCAAGAAGTCGGCGGTTTAGGTCCCATCGCGATCGGTCCCCTAAACGAAAATGTCGAACCAGAACCGATCGAAAACGATGTCTCGCAACGGATCGGCGCGCTAATTTACACTTCCGGGACAACCGGCCTTCCGAAGGGCGTCATGCTGACGCACCGGAACCTGTTGTTCGTCGCATCAGTTTCTGCGCAGATTCGGTCTCTGAGTCCGGATGACTGCCTGTATGGCACTTTGCCGATGTCGCATGCGGTCGGTCTTTCCGTTGTTCTGCTGGGATCGTTATTGAGCGGCGCAACGCTCTACCTGGCAGCGCGTTTCGATCCGGTGGCGGCTCTCGCTACGCTGGAGAAGGAGCGGCTGACGGTCGTACTAGGCGCTCCCGGAACATTCTCGCTGCTGGCGGATTATGCCAAACTAAAAGGGCTGAAGTCGCTCAACTATCCCGCGCTCCGCATTATTTCCTCTTCCGGTGCGCCGTTGCAGCCGGCGCTGAAATCGCAAGTGGAAAACTTGTTTGGCATGGTGCTGCACAACGGATATGGCGTGACGGAGTGCTCTCCCAACATCTCTCAAGCTGTCGTGGGAGAGAATAGAGCCGATACTTCGGTAGGCAAGATTTTACCGGGCGTGGAAGCACAGCTGGTCGGTCCCGATCAAAAGCCTGTGGCCGACGGAGAAATCGGTGAACTCTGGGTGCGCGGTCCCAACGTGATGAAGGGCTACTATCACGCGCCGGAAGAAACAGCGGCAGCGATCAACGCTGAAGGATGGTTTAATACCCGTGACCTGGCGCGCCTGGAGAACGGATATCTTTTTATTGTTGGCCGCACCAAGGAATTGATCGTCCGCTTTGGCGAAAATGTTTACCCGGCGGAGGTCGAGGCCGCTCTTAATACACATCCTGCGGTCGTGCGCTCCGCAGTCATTGGACGCTCCGCCGAAGGAACTGAAGGCGGAGAGGAGATTCTTGCCTTTGTGCAGCTCGCGCCTTCTTCGCCCGCTTCAGAAACTGAAATAGCGCAACACGCTGCAAAACATCTTGCTCCCTACAAGCGGCCGTCGCAAATTCTCCTTGTGGCATCCATGCCGCTCACTCCGACTGGAAAAGTAATTAAGGCTGAACTTCCTAAGCTCGTCCCTCTCGCCCAGACCCGCTAACTGTGCCGAGCCGCCCGGCTCACAAAGGCACTTCAATCAGCGTCGGTCCTTCGCCTTCCAAGCCTGTCCGTAGCGCCTTTCCGAATGCCTCCAGCGAATTGACGCGGATCGCCGGTACTCCCATGCCCTTAGCCAACCGCACCCAATCGAGATCGGGGCGTCCAATCTCAAACATACCCAAAGCCCGGGCTCCCGGATTGCCTACTCCCAAATAAGAAAATTCACGTTTAAGAACCGCATAATCACGATTGGCGAACACCACTGTCGTGACGCTGAGGCTCTCCCGCGCCATCGTCCACAACGCCTGAAGTGTGTACATCGCGCTGCCATCTGCTGTGAGGCACAAGACTTTTCGGCTAGGGCAGGCTACCGCCGCTCCTACAGCCAGAGGCAGAGCAATCCCGATCGAGCCTCCCGTGTTACCCAGCCAGTCGTGCGGCGGGGCACCGCGCGTGGCGGCCATCATTCTCCGGCCTGAGGTCATCGACTCATCGACCACAATTGCGTTCTCCGGCAGGAAGGCTCCCACTGCAGCGGCGAGGCCGGGCAGGGTGATGCCGCCGCTCGGAAGAGTCGGTTGATCTGCTCTCTCGACCGTCGGCTGAACATCTCGCAGCGATAGCTCCGTGGACAGCGCTTCAAGCGCTCCCAGGTAATCTTCGCCCGGGTTCGCAAGCATGTGGATTTCACACTCCGGCGAAGTGAATTCGCTATTCTTCCCAGGATAAGCGAAGTACGCGACTGGAGCCTGAGCGCCTACCAGAATCAGCTGTCGAAATTCCTTGAACTGCTCGATCCCTTGTTCGAGAACGTATTGCACTCGCTCGACTCGCGGAATTCCTGCGCCCCTTTGCAGCCGCGTAATCGGATACGGAGCCATCAGCTTCGCCCCGGTTGCTGTTACAATGCGCCCCGCGGCGATCAGCCCCTTGCCATATAGCGCGTTCCCTGAAAGCAGAATTGCGGTTGGCAAGCCTGACCGGAGCAGGGAGGCCGCGCGCCCGATTGCCGTTGCTTGCGGCAGCGAAGGTGTCGGTAGAGTCGAGAGCGTCGCGATGACTCCTCCGTCGCTCCAGGCAACGTCGGCGGGGACGATCAAGGTTGCAATCTGTCCCGGTGCAGTGCGCGCGGCGACGATCGTTTCAGCTGCGTCACGACCGGCCTCGGATGCTGAGCGAGACGTTCGCAGCCACTTCGAGTAAGGTCGCGCGATGCCTTCAATATCGGAAACAAGCGGTGTATCGTGCCGCAAGTGATAGGAGGCGTGCTGGCCAACGAGGTTGACGATCGGCACACGCGCTCGGCTTGCATTGTGCAGATTCGCCAGCCCGTTGCCAAGGCCCGGACCAAGATGAAGAAGCGTGCTCGCCGGTTTTTCCGCCATCCGCGCATAACCGTCTGCGGCTCCGGTAACGACGCCCTCGAAAAGTCCGAGCACGCATCGAATTTCTGGGATCTGATCAAGCGCTGCGATCAGATGAATCTCCGAGGTGCCAGGGTTCGCGAAGCAAGTGTCGACCCCTCCAGCCAAGAGTGACCGAATCAGACTCTCTGCGCCGTTCATGGTCTAGACAAGCCTTTCATCCCAATGGTCCCCGGTCGGTCGAGCGGTTCAAATTTCACGCGACATTCTTTAATGCGCAGAAGCGTCCAGCAACTCCTTCAGATATTTTTGCCACACCGCCGCCCAGGTGTGAGTCCCGTGGCCATGGGTTTGATCGGAGATCGGAATCAAAATAAAACGGCCTTTCTTCACTCGATTGATTTCACGTTCGGCAATTCCCAGCTCGGGTGGATTGATGAAGTCGTCGGCCGAATTCACAAACATCACAGGTACGGTAATTTTCTCGAGCTGCGGTGAAGGATCGTAGTTTCGCGAGGCATTCACCGCGTAGAGAAAATCGTTGGCGTCGTGACTGGAAACGAATCGCTTTACAAAATCATCGTCGGCGGAATCAATCGCATCCCGCGTGGGATGCTCTTTCTGCATTTGTAGAGCCGACCCCGCAGCAAAGTAGAAAATACCCGCCGCTGTTTCCAGGGCGGCCTGAGGTTGGTCGACGTAGTCGCCACCTTTCCACGCGGGATCGTTGCGAATGGCGTCCATCACGGTTTTGCGCCAGACCCGGTTTCGTCCCGTGATCTGCACCGGAAGGCACGCCAGGGACATGAGGCCGTCCATAAACTCAGGGTAGGTCTCGCCCCACACAAAAGAATGCATGCAGCCCATGGAAGTCCCGAGGATCAAGCGCAGATGGTTTACACCCAATCCTTTTTCCAGCAATTCATGTTGCGCCGCGACCATGTCGCCGTAGTCATACTGAGGGAAATGCGCGTGCATGCCGTCGCTGGGCTTGCTCGATTTTCCGTGACCGATGTTGTCGGGCAGAATAACGTAATAGCGCGTAATGTCGAGCAGCTGTCCCGGCCCGAATAGCACGCCGGCAAACTGCGGCGACAGAAATTGAGCGCCCGAGCCGGTCGTACCATGCAGAAGCATTACGGCATTGGCGACCCGGCCATTCGCGTCACGCACGGGCGTTCCAAACGTTGCGTAGTGCATGCGCAACTCCGGCAGCGTCTCGCCCGATTTGAAATGAAAATTCTGGGTGGCGTAGTCACCCTCTTTCGGCGTCGGCAACTGGTTCGCCTGCTGCGCCGATAGAGCGACTCCGCAACAGAGCAATATCCCTAGAAGGGAAGACTTGAAAACCTGAATGCCAGCATGCATGTTCGTACCTCGGTCCGACGCAGGGTATCACAGGGAGAGTCTCGATTGCGCGTTGAGAATCGTGCGCACCATCCTCCAATTATCTTTCGGAGCAACGAGAACCTATACTGATCAAGCGATCGACGCCCGATGGCCAACCGAAAACAATCCACGATGGAATGAATCATATTCTTCATGTTGTTGGCGCGCGCCCGAATTTTGTGAAAGCGGCGCCGGTTCTGCGTGCGATTCGTGAGCGCGGCATACGGCAGACACTTGTGCACACGGGACAGCATTACGACCGCAACATGTCGGACGTGTTCTTCTCCCAACTTGAGATTCCGGAGCCCGACGTTAATCTTGAGGTAGGTTCCGGAAGTCACGCTTCGCAGACAGCCGAAATCATGCGCCGGTTCGAAGCCGTTGTTCTCCAGCGAAAGCCGGATCTGTTGCTGGTTTACGGCGATGTGAATTCTACGGCGGCCGCGGCCTTGGTTTGTTCGAAACTGCTTGTCCAGGTCGGTCATGTGGAGGCCGGACTGCGCTCGTTTGACCGCACCATGCCGGAAGAAATCAATCGCATCGTCACCGATCAACTTTCCGATATTCTGTTCACGCCGTCGCAAGATGGGGATGCAAATCTATTGCACGAAGGAGTATCTAAGGATCGAATCCACTTCGTGGGCAATGTCATGATCGATTCGCTGATCCGGCTCCTCCCGGTGGCGAAAAGCTGTGCGCGGAATGGACTTCCTGAACGATTTGCGCTCGTGACTCTGCACCGGCCATCGAACGTCGATGACGCGGACAGGTTGCGGGAGATATTGGAATGCCTCACGGGTGTAAGCGAAAAACTGAACATCGTCTTCCCCGTACATCCTCGTACGCGTCAGCGCATTGCCGATTTTGGAATGAATACGGATCGTTTGCTCCTCTTCGATCCTCTCCCATACATCGAGTTCTTGTCCCTACAAAGCCGCGCCGCGGTCGTTATTACGGATTCCGGTGGGATTCAGGAAGAGACCACCTATCTGGGAGTGCCTTGTCTGACCATGAGAACAAATACAGAGCGGCCTATCACCGTTACAGCTGGGACGAACATTCTAGTTGGTGACGATAGAAAAAAATTGATCGCTGAAGTAAGGAATATCCTGGACGGCAACGCGAAGAAGGGCGTCACGCCTCCATTGTGGGACGGCCATACCGGTGAGCGCATCGCCGATATTCTGCAGCAGATGTAACGCATGACTTACAGCGAAGAGAGGCAGCGGATAAGTCAGGAGCAACGACGTGTTCTAACGAGCCGCTTCTTTAAGATATCGCGAAAGTACTGACGCTAGTTCCTCGAAGTGTGTTGCGATCATCCCCAAGTGGTCGCCGGATAAGGTCTCGACTTCGATTTTCTTAGCCAAGTTCGCCCAGACTGCTCTGGCATTCGTAGGGAAGCCCGAACTGATCGCGGCGCGCACGAACTTTATTTTCCCGGGATAGTAGTGGGGACGATAACGGGTCAGCGCCAGATAAGCGCTGTCACGCACCCTCTGCATCGCAGGCGTGAGTAATACACCAGCGGGAGGTTGATAAGATGCGCCTCCCCTAAGGTCGGTGAGAGAATGTAATCCACGCCTCGCTTGACGCGCGATCAGGAGCGTACGCTGGCCCAGAGACAACTGGCTCATGTGCGGGTATGCATCGATCATCACTAACAACGCAACTTTTTCCCCGGCTGCGGTGAGGCGTTGCGCCATCTCCAGCACCACTAATCCACCCAGCGAATAACCGACGAGTAAATAAGGACCGCGGGTCTGCACTTTTCGGACTGCATCCAGATAAAACCTGGCCATTTCTTCGATGCTCTCCAACGGTTCATCCACGCCATCAATGCCTCGCGTTTGCAATCCATAGATTGCATGGTCCGACCGGATGTATTTCACGGGTTGGAAAAAATCCATCACGCTCCCGCCCAGGCCATGCGCAATAAAAACCGGTGGATTCGCGACGCCGGGCTTCAGCAAGACCAGGGCAGGGAAGCGCGGCGTGGTGGGTTGCTCGAGCAGGGCCGCCAGCGCCGCAATCGTTGGCGCCTGATAGATCGTGACAGGCGGCAATTCGCGGCCGCTCGTCTTTGCGATCTCGGTAAACAGCTGAAGTGCCAACGACGAATCGCCGCCAAGGTCGAAAAAATTGTCGTTGACGTTGATCGACGAGAGTTGCAGCACTTGTCGCCAGATCGGGGTCAGCAGATCGATCCCTGAGAAAATCGCATCAGACTTCGCTCTGCGATCCTCCTGGAGTTTGGGAGTCATGAATGTGCGAACGCCCAGTAGAGTTCTCGAGCTTTTGTGTAGATGGGACCGAAGGGAAGCGTTCGTTCGGCGATCCGAGTTACCGGCACAACCTTGGAATAGTTTCCCGTCGCGAAAAGTTCATCTGCCTTTTCGAAGTCCTGAAATGTCAGGGTCTTTTCGATTACATTGACGCCGCTCTGGCGTAGCAATCCGATGATGCGCTGGCGGGTGATGCCTGCCAGAAAAGTTCCGTTCGGAATGGGCGTGAACACTACGCCGTCTTTCGCCATAAAAATATTTGAAGTGGCAAGTTCGGCGACATTTCCCAGCACATCACAGACGATCGCGTTGTCGAAGCCGCGCGCATGCGCTTCAAAAAGCGAGCGCGAGTTGTTGGGATAGAGGCATCCCGCCTTCGCATCGACGGGCATGGTTTCGATCGTCGGCCGGCGGAAAGGCGACAGCGTGACCGAGAAGCCTTTGGGCACGCGCATCGGCGCCTCGTATATCGAAAGGCACCACCGAGTAGACTCCGGATTGTGATCTTGAACCCATGGCCCTTCATTTTCCGCCCAATACATTGGCCTGATGTAGAGCGCCGCATCCTTGTCGAACTTCTTTATCCCCTCGCGGGCCAGTCGAATCCATTCTTCGGTGGCGACGACAGGCTTCAGGTAGAGCTTCGAGGCAGAGTTGTTCACACGCGCGCAGTGAAGGTCGAGATCGGGAATCACCCCTTCGAACGCGCGTGCGCCATCAAATACGACTGAGCAAAGCCATGCGGCATGCGTGCGTGGTCCCATGATCGGGACATTGCCCTCGTGCCAAGCGTTTTCGAAATACGTCCAGGTTTTGGACCAACAACTCGCGGCTGTCAATCAACTTTCTCCGGCGTGATTCCTGGTCAGTGCTTCGTTCTTTGCATCGCGGCGTCCATTGATTGCCGCAGCGCGATAGCGAGTTGGCCGACGAAAGGCTCAACCAGCATGCTTGCGGGATTTACGGGCAGAACCACGACTTCCAGGCCCTTTGCCAGCCGATCCCATTTGTATTCCGGCTTGCTGAAAACGCGATACTGCTTTTGAGGACGAAAATCCGTCAGCACCCCGGGATAAGGCTTCGGAACATAAGTCCACGAGGCCCGGTCGTTCGCCTGCCAGATTTGCCCCAGCACCAGCGAGTCTGACGGCGTTCCATGCCCGTTCTCCTGAAGTCTGGCTAGCAGCCTGCCTTTCCAAACAGGAATCCGGGTTTTAAGAATCTTAACTTTCTCTCCAAAAAACTTTGTCTTATCGGCAAAATCAAGACTAAGAAAGCTTGTGGCATGGAAAAAGAGCCGCTCAATCGCGTGCGAACTCTTGCTCCAGATATTGAGCGGAATCTTGTGCCAGTTCATGGTGTCGAATAAAGCCAGGAGTGCAACTGTCTCTCCTTGTTCGCAGAGTTGTTGCGCCACTTCGTACGCAACCGTCCCGCCCATGCAATAGCCGCCAATAAAATATGGCCCTTGAGGCTGGGACTTCCTGATCTCCCTTACATAAATCGCAGCCATCTCCTCGACTCTTTGCAATGGCGGCGCGACACCATCCAGACCCTGAGACTGAAGACCGTAGAATGGCTGGTCATCACCCAGATGCTGCGATAGTTCCCGGTACATCAGAACCGTGCCGCCGGCCCCATGAATGCAGAAGAAAGGTGGACGGGATCCTGCTACTTGGATCGGCACCAGCGGTGACCATCTGTGGTTTGACGCTTCCCCACGAAGAATGACAGCAAGCTCCTCGATCGTCGGCGCTTCGTAAAGGGTAGCGAGCGGCAGCTTGATTCCGAATAGTTTTTCGACTTGAGAAAACATCCGGACCGCGAGCGAGGAGTCTCCTCCGAGGTCAAAGAAATTCTGATCGGGGCTGACGCCCTCGACGCCCAGTTCCTCTTGCCAGATGCGAGCGAGTTGCTCTGCCATGTCGTTGCCAGCGGCGCCGGATTGAGATGGTGGCACACTGGTTGTCGGCGTGGATAGCATGTTTGGACCCGTGGCAGGTTCGTTAGTTCTTCATCAAGCTAGGCTCCTGTTTCGGAGTACAAACCGCGAGGGGATCAATGCTGCGCGCGCCGCAACTGGAGTCTCTGTGGTTCAATTTTTTACTGCAAAGTCCCACTACGTGCGTTCCACAAGCATATGGAAACGCATAAGTTGTGTCCAGTGACCGTAGTCATGCTCTGGTTCGTGCGGTCCTGAGATGGGAACATTTCCCAAGTCGAATGCAAACGCCAGCGACCAAGGGCTTACTTAGGGGAGGCATAGCCGAAAATGGCCTTCAATTCAAGAAACTCTTCGAGGCCAGCTTCGCCCCATTCTCTACCGTTCCCCGACTGTTTGTAGCCTCCGAAGCAACCCCCGAAATCGACCCGCGAGCCATTGATGTGGACATTGCCCGTCCGAAGGCGTTTTGCTACCTTCCGGGCGCGCTCGCTGCTTCCGGACGTTACAAAACCCGATAACCCATAGTGCGTATCGTTGGCGATTCGTATCGCATCCTCATCGTCGTCATACGGGATGATGCAGAGAACCGGTCCGAAGATTTCCTCGCGGGCGATGGTCATATCGTTGCGAACGTCCGCGAATACGGTTGGTTTGACGAAATAGCCTTTCGTAAGGCCATCGGGAGAACCTGGGCCTCCGGCGATCAACTTTGCACCTTCTTTGACTCCGACGTCGATAAGGCGCTGCACCTTCTCGAATTGCGCTCTGCTCGCGAGAGGGCCGATGCCGACGCCTTCCGCAAAAGGATCTCCGACTTTGGTGGCGTCGGCCGCCTGCTTCGCCGCGCTTGCCGCCTCAGCCATTTTGGATCGGGGAACCAGCATCCGGCTTGGCGCATTGCACGACTGGCCCGTGTTGCGGAAGCACTCCTGCGCGCCCAGCTTGACCGCATTCGCAAAGTCGGCGTCATCCAGAATAATGTTCGCCGATTTGCCACCTAATTCTTGCGTGACCCGCTTCACGCTCGGTGCAGCGGCTACCGCGACCGCAACGCCCGCCCGTGTTGATCCGGTAAACGACACCATGGCCACATCGGGATGAGACGAAATCGCCGCTCCGACCGTGGGCCCATCGCCATTTACCAGGTTGAAAACACCGGGTGGAACGCCAGCCTCATGCAAAATCTGCGCGAACAATAAGCCAGAGAGCGGTGCCATTTCACTGGGTTTGAGAACCATGGTGCATCCAGCGGCAAGCGCCGGAGCTACTTTGCAAACGATCTGATTCATCGGCCAGTTCCACGGAGTGATGAGTCCGCACACGCCAATCGGCTCTTTGCGCATCAAGGTCGATCCCTTGAGCTCTTCGAAATTGGAATAGCCCAGCACCTTCACGATTTCCATCAGGTGGCCCAACCCGGCTGCTACCTGCGCTCTTTTGGAAAAAGTGATGGGAGCGCCCATTTCCTGGGAAATCGTCTGGGCCATCTCGCCTGCTTTGGATTGATAAACCTCAATGATTCGCCGCAGCAGCGCTAGGCGTTCTTCCACGCTGGTTTCTGAGTACGAATCAAAGGCGCGCTTCGCCGCATTCACTGCAAGGTCGACATCGGCGGCGCCGCCCAGCGAGATGGTCGCGAGCGGTTCTTCGTTGGCAGGATTAATAACCGTGAAATCGTGGGCTTCAGCCGGGTCGACCCACTTTCCATCAATGTAGAATTTTCGCAAGTCCTTCATGCTTCCAGTTTAATTGGAAAAGGACTCGAATTACACTTGGCGAGTTACCTGCGCCTTCAGACCAACGCCCAGACATTCGTAAACCGAAGAGATCGTGCGCTGCAGAGTCTGCCGGAAGACCAGCGTGGTCCACGCTAACCTTCCAATCGAACACTCTCCCGCCGTTTTCCACATTGACTGCAAAAGCCGCAGACGTTCGCGTTGCGTCGCACGGATTCTCACTCCCTTTGCGGCGATGATCTCGTACGCTCTTCTCTCCAGGTAGGCTGACTGCGCATCCTTCCGCAGGCATGCCAGAAAAGACAGTTGGATGGTGTGCTCGACGACGGCGTCGGGAACGAACAAGGGGAGTTCCCCGCGCTGTATGAGGTTCACAAGTAGAAGAGTATCCTCCGCTCGCAGCGCTGTGGGATCAAACAGATCGGTTTCGGGGGCTCTTGCGCGCCGGATTGCGAATCCAGCGGTGTTCAGGTAACGAATGCGGCCATCGGGCTGAAGCATGTGCTCTTGCAGAGCCATGAGCCTCAACTCTTCCGCTCTGCCGACCAGGCTGGAGCGGTTTCCCAGCAGGCGCAGTTGAAAGTAATCGTGCTGTGGAGCGCGCGCTACCGTTTCACCAAGGATGGCCAGACAATTTGACCGGAGGCGGCAGTCCGCATCTACGAAAAGCACCACCTCGCCACTTGACGCCCGAATTCCATGATTGCGCGCGGCGGGGATTCCCGCGTGAGATTGTCGAATCGCAGTTAGCCGATATCCTGGAGCCGGGTTGCGAATGGATTCCGGCGCACTCTCAGTGCTGCCGTCGTCTACGACGATGACTTCAAAACTTGGACTGTTCGACTGCTTCCTCAATGACTGCAAACACTGGTCAAGCGATATCCAGTCGTTGTAAACAGGGATCACGATGCTGAACATCGGTGGGGTTGTAGAATCCTTTTCGCACGGAATCATAGCCCGCCTGGAAGTTGCGTCTTGAAGAGATAGGATTTCACACTCAATCGTGAAATCAAAGTTGGAGCGAGGGTACTTTAGTTACAAATACCTCGACTGTATCTGCAGGGGTACTCTGAGATCGCGAGGATAACGAACCCCAAAATTGTTGTCAGAATGAAGCTTCCATGCCATTGAACTCGCCGACTCGCGGCGTCCGGCCACGCACCTCCGTTTTCGCATTCGGTCTCGTCGTCATCCTCGCAGGTGCGTTGCTGACCTCCTGTACAAGCTGCCGAGGAGCGCAGAGTCCAGTCTCCAGTCCGCAGGTGTCAACAGCTAGCAAACAACCCTCGCCTCCTCCAAGTCCCTCTCCAAACAGCTCTCTGGTTTGCCCTATGCTGGGTTCCTCTCTAGTGCAGGAGCCGCTCCCAGCTAATGTGGGGCACCGCGTAGTCCTTTCGTGGAAAGCCAGCGCTCCACCAAACGCCAAGCATGGCGCCGCTGTTGGCTATTGCATCTATCGCGGCGAAGGGGCCCGAGATCCGTTGCCTAAACTGGTCAACTCCATTCCATTTCCAGGCACGCACTGCATGGACGACCGGGTCGAAAACAGCGGCAAGTACACCTACGTGGTTCGGGGCATCAGCGTTCGGAGGTCTGAAAGCGGCCCGTCGAACGTAATCTCTGTCGTGATTCCATCCAGTAAACCCGGCAATTCGTCTACTTCCGCGATTTCGGCTCCCCTGTGCAGACAGCCGATTGCGGCGAGTAAATAGTGGTGGCAGTGAATTGCTGCTACAATTTCGCTAACGCGATGCACCTATTTTGGGGCAGTCTTTCGGTGGTTTACGTCGCCACAATTATCGAAAGAACCAGGAGGACAGTTCTATGGATCGATCCGCTCGTCTGCATCTAGTCGCAAGAATTATGTATTACGTGGGATGGCTCACTCTGTTGTGTGGGGGATTGGTGCATCTGAACATTGCCAGAACCTTATTTATGGCAATGAGCTTGACGAAGCGGAATCTCTTCGAAGTCAGCGTGACGTGCTTCGTCATTTGCATGGCATCGGAGATCCGCGTCCTTGCTTCGAGCGGGAAGGGTTCTGCGGCGTCATAAGAAGTAGGCAGCTTGAGAACCACGCCGCTATGGCGAACGGCTTCATCAAGAGGTAACTGTGCCAGGCGAACCAGGCCGAGAGTCGATTCTCAAGAAACCTCCGTTTCTGTTTTTTTCGCTTCTCGGAGCAATTTCTCTTGCGCTCTGGTGGAATCCTCTTCAATCGTCATTTTCTTTGGCCCTCAGCGACGAACGCTACACTCACCTGCTTCTGATTATCCCGATTAGCGCCGCTCTGATTTTCTTGGATTGGAAAGCGCCAGCATCTGCGGATCGATCGGGTGTGAGCATCGGTTCTGCATTGCTCGCTGTGGCGGTTGCGATGAGTGCGGCTGCCAGATGGAGACTGTTTTCGCTTTCCGCCGATACCCGTCTTTCGCTGAACATGTTGGCATTCGTGTTCTGGTGGATCGCTGCTTTTATCTTTTGTTTCGGCACTCGCGCATTCCGTCGTTCGCTTTTTCCTCTGTGCTTCCTGTTCTGGCTGGTTCCTCTGCCGGAATTTATCCTGGACGCCATCATTCGATTGCTGCAGCAAGGTTCCGCAACCGCCGCATATCTTCTCTTTGTGGCGGCACGCGTACCGGTTGAGCAGCGCGGCCTGCTGTTACACATTCCAGACGTGATTCTCGCGGTTGCTCCGGAGTGCAGCAGCATCCGCTCGAGTTTAATGCTCGTGGTTACAACCATGGTGCTCGCGCAACTTCTCCTGCGCTCGCCGTGGCGAAAGGCTTTTGTGGTTGCCGTGGCAATTCCGCTTTCCATTGCCAAGAACGGGCTTCGGATATTCACCATCGGAATGCTGGGAACGCGAGTAGATCCGAGTTACCTGACGGGGCAACTTCATCGGCAGGGAGGAATTATCTTCTTCCTCATTGCAGTGGCCGCAACTTTCTTGCTGCTCTGGGTTGTGCGTCGAGGAGAACGAGAAACGCGTGGAAGCAGGGCCAAGGTCACTGCTTAGTTTTAGCGATGGGCCAGGTCGAACGCCACGGCGCCCGCCGAGGCTCCAATGTTCAACATGGAAACTGCGCGCTCCATTTTGTGATGGCCAGTCTTGTGGAACAAATAGCTGAGTCCGACCACGCCGGCGGTTTCGCCCGCGAAGTTCACGGCTAGTCCCGCCGTGCTGCCGGTGAACCAGCTGGTGATGGGGTTCAGTTCCCGACCGCCGCTGCGCAGGTTGTCCCGCGTTACCACGAAATCAGCCGCACTGAAAGCTGCGCTGGTGGCAAACAACAGACTGTTCTCGCGATCCAGGAACCGGTGCTGGACGGGCGCTTCGGGCAGAGTCGATGGGGTCGCCTGCATCACTGGTGCGGGTTCGAACGAGGTGGCTCCTATCATCGAAGGATGAAGCAGCGCCGCGGAAACTTGTTGGCATACGGCCACATGGCACAGTCCCAGAACCACCAGCACAATTGCTGCTTTGGGTTGAATCGTGCGAATCCAGTTCATTGGTCACCTTAGTGAGGGCCTGGCATTGGCCGCCTGTACTAGTACTATCGCATCTGCCGGGCCATGGAGAATGGCCCCTCAGTGCCACTAAGGTATTTAGAATGATTACTTTGGGGAGCGAGAAATACACCGAGGTCACTCGTTATATGCAAGTTGTTGCATACAAAAAGTCACTCTCGCCCACGATTCTCACGTGAGGCGAGAGTTGAAAGGACAATAGATTCGAGGCAAATGAAGAGAAGCTGGTTTTACGGCACCACGGCCTGCACCGGCGTCGACTTGCCACTTTCCTGGCCGACAGAATTCACCGACGTGGCAGAGTAATAATACGTTTGGCCTGCGGTGACTGTGCCGTCCATGTAGGCCGTATTTGGATCGACCGACGAATTGATCTTCGCGTATGCGCCGGTGGCAGACAGGCTTCGGTACACGTTATAGCCTACGACTCCCGATGTACTGTTCCAAGAGAGGTTGACGGTATAGGTAGGCATCGTGCCCGTTCCGCTCAGAGGCTCAGTTGCCTGCGCGTTGGAGGCATTGCTGATGAACGACAGATTGCCCGAGGCCGATCCGCCGCTTTGGGGTGAAAACGCCACGTTGAACGCTACGCTGCTTCCCGCCGGAATCGTGAACGGGAGCGAGGCTCCCTCCAGCGCGAACAGGGCGCTGCTGCTGGACGCGGACGTAACGGTCACGTTTGCACCGGTAGCGCTCATCGTTATGGGCTGAATTCCGGTTTGTCCAACTGTGACGTCGCCGAAGTTCAGCGGAGCCGGGGCAATTGTCAATTGGCCGGGTGAAGAGGATGTGCCCGTGCCCATGAGCGGTATGGTGACTCCTCCGTTTGGCAGAATCACGCTTCCACTGGCCGCTCCTGACACCTGCGGTGCAAACGTTATGCTAAAGTTGAGAGACTGCTTCGGAGCGAGGATCATCGGCAAATTCAGGCCGCTGGCGGTAAAACCTGTGCCGCTCATTTCCACCTGCGTCACGCGGATGAACGACGATCCAGAATTGGTGACCGAAACCGGCAGAGTAGCATTGGACCCGACCGCGACATTGCCAAACCCAAGGATTGACGGGCTCGGAGTCATGGACTCGTTTGCCACGCCAGCCCCACCGACGTAGACATTAAGCGAGGGATTGGCTGCATTACTGCCGATGGTAATGGTTCCTCCCGTCGATCCCACGACCGTGGGAGTGAACGTCAAATTAACGCTGACGCTTTCTCCCGGTGCCACGGTGAATGGCAGGTTCACATCGGCCGAACCAAAACTGGAAACGCTCGAGGTCAGGCTTGAAACCGTAATCGTAGTCGATCCCATATTGGTCAACGTAACCGGGATCGTCTCCGTCTGGTGGAGGCTCATCGTTCCGAACCTCACCGTTCTCGGCGAGCAATACAATGGCCCCGTCGCGGCTTCCGAACTTGCGGGCAGGAAGCCGATCAGGAGAACCGTGATGCTGATTAGATAGTAAACGCGGCGGAAGGGCAGTGAATGAAACTTTGACTGGGGGAGTCGCATAGCATCTACAGTCTGCAAGCATTAAGGCGGGCGAAAAAGATTCCGAGGGTTCATGAACCCCCATGTCCTATCGGACAATAGGGTTTCAAAATGGGATTTCCTTCAGAAATGCCGGAAAATAACATATTTGCTTTTTGCAATAGTGAGTGGGCTTAGATCTCGCGAGTGGGAAAGCGCCTCACAAACCCCGCCAAGATGGTTTGAGTTCTGCAAACCTAATTTAGATTTTGAACATCGAAGAACTGGAAGGCGGGGACCCTCAACTTCAGTCCGAGCAAGCGGCAACAATCTGGGCCATCTGGACGAAGTCCAACTACCTCGGAGACGAGGGTCTCCAACACGTACTGGCCATTGCGGTATTTTTAAAAATATATCTACCATGCGGCGAAGGATGAAGTATGAGAATTACTCTGTTGACTTTGGTCGCTCTGGCTCTGACAGGTTCCATCATTGCACCGCGAACCCAGGCCCAGCGCGCACCCTTGCCGCTCGGTACGGTGACGAATGTCTCACGACTGTGGTCGTGTCCAGCTGGTTTCTTTGCCGGAATGACCTGCTTTCAAGCCCGCATGATCTGTCCGAAGACCGCCGAGATCGGATTTACTTACGGTGCTAAAGACCCGACTGGCGTCGCGAAGGGAACGATTGTGCTTCTCGAAGGGGGAACGGGCAAGAGTGCGAGCGGGGGTTCAGAGTACGCCGAGAAATACCTGCACGACGGTTTCCGCATAGTGGACATGGCTTAGGATTCGGCATGGGAAGTTACCGGCGTTGCAACGGTGAGCATCAAGACCGCCGCCTGTCGGCCCGCCACTTTCCTGAATTATGTGTCCAAGAATCTCAATAGTGATGGCAGCATGTGTGCCCAGGGAGATAGCGCCTGTTCGGGTCTGAACGGTATAGGAACCCATTCCCAGGTTCGTCACGCGAAGAGTATTGGCCCCGGTACCGAATATCTCCAGCGGGCTCTGGGGAGTGGTTGTACCAATCCCGACGTTACTGCCCCGACTGGGTAATGACCGAGTTGCCCAGCGTAGACGTTCCCGTGAACAGCGGCACCGTGTTCGCCGTGCGACCGCTGGTAGTCACCGTTGTTTGCGCAGGCGCGCTCGCGGCAATCAATACAACGCAAAAAGCAATCTTCTTTATCTGCCGGCGCATGGTCTTCAATCTCTTCGTTTTGGCCTGTCGGCATCTGTGTACATCTACCATCTCCTGGCGGTACGCTCACCTCTACTTGCTGCAGCACGGATTCAACCTAAGTCACATTGGTATTGCAGGGCACATTACTGCCAAAGGCTTCCCATCGCAACCTACCTAACCCTTCACAATTGAACAGTTCTGGAAGAAATGTTGAGCGGCTAGGCTGATTTCGTGATACCAGTCAGAGGGAGAGAGACTACTTCGGCGCTTGCGGCGGGTCGGCTCAGTGAGTTATAGCAGATCATTCGCCTTCCACTTG